>JAESFW010000049.1_pt1 | contig 325848 bp, 312 predicted proteins | sample 9269481 | NCBI WGS metagenome assembly JAESFW01 (sample SAMN14515350, study PRJNA621654) | algae metagenome | isolation source: Lyngbya sp. HA4199-MV5 and co-occurring heterotrophs from soil with... | place: USA: Ahupuaa O Kahana State Park, Hawaii | collected 2009-07-21 | reverse complement strand
ATTTGCCGGATCGATTGCCCGGCTTCGCGAAGCCGGGCAATCGAACAGCGCTCCTCAAGCGAAAGCTGGGTGTATCTCGACATAGCAACACCTGTCTGAGGTGTTGCACTTCGTTTGTGAACTCAGGCCCGTGTCAAGCACGGGGCGACGAGGCACGCCGCCACCGCCCATTAGAACTGCACCACCCTCGGCTCGCTTCGCCGCCCCAGCATCAGTTCGCTGAGCGCCCACACCAGCGCATCCGCCCTATCCGGCGAGCGGCCCGGCCCGGCGTAGTCTCCGCCCACCAGCAGCCCGCACAGCTGATCCTCCAGCCGCGCGAACATGCCGCGGTGGCGCACCCGGCCTGCGGCGTAGAGCGCCGCGACCGGCTCCGCGCGGGCCACTTTGCCGCGGCTGGCGTGGACCAGTTTCACCGGCAGCGCCTGATCGGCGGCGCGCAGCACGCTTTCGACCATTGCGCCGCCCTGGTTGGCTTCGGCCACCACCCGGTCGGCATCCCATTCGCGCGCGGCATCGGCGACGGCCTCGGCCCACACCGCCGGGGCCGCGCCGCCCACCGAGCAATCGGCGAGCACCCGCGCCAGCCCGTCATTGCCGAGCGCGGCGACGATGATCCCACACTCGTCCCCGCTCGCCGAGGCGGGCGGATCGACTGCGACGACGATGCGGCGCGGATCGGCCGGGCGGGCATCCTCGCGCGCGGCTTCGATCATCGCCCGCGTCCACAGCGCGCCCTCGATATCGGCGAGCAGCTCGCCATCGACTTCCTGCCGCGCGAGCCGCGTTCCGGCGAATTCGGTGTGCATTGTCTCCAGAAATTGCGCTGACAGATTGCCGGAATTGGCAAAGGTCGATCCGCTGGTAATAGCAACCGTGCCATCGGCCGCTTGCGCCACGAGTTTCTGCACCAGCGGCACTGCGCGCGGCGTGGTGGTCACCGCGATGCGCGGATTGTCGCCCAGACGCAGGCCGAGCGCCAGATTGTCCCAGCAGCGCACGGCGCGTTCATGCGAGAGCGGCCACTTGCCAACCTCGTCGCACCAGGCGTGGCTGTGTTGCGGCCCGCGCAGGGTTTCGGGCTCGGCAGCGGAAAACAGCTGCGCCTGCGCCCCGTTGGGAAAGCGTAGCCGCCGCAGCGAGGGTTCGAACAGCGGGCGAGCGTCGGGCGGACAGATCGCCAGCAGACCGGATTCGCCTTCCACCATCACCGCCCGCGCCTCGGCGAGCGAGGCCGAGACCAGCGCGATCCGCGCCTGCGGATGGGTCTCGGCGATCAGCCGCACCCATTCGGCCCCGGCGCGGGTCTTGCCGAACCCGCGTCCGGCCATGATCATCCAGATGCGCCAATCGCCCGTCGGGGCGCGCTGTTCGGGGCGGGCGCGGAGCTGCCAGTGCCACGGGAATTCGTTGAGTTCTCTCTGATCGAGTGCCTTGCCGACCGCAGGCTGGAGCTCGGTTTCGTCTTCCTTCACCCACTCGAGATCGACGCTCACTTGGCAGACTCGGCGCGGCGACGCTCGTGTTGCAGGCGCAGCCGGATTTCCTCGACCTTGCGGTCGATCGAGGCGCGCACCTCGGCGGCAGTGACATTGCGTTGCTGTGCCATCGCCTGCGAGGCATTGTCGCGGTCTGCTGCGAGCAGGCGAACGGCGTTGGAAAAATCGTAGCGACCGGAATCCGTCGTCGAATGGTCTCCATCACGCAGGCGGCGGACCACTTCCATTTCGAGGTGCAGATAGCCCTCCCACAGCGCGGCGAGCCAGAGGCGGGCAAACTCCGGATCTTCGCGCCGGACCTTGTAGGCGCGGCCCGGGCTGATCCCGGCCGCTTCGGCGGATTCGGTGACGTTCGAGCTTTCCGCGAGGTGATCAAGGAATGTCGAGCGCCACTGTTTGTTGACGTGAAGGGTCTCGCCGTCCTTGAGACTGGGGCGGATGTTGACGCGTTTGGCGAGGGTCTTTGCCATGGCGGGCGCTCCTGCTGCACAGACGAAAAAAGGCGGCACTTCCGGGGGAGGGAAGGCCGCCTGCTGGCGAATCGCAATTTCTCTAGTCTTCCCGTTTCTAACCAGAGAGCGTCACGATGTCAAGTAAAATAACCAGAGTGGTTATCTTAATGGTGCTGCGTGGTTCGTTGTCCTTGGCCCGCGTGCGCCGATTTCCGCAACAAAATTGTCATTCTTCATTGACGGTTAAGCGATTCGTGCGATTTTGATCGGCAAGACTTTTCTTCAAGCGCATCAGGAGGAGAGTGAATGACCGACCGCGCGTTCCTGGCCCAGATGGAAGGCTATGGCCTTGCCACGGTGCAGATCCATTACTTCATGCCCGATCACCGCAGCCTGCTGCAGCAATTCGTGATCCAGCACTACGACGTCGCCCCGCGCTTTCCCGAGCTGAGCAAGTTCCTCGATTTCTGGCGGCGCGAGATCGACGCGGTGCTGCATTCGGTGCAGGTCGCGCACAAGCACCTGATCGGCCCGCAGGAATGGCGCGCGGTTGACGGGATTATTTCGCTGCATTGAGGGCGGGGCGGGCCGTCACCCGCCGTGCTGTGCCTGCCAGCTCTGCCAATATGGTTGCAGCATGTCCGGGATCGCGGCGACAAATGCCGCGTCGAGCGGATAGTGCGGCATCGCCTCGGCCACAGCGAAGAGCACCGCATTGCCTTGCTGGATGTCTTTGCGCCGCTTCAGCGGATTGCGCTTCGCCTGATTGCCCAGCCACAGCTTGTGCAGCGCGAACCAGCGCGGATCGGGGGCCACCACCCGCGCGGCCTTGCCGTCGCGGCACGGCACCACCTGATCGACCGGGCGGCCCAGCAGCAGCCATTCCTGTTCGGGCAGCGGGATCGGCTGCGGCTTTTCGCGTGCCCCCATCGTACCGATACGCGAGGGGGCGGCGAGAAGTTCGACCTCGTAAGTTGCCGCATTGCGGGCCTGAAATGCGCGCTCGGTATTGACGGTGAAGGTCGGATCGACCGCTTTCAGCATGTCCCAGAACGGAGACCCTGCGGCCTGCTCTGCCGCCGACCAGGCCAGATCGAAATCCTCTGTTTCATCATTGAGATCGAGCCGCGCTACCGCTTCCTGCTGATAAGCGAGGAGGGTATTGGTTCCCACCACGAGAATGGCGCCGTCCAGCAGTCCGCGAATGTCGGCTTCGCGCAGGATCGGGCCAGGGGCTGCCGCCAGCATCGGAGTCCGCAGTGCGCGCAGCAGCCGGGCGCTTTCCTCGACCTTACTGCGCGACATCGCGATCCGATCCTTGAGCGCGGCCTTTTCCTCGCGATAGGCGGCATGGATCCGTTCGGCTTCGTCATCCCAGCGGCGCAGGCTCTTGCCGTTGCCCGAACGGTCATGGATTTCGTAGAGATAGGCGTAATCGCCGACGGTCTTGCGGCGCAGGTCGTATGGCAGGGCGCGCAAGGCACGCTCCGCATCGCGCCACACCTCGTAACGCTGGCGCAGATTGACCAGCGCGCGCATCTGCTCGTCGGTGAATTCGGCCATTGCCATACCAATTATTTATCCCACAAATTACCGAAATGCAATAATGTGGGATAAATGCAGCATTCGCAATGGTTTAAATAACTCCCACAGCCTTCCCGGCGCGCTCGAACATGCCCAGGATCGTCTGCACCTGTTCGGCCGAGTGCTCGGCGCACAGCGAGCAGCGCAGCAGGGTCATGCCGGCGGGCGTTGCGGGCGGGCGGGCGAGGTTGACGTAGAGGCCCTCTTTCAACAGCGCCTCCCACATCATCGCGCCGCGTTCGAGATCGGGCATGATCACCGCGATGATCGCGCTCTGCGGCTCGTCCGTGCCGAGCGTGAAGCCGAGATCGCGCAGGCCCTTGTGCAGCGTGCGGCTGTTCTCCCACAGATGCGCGCGCTTGTTGCCGTTATGCATGAGCTTGCGGATCGAGGTCGCCGAGCTCGCCATCACCGACGGCGGCAGCGCGGCGGTGAACACGTAGGGGCGGCACACAAGGCGCAGCACTTCGAACTTGGGATGGTTCGAGACGCAAAACCCGCCGACCGTCCCGACGCTCTTCGAGAAGGTGCCGATGATGAAATCGACATCGTCGAGCACCCCCTGCTCCTCGGCAACGCCGCGGCCATGTTCGCCGATGAAGCCCATCGAATGCGCCTCGTCGACCAGCACCATCGCGCCGTGCGCCTTGGCGATGCGCACCATTTCCTTCAGCGGCGCGACGTCGCCCATCATCGAATACACGCCTTCGAGCACCACCAGCTTGCCCGCACCTTCGGGGATGCGCTTCAGCCGCTTTTCCAAAGCCTCGATGTCATTGTGCTTGAACGGCACGACCTCGGCCTTGCCCATCGCGCAGCCATCGTAGATCGAGGCATGGCTGTCGATATCGAGGATGATGTAATCGCCCTTGCCCGCCAGCGTCGAGATGATCCCGAGATTGGCCTGATAGCCGGTCGAGAACACCATCGCATGGTCCATCGCGTAGAATTCGCGCAGCGCGGCTTCGACATCGCGATGATCGCGGAAGGTGCCGTTCAAGACCCGGCTGCCGGTCGTCCCGGCGCCGAAATCCTCCATCGCCTGCTTGCCTGCGGCGATTACGTCATCGTCGAAGGTCATGCCCATGTAATTGTATGTGCCGAGCAGGATCGTGTCGCGCCCGTTGCAGATCGCCCGTGTCGGGGAGAGCACCTGCTCCATCACGAGATTGAACGGATCCTCGACGCCCGCCGCCAGCAAGGCCTCGCGGGTCTGGATAATCGGATCGAACTTGGCGAGCAGATCGACCGGCGCATCGGCCGCGACGGGTTGTTGAACCGAGGTTGCCATGATCAGCCCTCCTGCAGCTTGTGAACGGCGGCGACGAGCTGGCCCCAATTCTCGATTTCGGCCTGCTGGTTCATGCTGATGATGATATCGAATTCGTCCTCGATCGCGGCGACGAAATCCATCACCGTCAGGCTGTCGAATTCGAGATCGCCCGCAAAGGTGGTCGCGTCCTCGATCGCGATGCCCTTCTTGTTGAAGGGTTCGATCAGGGTGCGGATCGCGGTGTCGACGTCGGCGGGAGTCATGGCGGGGTGCTTTCGTTGCGTCTCGGATCGGGGTATTACGGTTGCAAAGCGGCGGAAGGTGCCGCTTGTCAAGGTTTCGCCGTGCGGGGGGGCATGATGGCTGACACTTCAACACACGCTGAACCGCCCAAAGCGGCGCCCTCGCTGCTGTCACCCTCGGGCTATTCCAACCACGCGATCCATCTGGTGCGCACCAGCCAGCAGATCAACCTCGCGCTCAGTCAGATGGCCGATGCCAAGGCCTCGATCCTGATGGGCGCGACCTTTCTGGTCTTCACCATTTCGGTGGGGCAGGCGAGTAATGGTCGGCTTCCCCTGTCATTGGGCGTGCTGGCGCTATTCGCGTTCGTTTCGGCGATGTGCGCGGTGTTCGCGGTGCTGCCCTCGATCAGCGGGCCGAATTCCGCGAAGCTCAATGATGGCAAGCCCAACAAGCTGTTCTTCGGCCACTTCACCCACATGGACGAGGCCGAGTGGACTGACAGCATCCTTGCCGAACTGCACGCCGATGAAACCGTGTTCCGCACCATGCTGCACGATATCTATCAGAACGGGCAGGTGTTGCAGCGCAAGAAGTACAAATACCTCGCTTACGCCTACAAGAGCTTCATGATCGGGCTGACGCTGACCGCGATCACATTTGCGTTCGAGACCCTCGCCAGAGCCTAGACCAGCGCGTTGACCGCGTTCATGAACGGCCCGATCGACACTGGCTTGGAGAGGTATCCCTCCGCCCCCGCCGCGCGGATGCGTTCCTCGTCGCCCTTGGCGGCGAAGGCTGTCACCGCGAGAACGGGGATCGGTGCGAGCACGCGGTCGCGCTTGGCCGCCTCGATCAGATCGACGCCGGATACCCCGCCGAGCTGGATGTCCATGATGATCAGATCGGGCGAGGTTGCCCGCGCGGTTTCCAGCACCTTGTGCCCGTCTGCCACAGGCTCCACATCGAAGCCATTGGCGCGCAAAACGTCGCAGAACAGTTTCCGGTTGAGGTCATTATCCTCGACAACCATGATCCGCTTTGTCACTGCACGCCCCGCTTGCCACCCGCCATGTGATTACTCCCAGCCGAAGGACAGGACAATCCCGCTTCGCCCCACATCCGAACCGGTGAACCCGCAGGTGCTGGCGCTGGCGGCGCTCGGCTGGGTGCTGGACTGCCCCGATCGCGCCGCGCGCTTCCTTGATTTGACCGGGCTCGATCCCGATACTCTGCGCGGCGGGCTGGGCGATCCTGCGGTGCTGGCCGCGCCGCTCGACTTCCTCGCCAACCACGAACCCGATCTGCTCCGCGCGGCCGAGGCGCTCGCCGTCACGCCCGAGGAACTGATCGCCGCGAAAGACGCTCTCAACGCATGACCCGCCCCCTCATCATCTCCGATTGCGACGAAGTGCTTCTGCACATGGTCGCGCCCTTCAAGGACTGGCTTGAGTGCACGCAGGGCGTGAGCTTCCACCTCGAAGGCCACAATTTCGCCGAGGCGCTGCGCTGGCAGGCGAGTGGCGAACTGCTCGCCCCGCCCGATATCTGGAAGATGCTGCGCGAGTTCTTCGAAAACGAGATGGACTCGCAGACCCCGATTGCCGGCGCGGTCGAGGGGATCAACACGCTGGCGGAGAAGGCCGACATCGTGATCCTCACCAACTTGGTTGACGCCCACCGCGATGCCCGCGCGCAGCAGCTCGCCAAGGTCGGCATTCATGCGCGGGTGTTCACCAATCAGGGGCCGAAAGGCCCGCCGCTGAAGGCGATCATCGAGGAGTACGCGCCATCCCGCGCGCTGTTCATCGACGATCTGGCGCAGCACCATGCCTCGGTCGCCGAGGCCGTGCCGCACGTCACCCGCCTGCACCTGTGCGGCGAACCGATGATCGCCCACGCGATCGATTGCGCGCACAAGGCGGGCCATGCGCAGGCGCGGATCGACCGCTGGGACGAAGCCTTGCCGTGGCTGCTCGAACAACTGGAGGATTGACGAATGACCATTGCTGCACGCCTTGCCGAACTCGGCATCACGCTTCCCAAGGCCGCCGCGCCGGTTGCCAGCTATGTGCCGGTGGTGGTGCATGGCGGGTTTGCTCATGTCTCGGGCCAGCTGCCGTTTGTCGACGGCGCGGTGGTCAAGGGGCGGCTGGGCGATGACGTCAGCGTCGCCGAAGGACAGGCCGCCGCGCGCGCCTGCGCGCTGATGATCGTGGCGCAATTGGAAGCGGCTGGCCTGCTCGAACGGGTCGAGCGGATCGTCAAGCTCGGCGCCTTCATCAACTGCACCGCCACCTTCACCGACCAGCCCGAAGTCGCCAATGGTGCGTCCGACTTGATGGAGCAGGTGTTCGGGGACGCAGGCAAGCACGCCCGCGCCGCCGTCGGCGTGCCCGCCCTTCCGCGCGGCGCGGCGGTCGAGGTCGATGCGGTGGTTGCCATCACGGCATGACCACCCGGCGCGCCCCGGACTGGCTGACGCAGTGGGAATACGCCCATCGCGGGCTCCATTCGATGGGCGTGCCGGAGAACTCGCGCGCCGCTGCCGAGGCCGCGATTGCGGCGGGCATGGGCATCGAATGCGACATCCAGATGAGCCGCGACAACGTGCCGCTGGTGTTCCACGACTGGGAGCTCGACCGGCTGACCGGCGAGCGCGGCAAGCTGGCGGCGCATCCCGCCGAGGCGCTGTGCCGTATCCCGATCATGCAGACCGCGAACACGATCTGGCCGCTGGCCGAACTGCTCGATCTGGTCGCAGGCCGGGTGCCGCTGCTGATCGAGGTCAAGTCGCAGCCGCACTTCGCCATCGCACAGGCCTGCATCGCGATTGCCAAGGCGCTGGGGGCATACGCCGGGCCGTTTGCGGTGATGAGCTTCGATCTGCGCATGGGGGAGTGGTTCGCCAGGCACGCGCCGGACATGCCGCGCGGGCTGGTGATCACCGATACGCTCGACCACGGCTTCAGGAGCGCGTGGCGTGCTCCCCACGCGCTGGAGCGGGCGGCCCCTGACTTCCTCGCGAGCGATGTGCGTGACCTGCCCAATGCGCTCACCACACTGTGGCGCGAGAGCGGGAGGCCGCTGCTGACGTGGACGGTGCGCACCCCAGAGACCCGCGAACGCGGGTTAGCCCATGCCGATGCGCTGATCGCCGAAGGCGCGGGGTTGGCGTGAGCGACCAGCAGTTGACCGTGCGGCTTTCGCCATCGGTCGGCAGCTTCGACCACGAGGCGTGGAATGCGCTTGGGGGCTACGACAACCCCTTTGTTTCTCACGAATTCCTCACCGCGATGGAGGATTCGGGCAGCGTGGGCGAGGGCACCGGCTGGGATCCGGTGCCGATTGCGATCACCGATGAAGCGGGCGGCTTGCTCGCCGCGATGCCGAGTTATGCCAAGGGCCACTCGCAGGGCGAATACGTGTTCGATCACAGCTGGGCCGATGCGTGGCACCGTGCGGGCGGGCGCTACTACCCCAAGCTGCAGATCGCCGCGCCCTTCACCCCGGCGACCGGGCCAAGGCTGCTGCTCTCCGATCCGTCGCTCGCTCCGCATCTGCTCAAGGGGGCCGAAGTCGTCTGCGCGCAGAACGGGCTGTCCTCCGCCCACGCGACCTTCATCGAACCTGCGCAACTGCCGCTGTTCGAGGAGGCGGGCTGGCTTACCCGCTCCGACATCCAGTTCCACTGGTTCAACCGCGGCTATGCCAGCTTCGACGAGTTCCTCGGCGCGCTGTCGTCGAGGAAGCGCAAGGACTTGCGCAAGGAGCGTGCGGCGGCGGTCGAGGGGCTGCGGATCGTCCACCTCTCCGGTGACGACATCACCGAGGCGCATTGGGACGCCTTCTGGCGGTTCTATCAGGACACCGGCGCCCGCAAGTGGGGGAGCCCCTATCTCACCCGCGCCGCCTTCAGCCTGCTGGGCGAGCGGATGGGCGAGCGGATCGTTCTGATCCTCGCCTATGATGGCACAACGCCGATTGCCGGGGCCTTGAACTTCGTCGGCAGCGAGGCGCTCTACGGGCGCTATTGGGGCTGCACCCGCGAGGTCCGGTTCCTCCATTTCGAGCTGTGCTACTATCAGGCGATCGACGCGGCGATTGCGCGCGGGCTCCAACGGGTCGAGGCAGGCGCGCAGGGCGGTCACAAGCTCGCGCGCGGGTATGAGCCGGTGCAGACCTGGTCGGCGCACTGGATCGCCGATCCGGGTTTCCGCGCAGCGGTCGCCGACTTCCTCGAACGCGAACGCGCCGGGGTGGCGAGCGACCAGCTGTATCTCGGCAGCCGCACGCCGTTCAGGAAAGACGGCCCATAGCTGACCGGAAGCGACGTCTCCCGAGGGTGGAAGCCCCCTGTCACGCGGCTTGTTGGAGACAATGAGACACTGTCCAGGAGCAAAAAACCGGCCCTGTCGCACAGGCTGATCGCAAGACAGCACGAAGGGTTGCTGCGGGTCATGCAGGCGATAGTGCCGATCCCGCCGTAAGTAGGAAAGCGCGTCGAAGCGTCAGGCGGCGCGCAGGCGTCCTGCGGCGAGCGCCTGACGTGCGCGGCGCTGGGCTTCGGCGATTTCGCGCGCGGTCATTTCTTCCGAGACGTCGGCGCGGCAATGGGCAGCTTCCTCGTGACCGCGCGCGGCAGCGAGGTTGAACCACATATGCGCTTCGATCAGATCGCAGGGCGCGCCGCCGCTGCCGGTCGAGTAAGCAACGCCCAGATCGAAGCAGGCCGCCGCCTTCCCCTCGCTCGCTGCTGCCAGCCATCCGGCAAGCACCGCTTCCTCCGATGTTCCGCGTGCAATATTGGCGCCCTTGGTGCCAATCGCGATGATGTTCATGTTGCCTTACCCCCGGTCACCCGGCCACCCCCCAGGTGACCGTCCATGACCCGAGAACTCGGCTAACATGGTCAATAATTGGTTAACGCCGTTCCCACTTTCTGGCGCGCGGCGATTTGCCCCCAGCCGCATTCCCAAACCCGCTTGTGCGTCCAAAGGCGCTTGCCTATAGGGCCGCCATTGCTTCGACTTGCTGGGACCAGGCGAGCCAATGAAAATATTCAGGCGGCAGGTCGTATTGCACAGCCCAGCAACTCACGGGATGAGAGAGCTGCATGCCGACTGCCGCGACTGACGATATTGACGTTCTCGAAAAGGCCAAACGCCTGCTCGCCGCCGACTACGTGCCGAGCGAGGACGAGGAATATATGAACGATCGCCAGCAGGCCTATTTCAGGATGCTGCTGATCGAATGGAAGCGCTCGATCCATTCCGCCGCAGGGCAGACCCTGCAATCGCTTCAGGACGGGCCGATCCGCGAAGCCGATCTCACCGACCGCGCGTCGAGCGAAACCGACTGGGGCATCGAACTGCGCACGCGTGACCGGCAGCGCAAGCTGATCTCGAAAATCGACTCCGCGCTGCGCCGCATCGATTCGGGCGAATACGGCTATTGCGAGGTGACGGGCGATCCGATCGGCCTGCGCCGTCTGATCGCCCGCCCGGTCGCGACCATGACGGTCGAGGCGCAGGAAGCGCACGAACGGCGCGAAAAGGTTTCCCGCGACGACTGATCTCCAGCCGCTTCGGCGCAACTTGTGCCGAAGTGGGACGCGACTGCTTGCGAGCGGGCTCGCAGGCCGCTTTTTTACCTCCGGTTAACCCCGATTGGCGCAGCAGCGTTTGTCATGCAGCGGCAAGGCAGGCTAATGTCGGCGCCAATGGAGTCTGATGATGGGCGTTTCTGGAGGCAGTCTGGTGATGACGGGGGTTGATACACGCGGCGTCGCACGCGACAGCCTGTTCCTGCTGGCCGACGTGCGCGTCGAGCAATCTTCCGAAACCCGCAAGGTGCGCGTCCGCAACCTGTCGGATCGCGGCATGATGGGCGAAGGCAACCTGCGGGTAATGCGCGGCCACCGCCTTACGCTGACGCTGCGCAATATCGGCACGATATCGGGCACAGTGGCCTGGGTGCAGGACGACCGCTTTGGCGTCGCCTTCGATGACGAGATCGATTCCCAGCTGGCGCGCCGTCCGTTGCAGCCGGATGAGGAACTGTTGCAAGGCGTGAACGAGCGTTCGTGGGCACACCGCGCGCCCCCGCCGCCCGAGCTTTCGAAATTTCGCAAGCTCTGACCGCGCGCAACCGCGCGGTGAACAGTCGCCATCCACCACGCTGACCGCGGCCTTGCAACCTGCTAGGCAAGCGGGGATGCGATTCTGGTTGCTCCCGCTTTGTGTGTTCGCGCTCGGGTCCTGCGGCCCGTCCGACGGGGGCGGCCCGCTCGAAATCGCGCTGGTCGGCGCGCCTGACAAGCTGTTCGATCAGGGCGTACGCCTTTCGCCGGCGGCGCAGCATTTGCGCGCGACCACCCACGAGGGGCTGGTCGCGCTCGATCCCTCCGGGCAGGTGGTGCCCGCGATTGCCGAGCGCTGGATCGTTACCGATGACGGGATGAGTTATATCTTCCGGCTGCGCGACAGCAGCTGGCCCGATGGCGAGCCGATCACCGCCGGTGACGTCCGGACGCAACTGCGCGATGCGATCGTGAAGGTGCGCGGCACGTCGCTGGGGCTCGATCTCGCCAAGGTCCGCGATATCAGAGCCATGACGCAGCGGGTGATCGAGCTGCGGCTGACCGCGCCGATGCCCGATTTCCTGCGCCTGCTGGCGCAGCCGGAACTCGGCTTCGTCAAGGCGGGGAGCGGGGCGGGGCCGATGGTCCTGTCGCGCGGAACGGCGCCGGGAACCGCGCGGCTCGCCGCATTGCCGCCCGAAACGCGCGGGCTTCCGGCGCGCGAGGACTGGCAGGATGTCGCCCGCCCGCTCGGGGTGCGCGCGGTGCCGACCCGCACCGCCGTGGAAGCATTTTCGCGCGGCGATGTCGATCTGGTGGTGGGCGGCACGCTCGCCGATTTTCCGCTGGCCGAGGCCGGGCCGCTGTCGCGCGGGACGATCCAGGTCGATCCCACCGTCGGCCTGTTCGGCCTCGCGTTCCGGTCGGAAAGCGGGTTTCTGGCGGACGCGGGGCGGCGCGAGGCGCTGTCGATGGCGGTTGACCGCGCCGCGCTGATCCAGCCGTTCGGGCTGGGCGGCTGGCGATCGAGCACCTGGATCGTCCCGCCTCAGGTGTTCACGACGCCGCCCTATCCCGACGATCGCTGGAACGGAGCTTCGCTGGACAATCGCCGCGCGACCGCCGCAGCGCGCGTCCGGGCATGGACGGCGCAATCGGGGCAGGCGCCAATGGTGCGGGTGGCGATGCCAGCCGGGCCGGGCAGCGATCTGCTGCTGGAGCAGCTGACCGCAGGGTGGAATGCGATCGGGGTGCGGGTGCAGCGGGCCAGGCCCGGCGAGCGTGCCGACCTGGAGCTGCGCGATACGCTCGCCCGCTACGGCTCGCCGCGCTGGTATCTCAACCAGTTCAACTGCTCGCTCAAGGCCAGCCTGTGTTCGCTGCAAGCCGATGCGCTGGTGCGCCTGTCACTGACCGAGCGCGATTCTGCCCAGCGCGAGCGGTTGCTCGCCGAAGCCCATGCCGCCTTGACCGAGCGCGAGGTGTTCATTCCGCTGGGCGCGCCGGTGCGCTGGGCGCTGGTGCGCGGCTCGGTACGCAATTATCTGCCCAATCAATGGGGCCTGCACCCCTTGTTCGCGCTGTCGCAGCCCCCCACCTAGGCGAATATGGATTCAAGCACGAACCCCCGCCCCGATGCTCCCCGCCCGATGGCGCTGTCACTGCCCACCGGCCGCGATGCCGCATCGGTGCGCGCCCGCGTGACCGCGATGGAAAAGCTGCTCGAACGCAGCCTTGTCATCCCCGGGATCAACATGCCGGTCGGGCTCGACGTGCTGGTCGGGCTGGTGCCGGTGGTGGGCGAGATCGTCACCACCGCGATGGGCGCCTACATCATCTGGGAGGCCCGCAATCTCGGCATGAGCCGCTGGCAACAGGCGCGGATGGGCGCGAATGTGCTGTTCGACACCGCGATCGGCGCAATCCCGCTGGTTGGCGATGTCGCCGACCTTGCGTTCCGGTCGAACACCAAGAACCTCAGGATCATCCTCAAGCACATCGACAAGCACCATCCCGAAGCGCGCGTGATCGAGGGGTAGTTTCCCTCACCCCGCCTGCGCGCTAGAGCGGGGGCATGGCCGATACCATCACTTACGCAAGCTATCTGGACTTGGACCGCATCCTCGCGGCGCAGCACCCTGCGTCCGAGGCGCATGACGAGCTCCTGTTCATCATCGTCCATCAGGCGAGCGAGCTGTGGCTCAAGCTGTGCCTGCACGAACTCACCGCCGCGCGCGAGTGCATCGAGGCGGACACCCTGCGCCCCGCCTTCAAGATGCTCGCCCGTGTGGCCCGCGCGCAGCAGCAGCTGATCCAGAGCTGGGACGTGCTCAGCACCATGACCCCGCACGATTACTCCGCGATCCGCCCGCATCTGGGCGCGTCGAGCGGGTTCCAATCGGCGCAGTACCGGATGATGGAGTTCATGCTCGGCGGGCGCGATAACAAGCATGTGCGGCTGCACACATCGAACGCGGATTGGGCCGACCGGCTGGAGACCGAGCGCGGGCGCGCGAGCCTTTATGACGCGGCGATCCGGCTGCTGGCGCGGCGTGGGTTCGCGATCGACGCGGCGGCTGAGGCCCGCGATCCCACCGCGCCCTATGTCCACAATGCCAGCGTCGAGGCGGCGTGGGCGGCGATCTACCGCGATCCGCACGGGTCATGGGATCTGTACGAGCTGGCCGAAAAGCTGGTCGATCTCGAATACCATTTCCAGCGCTGGCGGTTCGGGCACCTGAAGACGGTGGAACGCATCATCGGCTTCAAGCGCGGCACCGGGGGAACACCCGGCGTGCCCTATCTCGAAGGGGTGCTGAAGCAGGCGTTCTTCCCCGAATTGCTGAGCGTGCGGACAGCGATATGAGCAGGCGGATCTGGGACATATCGCAGCCGCTGCGCCCCGATCTGCCAGTCTGGCCGGGCGATACGGCGTTCCAGCAGGCAGGGAAATGGGACATGGCGGAGGGATCGCCGGTCAATGTCTCGGCGCTGACCCTGTCGACCCACTCTGGGGCGCACGCCGATGCGCCGCTGCACTATGCGCAAGGCGCGCCCGATATCGCGAGCGTCGATCTGGCGGCCTATCTCGGCGAGTGTTGGGTGGTGGATGCGCGCGGGGCGGGGGCGCTGATCCTGCCAGCGCATCTGCCCGATCTTGGCGGAGTGGAGCGCGTGCTGTTTCGCACCTTCGAGGCATTCCCGCATGATCGCTGGGAGGACGAGACCACCGCTATCGCGCCCGCCACCATCGAGGCACTCGCGGCGGCGGGCGTGCGGCTGGTGGGGCTCGACGGGCCCTCGATCGACCCGCAGAGCTCCAAGACGATGGACGCGCATCTCGCCGTGCTGCGCCACGATATCCGGGTGCTCGAAGGGCTGGTGCTCGATGATGTGCCGCCGGGGCGGTATGAGCTGATCGCGCTGCCTTTGCCCATCGTCGGCGGCGATGCCTCGCCGGTGCGCGCAGTGCTGCGGGCGCTGGCATGACCCCCGAACAACGCGCCGCTGAATTCGACGCCGCCGATCCGCTGGCGGGCTACCGCACGGGGTTCTCCTTGCCCGAGGGGGTGATCTACCTCGACGGCAATTCCCTGGGCGCGCTGCCCAAGGCGACGCCGGACACGCTACGGCGGGTGATCGAAGCCGAATGGGGCGAGGGCCTGATCCGCTCGTGGAACACCGCCGACTGGTTCGGCATGGCGAGCCGCGTCGGGGGCAAGATCGCGCCGCTGGTGGGCGCTGCTCCACACGAAGTGATCGCCTGCGATTCGACCAGCGTGAACCTGTTCAAACTGATCGCGGCGGCGCTCCAGATGCGCCCGGGCCGGAAAGTGATCCTGTCCGAACCCGGCAATTTCCCCACCGATCTCTACATGATCGCCGGACTTGAGGCGCAGGGCCTCGCCGAGCGGCGGCTGGTGGAGCGCGGGGCGCTCCCCGAGGCCCTCGACGGCGATGTCGCGCTGCTGATGCTCTCCCATGTCCACTACAAGACCGGGCAGATGCACGACATGGCGGCCCTGACCCGCGCGGCGCATGAAGCAGGTGCGCTGGTGCTGTGGGACTTGTCGCATTCGACCGGGGCGGTGCCGGTGAACTTGGCCGCAGCGGGCGCGGATTTCGCGGTCGGTTGCGGGTACAAATACCTGTGCGGCGGGCCGGGCGCACCTGCCTTTGCCTTCGTCGCCGACCGGCACCACGCGGGTCTGGCCCAGCCGCTCACCGGCTGGTTCGGCCACGCCGCGCCGTTTGCCTTCTCCGACGATTACGCCCCCGCACCGGGGGTCGAGCAGCTGCAATGCGGCACCCCGCCGGTGCTGGGGCTGGCGGCGCTGGAGGTGGGCGTAGATCTGATTGCCGAGATCGGGGTTGAGCGGCTTTATGCGAAGTCGCAGGCGCTGTCGGAGTTTTTCCTTGAGTGCCTGATGGCGCGGGGGCTGCTTACCAACCCCTCTCCCCTTGCGGGAGAGGGTGGCGCGCGCGGCGCGTCGGGAGAGGGGTCGGCAGCGCAAGCTGCCGCTCTCGCGGCAGACCCCTCCCCCAACCCCCTCCCACAGGGGGAGGGGGCTTTGATGCTGGTCAGCCCACCCGCTTCTAGCGAGCGCGGCAGCCAGCTGGCGTTCCGCACCCCCCACGCCTATGCGATCTGCCAGGCCCTGATCGCACGCGGCGTGATCGGCGACTTCCGCGATCCCGATATCCTGCGGCTGGGCTTCGCGCCCGCCTATCTGAGCTTCGCGGATATGGCGGCGGCGGCGCGGCATCTTGCCGAGGTGCTGGCAGGCGGGGAGTGGCGGAGGGCGGAGTTCGGCCAGCGGGCGGCGGTGACCTGACAGTCGAGGTAAAACTTCTTTATTTGTAATCTGCTAGGTGCACGGCGATGGGTTGGTTCATTCTCTCCTTGGTCAGCTGCGCGATCCTGGGCTTAGGCATCCTTATTGCCGTCGGAAGCATCAAGCGCGCGGCGAGAGTGCGTGCGTTTTCGAGCATGCCTGAGGGGGCGCGCCAAGAAGTAATCTCACTTGTCGAAAGCATCGGAAATGTTCCGAGTCGTGGATACATCGGACTGCTTGAACGTCAGCGGGTAAAGCGGGAAGAATTGAACTTCCTTCTTCCGAGGGTCGAGCCCGACTTTCCATGGTCGAATGCGCATATCCGGATCACGCTCAACGACCGCAAGGCTCCCGATCCGGTTCAATTTAAGGTATTGAGCGGTGCTGCGGGGCAAGAAAATCTTACAGCCGAGAACGTCACTTGGCTCGCCATTCCCGCGATCGTGGCCGGGAAGAAGAAGCGGGTCGCAAGTGTCTATTCGCTTGAGCGATACATGAAGCTGAGCCCCATGCTGAGCGCCAAACTCTCTGAGTTGTACTCTAGCGACCCGGCAGGCCTCTTGTCGCTCATTCTTTCGGTCGATGGCGACAATGATTTGCGTGAGCCACCTGACTCAATGCGTTGCGGGTTGCCGCCCGCGTGGATTCAGGCTGCACGATTTCACAAATGCGAGATCTGTAAGCGACCGATGCGCCTGATCCTGCAAGTTCCAGGCTTTCTCTTCAGCAGGAAGTTTGGCGACGGCGCATTCTATCTGTTCGGTTGCCCATCGCATCCCGAGCAAACCGTGCAGGATCAGGATTGGTATTGAGCAGCGAACGATGGCACCAGCCTAAGCCTCCAGCTCGACATCCCAATACAGCCAGTCCCGCCACGTCTCGTGCAGATAATTTGGCGGGAACAGCTTGCCCGCCTGTTGCAGCTGCCAGCTCGTCGGGCGGATCGGCATTTGGTAGACCGGCATCGCCGCTTGCTTGGGCGTCCGCCCGCCCTTCTTCATGTTGCACGGCGCGCAGGCGGTGATGATGTTCTCCCACGTGGTGCGACCGCCAAGCCGCCGCGGGGTGACGTGGTCGAAGGTCAGGTGATCGTGGCTGCCGCAATATTGGCACTGGAAGCGGTCGCGCAGGAACACGTTGAAGCGGGTGAAGGCGGGAAATTCGCTCTGCTTCACATATTGGCGGAGCGCGATCACGCTCGGGATCTTCATGTCGAGGCTGGGCGAGTGAACCTCGCGGTCGTAGCTCGCGACGATATCCACCCGGTCAAGGAACACCGCCTTGATCGCAGTCTGCCACGGCCACAGGCTGAGCGGGTAATAGGACAGCGGGGTATAGTCGGCGTTGAGCACCAGCGCCGGGCAGGCCGACAGATTGCGCGTCGGATCCTCGTCGATCCCGCGGAATCGTGCGGCTTTCTCGATCAGTTCGGCATTGAACACGGCTCTGCGTTCCTCCCTGATTGCCTGCATCCTGCCGTGGCAAATCAAAGAGTCAAACCCGTGACAGGGTGGCTATCCACAGGGACAGCCTGTGGAAGACCTGTGGATAGCGCAGGGATATGTCCTGTGGCATGGCAGCGGCGATGCCCGATCCTGCCCCTTTGGTAACCCGTTTTGCGCCCAGCCCGAACGGGCCGTTGCATCTCGGCCACGCATTGTCGGCGATCGTCGCGCATGATCTGGCACGCGCCAGCGGCGGGCGTTTCCTGCTCAGGATCGAGGATATCGACGGGCCGCGCTCGCACCCCGAACTCGCCGACGAATTCCGCCGCGATCTCGACTGGCTGGGGCTGGAATGGGACGAGGTGCCCGCGCAATCGACCCGGCTGGCGAGCTATGCCGCCGCCGCCGAGACCTTGAAGGCGCGCGGGTTGCTCTATCCCTGCACCTGCACCCGCAGCGAAATCGAGGCAGCGGGAGCGCGTGAAGGGTCTGATGGCCTCATCTACCCCGGCACCTGCAAGCACCGCGCGCCCGATCCCGCGCGGCCTGCCGCTTGGCGACTGGATGCCGCCAAGGCGCTGGCGGAGACGGGGCCGCTGGTATGGGAAGATGATCTGGCGGGGACGATCCCGGTCGACCTTGCGGGCCTCGGCGACGTGATGCTGGTGAGGAAGGATTTGCCCGCTTCCTACCACCTCGCGGTCACGCTCGACGATGCGGCGGACGGCGTGACGCTGGTGACGCGCGGGGCCGATCTGTTCGCGGCCAGCCACGTCCACCGCACGTTGCAGGCGCTGCTCGGCCTCCCCGTGCCGCGCTGGCATCACCACGCGCTGTTGACCGACGAGACGGGCCAGAAACTCGCCAAACGGCGCGGTTCGCCCGCTTTGTCCGAACGGCGGCTGGCAGGTGAGGACGGGCAGATGCTCGCCGAACAACTGCGCTTGCAGCATTTGCGGCTTGGAACCTGACGCCGAAGCGTCCATTTAGGCAGGTATGAACTACGTCCTCGTGCCCGTGCTGCTTGTCCTGATGGGGCTGGTCGCCTTTTCGTTGATCCGCGGCATCATCGCGTTCCTCAAGACCACCCGGATCGATCTCGAAACCGGCGAGGGCGAAACCGCGACCGATATGCAGCTCGCGCAGAACAAGGCGATGTTCGCGCGCATCAAGTATCAGGCGCTGGCGATCGTGGTGGTGGCAATCATCCTTGCCGTTTCGCGGTAATGGTCAAACTCAACAAGATTTACACCCGCACCGGGGATGACGGCACGACGGGGCTCGTCGACGGCTCGCGCTGCGCGAAGTTTTCCGCGCGCATTGCGGCAATGGGGGTGGTGGACGAGGCCAATTCCGCGATCGGTCTGGCGATCTGCGCGCTGACAGACGAAGGCCAGCGCGCGCTGCTGACGCGGGTGCAGAACGATCTGTTCGATCTCGGCGCGGACCTCGCCACTCCGGCGGAGAATGGCGACTTCGCGCCGTCCGAGATGGTGCTGCGCATCGTCCCCTCGCAACCGCTATGGATCGAGGCGCAGATCGATGCATTGAACGAACGGCTCGAACCGCTGACCAACTTTGTCCTGCCCGGCGGGAGCGAGGCGGCCGCGCGCGTCCATGTCGCCCGCGCCACCACCCGTGCGGCCGAACGCGCAATGGTTGCGCTGGCGGCCGAGGAGCCGGTCAATCCCGCGGCGCTTGCCTATATCAACCGCCTCTCCGACCTCTTGTTCGTGCTCGCCCGCGTCGCGAATAATGATGGCCGCGCGGATGTGAAGTGGGTGCCCGGCCAGAACAGGTAGGGCGCTAATCGCTAGCTATGCAGATACTTCCCCGCTAGGGCGGCGCTCTTGCTGCACTTGCGAAGGAACCTGATCATGCAGAACATCGCCGTTATCGGCGCCGGTCAGATGGGAACCGGCATCGCCCAGACCGTCGCCGCCCACGGAATGAAGGTGATGCTGTCCGATGTCGACCTCGCACGCGCCGAGGCGGGCAAGGCCACTATCGAGCAGGCACTGGTCAAGCTGATGGGCCGCGGCAAGATCGAGGCGCACGAGGCCGAGGCGCTGCTCGCCCGCATCACCCCGGTCGCCGACTACGCCCCCTTTGCCGACGCCGACCTCATCATCGAAGCCGCGACCGAGCGCGAGGAGATCAAGAACGCGATCTTCGGGGTGGCGGGCAAGGTGCTCTCGCAAGGCGCGATCATGGCGTCGAACACCTCGTCGATCCCGATCACCCGCATGGCCAACCACTCGCCCGATCCGGCGCGGTTCATTGGTCTCCATTTCTTCAATCCGGTGCCGGTGATGGGCCTGATCGAGGTGATTCCCGGCCTCGCGACGTCCAAGGAAACCACCGACCGCATCACCGCCTTCGCCAAGGGGCTCGGCAAGGAAGTGGTGCTGAGCCAGGACGAGCCCGGCTTCGTGGTCAACCGCATCCTCCTGCCGATGATCAACGAGGCGGTGTTCGTGCTCGGGCAATCCACCGCCGGGATCGAGGATATCGACAAGGGCTGCCGCCTCGGCCTCAATCACCCGATGGGGCCGCTGCAACTCGCGGATTTCGTGGGGCTCGATACCTGCCTCGACATCATCAAGGTGCTCTACAAGACCACCCGCGACAGCAAGTACCGCCCCGCGCCGCTGCTGGTGAAGTATGTCGAGGCCGGGTGGCTGGGCCGCAAGACCGGGCGGGGTTTCTACGATTACACCGGCGAGGCACCGGTTCCGACGCGCTAGGCTGACAACTCCCCTCCCCTTGGGGAGGGGGTGATCGGAGGCACGCGACTCCGATCACGGGTGGGGGTACTGCACTCTCGCAAGTGAGACCCCCCATCCCAACCCTTCCCCCTTGGGGAAGGGCTTTAGGATAGATCGCGCTTCCACTGGTAGAGCAGGTCCAGCGCCTCACGCGGGGTGAGCGCATCGAGATCGGCGCGGCGTAGCGCCTCTGCTAGCGCCTGTTCGGGCGTGGCCTTGGGTTCGGGGCGGATCGCTGCGAACAGCGGCAGGTCACCGAGCCCGGCGGCGATCCCGCCGGTCGCCTCGCGAGTCGCCTCAAGCTTTTCGAGCACTGTGCGTGCACGCTCGACCACCGGAGCGGGGACGCCTGCAAGCCGCGCCACCGCGAGGCCATAGGAACGATCCGCCGGGCCTTCGGCGAGCTCGTGCAGCAGCACCAGATCGCCCTGCCACTCGCGCGCGCGAACGTGGTGCAGCGAGAGCGCCTCGCAGCTCTCCGCCAGCCGCGCAAGTTCATGATAATGCGTGGCAAACAGGCAGCGGCAGCGGATATTGGAATGCACCGCCTCGGCCACCGCCCAGGCGAGCGCCAACCCGTCATAGGTCGAAGTCCCGCGCCCGACTTCATCGAGGATCACGAAGCTGCGGCTGGTCGCCTGCGCCAAGATCGCGGCGGTCTCCACCATCTCGACCATGAAGGTCGACCGGCCCCGCGCGAGGTTGTCAGCGGCACCAACGCGGCTGAACAAGCGGTCGACGAGGCCGACATGCGCCGACAACGCGGGCACAAAGCACCCCGCCTGCGCCAGCAACACGATCAGCGCGTTCTGCCGCAGGAAGGTCGATTTGCCGCCCATGTTCGGCCCGCCGATCAGCCACAACCGATCATCGGCCCCCAATGCGCAATCATTGGCGACGAACCGCTCGCCGGCCTTGGCGAGCGCCGCTTCGACCACCGGATGCCGCCCGCCGGTGATGGCGAGGCCCGCGTCTTCGGCAATCTCCGGGCGGCACCAGTCGCCCTCGGCCGCGCGCTCGGCATTCCCGGCGGCCACATCGATCCGGGCGAGCGCGGCGGCGGTGGCGGCGATGGCCTCGCGCGCGGCGGTGATCGCCTCGACCATTTCCTCGAAATGCGCTTCCTCGGCAGCGAGCGCGTGGCCCCCGGCCTCGGCAATCCGCGCGGCTTCGGCGTGAAGGGTGAGCGAGTTGAAGCGCACTGCGCCTGCCATTGTCTGGCGGTGGGTAAAGCCGCTGTCGGGGGCCATCAGCGCATCGGCATGGCGCGCGCCGACCTCGATGAAGTAGCCGAGCACGCCGTTGTGCCGGATCTTCAATGTCGCGATCCCGGTCTCGGCGCGGTAGCGCGCCTCCATCGCCGCAATCGCCCGGCGCGCATCGCCCGAGACAGAGCGCAATTCGTCGAGCACGGCATCGTAGCCATCGGCGATATAGCCACCGCTGCTGCGCTCGGTCGGGGGCGAGGGGACGAGCGCGCGTGCCAGGTGATCGGTCAGCGCGCCGTGGCCGGTCAGCCGCGCGAGCATCTGGTCTAGCAGCGCAGGCCGGTCCGGCGCACCGCTCAACCAGTGGTGCAGCCGCGCGGCCTCGGTAAGGCCATCGCGCAGCTGGCCAAGATCGCGCGGGCTCCCGCGTCCCGCCACCACCCGCCCCAGCGCGCGCCCCAGATCAGGGATGGCGCGCAGGCCTTCGCGCAATTGCGCACGCTCGATCGGACGGTCGCGCCAGAACTGCACCAGCGCCAGCCGCGCCTCGATGGCGCCCGCATCGAGCAGCGGGGCGGACAGGTCTTCGGCGAGCAGCCGCGATCCCGCGCCGGTCACGCAGCGATCCACCGCGCCGATCAGGCTGCCTGCGCGCCCGCCCTGCGCAGCTTCGAGAATTTCGAGGCTCGCCCGCGTTGCAGCATCCATCGCCATGCCCAATTGCGCTTCACGCAACACCGGAGGCAGCAGCAGCGGCAGGCTCCCGCGCCCGACATGGTCGAGATAGGCGATCAGGCCTCCGGCTGCGGCCAGCATCGCACGGGTGAACGCGCCAAAGGCATCGAGGGTTGCCACGCCGTGCAGTACCTTCAGCCTCTCGGCCCCCGCATCGCTGGCGAAGGTGCTGCGCGGGCGAAGAATCGCATCTACAGGGATGTGAGCCCCCGCGAAGGCGGGGGCCTCTGGCGGTATTGCGCCATCTTGCCTGAGGTCCCCGCCTGCGCGGGGATTCGGTTCCGGGATAATGATTTCGCTCGGCGACAACTGCGCCAGCGCCGCACCCAGCGCCTCGGGCGCACATTCCTCCAGCACCATTGCGCCGGTCGACACATCGCAGGCCGCAATCCCGATGCTCCCGCGCACCTCCACCAGCGCCGCCAGCACATTGGCGCGGCGCGGTTCGAGCAGGGCTTCCTCGGTCAGCGTGCCCGCCGTTACCAGCCGCACGATCGCGCGGCCCACCAGCACCTTGGAGGACGGCGTGCCCTCGCGCTTGGCCCGCGCCTTGGCCTCGTCGGGGGTTTCGACCTGCTCGGCAATCGCCACGCGGCACCCGGCGCGGATCAGCCGCGCGAGGTAGCTCTCCGCCGAATGCACCGGCACCCCGCACATCGGGATCGGCGCGCCGCCATGCTCGCCCCGCGTGGTGAGCGCGATATCGAGGATCGCCGCCGCCTTCCGCGCATCTTCGAAGAACAGCTCGAAGAAATCGCCCATGCGGTAGAACAGCAGCGCATCGCCTGCTTCTGCGCGCAAGGCGAGGTATTGCGCCATCATCGGAGTGGGCTTGGAATCGGCGAGCGCAGCCATGTGCGCTGGCCTAGCCACGCCCGCAGCGATTCGGAACGTCCGCCGCGACACCTGTCCCCGAAGTTGCATCATTTCCGCCCTATCGCGGCGCCATGCGCCTCGCTAAGCGGGAGGCAAGCACGCAAAGGGGAAGAGGCATAATGGCCGAAGAGAGCAAGAGCGGTTTCACCACCCGCGAGGCGCTGTTCTATCACGAGACGATCCGGCCCGGTAAGCTGGAGATCGTCGCGACCAAGCCGATGACCTCGCAGCGCGACCTCAGCCTCGCCTATTCGCCGGGTGTCGCCGCGCCGGTCGAGGCGATCGCCGCCGATCCCGCGCTCGCCGCGCGCTACACCGCCAAGGCGAACCTTGTCGCGGTGATTTCCAACGGCACCGCGATCCTCGGGCTGGGCAACCTGGGCGCGCTCGCCTCCAAGCCGGTGATGGAAGGCAAGGCGGTGCTGTTCAAACGCTTCGCCGATGTGGATTCCATCGACATCGAACTCGCCACCGAAGACCCGGATGCCTTCATCAACGCGGTTGCGCTGATGGAGCCCTCTTTCGGCGGCATCAACCTTGAGGATATCAAGGCCCCCGAATGCTTCATCATCGAAGCCGCGCTGCGCGAGCGGATGAAGATCCCGGTGATGCACGACGACCAGCACGGCACTGCGATCATCACCGCCGCCGGCCTGCTCAACGCTTGCCACCTGACCGGGCGCGACATTCGCGAGGTCAAGGTGGTGGTCAACGGCGCGGGCGCGGCGGCGATTGCCTGTACCGCGCTGATCAAGGCGATGGGTGTGCGCCACAACAATGTGATCCTTTGCGACCGTTCCGGGCCGATCACGCCGGGCCGCGAAGGCATGGACCAGTGGAAGAGCGCGCACGCCGTGCAAACCTCGGCCACCAGTCTCGAAGAGGCGCTGGTCGGCGCGGACATCTTCCTGGGCCTCTCGGCTGCGGGCGCATTGAAGCCCGAATGGGTCAAGAAGATGGCCGACAAGCCGATCATCTTCGCGATGGCGAATCCGGTGCCCGAAATCATGCCGGCTGATGCCAAGGCCGTGCGCCCCGATGCGATCATCGCTACCGGGCGTTCCGACTTCCCCAATCAGGTCAACAACGTGCTGGGCTTCCCCTTCATCTTCCGCGGCGCGCTCGACGTGCAGGCGACCACCATCAACGAAGAAATGAAGGTCGCCGCCGCCGAAGCCATCGCCGAGCTTGCCCGCCAGCAGGTGCCCGAGGAAGTCGCGTCCGCCTATGGCAAGAACCACAAGTTCGGCACCGATTACATCATCCCCGCCCCGTTCGATCCGCGCCTCATCGAGGTGGTGTCCTCGGCGGTTGCCAAGGCGGCGATGGATTCGGGAGTGGCCCGCGCGCGGATCGACGATTTTGACTCCTATCGCCTGCAATTGCGATCACGCCTCAACCCGACGACCTCGGTTCTGAGCGGGGTCTACGAAGTCGCGCAGGCCAATCCCAAGCGCATGGTATTCGCTGAAGCCGAGGAGGAAGTGGTGCTGCGCGCCGCGATCCAGTTCCGCGATTTCGGCTATGGCGAGCCCATTCTGGTCGGCCGCACCAAGGCGGTGCTCGACAAGCTGCACCAGCTGTCGGTGAGCGATCCGGGCAGTTTCGAGATCCAGAACTCGGCTGAAAGCGCGCATGTGCCCGCGATGGTCGCATACCTCTACCAGCGGCTCCAGCGGCGCGGCTATACCGAACGCGACGTGCGGCGGATGGTGAACCAGGAACGCAACGTCTTTGCCGCGCTGCTGGTCGCGCTCGGCCATGGCGACGGGATCATCACCGGCATGACCCGCACCTTCGCGCAGACCGTACGCGAGGTGAACCTGGTGCTGGAGCCCAAGGACGGCGCGCTGCCGTTCGGCATCCACATGATGATCGGCAAGAACCACACCACCTTCCTCGCCGACACCACGATCAACGAGCGCCCGAATGCCGAGGAGCTGGCGATCATCGCGCGCGAGACAGCCGCGGTCGCCCGCCGCATGGGCCACGAACCGCGCGTCGCGTTCCTCTCCTATTCGACCTTCGGCAACCCCTCGGGCCAATGGCTCGGCGCGATCCGCGAAGCGGTGGCGATCCTCGACCGCGAGGATCCCGGCTTCGAATACGAAGGCGAAATGGCCCCCGATGCCGCGCTCAATCCCAAGGTGATGGCGCTCTATCCGTTCAGCCGCCTGTCGGGCCCGGCCAATGTGCTGATCATGCCGGGGCTGCAATCCGCGAACCTCTCGGCCAAACTGCTGCGCGAACTCGGCAGCAACGCCACCATCGGCCCGATGCTGATCGGGATGGAAAAGCCGGTGCAGATCGTGCCGATGACGGCTGCAGTGCCCGATGTGCTGACGCTGGCGGTGCTGGCGGGGGCGGGGGTTGTGGGGTGAGGATCATCGGCGCGGGGCTGGCCTATTGGGCAGTGGTCTTCGCGCTGGGGTTTGTGCTCGGCACCGTCAGGGTGCTGTGGCTTGCGCCGCTGGTCGGGCTGCTGCCTGCGACTGCGATGGAACTCCCGATCATGCTGGCGGCGAGCTGGTTCGCAGCAAGCTGGCTGGTGGGGCGGTTCGGGATTGCCAAGAGCGGCGAGGCGCTGGCGATGGGCCTCATCGCCTTTGCCTTGCTGATGGCGGCCGAATGCGCGCTCGGCGTCACCACCGTGGGGATGACGCCCGCGCAATGGCTTGCCGAATTCCGCCAGCCGCACGCGCTGCTGGGGCTCGCAGGTCAGGTGCTGTTCGCGCTGATGCCGTGGTGGCGGGTGCGGGGCTAGGCTACCGCCGCCGGAAACGGAAGTACCAGACCTCATGCCCGTACACCGTGCGCGCCTTGTGTTCATACCGCGTTTCGGGCCAGCCTGACGGGCGCACCTGCCAGTCGGCGGGCTTCTCCACCACCCACTCGAACAGGTCCGTGTGGCGCTGCATCACCATCAGCGCGTGGCGCAGGTAGACCGCGTGATCGGTGCCGAAGCGGAATTCGCCGCCGGGCTTCAGCTTCTGCGCGAACAGCTTGACCGGCCCGTCGTTCATCATTCGCCGCTTGGCATGGCGTGCCTTGGGCCAGGGATCGGGGTGGAGCAGATAGAGCATCGTCAGCGCGCCATCGGGGATGCGCTGCAGCACCTCCAGCGCGTCGCCATGATGCAAGCGGATATTGGCGAGCCGCTGGTCGGCGATGTGCGTGAGCGCCTGCGCGACGCCGTTGACGAAGGGCTCGGCCCCGATGAAGCCGTGGTCGGGCAGCAGATCGGCGCGATAGGCGAGGTGCTCGCCCCCGCCGAAGCCGATCTCGAAATGGAGGGGGCGCGTATCGCCGAACAGGATTTCTGACGTAACCGGCCCCTCGGCATGCACCGCAATCTGCGGAAGGAGGTTGTCCACCAACCCCTGCTGACACGCGCGCAGCTTCTTGCCCACGCTGCGCCCATAGAGCCGTGCGATGGTAGTGGGATCGCCTTCCTTGAATGCTGTCATGCCAGCCCCATAGAAAAACGCCCGAGGCGTTTCCACCCCGGGCGTTGCCTTTCCAGGAGACATTTAATCGGCCCATCGGGCCGCGAGCGCACGGCGCGAGCCGCAGGCGATCCGGCGCGCAGCGCCGGAAACTCGCCGAGGACGAGGGCGCGGAGGCGCCCTCGCAACCAGTTACGCCGCTTCGACCACCGTTTCGTCGTCGCGCAGCACGTAGCCGCGGCCCCACACGGTTTCGATGTAGTTCTCGCCGCCGCAGGCCAGCGAAAGCTTCTTGCGCAGCTTGCAGATGAACACGTCGATGATCTTGAGCTCGGGCTCGTCCATCCCGCCATAGAGGTGGTTGAGGAACATTTCCTTGGTCAGCGTGGTGCCCTTGCGCAAGCTGAGCAGCTCGAGCATCGCATATTCCTTGCCGGTGAGGTGCACGCGGGCACCATCGACTTCGACGGTCTTGGCGTCGAGGTTCACGGCGAGCTTGCCGGTGCGGATCACCGACTGCGAGTGGCCCTTGGAACGGCGCACCACGGCATAGATGCGGGCGACCAGTTCTTCGCGGTGGAAGGGCTTGGTCACGTAATCGTCAGCGCCGAAGCCGAAGCTGCGGATCTTCGAATCCATTTCGGAAATGCCCGAAAGGATCAGCACCGGGGTCTGCACCTTGGCGACGCGCAGCTTCTTGAGCACGTCATAGCCGTGCATGTCGGGCAGGTTGAGGTCGAGCAGGATGATGTCGTAATCATACAGCTTGCCGAGGTCCAAACCTTCCTCGCCGAGGTCGGTCGAATAGACATTGAAGCCTTCGGTGGTGAGCATCAGCTCGATCGCCTTGGCGGTAGTCGGTTCGTCTTCGATCAGCAGAACGCGCATTGCAGTCCCCTATCTTGCCCTTCGGTAACTCTCGCTTAGGAGAGATTGCCACCTGTTAACCACGCCACTTCTCACCAAAAAAGGTTAATAAGAGGTTTAGGGCGTTAACGTTTTCTGGGTGAGTCTTTCGAGTCACACTGCGGCGGGCGGAAATCTGCCGAGGGATAGGCGCTTATCCGCGGGCGGTCACCTGCGGGGAAATTCCTAACGCACGCCTGCCAGCTTCTTCGCGCGCCGCCGTTCGGCGCTGGAGCCGAGCCCGATCGCCTCGCGGTATTTGGCGACCGTGCGCCGCGCGAGGTCGTACCCTTCCTCTTGCAGCATTTCGGCAAGCTGCTGGTCGGAGAGGATGTTTTTCGCGGTTTCGGCGTCGATCAGCGCCTTGATCCGCGCCTTGATCGCCGCTGAAGATGCGCCTTCGCCGTCGGCCGACGCGACCCCGCTGGTGAAGAAGTACTTGAGCTCGAACGTCCCGCGCGCGCAGGCGAGGTACTTGTTGCTGGTGACGCGGCTGACGGTGCTTTCGTGCATGTCGATCCGCTCGGCCACTTCGCGCAAGGTGAGCGGGCGCAGTTCGGATATGCCGCGGCGGAAAAACCCGTCCTGCTGGCGCACGATCTCGGCGGCGGTCTTGAGGATCGTCTTCTGGCGCTGATCGAGCGCGCGGATGAGCCAGTGCGCATCGGCCAGCTTCTCCTTGAGCCAACCCTGCGATTCCCTGTTGGTCGCGCCCGCGTTCAATTCGAGGAAGTAGCCGCGATTGACGATCAGCTTGGGCAGGGTGTCTTCGTTCAAGGCAATGTCCCACCCGCCCTTGCCGTTGTCGGTGAGCAGGATGTCGGGCACCACCGCGCTGGTTTCGGCTGGCGCAAAGGCAAGGCCGGGGCGCGGGTTGTAACTGCGCAACTCGCGCAGCATGTCGGCGAAATCCTCGTCATCGACGCGGCACAGGCGCTTCAATCGCTCCACCTCGCCGCGCGCGACCAGATCGAGGTTGTCGATCAGCGCCTTCATGCACGGGTCATAACGATCCGCTTCGCGCGCCTGGATGGCGATGCATTCGGCCAGATCGCGCGCGCCGACACCGCTGGGGTCGAGCGACTGGACGAGCCGCAGCCCGGCCTTGGCCTCGAAGTGATCGACACCGAGATCCTCGGCCACTTCGTCAAGCGGCTGGGTCAGATAGCCCGCCTCGTCGAGCAACCCGATGATGTGGCGGGCAATGAAGGCGGTTTGCGGATCGGCACCCAATGCGCCGACCTGCGCCTCCAGATGCTCGCCCAGCGTCACTTCGGCGGCCTGCAACTGCTCCCAATCGGGGAGATCGGAGAAATCGGTGCTGTTCGATCCCGCCGCGCCCCATTCGGCATCGCGGCTGACCCGCGCTTCGCCATCGCCGGTGTCCCAATCGCGGTCCACCGCCGCCAGATCGAGCGGCGCATCGCCTTCGCCGCCGCCTGCCAGCATTAGCTGATCAGCGGTGGCATCCTCGCCGGCAGGGGCGGCGATTTCCAGCCGCTCCGGCTCGCCGCCCTCGGCAGGGCCGCCGGTGTCGAGCAGCGGATTGGCCTCCAGCGCCTCGGCGATGAAAGTCTCGAGTTCGAGATTGGAGGCTGCCAGCAGCTTGATCGCCTGCTGCAATTGCGGCGTCATCACCAGCGATTGCGATTGTCTTAGGTCTAGACGCGGCCCCAGCGCCATCGCTCAGGACCTATTCCCGTTCGTGCTGAGCCTGTCGAAGCACTGTCTTTCTTCTTCCTGTCACGGATTGCAGAAGAAAAAGCAGCCCTTCGACAAGCTCAGGGCGAACGGAGGAGGGAAGCGTCACAGCGTGAAGCCTTCGCCCAGATAGAGCCGCCGCACATTCTCGTCGGCGACCAGTTCCTGCGGGGAACCGGCGAACAGCACCTGCCCGCCATAGATGATGCACGCGCGGTCCACGATATCGAGCGTCTCGCGCACGTTGTGATCGGTGATCAGCACGCCGATGCCGCGCGCCTTCAGATCGCGCACGAGCTCGCGGATATCGCTGATCGAGAGCGGGTCGATCCCCGCGAAGGGCTCGTCGAGCAGCATGATCGAAGGCTTGGCCGCCAGCGCGCGGGCAATCTCGCAGCGCCGCCGTTCGCCCCCCGACAGCGCCATCGCCGGGCTTTCGCGCAGGCGGGTGAGCCCGAATTCGTCGAGCAGCCGCTCCAGCTCCGCCGCGCGCGTGGCATGGTCGGGCTCCACCAGTTCGAGCACGCAGTTGATGTTCTGCTCCACCGTCATACCGCGAAAGATGCTGGTTTCCTGCGGCAGATAGCCCAGGCCAAGGATCGCGCGGCGATACATCGGCAGTTTGGTCACATCCTCGCCGTCCATCAGGATGCGACCCGAATCCGGCTTCACCAGCCCCATGATCGAATAGAAGCAGGTGGTCTTGCCCGCGCCATTGGGGCCGAGCAGGCCGAGCACTTCGCCCTTCGCCACATGCAGCGAGATATCGGTCAGCACCGCGCGCTTGTCATAGCTTTTGGCGATCGAGATGACTTCGAGCCCGCTGCCGAGCGGCTGGGCGGCGGCGGCGGTGTCGCTGGCGGGCTGGGGCAAGGTCGAGGTGTCCATGGTTGGCCTGTCTTTAGCATCCCTGATGCGCGTGAAAAGTCTCGAGGCGCGTTTGGCAGGGTTTTTGCTTATCCGCGTCGCGCCCCCGCACGCGGCCCGCACCGCCGGATAAAGATCAAGCAATCTGTGCGGCTTGCGCCACCGCAATTGCGCACCGTGCAACATCGGAGCATTTTTCGATGGGTTGTTGCATCCGTGTTACGGGTTTGCGATACTTCGCTCTTCGCATCAGACCGTTGGGGAGCGGCATTATGGGAAAGATCACCGAGGGACAGGCCAGCCATACTGCGGCCGCCGCCCGCCCGCGCGACTGGCGCAAGGCGATGAGCGATCATGTCGCTTACGGGTTGCTGGTGTACACCGCGCTGACGATCTTCGTCACCGTCAAGGCGCTCGCGGAAGGCTCATCGAGCGCGCTGCCTTATCTCTCTCTGATCGTGCTGGTCGCGGGCATCATTCCGGTCTGCCGCTGGTTCGAAAAACGCTGGGCTGTGCTCGGCGATGCTCAGGCCGCCGATCCCGAATACGCCGGTGCCTTCCGCCGCGATACGATCGCGTTGTGGTCACTGGCGATCGGCTTGCCCTTCGGGTTGACGCTGATCTTCAAGATGCTGCTGAGCGTTTTCTGACTTGCGGGGGGGAACCCCTCCACCACCCGCTGCGCGGGCGGTCCCCCTCCCCATTGCTGCGCAACGGGGAGGAACCATCAAGTCTCTCCCCGTTCCGAAGGAATGGGGAGGTGGCGCGCGCCGCCAGGCGCGTGACGGAGGGGTAAGGCCCTACTTCCCATACCTTTCGATCGCTTCCATCGTGATCTTGCGCGCTTCCGCCGCATCGCCCCACTTGCCGACGCGCACCCACTTTTCGGTCTCCAGATCCTTGTAGTGGGTGAAGAAGTGCTCGATCTGCTGGAACAGGATCGAAGGCAGGTCGCTGGTTTCGGCGACTTCGGCGTAGTACGGGAACGTCTCGTTCACCGGCACGCAGACCAGCTTTTCATCGCCGCCCTGTTCGTCTTCGAGGTTCAGCACGCCGATCGGCCGCGCGCGCACCACACAGCCCGGGATGAAGGGCGAGCGCGAGATCACCAGCGCATCCAGCGGATCGCCGTCGGGGCTGAGGGTGTGCGGCACAAAGCCGTAATTGGCCGGATAGCGCATCGCGGTGTGGAGGATGCGGTCGACGAACAGCGCGCCGCTCTCCTTGTCGAATTCGTACTTCACCGGCTCGCCGCCGGTCGGCACTTCGATGATGACGTTGAGATCATCGGGCGGGTTTACGCCGGTGGGGATCTTGTCGATGCGCATTGGGGTCTCGCTTGCGGTTGAGTGGGGAGTAACGCGCGGCGCCTTAATCGGTGCCGCAGGATTGCGAAAGGGGCCGCGTGGCCCTAATCGCGCGCATCTATGGGCAAGAACACACCTCAGGCCATTCGCGGCACACAGGATATTTTCGGCGCCGATGCCGAGGCTTTCGCCTTCGTGGTGGAGACGTTCGAGCGCGTGCGGCGGCTCTACCGCTTCCGCCGGGTGGAAATGCCGGTGTTCGAAAAGACCGAGGTGTTCGCGCGCTCGCTCGGCGAGACCACCGATGTGGTGTCGAAGGAGATGTATTCCTTCGATGACCGCGGCGGGGAGTCGCTCACGCTGCGCCCGGAGTTCACGGCGGGGATAGCGCGGGCGTTCCTCACCAACGGCTGGCAGCAATATGCGCCCTTGAAGGTCGCGACCCACGGACCGCTGTTCCGCTACGAGCGCCCGCAGAAGGGCCGCTATCGCCAGTTCCACCAGATCGACGCCGAGGTTATCGGCGCGGGCGAGCCGCAGGCTGATGTGGAGCTGCTGGCGATGGCGGATCAGCTGTTGAAGGAGCTGGGGATCGCGGATGTGACGCTGCATCTCAACACGCTCGGCGATGCCGACAGCCGAGAGGCGTGGCGGGCGGCTTTGGTGGAGTATTTCCAGGCGGTGAAGGGCGAGCTCTCCGAGGAATCGCAGGAACGGCTGGAGAAGAACCCCCTGCGGATACTGGATTCGAAGGATCCGCGCGACAAGCCGTTTCTGGCGGACGCGCCGAAGATCGATGCGTTCTTGTCGGAGGAGGCTTCGGCCTTCTTCGCTGCCGTGACAAGCGGGTTGGATGCAGCAGGCGTGAAGTGGGTGCGCGCGGAAAGCCTCGTGCGCGGCCTCGACTACTACCGCCACACCGCCTTCGAATTCATCCCCGACGAGGGCAGCGCCTCGGCCGCCGCGCTGGGCTCGCAGAGCACGGTGCTCGGCGGCGGGCGCTATGACGGGCTGATGGAATCGCTGGGCGGCGCGCCGACCCCTGCGGTCGGCTGGGCCGCGGGGATTGAACGGCTGGCGATGCTGGTGGGGGGGCGAGAGGAGGAGCGGCTCTTTGTCGGGATTGCTGTTGAGCACGACGATCTGCTCACCGCAGCGACCCATGCGGCGTCGGCACTGCGCGCTCGCGGCTTGTCGGTCGAAGTCATTGCGACTGGTTCATCGAAGAAGCGCTTCGATAAGACCGCAAAGCTCAATCCGTTCTATCTGGTCTCGCTGAATCTTGAGGGTGGTAACCCATCCTATTCTATCAAGAACCCTGAACACACCGATGCTTACGCGACGATCAAATCGGTCATCGCCGACGCTATCGCGCGTTAGCGTCGCCCCTCCACCCATCGTCACCCCGGGCTTGACCCGGGGCTAGGCTTCCTTTTCCGGGGCCTGCCATTAAGAAGCCAGGGCCCGCATCAAGTGCGGGCCGACGAATGAAAAACGATTATGCAAATCCCCCCCGAACGCCTTGACCAGATCGCGCACCGCTTTGCGGAGCTGGAAGCGCGCATGGCGTCCGGCACGCTTGAGGGTGAGGCGTTTGTGCGCGCCTCGCGCGACTATGCCGAGCTGGAGCCCGTCGCCAAGATCGCCGCCGAGGTGAAATCCGCGCGCGAGGAGATGGCGGGGCTGGCCGACATGCTCGCCGATCCGGAAATGCGTGCCATGGCCGAGGAGGAGCTGGCGCACCTCAAATCCACGCTCCCCGAACTCGAACGCCGCCTCGCCATCGCCCTGCTGCCGCGCGATAGCGCCGACGCCAAGCCCGCCATGCTCGAAATCCGCGCCGGCACCGGGGGCGACGAGGCCGCGCTGTTCGCCGCCGACCTATACCGCATGTACGAACGCTATGCCGCCGAGCAGGGCTGGAAGGTCGAGCCAGTCAGCATCGCCGCCAGCGACATCGGCGGGTTCAAGGAAGTGATCGCCAACGTCAGCGGCACGGGCGTCTTTGCCAAGCTGAAGTTCGAAAGCGGCGTCCACCGCGTCCAGCGTGTCCCTGTCACCGAAAGCGGCGGGCGCATCCACACTTCGGCGGCGACCGTCGCGGTGCTGGCCGAGCCGGATGAAGTCGACGTGCAGATCGAGGACAAGGACTTGAAGATCGACGTCTACCGCGCCTCGGGCGCAGGCGGCCAGCACGTCAACACCACCGATTCCGCGGTGCGCATCACCCACCTGCCGACCGGCACGGTCGTCACCTGTCAGGATGGCCGCAGCCAGCACAAGAACAAGGAAAAGGCGATGCAGGTGCTGCGCACGCGGCTCTACGACGCCCAGCGCGAGGCCACCCAAGGGGCCGAGGCCGAGGCGAGGAAGGCGATGGTCGGCAGCGGGGATCGCTCCGAGCGCATCCGCACCTACAACTTCCCGCAAGGCCGCGTGACCGATCACCGCATTGGTCTCACCCTGCACAAGCTGGAGGAAGTGCTGGCCGGGGCGGGGCTCGCGGAGTTGATCGACGCGCTGATCGCCGAGGACGAGGCCAAGCGGTTGGCGGCGCTTGCTGAGTGAGGGAATCCGCCCCCCCCAATCCGTTCGCCCTGAGCTTGTCGAAGGGCTGTCTTTCACTTTTGGCACGTGCGGCAAAGGGAAGTGCAACCCTTCGACAAGCTCAGGGTGAGCGGGTGTGGTGTTAGTCGCGGAAGCCATCCGCGCGGCCACCGAACGCCTCGCCGCCACCAGCGACACCGCGCGGCTCGATGCCAAGGTGCTGATGGCGCACGCGCTGGGGGTGAGCCGCTCGGAGATGCTGCTCAGGGCGATGCGCGAGCCTGCGCCCGCCGCTTTCGCAGCGCTGGTCGAGCGCCGGGCCGCGCACGAGCCCGTCGCCTACATCACCGGCACCGCCGAATTTTACGGCCTCACCCTCGCCGTTTCCCCCGCCACGCTGATCCCCCGCGGGGACAGCGAGACGCTGATCGAGGCGGTCTTGGCGCAAGCGGGCGAAAGGGGCCGCGCCCTCGATCTCGGCACTGGATCGGGCGCGTTGCTGCTGGCGTTGCTAGCGAATCGTGCAGGCTGGGATGGCGTGGGTATCGACGCTTCGGCGGAGGCGCTGGCGGTCGCTTCGGGCAATGCGACCGCACTCGGGCTGGCCGAGCGCAGCGCGTGGCAACAACGCGATTGGCGCACCCCCGGCTGGGCGGACGATCTCGGCGCCTTCGACCTGATCCTCTGCAACCCGCCCTATGTCGAAGCCGACGCCGAGCTCGACCCCGATGTGCGCGATTACGAACCCGCCAGCGCGCTGTTCGCCGGACCGGAGGGGCTTGACGACTACCGCGTCCTCATCCCCCAGCTTGGCAAGCTGCTTTTGCCGGGCGGCATCGCGATTTTCGAGATTGGCGCGACTCAGGCCGAAGCCGTCACCGCCATCGGAGCCGCCCACGGCTTCACTGCCGAGCTGCGCTGCGATCTGGCAGGAAGGCCACGCGCGCTGCTGTTTCGGTGAGGAAAAGCGCCGCAGGGCTTGGCAAACCCGTTTCGCATCGCTACCTCCGAATCAGGCCAGACGATCTGCGAAGGGCGCACATCGCTAGGCCAGCTCCTAAACTCAGCTGAAACGGCCGTCAGGGCACGCCCCCGGTCACGCCAGCGCGGAGCGCGCGGCACGCTTTGGCTGGGCCAGACCGTAAGGCGCATGGGCAAGGGGTCTGTTGATCAGGCGTGTTGACAGAAATTACGCCAGATCGCTGATAAGGAACGCTTTCCTTGAATAACAACCGCAATAACCGTCGCCGCGGGCGCGGCAACCGCAACCAGGGCGGCAACGGCGCGCAATTGAACCGGATCGACAGCCGGGCGCGCGGCAATGCCCCGCAGATGCTCGACAAGTACAAGAAGCTCGCGCAGGACGCCCACCACAATGGCGACCGCGTGCAGATGGAATACTACCTGCAATTCGCCGACCACTATTTCCGCGTGATCGCCGACAACAAGGCGCGGCAGGACGAACAGCGCGGACCGCGCCGGGGTGACGAGCGCGAGCAGGTTGAAGATTACGGCGACGACGATCTCGATTTCGGCCGCCGCGGCGAGCCGATGCCGCGCCCGCGCTACGAACAGAACGACAATGACACGCGCGGCGAGGCGAACGGCAACAGCTTCGAAGGCGAGCCGGGGCAAGAAGGCGAGAGCTTCCTGACCGACGAGCGCGACGATTACCGCGCCGAAGCGCAGCCGCGTCAGGACAATGCCCGTCGCCAGCAGCGCAGGCCGCGCGATGATCGTGGCGAGAGTCAGGGGCGCGGCGAGCGCCAGCCTCGCGGTGAGCGCGGCGAACGGCAACCGCGCGGCGAACGTCCGGCGCGGGCCGAACGCAGCGACGCTGGCGAAGCGGCCGAACCGCGCGCCGAAAAGCCCGCACGCGGGCGCAAGCCGCGCAAGGCCGCCGAGGATGATCGCAGCGGCTTCGATTCCACGATCCTCCCGCCCGCCATCGGCAATGACGATGCGGGCGACAGCGACGGCGCGCTCGAATCGGTCGGCTGATTGCGGCGATGGACCGGCTGACGTCCGGCCACACCGGAACAGATAGCAGGTTCGCCGCGCGGCTCGCGGCAGTGCCTGCGCTGATGCAGCGCTTTCCGGCGCTGGCTGCTATTGCGCTCGGGCTGATCGCCGCTTGCGCCTATCCCCCGCTCCACGTGTGGCCGCTGGGCCTTGCCACGCTGGCAGGGTTCGTGTGGCTGATCCACATCGCGCCGGACTGGCGCGCGGCGGCTTGGCGCGGATGGCTGTTCGGCTGGGCGCATCTGACGCTCGCCAATAACTGGATTGCGACGGCCTTCACCCATCAGGCCAAGATGCCCGAGGCGCTGGGCTGGGCGGCGGTGCCGCTGCTGTGCGTCTATCTCGCGATCTATCCGATGCTGGCCGCGCTAGCGGCGCATCTGCTGGCACGGCGCGCGCGGATGGAGTCTTTCGGGCTTGTGTTGGCGGGCGCATGGATCGTCACCGAATGGCTGCGAGGCTGGATGTTTACGGGCTATCCGTGGCCACCTGTCGGGCTGATGCTGCTGGGCGGATGGGACAATTCGGGAATTGCTCGATTGCTCCCGTGGTTGGGCACTTACGCCTTCTCCGGACTGGCGTTGTTCATAGCGACAGGATTTGCCGATAGCCTCACGCGGCCAAAGGGTTGGCGTTTCGTAATCATTTTCCTGGCCATGCTGGCATTGATAATGCTTGGCCCAGAGAGTCACTCATCGCGCGGGGACGACAGCCAGCTCCGCTATACCCTCGTCCAGCCCTATATCCCGCAGTCCGAAATCAACGACGGTTCCAAGTTCGAGGAGCAGTTCGCCCGCCTCTCCGCGTTGACCACGCCCGGCAACAAGCAATCACGCATCGTGCTGTGGCCCGAAAGCGCGGTGCCCGATTACCTCGAGGACGGCTACCCGCAGCTCTACTATCAGCAGATGACCGCCGGGGCCGATCCCGCCTATGCCCGCGCCCGCATCGGGCGGGTGATCGGCCCGCAATCGACGCTGCTGACCGGCGTGGTCAATCTCAACATCGGCCCGCGGCCCGGTCGCCTGCCCGGCGCGGTCAGCGCGCGCAATTCGGTGATGGCGCTGGACGGCAAGGGGCAGATCGTCGGCGGTTACGACAAGGCGCATCTGGTGCCCTATGGCGAATATCTGCCGCTGCGCCCGCTGCTGGAACCCCTCGGCCTGTCGCGGCTGGTGGCGGGGAGCATCGACTATCTGCCCGGGCCGGGGCCGCAGACGCTGGACCTCGGCAAGCACGGCAAGGTCGGCTTGCAAGTCTGTTACGAGATCGTGTTCTCGGGCGAGGTCGTCGATCCTGCGAAGCGCCCCGATTTCATCTTCAACCCGTCCAACGATGGCTGGTTCGGTGCTTGGGGCTCACCCCAGTTTGTCGGCCAATCGCGGATGCGCGCGATCGAGGAAGGACTGCCGGTGCTGCGCTCGACCACCACCGGGATTTCTGCGGTGATCGACGCGAACGGCGTGGTGCGCGGCAGCATCGCACCGGGCAAGGCCGACAAGCTCGAAGGCTTCGTCCCCACCGCCAAGCCGCCCACCCTGTTCGCGCAGTGGGGCCATGCGCTGACGCTGGCTTGGGCCGCGCTGTTCATCGCGCTGGGGCTGGGCCTGCCGAGAGTGCTTGCGCTGGCCCGCGCGCGCGGCTAGGGCGGAGAGCACAAAAGCCGGACATAAAGGTTTCCTTATATCTGCATAAGGTGCCAGGTCCGGAGCAGGCCCAGCGATCACCAGCCCCCCGGAGTCCCCATGCGCACCGAATATCTGTTCACCTCCGAAAGCGTCTCCGAAGGCCATCCCGACAAGGTCGCCGACCAGATTTCCGACGCCATCGTCGATCTGTTCCTCTCCAAGGACCCCGAAGCGCGCATCGCCTGCGAAACGCTGACCACCACGCAGCTGGTCGTGCTGGCCGGCGAAATCCGCTGCAAGGGCGTGTTCGAGAACGGCGAATGGACGCCGGGCGCGGAGCAGGAAATCGAGGACACCGTGCGCGCCACGGTGAAGCGCATCGGCTACGAGCAGGCGGGCTTCCACTGGGATGAGTTCCGCTTCGAGAACAACCTCCACGGCCAGTCGGCGGAAATCGCCCAGGGCGTGGACGCGGGCGACAACAAGGACGAAGGCGCGGGCGATCAGGGGATCATGTTCGGCTATGCCACCGACGAAACCCCCGACCTGATGCCCGCGACGCTGTATTACAGCCACAAGATTTTGGAGCGCATGGCGGCCGACCGCCATTCGGGCGCGGCCCCGTTCCTCGAACCCGATGCCAAGAGTCAGGTAACGCTGCGCTATGAACAGTCGCTGCCGGTTGCGGCGACCGCAGTGGTGGTCTCGACCCAGCACAAGCAGGGCTATTGCCTCACCGGCGATCATGCTGACCCGGCGAAGTACCGCGAGCTTGAAGCCTATGTGAAGCGCGTCGTTGCGGACGTGATCCCGCCGGTGCTGCTGCGCGATACGACCTATTATATCAACCCGACCGGCGCGTTCGAAATCGGCGGGCCGGATGGCGACGCGGGGCTGACCGGCCGCAAGATCATCGTCGATACCTATGGCGGCGCGGCCCCGCATGGCGGCGGCGCGTTCAGCGGCAAGGATCCGACCAAGGTCGACCGCTCCGCGGCCTATATCACCCGTTACCTCGCCAAGAACGTGGTCGCGGCGGGGCTGGCGACGCGCTGCACCATCCAGATTGCCTATGCGATCGGCGTGTCCGAGCCGCTGTCGCTCTATGTCGATACGCACGACACCGGCACGGTGGGCGACGACAAGATTGAGGCTGCGATCCTCGGCATTGCCAAGCTCGGCGGACTGACCCCGCGCGCGATCCGCACGCATCTCGGGCTCAACAAGCCGATCTATCAGCCGACCGCCGCCTACGGCCACTTCGGACGCAAGGCCGAAGGCGACCTGTTCCCGTGGGAGCGGATCGATCTGGTCGACGATCTGAAGGCGGCGCTGGGCTGATTTTCGAAACAGACGAAGGGGTCGCGCCTCGCCGCGCCAGCGGCACCTTATTGTTCGTGCCAAGCCGCCAAGAGGCCAAGTCGCCAAGATTTCGCGCTCCGCCAAGGCATGGCACACGTTCTTGGCACCTTGGCGGCTTGGCGCGAACCAATCTGCGGCTGCGCCGCTTATGCGACTGACCCGATTGAGGGCAGGGCTATTTGCGGTTCCACCTCAACAAGACAAACTCTAGGGTCGGTCCGATGACCGCACCCACGCCCGCTCCCCGCATCCTCGCACTCGACGCGTTGCGGGGCATCGCGGTGATGGGGATCGTGGGCATGAACGTCCACGCCTTCGCGCTGCCCGCGCCCGCCTATTACAACCCGCTAAGCTACGGCGCGACCGGCCCGGTGGATTACTGGGTGTGGCTCGCAAGCTTCGTGTTCATCGAGGACAAGTTCCGCACCCTGTTTGCGATGCTGTTCGGCGTCGGGTGCCTGATCCTGCTCGAGAAGGGCGGGGCAAGCCCATGGCGCGCGCATTATGCACGCATGGCGGTGCTGTTCGCGATCGGCCTCGTCCACGCGACCTTGCTCGCCAGCAATGATGTGCTGCGCGCCTATGCGATCGCGGGTCTCGCGCTGCCGTGGCTGGCGGGAATGTCGGCGCGGGCGCTGATTGCGGTCAGCCTCGGCCTGCTCCTGACGCATGTGGCCCTCGGCTTGACCGCGCTAGGCAGCGCATGGTCGGCATTTCACCTGGGGCAGGGGGGTGCGGACGCGCTCTTGTGGGCCGAGCGCCAGTTCGGCCGCGACAGCGCGACGATCGTGATGCTGCTCGAACAGGGCCGCGAAGGGCTGGGCGAAAGGGTGCTGCGCCGCGCCCTCGCAATCCCCGCACAGCTTGCCGTCGTGATGTCCTCGCTACCGCTGAATCTGTCCGCGATGGCGCTTGGCATGGGGCTGTGGAAGGCGGGGATGCTCAAGGGCGAGTGGCGCACTTTCCGCCTGCAACGGGTGGCCGGGCTGACCGCGATGGCGGCGCTGCCGGGGCTGTTCGCGCTCGCTGCGTGGTTGGTGCGGAACGGCTTTCCCGCCGCGCTGGTCGGCCCGGCGGCGCTGGTGCTCTCGGCACCCTTCGACATGCTGCTGTCGACCGCCTATGCGGCGCTGGTCATGGCGTTTCTGGGCCGCGAGACGCCGCTGGTGCTGCGCCTCGCCGCGGTAGGCAGGCTGTCGCTGACCAACTACCTGATGACCAGCGTTGTCCTTGCCGCGATCTTCGCCGCATGGGGCATAGGCCTGTTCGGAGAAGTCACCCGCTGGCAGGCCTTCGCGCTGGGACTGGTGCCGGTGGCGGCGATGCTGGCATGGTCCCCGCCCTGGCTCGCCCGCTTCGGGCAAGGCCCGTTCGAACGGTTGTGGCGAGCGGGGGCGAGGGCTCTGTCTTAATCGCGTGCCTGCGCCGCCCGCTCCGCCTCGCGCCACCGGCCCCAGCTTGTGCCCGTCACAAGCCCCGCGAATGCGCCGGGCAGGGCAAAGAACAGGGCTTCCGCGCCAATTTCGCCCGCAAGCCACGAGACGATGACGGCGGGCACCAAAGCGCCGAGAAACAGTCCCGCCACAGCATAGGTGTAACCTTCTTCTCGTTCGTTGCGGGACAAGGCCGCTGTCAACGGCAGACCGAACAGCACTGCTGAACCCAGCACCATCGCCCCCGACAACAACAAGGGGAAGGCGAAAAATATGGCGATGTCGGCAAGACTGCCTTCGCCAAGATCTTCCGCTACCATCGGAACAATGAACAGCAAGGTATAGGGTGCGGCTCCGACCAGCGTTCCCCATCCGACCGCTCTGGCGAGTGCTTGTAATACGTTGATCATCGCAGCCTCCTTGGCTGTGCCGGAACGGGCGAAACTGCGTCCGCCCGTTCCGGCATTTGGTGGGTTCAGGCCTCAGGCACGGCAGGCCGCGCCTGTGCTGCCCATTGCTCCTCGCGGAACCACGCGCCGACCTTGCGACCGAACTTGGCGATGGCGTTCATGTTGAAGAAGTGCATGGCGCCCAGCACCAGCACCGCCACGCCGACCTTGCCCGAGAGGTAGCGGATCGCTTCGGGCAGCGATTCCGGTGGCTTGCCGTATTGCAGCGCGAGCAGGATGAAGCCGAGGTTGACCAGATAGAAGCCCACCACCAGCAGGTGATTGGTCGACCTGGCGAGCACTTCGTCGTGCCCGAAGCAGTCGATCAGGAACACCTCGCCGTTCTTCGACAGGGTCCGCGCGACCCAGATCGTCAGCCCGATGCTGATGGCGAGATAGGCGAGATAGCCAAGCGGCTCGTAGATCATCATTACCTCCTGTTATTTCTGTAAAGACTGAAAGGGTATGGCAAGCGTCATCACGGGTCGGTTGGCCTCCTGTTTCAGTTGCGGTTTTTGCCGGGGAGCAGGCGGGCGACGCGGCCGCCGAGCTTCATCAGGGTGACGAGCGTGGATTTGGGCAACCCGCGCACGTCATCGTACCAATGTGCCAGCGTGCCGATGAATTCGTGCATCCGCCCGATGCGCTCGCTGACATGCGGCGGCACATCGCTGCGCCCCGCCATATCGGCGCTGAGCTGGCGGAGCGCGGCGATGGTGGGATCGATCTCACGCTTCTTGCGCTCGCTGACGATGCGGATCAGCATCTCCCACAGGTCGGTCTCGGCGACGAAGTGATCGCGCCGGTCGCCCTCGACATGGCTGCGGCGGATGATGCCGTAGGATTGCAGCTCTTTCACCCCGGTCGAGACGTTCGAGCGCGCAAGGCCGAGCGTCTCGCAGATTTCCTCGGCATGGAGAGGCCGGTCGCTCAGATAGAGCAGCGCATGGATCTGCGCGACCGAGCGGTTGACCCCCCAATGCGTGCCCATCTCCCCCCAGTGGAGGATGAAGGCGCGGGCTTCGGGAATGTCATAGACTCGCATGGCAACACTCATTTCTGTAATAACAGAAATAACCGATACGAATGATAAGTCAATCGGCATTTCCGGCACCGTGCGCTTTCCTACCCGCGCGTCGCCTGACACGCTGCGCGCATGACCTGCCCCGATCACATCTGCCTGCCTGCGAATGGGGGTATCAGGCGGGCCGATTTTCTGTCTCTGGACAGTGTCTCATGTGTCTCCAACACGGGAGACGACGGCCCGAATCAGCCCGGTAGCGGCGACGCGAAGCTAACCGTCCTCGCCCAGCATCGGCGAGGGGCGGTCGAAGGCGAGTTCCGCGTCGGAGAAGGTGAAGGGGCTCCGCACCCCTGCCATGCCGCCCAGCTCCACCCGCAACCCGCGCGCGATCACCTGCGGATCGGCAAACACCTCGTCGAGCCGGTTGATCGGCCCAGCCGGAACCCCTGCCGCGTGGCAGGCATCGAGCAGGCCTTGCTTGGTCCAGCTCGCCGTCGCCACCGCGATTTCGGCATCGAGCGCCTTGGCGTGGGCGGTGCGGTCGCCATTGGTGAGGAAGCGCGGGTCGCTCGCCAGCGCATCCAGCCCCAGCACCGCCATCAGCTTATGGAACAGCCCGTCATTGGCAGGCGCGAGGATCACGTGCCCGTCGCTCACCGCGAACACGCCATAGGGCGCGACCTGCGCGTGGGCGTTGCCCATGCGCGGCGGGTTGTGGCCGGTGGTGAACAGGTAACTCGCCTGATTGGCGAGGAGGCCGACCGAGCAGTCCATCAGGCTCATGTCGACCTGCTGGCCGCGCCCGGTGCGCACCCGCATCAGCAGTGCGGCCTGGATCGCATTGGCCGACCATACGCCGGTCGCAAGGTCGGAGATCGAGACCCCCATCTTGACCGGATGCCCTTCCGGCTCGCCGGTCAGCGACATGAAGCCGCTCATCCCCTGCACCACGAAGTCATATCCCGCCTCGTGCGCTCTCGGCCCGGTCTGGCCGAAGCCGGTGATCGAGCAATAGACAAGGCCGGGATTGGCGGCGCTGAGGCTGGCGTAGTCGAGCCCGAATTTGGCAAGACTCCCGGTCTTGAAGTTCTCGATCACCACATCGGCATCGGCGGCCAGCGCCTTGACCCGAGCAAGATCACCCACGTCGCCGAAGTCCGCGACAATCGATCGCTTCCCCCGGTTGCAGGCGTGGTAATAGGCGGCCTCGCGGTGCACCTTGCCCGCAGCATCCACCCGCTCCACCCACGGCGGCCCCCACAGCCGCGTGCCGTCACCTTCCGGGCTTTCGACCTTGATCACATCCGCGCCGAGGTCCGCGAGGATCTGCCCGCAGAACGGCCCCGCCAGCACGCGGGCAAGTTCGAGTACCTTCAATCCGGCGAGCGGGGCGTTCGGGTTGCGCGGATGTTCGAGCCACATGGCGCTGCCGTGCTTGGCTTGGGGCACCCGGTCAAGTCACTCCATGCCGATGCTGGCGGCCAGCCCGCTCACGGCGGCGAGAAACTCCTCGCGGAAGTCCTGCACCACCTGGCGGCTCGATCGCACCTGCTCCACCAGCCCGACCCCCTGCCCGACGAAGTAACTGACCAGTTCATGCGCCTCCGCATTGCCCGCCGCCGCCGCGCGCTCGATCCGCGCGAAGGCGGGTTCGGAGACCATGCCCATCAGCGGCATCGGCAGGGTGCCGGGGCCGTCGGGTGCGTCCCAGGCATCGTGCCACGCGGTTTTGAGCTGGCGCGCGGGCTTGCCGGTGCGACTTTTCGAGCGGACGGTATCGCGGCTGCGCGCGGCGATCATCTTGGCTCGGAACGCCTCGGAGGTCTCCGCCTCGGGCGTCGCCAGCCAGATCGATCCGGTCCACGCACCTTGCGCGCCCGCCGCCATCATCCCTGCCATCTGCCCGCCGGTCATGATGCCGCCTGCCGCCAGCACCGGGATGTCGTGGCCCGCCCGCGCCAGCTCGCGCACCACTTCGGGGATCAGCACCAGCGTCGACACCTCGCCGCAATGCCCGCCCGCCTCGGTGCCCTGCGCGACGATGATATCGACCCCGGCCTCGGCCTGCCGGATGGCGTGCTCCTTCGCGCCGACCAGCGCTGCGACTGGCACGCCGCGCGCCTTGCCCTCGGCGATCATCGCGGGCGGGGCGATCCCGAGCGCATTGGCGATCAGCCGGATCGGGTGCCGGAACGCGACCTCCATCAGCGCGAGGCCGTTCTCCGGCGTAATGCCCATGCGTTCGCGCAGGATTGGCATTTCGGCCTCGGGCGCGATGCCGTATTGCCCGAGCACCTGATTGGCGAAGCCCTGATAGGCCGGATCAATCGCTGCCGCGCGGCTGTGATTGTCGGTGAGCCCGCGCACGCGCGGATCGATCACTTCGGGCACCAGCACATCGACGCCATAGGGCGCGCCCTCGACCTGAGCGTCGATCCACGCGAGCTCTTCCTCGAGCTGTTCGGGACTGAACCGCGTTGCGCCCAGCACGCCGAACCCGCCCGCCTTGCTCACCGCGGCGACCACGTCGCGGCAATGGCTGAAGGCGAACAGCGGGAACTCCGCCCCGGTCAGTTCGCACACACGGTTCATCGGCATGGCACTCTCCCCTCGGTCTCTCTCCGGGAGCATGGTGCGAGCGGAATCGGCGCGGGGCAAGCGCGCTTGTGTCAGGGGGTGAGGTGCGCCGCCGTGGCGGCGATGTCTGCCTCGCCTAATCGCCCAGATGCGTCTTGAGGAAGCGGACGCTGTCGGCCAGCACCGGGCCCTTGCTGCGGAACGGCACGGAGAGTGCCATCACGACCTCTTCGTGATCGAGCGGGCCGTAGTTCGTCACTTCCACCGGAGCGCCAAGCGCGCGCAGCTTCGCGCCGAGATTGTTGGCGTTCTTGGGCCTCACCGTCGTGTCGCCGTCCGAGGTCACCAGCAGCAATGGCGGCGCGTCGGCGCGGGCGAAGGTGATCGGCTGGGTCTCGAGCGGACGCGGCCATTGTCCCATCACCGCAATCGAGCGCGGCTTGTCGAATGGGTAGAAATCGTATGGCCCCGACAGGCCGACCGACGCCTTGACGATCCCCGGATCGGCCCCCGCTGCGGCCAGCCGCTTGCTGTCCAATGCCAGCATTACCGCCTGATAGGCCCCTGCCGAGTGCCCCATGAACGCAACCCGCGCCGGATCGCCGCCGTGCTGAGCCACGTTATCCTCGACCCATGCCACTGCTTCGGCCCCGTCATCCAGAAACGCCGGGAAGTGCACTTGCGGCACCTTGCGGTAATCGGGGATCACCACGAGGAAGCCCTCGCGCGCCAGTGCCCGCCCGGCGAAGGCATAGGATGCGCGGTCGCCCTTGGCCCAGCCGCCGCCGTACCAGAAGATCACCACCGGTAGCGGCTTTGCACCCGACTCTTCGGGCGCCCAGATATCGAGCGTCTGGCGATGGTTGCCGAACGGCACCCCCTCGGCCACCAGCTGCGCTCCAGCTGTCCCGCCCACCGCCCGGTCGTAATACGACAGCAGCCGCGGCGGCGAGGTGAAGGCGAAGAGTCCGCCAATCACGAGGGCGAGCGCAACAGCAAAAAGCGCAATCCCACGCCGCATCACACCACGTAATGCGCGGTGGTGGTCGCGGCGATATCGGCTTCGGTCACGCCGGGGGCCATCTCGATCAGGCGGAACGGCTCGCCCTTGGCGGACCGCTGGAACACGGCAAGGTTGGTGATGATCATGTCGACCACTCCCGCGCCGGTCAGCGGCAGGGTGCATTGGGGGATGAACTTCGGCGTACCGTCCTTGGCGGTGTGGTCCATCACCACGATGATCTTCTTGACCCCTGCGACAAGGTCCATCGCCCCGCCCATGCCCTTGATCATCTTGCCCGGTATCATCCAGTTGGCAATATCGCCGTTCTCGGCCACCTCCATCGCGCCCAGCACGGTGAGGTCGATATGCCCGCCGCGGATCATCGCGAAGCTCGCCGCGCTGTCGAAATAGGCCGAATGCGGCAGCGCGCTGATGGTCTGCTTGCCCGCATTGATGAGATCGGGATCGACCTCGTCGTCATAGGGGAACGGGCCGATGCCGAGCATCCCGTTCTCGCTCTGCAGCGTCACCAGCATCCCTTCGGGAATGTGGTTGGCGACCAGCGTCGGGATGCCGATGCCGAGATTGACGTAATAACCGTCGCGCAATTCGCGCGCGGCGCGGGCGGCCATGTCGTCACGGGTCCAGCCTTGGGGCAGCGCAGTCATGGGGTGTCCTGTTGTTGCAGAGGGAAAACCGGTTCGATCAGGAACCAGCCGTCGCCGATGATCGGTTCGAGGCCCGCGCCGGCTTCGGGGTTCCGCAGATAGCGGTAGCGGTCATCGAAATCGGCGCGTTCGTCTCCGGCGATGGCGATGATGCAGGCGGTGCCGGCGAGATTGTCCATACGCGCCTGCTTGCGGTCTTCGGGATCGCGCCGCAGCGAGACGATGTCCTGCCCGCGCGGATCGAGGCCCGCTTGTTCAAGTGCGGTGCGCACCGCGCCGGTGCCGTCGGCGAGCAGATCAGAGCGCCAGACGATCGCCACTCCCGCCTCGCGCAGCACCGCAAGGCCGAGCGCCAGGCCGGACTGCGGGGCCGGATTGGCGGGCGGGGTGAAGATGCCGCCGACCGGATCGAGATCGATCACCGCGACCGGCTGCGCCTGCGCATCGCAGCGCCGCCGTCGCCCGTCGAGCGCGACCGGATCGGCGAGCACCGCCGACAGCGCTCCCGGCGCGCTCGCTGCTGCGCTTGCACCGGCGCGGCCGAAGCGGACGAACTGGGCAAAGCCGGTCTGGTTCGGCCCCGTCGGCGCGGCGGCGAAGAATGCCGCCTGTTCCTGCGGGGTGAATGATGGGAACCGGGTCATCGTCGCGGACGGCGTGGTGTCGGGCGCCGGAACAACCGGCGCGATGGTCACTCTGGGCGCGGGTGTGGCGGCGGGTGGGGGCGTGGGCGTCGTCACGCGCGGCGCGCGGGAGCCTGCCTCCTTGCCGTCAATCCGGGTGCCCACCAGCGCCGAACCCAGCGCCGCCGGGATCGCCGCCGCCACGCAGCCTTGCAGCGCCACACCCGTCAGCGTCAGCACCGGCCACAGAGCGCGCGCGCGCCGCATCATGTCGTCTCGCGCTCCCGCACAGTGCGGAATTCGATCTTCTTGTCGTAGGGCGCGCCGAGCACCAGCCGGTTCACGTAAACGCCCGGCAGGTGGATCTGATCGGGATCGAGGCTGCCTGCGGGCACCACCTCCTCCACCTCGACCACGCACACCTTGCCGCAGGTCGCGGCGGGGAGGTTGAAATTGCGCGCGGTCTTGCGGAACACGAGGTTGCCGGTGGTGTCGGCCTTCCACGCCTTGACGATGGCGAGGTCGGCGAAGATCCCCTCTTCGAGGATATAGGTCTGCATCACCCCGTCACGGTCGGCAAAGTCCTTGTGTTCCTTGCCGTTGGCGACTTCGGTGCCGACCCCGGTGCGGGTGTAAAAGCCGGGGATCCCCGCGCCGCCTGCGCGCATCCGTTCGGCGAGCGTGCCTTGCGGGCAGAACTCGACTTCGAGCTCGCCGCTCAGGTATTGCCGCTCGAACTCCTTGTTCTCGCCGACATAGGAGCTGATCATCTTCTTCACCTGGCGGGTGCGCAGCAGCTTGCCGATGCCTTCGTTGTCGATCCCGGCATTGTTGCTGGCGAAGGTGAGGCCGGTCACCCCGCTGTCGCGGATCGCGTCGAGCAGGCGATCGGGAATGCCGCACAGGCCGAACCCTCCGGCCGCGATCAGCATGTCGTCGCGCAGCACGCCGTTGAGCGCGCTGGCGGCATCGGGATAGAGCTTGCTCATCAGGGTCGGTGCCTTGTTCGAGGAATCTGCGCGGTAATTAGGGCCTTCGCCCGACGCTGTCACGCTTGTGTAAGGGGCGCTTCGTAAGATCGATCCATATTGCAATGCAGCACGAGAGATCGGCTCCTCGCGCTGCTCAAGAATTAGGCAAATGCGGCACCGTTAGGCATTTATTTGCAAGTTTGCGAATGATGTTGCAGCGGACAAGGTCACAGTTGCAAGCTTTGCAACACAATTCGCGCCTTTCGCACTTGCACAAACATGCGATTCGCTGCATATGCGAAGTGCCTTTCAGGCATCCTCTCCCAAACTTTTCAAGCCCGGCCTCGTGCCGGGCTTTTTTCTTGCCCGGCACAAACGGGCGCCGTGCCGGGCTTTTTTCTTGCCCGGCACAAACGGGCGGCACGCCGGGCTATTTTCTTGCCCGGCACAATCATGCAGTGCGCCGGGCTTTTTTGGCGCTTGGGCTGACCCGCCACACCGGCCCTCGCCTGTGTGATTGCATTCGCAAGCCCCTGTTCCTAGCTTGGGTTCTCGACCAGAGATCACCCCATCACAGGACCGCCCCATGGCCGATGCCGAAGCCGCCACTCCGACCCGCACTGTGCGCCTGCAGGTTGCCGCCGCGCGTCAGGAGGAATCCGGGCAGGGGATCGCGCGGATGCCGCGTTCGGCATTCCAGAAGCTTGGTATAACCGAGGGCGATGTCGTCGAAATCGTCGGCAAACGCACCACCGTCGCCACCGCAATGGCCGCCTACCCGGAGGACGATGCGCTCGACGTGGTGCGGCTCGACGGTCTCCAGCGCGCCAATGCCGAGGCCGGATCGGGCGAGCATGTCGAGATCGCCCGCGCCGAATCCCGCCCCGCCACCCGCGTGGTCTTCGCCCCCGCCCAGCGCGAGATGCGGTTGCAAGGACCGACCCAGGCGCTGAAGCGAAACTTCTTCCGCCGCCCGCTGGTGACCGGCGATCTGGTCGCCACCACCGGCCAGCAGCCGGTTCAGAACATGCCCGCCGATGTGCGCCAATTGCTGCGCGCGCCCGCCTATGCGCTGACCCAGATCCGCCTCACCGTCGCCTCGACCAGCCCCAAGGGTATCGTCCATATCGACGAGAACACCGAGGTCGAGCTGCGCGCCGAGTTCGAGGAACCGCGCGATGGCCGTGCGGTGGTCAATTACGACGATGTCGGCGGCATGGAGGAGACCATCCGCGCGCTGCGCGAAATGGTCGAACTGCCGCTGCGCTATCCCGAACTTTTCATCCGCCTCGGCGTCGAGCCGCCCAAGGGCGTGCTGCTCCACGGCCCGCCGGGGACCGGCAAGACCCGGCTGGCGCAGGCCGTCGCGAACGAGAGCGATGCGACCTTCTTCACCATCAACGGCCCGGAAATCATGGGCTCGGGCTATGGCGAATCCGAAAAGCGCCTCAGGGAGGTGTTCGAGGAAGCCGCCCGCGCCAGTCCGGCGATCATCTTCATCGACGAGATCGACTCCATCGCGCCCAAACGCACGCAGGTGCCCGGCGAGGCGGAGAAGCGACTGGTCGCCCAGCTGCTGACCCTGATGGACGGGTTGGAGAAGCGCGCCAACCTTGTCGTCATCGCCGCCACAAACCGCCCCGATGCCATCGACGAGGCGCTGCGCCGCCCCGGCCGCTTCGACCGCGAGATCGTGATCGGCGTCCCCGATCAGCGCGGGCGGCGCGAGATTCTCGGCATCCACACGCGCGGGATGCCGCTCGGCGAGACCATCGACCTCGATGAACTCGCCCGCGTCACCCACGGCTTCGTCGGTGCGGATATTGCGGCGCTCGCCCGCGAGGCGGCGATCGAGGCGGTGCGGCGGATCATGCCCCGGCTCGACCTGGACGAGCGCACGATCCCGCCCGATGTGCTCGAAGACCTCTATGTCTGCCGCGACGATTTCCTTGCCGCGCTGAAGCGCATCCAGCCCTCGGCGATGCGCGAGGTTATGGTTCAGGTGCCCAATATCGGCTGGGACGATATCGGCGGCGCGAGCGAGGCAATCGACAAGCTGCGTGAGGGCGTCGAGTTGCCGCTCAAGAACCCCGACGCCTTCCGCCGCCTCGGCATCCGTCCCGCCAAGGGCTTCCTGCTCTATGGCCCGCCCGGCACCGGCAAGACTTTGCTCGCCAAAGCCGTGGCCAAGGAGGCCGAGGCCAATTTCATCTCCATGAAATCGAGCGACTTGCTCTCCAAATGGTATGGCGAGAGCGAACAGCAGATCGCCCGCCTGTTCGCCCGCGCCCGCGCGGTGGCGCCCTGCGTGGTGTTCATCGACGAGATCGATTCTTTGGTGCCCGCGCGCGGGAGCGGGCAGGGCGAACCGCAGGTCACAGGCCGCGTGGTCAACACCATCCTGGCGGAGATGGACGGGCTCGAAGAACTGCAATCGGTGGTGGTGGTCGGCGCGACCAATCGCCCGACGCTGGTCGATCCGGCCTTGCTGCGCCCCGGTCGGTTCGACGAGCTGGTCTATGTCGGCACCCCCGACGAGGCCGGGCGCGAGCACATTCTCGGCATCCACACCGCCAAAATGCCGCTCGCCGATGATGTCAATCTGGCGGCGCTGGCGGCGAAGACCGAGCGCTTCACCGGCGCGGATATCGAGGATCTGGTGCGCCGCGCCGGGCTCGGTGCGCTGCGCCGGGTGGGCGGCGAGGTGAGCGAGGTTACGGCGAAGGACTTCGAGGCGGCCTTGGCGGATTCGCGCGCGACGGTGACGGTCGAGATGGAGGACGAATATCTCAAGATGCGCGGCGAATTGAAGAAGCGCGCGGCGGCGGTGCAGCCGATCGGCTTCCTCTCGCCCGACATGATGACCCCCACACGGGCAAAGAAGCACGATTGAGGCGAGAGCCAAGCGGCTTTCCTACGCGCCTGACGGGGCGTAGGAAGGCGCGACTGCTCTTTGCCATCGTCGATCCCCGCCACCGCACCGCGTTTGAAAGTGCGCCATCCGACATCTGCCATGTGGCGCGAACTTTTTTCTAGCGGGGCAAAGTGTCAACTTCGGTTTTTGGGCATTTAGATGATTATTTTCAGTCGCTAACTGCTCGAATGGGTGCTTGACACCCTGTCAACTTTGTCAACTTCCCAACACGCCCGAAACGCATCAATGCGCCGCATCCCATGATTGGCCGGTGCCGATCTCGACACCGAGCGGCACGGTGAGTTCGACGGACGGGAGCGCCGCCTCGGCCATCACCTGCCGGATGATCGGAGTCGCGGCTGCGACCCGCGCCTCAGGCAGTTCGAACACCAGCTCGTCGTGCACCTGGAGCAGCATCCGCACATCGGTGAGGCCAGCCTCGGCCAGCGCAGGAAGCATCCGCGCCATCGCGCGCTTGATGATGTCGGCGCTGGTGCCCTGGATCGGGGCGTTGATCGCCGCGCGCTCGCTGCCCTGCCGTTCGGCCTGGTTCTTGGAATTGATCCGCGGGAACCACGTCTTGCGCCCGAACAGCGTCTCGGAATAGCCCTTGGCGCGCACGGTTTCGAGCGTTTCGTGGATGTAGCGCTGGATGCCCGGAAAGCGCTGGAAATAGGTGTCGATCATCGCCTGAGCCTCTTCCGGCGGCACCTCCAGCCGCGCGGCGAGGCCCCAGCGGCTGATGCCATAGAGGATCGCGAAGTTGATCGTCTTGGCCCGTCCGCGACTGTCGCGGGTGACCTCGCCGAACATCTCCCGCGCGGTGCGGGCGTGGATGTCCTCTCCGGCGGCGAAGGCTTCCTTGAGGCTGGCGACGTCGGCCATGTGCGCAGCCAGCCGCAACTCGATCTGCGAATAGTCCGCCGCGAGCAGGACATTGCCCGGTTCCGGCACAAACGCCTCGCGGATCTGGCGGCCGATGGCAGTACGGATCGGAATGTTCTGGAGGTTCGGGTCGGTCGAGGACAGCCGCCCGGTCTGCGCGCCGACGAGGCTGTAGCTGGTGTGCACGCGCCCCGTCGCCGGATTGATCGCCTCCTGCAAGGCATCGGTATAGGTGGATTTGAGCTTAGCGAGCTGCCGCCATTCGAGCACCAGCTTGGCAATCGGCGCGCCTTCCGCCGCGAGCTTCTCCAGCACCGACACATCAGTCGAATACTGCCCGCTCTTGCCCTTCTTGCCGCCTTTGTAGCCGAGCTTGTCGAACAGGATATCGCCCAGCTGCTTGGGGCTGCCGACGGTGAAGGGCTGGCCTGCCGCTTCGTGGATTGCGCCTTCCAGCCGCCCGATTTCGACCGAGAACTCCTCGGACAGCCTGGCGAGCCGCGAACGGTCAACTCGGATCCCCTCGCGCTCCATCGCCGCGACGACCGGGATCAGCGGACGGTCCACCCGCTCGTAAACCCGCGTCCCGCCTTCGATGGCGAGGCGCGGCTTCAAGTGGCGGTACAGCCGCAAGGTGACGTCGGCGTCCTCGGCAGCGTAGGCGGTGGCGCGGTCGAGTGGGACTTCGCCAAAGCCGATCGCCTTCTTGCCGGTGCCGCACACGTCCTTGAACGCGATGGGCGTGTGGCCGAGATGGCGTTCGGACAATTCGTCCATGCCGTGACCGCCACCCATGCCTTCCTCGCCGCGGCCGGCATCGAGCGCGAAGCTGATCACCATCGTATCGTCGATGGGCGCGACGGCGATCCCCTGACGGGCAAGGACATTGAGGTCGTACTTGCCGTTCTGGAACACCTTGAGGACCGCATCGTCCTCCAGCAGTGGCTTGAGCGCTGCGATGGCCTCCGCCAGCGGCACCTGCTCGGGCTTCTGCGCGAACATGTCCGACCCGCCATGCGCGAGCGGGATGTAACAGGCATCGTTGGGGCCGAGCGCGAGGCTTACCCCGACCAGCCCGGCGCGGATGGCATCGAGCGAGGTTGTCTCGGTATCGACCGCCACGAGCCGCGCCGCTTTGGCGCGGGCGATCCAGTGCTCGAGCCGCTCGATGCTCTGCACCGTCTCGTAGGCGCCGTGATCGACCGGCGGCATTTCGGGCAGCGGCTGGCGGTTCGCGCCTTCCTCGCCCTTGCCGTTCGCGCCCGCCGTGGTCGGCTTCGGCGGATTGAGGTCGGTGGGCCGATCCGGGCTGCCTTTCCCTCCATCGAGCCGCCGCAGCAGCGAGGTGAAGCCATGGGTCTCCAGGAACAGCGACAGCGGGGTGGGCGGGATCGGGCCGAGCGCCATCTCCTCCAGCGGCTGCGGCAGCGCGCAGTCGTCCTTGAGCGTCACCAACACCTTCGAAAGCTCGGCGTCGGCGCGGCCTTCGATCAGCCGGTCCTTGAGCTTCGAGGGCTTCATCTCCGCCGCCGAATCCAGCGCCGCCGTCAGCGAGCCATGCTCGGCAATCAGCTTCGAGGCGGTCTTCGGCCCGATGCCAAAGATACCCGGCACATTGTCGACCGCATCGCCCATCAGCGCCAGCACATCGCCGACGAGTTCAGGGCCGACGCCGAACTTCTCCTCGACTTCCTCGAGCCAGATGCGCTGGTTCTTCATCGTATCGAGCATGTCGATCCGCGCGCCGTCCTGTTCGCCGATCAGCTGCATCAGGTCCTTGTCCGACGAGACGATGGTGACGTCCCAGCCCCGGCGCTGCGCTTCGCGGGCATAGGAGGCGATGAGATCGTCAGCTTCCAGCCCCGGCTCCTCGATGCACGGCAGGCTGAAGGCGCGGGTGGCATCGCGGATCAGCGGGAATTGCGGGACGAGATCCTCGGGCGGTTCGGGCCGGTTGGCCTTGTAGTGCTCGTAGATGTCGTTGCGGAAACTGACCCCGCTCGCATCGAGGATCACCGCCAGATGGGTCGGGCCGTCGGCTGCATCCAGATCGGCGGCGAGCTTCCACAGCATCGTGGTGTAGCCGTAGACCGCGCCCACCGGTGTGCCTTCCGGGTTGGTCAGCGGCGGCAGGCGGTGATAGGCCCGGAAAATGTAAGAGGAGCCATCGACGAGGTAGAGATGCTGCTTATCGGCCATGCCGCCTGCTAGCATCGGGTGTCCGGTGGGGGTAGGGCCAAAGCGTAGGGCGATGGACCGCAGCTCATGCGAAAAGTGTGGCGCAAATAAGGCGAAATTACGGCGAAACTGCCTTAATCGCTTGCACTGCCCCAATCTTGCCATTATTTGAGGATGCGAACCGGGGATCAGTTACCGGTCTCGACGCTCTCCCGTTCGGGGGTGCGTGACATTCGCTGAAGAAGGAATTCATTCTATGCGTAAGATCATCCTGGCTGCCGCCATCGCCACCTCGGCTCTCGGCCTTGCTGCTTGCTCGGGCGAAACCGCCACCGAAACCGAAGAAGCTGCCGACGCGATGGCTGCTGACGCCGAAGCCAACGCTGACGCCGCCGTCGAAGGCGCCGAAGCTGCCGTTGAAGGCGCTGCCGACGCGACCACCGAAGCTGCTGACGCCGCTGCCGCGACCGCGACCGAAGCTGCTGACGCTGCTGCCGCGACCGCCGAAGCTGCGACCGAAGCTGCCGAGTAATCGGATGTGATCCGCACCGCTCTGGCGGTGCCGGTCATAAAGAAGGGCGGTGCCGCAAGGCGCCGCCCTTTATGGTTAGGCGATCGAGCGGGGTGTTTAGCCGCCGGTAGCGTAAGGCGCGGTCGCCCAGTTGCGTGTCGGGTTCTGCTGCGCGCGCACCGCAAAGCCATCATAGAGCGCCCGGGCAATCGCCGCGATCCGCTCTTCCCGGGCAAGCTTGCCGCCCTGGCCGGTGACATAGATCGCCACCGCGATCGTGCGGCCGTCAGGGCACTCGATGATGCCGACATCGCTGGAGGTGTTGCTGAGCGACCCGGTCTTGTGGCTGACCCGCGCTTCCAGTGGCATATGCGCCGGGATGCGGCGCTTGCCGGTCACGGTACGGCTCATCGCGCCGAGCAGCACGCGGCGGCTTTGATCGGAGAGGAACTCGCCGCGATGCAACCCCGCCAGCAAGCGCACCATCGCGCGCGGCGTGGCTGCGTCACGCGATTCGATATGATGCGCCGGATCGCGCTCGCCATCGTCGCGCACCAGCGTGGCAATGTCGCGGTTGATCGAGAAGCTCTCGATCCCCTGACGCCGCATCCAGTCATTGACCCGCGCCGGCCCGCCCACGGCGGCAAGCAGCGCATCGGTCGCCGGATTGCTCGACCGCGCGATCATGATTTCGATGAGGTCGATGGCCGGCATGACCTGCCCCGGACGCACCGGAGCCTTGGCCGAAGAATACTTGGCCGAGGCGACCGGCATCATCAGCGGGAATTCGGACGTCAGGGAATAGCGGCCCTGCTCCACCATTTCGAGATAGGTCGCGGCCACCGCGATCTTGCTGGTCGAAGCGAGCGGGAACATCTGGTCGCCCAGCACCATCACTTCCTCGCCCGTGGCAAGGTCGACGGCGGCGACTCCGATGCGGCCCAGCGCAGGATTGGCGAGCTCGGCAATGCGCGCCTCGAGGCTCGACGCGTAGATCGCATCGAACGATTGCGGCTGGCGGGCCTTGGTGCCGAAGGCGCTGTCAAAACTGGCCTGAAGCTCGTCGCTGCGTGCAGAAGCAGGGCTCGCCAGCACGGCAAAAGCCGCAGCGAATACGGTTAAAGAGCCAAGAAAACGCGAGCGTGACATGCGCACAAGCTACTCCATCAGGGTTTCGGGCACCTTAACAGCTCAATTCTAGTCATGCCCGATTCGCGGCGACAAGAATTCATTGCCCCAGCTGCGATGAAGCGAGGCGCGCCAGCGGCAGAGAGCGCTAACGGCGCTGAAATGCCGATCCTCGAAGGCTGTAGCGGTTTTGTCGATTGGCGGGTTGCATGTCACTGCGCGGTCTTGACTGCGCGCGCGATCACGCCAGTCTGAGCGTCAATCACTTACCAAGGGGCTCCTATGACCAAGACCGTTTCGCTGCGCTGCTCGCATGCTGTTCTTGCTGCCTTGATGCTGTCCGGATCCGCGATTGCCTCCGCGCAGAGCGTGACGATTGTTCAGCCGGGGGCGCCGGGGCAGGCCAGCCGGACGCTGTCGGCCGAACAGGCGACCAAGCTTGCCGCGGCGGGCTACTCGACTGAGGATGCCGCCTTCATGCAGGCGATGATCGTCCACCACCAGCAGGCGCTCGACATGGCGGTGCTGGTCAAGGACCGCACCAACAGCGAAGACCTGCTTGCCATCGCAGGCCGGATCGAAGCCAGCCAGGCGGACGAGATCGCGTTCATGCAGGACTGGCTCAAGTCGCGCAGCGAACCGGTTGCGGACCCCAAGATGAAGGGCCATGACGCCCACCTCCATCACATGATGGCAGGCATGGCCTCGCCCGCCGAGATGAAGGCGCTTGCCAAGGCCAAGGGCGTTGATTTCGATAAGCAATTCCTCACCCTGATGATCGCCCACCACGAAGGCGCAGTGGAGATGGTCGAGAAGCTGCTCGACGAGGAAGGCACCGCCGCCGATCCGGTGCTGTTCCAGTTCGTCAGCGATATCGAAAGCGAACAGAACGCCGAGATCGAGCGGATGGACAAGCTGCTCGCGGGACTTTCGGCCGATCCGCGCTCGGGCCTCGCTGCAGGGTTCGACAATGCCGGCGAGGCGATCCTCAACCTCGTCAAGGTAACGAGCCTGCCCAAGCCCGCGGGCTTCTTCAATCCCGCCAACCCGGCCGACCTGCGCCCCCCCGTTGCGCCCAAGAAGGACAAGGACGAGGGCGCCAAGGACGCGCCGGAAGCCGCCCAAACGGCGCCAGAAACGACACAAGCGGCGTCTGAACCTGCGCAAACCGATCCTGCAGCGCGCGAAGAGGAGGAAAGCCTCACCGAATTCGCCGAACGCGGGCCCCTGCTCGACTTTGCCAATACCGATATGGCGTTCTTCGGCGACATTATGGTTGCAGGCTCGTATCACGGGTTCAACATCTACAAGCTGGGTGCGGACGGCGTGCCCAACCTGATGAGCTCGGTCGTGTGCCCCGGCGGGCAGGGTGACGTCTCGGTCGCCGGCAACCTGCTCGTGATGAGCGTCGAGCAGACCCGCGGGCGGGTCGATTGCGGGCTCGAAGGTGCGACCGGCAAGGTCAATGAAGACCGCTTCCGCGGCCTGCGCATCTTCGACATTTCCGATCTCACCCGTCCGGTGCAGGTCGGCGGGGTGCAGACCTGCCGGGGGAGCCACACCCACTCGATCGTCAGCGCCGACGCCACCCGCCTCGTGGTCTACAATTCGGGCACCGCAGGCGTGCGCGAGGCCGAGGAGCTGGCGGGCTGCATCGGCGAAATCCCGGGCGATACCCGCACCGCGCTGTTCTCGATCGACGTGATCGAGATCCCCGTGGCCGAACCCGCCAAGGCGCGCATCGTCAGCAGCCCGCGCGTCTTCGCCGATGACAAGACCGGCTCGATCGCTGGCCTGTGGACTGGCGGCGATCACGGCGACGATACCCAGCGCACCGCGCCGACCGACCAGTGCCACGACATCACCGTGTTCCCCGCCTTGAAGATCGCGGCGGGCGCCTGCTCGGGCAACGGCATCCTGTTCGACATCGCCGATCCGCTGAACCCCAAGCGCATCGACGCGGTGACCGACCCGACCTTCGCCTACTGGCACTCGGCGACCTTCAACAATGATGGCACCAAGGTGATCTTCACCGACGAATGGGGCGGCGGCGGACGGCCGCGCTGCAAGGCCTCCGACCCCAAGACCTGGGGCGCCAACGCGGTTTACGACATTGTTGACGGCAAGCTCAAGTTCCGCAGCCATTACAAGCTGCCAGCGCCGCAGACCGACAAGGAGAACTGCGTCGCGCACAACGGCTCCATCGTGCCGGTCCCGGGCCGCGATATCTTCGCGCAGGCGTGGTATCAGGGCGGGCTAAGCCTGATGGATTTCACCGACAGCGACAACCCCAAGGAAATCGCCTTCTTCGACCGCGGCCCGATCAATACCGAGCAGATGGTGCTGGGCGGCTACTGGTCGACATACTGGTACAAGGGCCACATCTACGGCACCGAGATCACCCGCGGGATCGACGTCTTCGCGCTGAAGCCGAGCGAGCACCTCACCGAAGCGGAAATCGCGGCGGCCAAGGCCGCGCGCTTCGAGGACGGGCGCTTCAACCCGCAGACGCAGACGCGGGTGACATGGGATGCGGCGGTGGTGCAGGCGGCGGAGGCCAGTCGCAAAGGCGGGTGAGGGGCGCTTAGCGACCCTCGTAATGCAGCGTGCCTTCGGCGAAGGCGCGTGAACCCTGTTCCAGGAACGCGGCCACCGCGCGCTGCTTGTCACCGGTTTCGAAGAGCTTGGGTGCGCCCGCACGCAAAGCCTCGTCGCCCGCCCCGATCGCACCCCGTGCGAAGGCGTTCACGACCGCTTTGGTTACAGCATGCGCGGCGGTCGGGCCGTTTGCCAACCGATGCGCATAGGCGCGAGCCTTGGTGTCAAGCTGATCGTCAGAGACCACCATGTTGACAATGTTCCAACGTTCGAGCGTCGCCGCGTCATAGCGCCGCGCCTCGAACACCATCTGCTTGGCGCGCGCTATCCCGGCGCGAGCGGCGATGCGCTGGACGCCGCCAGCCAGCGTGGTGGTGCCGATCATCGCTTCGATCTGGCCGATTTGCGCCGACTGACCGACGATGGCGATGTCATGCGCAAGCATCAGTTCCATCCCCGCAGCGATGGCGAGCCCCTGCACCGCTACTACGGTCGGGATCGGCAGCGTCTCGATCATCTCGATGAGGTTGAGGACGTCAGCCACGAGGCCCGCGCCGGTGCGCTGGGTCTGACCGACAAACACATTCACATCCGCGCCCGCGCAGAAATTGTCGCCCGCCGCGCGGGTCAGCAGCGCGCGGTAATCGCCGGTCGCCACTTCGCGCAGCGCCTCGCGCAGATCGCGACCGAGTTCGGCCGAAAAGGCGTTCACTGGAGGATTGGCAAGGGTGATGACAGCCAGATCGCCGTCGCGTTCGAGGGTGAGGGTCGGCATCGCAGTCTCCCGATTCGGTTGCTTGAGCGAACCAAGCATTTTTGGTTCATTCAAACAACTAAAAATCACCTCATGGCGCAGCGATGCGTGGATGTAGCTTCTGTCATAGAGTTGCATAAGCCAACCATCATGCTTACGCTTGGGCCATGACGCGGACCTCGCTCAAGGATTATCGCTGCTCGATCGCACAGTTTGCCGAAATCCTCGGCGACAAGTGGGCGCTGCTCATCATTCGCGACGCGTTTGGCGGTGTGCGCAGCTTCTCGGGCTTCGCCAAGAGCCTCGGCATCGCCAATAATGTCCTGACGGAACGACTCCGCCATCTGGTCGATCACGGCATCCTGGTGCGCGAACAGGTGCGCCCGGACGTCGACCGCCACGAATATCGCCTTACCCCTGCGGGGCGAGCGCTGTTCCCGATCACCGCCGCAATGATGCAGTGGGGCGACAAGTGGGTGTTCGGGCGCGAGGGCGAGCCGGTGCAGATGCTGGACCGGGCCACCCACGCACCGGTGCAGGCGATTGCGGTACTCGCGCGCGACGGGCGCTTTCTGGGGCCGGACGATGTCGAATATGCGCGCGGTCCGGGCTGGCGGGGGAAGCCAAACAGATAGGCAGAGGCAATGTGCAATAGGGCGCGGGGCGCAAACGAAAAACCCCGGCGGAGCGATCCGCCGGGGTTTTCTTTGTTTGGGTTGGGCCGACTTCGGCGAAGCCGGAGTCGTCAGACGGGGCGCGGGCGCCCCGCTGGCCGGCCTTTGGCGAGGCGGAACCAGCTGCGCTGGCTCAGCCCGCCCTAGCGGCTTAGAACCCCATGCCGCCCATGTCGCCCATGCCGCCGCCGCCCATGGGCATGGCGGGCTTGTCTTCCGGACGCTCGACGATCGCCGCTTCGGTGGTGATCAGCAGGCCAGCGACCGAGGCTGCGTCCTGCAGCGCGGTGCGCACGACCTTGGTCGGGTCGATCACACCGGCCTTCACCAGGTTCTCGTAGGTGTCGGTCGCAGCGTTGAAGCCCTGCGTTTCGTCGCCTTCGCGCAGCAGGTTGCCCGCGACGACCGCGCCATCATGGCCGGCGTTCTGGGCAATCTGCTTGATCGGGGCGGTGATCGCCTTGCGGACGATGTCGACACCGCGGGTCTGGTCTTCGTTGGCACCCGCCAGACCTTCAAGAGCCTTGGTGGCATAGAGCAGCGCAGTGCCGCCGCCCGGAACGATGCCTTCCTCAACCGCAGCGCGGGTCGCGTGGAGCGCGTCGTCAACGCGGTCCTTGCGCTCCTTCACTTCGACTTCGGTCGCGCCGCCGACCTTGATCACGGCCACGCCGCCAGCAAGCTTGGCGAGACGCTCCTGCAGCTTTTCGCGGTCATAGTCGCTGGTGGTCGCGTCGATCTGGGTGCGGATTTCACCCACGCGCGCCTTGATGTCGTCGGCCGAACCGGCGCCATCGACGATGGTGGTGTTGTCCTTGTCGATCGAGACCTTCTTGGCCTGACCGAGCATGCCGACGGTGACGTTTTCGAGCTTGATGCCGAGGTCTTCGGAAATCATCTCGCCCTTGGTCAGGATCGCGATGTCCTGCAGCATCGCCTTGCGACGATCGCCGAAGCCGGGGGCCTTCACGGCAGCGACCTTGAGGCCGCCGCGCAGCTTGTTGACCACGAGGGTCGCCAGCGCTTCGCCTTCGATATCCTCGGCGATGATCAGCAGCGGACGGCCCGACTGCACCACCGCTTCGAGGATCGGGAGCATCGACTGGAGATTCGACAGCTTCTTCTCGTAGATCAGGATATAGGGGTTATCCAGTTCCACGGTCATCTTGTCGGGGTTGGTGATGAAGTAGGGGCTCAGGTAGCCGCGATCGAACTGCATGCCTTCGACCACGTCGAGCTCGAATTCGAGGCCCTTGGCTTCTTCAACCGTGATGACGCCTTCCTTGCCGACCTTTTCCATCGCTTCGGCGATCTTCTCGCCGACTTCGCGGTCGCCGTTCGCCGAGATGATGCCGACCTGGGCGATTTCTTCCGAACCGGCGACTTCCTTCGAGCGGGTCTTGAGGTTTTCGACCACGGTGGTCACCGCAAGGTCGATCCCGCGCTTCAGATCCATCGGGTTCATGCCGGCCGCGACCGACTTCATGCCTTCGGTAACGATCGCCTGGGCAAGCACGGTGGCGGTGGTGGTCCCATCACCCGCGCTGTCGTTCGCCTTGCTGGCGACTTCGCGCAGCATCTGCGCGCCCATGTTTTCGTACTTGTCCTTGAGCTCGATTTCCTTGGCGACGGTGACGCCGTCCTTGGTGATGCGCGGGGCACCGAAGCTCTTGTCGATCACGACGTTGCGGCCCTTGGGGCCGAGCGTGACCTTGACGGCGTTGGCGAGGATATCGACGCCGCGCAGAATGCCTTCGCGGGCCTCGCGGCCGAACTTTACGTCCTTGGCAGCCATGATTGTTTCCTTTCGAAAAGTTTGTGCGCCCCCGCGAAGGCGGGGGCCTCAGTCGTAAAAGTACGAGATCCCCGCCTGCGCGGGGAATCACCGAAAAATCAGGCGATCACGCCCATGATGTCGCTTTCCTTCATGATCAGCAGGTCTTCGCCGTTGATCTTGACTTCGGTGCCCGACCACTTGCCGAACAGCACGCGATCACCGGGCTTGACGTCGAGCGCGATGCGATCACCGTCATCGTCGCGGTTGCCTTCGCCGACAGCGATGACTTCGCCTTCGCTGGGCTTTTCCTGCGCGCTATCGGGGATGATGATGCCGCCAGCGGTCTTCTGGTCGGCTTCGATGCGACGAACGACCACGCGGTCGTGAAGCGGACGAAATGCCATTGCTATGACCTTTCCTAAAGATGGTGAGTTTGCTTGGCACTCCCCTCTCGAGAGTGCCAACGGGGTGGCATTTGGGTCTCGGACCGCACATAGTCAAGGCTGGGGAGCGAGAAAAATTTGGGCGTGCTCCCAACCTCTGTTACAGGGGCAGCGGGATCGACAAAGATGGGCTCCTGAACGGAGCGAGGGAGGTCGATATGTCCAATGCAGCCCCACCCACTGACTGGGCGCTTGATGTGAAGCGCTATGCCCCCAATGCCGATAACGGCGTGATTGCGGGGATCGTGAACTATTGTCTCGTCGCCCTCAAAACCCGCGACGGGGCGCTGGTTTCGTTTGGCGATCCGGCCGAAACGCGCCGCGTGCGCGAGAACTTCTGCAAGAAAAAGCTCGGCCTGACCGATTCGGACGATACCCTCGATGCCGCCATCGCGGCGGTCGGCCAGCGGATGAGCGATACCACCTCCCGTCACCGGGTGACGGTCTATTACCTGCTCGCCGAACATTTCGGCAAACTGGGATCGTTTGCGGCGGCGGCGGCGGCTCCGGCGAAGGCGATGGCCGCAGCGGCAGCACCGCTGATTATGCGTGGCGGGCATGTGATGCGCGCCACAGCCGGCGCATCTGACGGCTTCCTCGGATTCGCGGCTCTGGTTGGCGGCGGGTTTGCCGCGATGATGGTGTTTGCCTCGATTGCCGGCAGTTTCATCGGCGGGCGTTTCGACAAGGAGGCCCCGCCGGCCGCGGTGGCTCCGCCGCCTGCTTCCATGCCCACAACCGAGCCTGCAGCGGCCACGCCGCCCGAGGGCGCGGGGATCGTGTCCGAGGTCGTCGACGGGCGGCCCAAGGTCTCGGTCTATTTCGCGGTCGGCAAGAATGACATCGCGCCCGAATTCACTGCTGCGGTGGAGCCGGTGAAGGCATGGCTCGCCGCCAATCCGGGCGACCGCGTGCAGCTCAGTGGCTTCACCGACCCGACCGGCGATGCCGCCGCCAATGCCGAACTCGCCAAGACCCGCGCGCAGGCCGTGCAGGCGGCGCTGACCGGTCAGGGAGTGGCGGCCGATCGGATCGATCTGGTCAAACCAGAGGACAGCTCGGACGAGGCCGCCGATCTCGCGGGCGCCCGCAGGGTGGAAATCACCGTCACGCCCGGCTAGGCGACAGGAAAGCGGGGGCGGCAATCGCGCTGCCCCTGCACCCGTCTGACCGAGAGCCCGCGTGAACCTGCCCCGCCCCAAGATCCCCCCCGCCCTCAGCGATGAAATCAACTTCGCCCACGAAGGCTTCGTGTGGCTGAAAACCAATCTCGCCTATCTCGCCGGGGCCGTCGCGGTGCTGGTCATCGGGGTGATCCTCGCGCGGCTGCTGTCGCGATGGGCAGACCGGGCACTCACGCGATCAGGCAAGATCGAGCCGACGGTCGCCAAGTTTCTCAGCAACATCATCAAATATGCGCTGTGGGTGGTGGTGGCGATCACCGTGCTCACCCAGTTCGGGGTGCAGACCACCAGCATCATCGCGGCATTGGGCGGTCTTGCGCTGGCGGTCGGGCTCGCATTGCAGGGCACGCTCAGCAATGTCGCGGCGGGGGTCATGATCCTCATCCAGCGCCCGTTCCGGGTGGGCGAGTATGTCGTCGCGGGCACCGTCAGCGGCACGGTGCAGGCGATCGGGCTGTTCACCACCGAGATGCAGCAGCTCGACGGGCTCTATGTGATGGTTCCCAATAACGAGCTGTGGAACAAGGCGGTGGTCAACCATTCGCGGATGCCGACGCGGCGGTTCGAGCTGGTGGTCAACATCGCCTATGAGGACGATCTGCGCGCTGCCCATGCGGCAATGCTGGACCTGGCGGCTAGCGATCCGCGCGTGCTCGCCGATCCGCCACCGGTGGCCTTCGTCGCGGCGCTGGCCGACAATGCGGTGCGGGTTGGCCTCAGGGTGTGGTGCAATGCGGGGGATTATCTCCCGCTGTCATGGGCGCTCAACGAGGCGGTCAAGCTGCGCTTCGACGCGATGGGCCTGACGATGACGGCGGCCGCTGTGCCTCCGCCCGCCGCGCCGCGCTAAGGTTCTATCGGCGCACGCGTTAGTCCCAGCGCATCTCGGCGGTGCCAGCGGTGCAGCAGCCCGGCGGCGGCGAAGAACAGCCCCGCCGCAAGGCCGATCCACACGCCTGTTCCTTCGAGCGGGGTGAAGAAACCGAGCCCGATCGACAGGCCAAAGCCCGGCACCCAGTAGCTGAAGATCGCGATCCACATCGGCACGCGGGTATCCTGCAAGCCGCGCAAGGCGCCCGCTGCCACTGCCTGCACGCCGTCGGCCAGCTGGAATACCGCCGCCAGCATCAGATATTGCAGCGCAAAGCCCACCAGCGCAACGTTCGCGGGCGCATCGGGATCGATATAGATGCGCAGCAAGAGCGTCGGCACCAGCAGCATGGCGAGCGCCGTGGTGGCCATGAACCCGGTGCCGATCACCAGCGATACCCAGCCCGCGCGTCCGGCGGCTTGGGCGTTGCCCGCGCCATAGTGGAAGCCGACCCGGATGGTCGTCGCCTGCGCGGTGCCGAACGGAATCTGGAACGCCAGCGCCGCCAGATTGAGCGCCAGCGTGTGCGCCGCCAGCTCGGTCTCACCGATCCGGCCCATCAGCAGGGCCGCGCCGCTGAACAGCCCGGCCTCGGCCAGCACGGTGAGCGCAATCGGCGTGCCGATCACCATGATCTGTTTGAGCCGCTCCCACTCGGGCCGCCACCAGCGCCCGAACAGGCGGTAGCGGCGCAGCGTGCGGTCGCTCGAAATCACCACCACATAGGCGGCCAGCATGGCGAGCGATGTGATCACGCTCGACAGCGTCGAACCCATCAGGCCCAACGCGGGAAGCCCGAGATTGCCGAACACCAGCGCCCAGTTGCCGACGACATTGGTGACCAGCGCCAGCAGCGTGATCGCGGTCGCATAACCCGGCTTGCCGAGCGCGGCGACGACGATGCGGAACACCCCTGCAAGGATCATCGGGATCATCGCCCAGGCGAGGATCGACAGGAATTCGCCCGCCAGCGCGGCAATCGCCGGGTCTTGCCCGCTCGCCAGCAGCAGGGCTTCGCCCGCGAAGGCCACACCCATCCCGACCAGGCCGAAAGCCACCGACGCCCACATCCCCATGCGCACCGTGCGGCGGATATCGCGCACCGCGTGGAGCCGCCGCCCGCGTTCCGCCGCGATCAGCGGGGCACAGGCACCGATCAGCCCGGTCATGCCCCATACTGTAAGGCCAAAGATCGCGATGCCGAGGCTCGATGCGGCGAGCGGCCCATCGCCAAGCCGCGCGATGAACACGACATCGACCGCATGGATCAGCATTTGCAGCAGATTGGTCGCGGCGAGCGGCACGGCCAGCGCCAGCGTCGCGCGCAATTCCTGCCCCCAGCCGGGCGTGTCGAGAGTGGTTGCCTGATGCATGGTCGTTGCGATGCTTACCGTCAGGCAAGCCGAACCGGATAGGCGCAAGGTTGATTCGGGGAAAGCGCAAAAGCCGCGCCCTCGCGGAACATCAGCGGCAAATGCAAAGGGCGGCACCATCGCTGGCACCACCCTCCCGTTTCATCGTGTGCCGATGCTGTTTACTGCACAGGATCGGTTTTGGCCATTCCGGCCATGTCGAGACCGATCGTCTTTGCGACGTCGGCACGGACCTTGTCGTTGTGTTCGTCGACGGTCGAGATGTCCTTGCCGTCCTTGTCGAGCAGCATCGCGGGTTGGCCCGATCCGGCCGGTGCCAGGCGCACCATCAGCGGGCGCGGCGCCAGCGTGTTGCTCGCTCCATTACCGCTGTCGACCACGCCGCCGATAATCCCGCCCGCCAGGATGTTGCCGAAGGTCGATCCGGCAAGGCGCGACTGGATCAGCACATAGACCGGCTCGAAACCCGGCTTGGTGATGTCAACGCGGGTATCAGAACCGCGCCGCAGTTCTACTTCGCAAGGCGAGGTGCACTTCATGCCGTTGAGGAAGACCACGTCGGCACCGGTCGGATCGGTGTCGGTTGCATAGTCGATGTTGGTACCGTTCATGACCGTCGCACAACCGCTCAGCGAAACGCCCGCCACAGCGGCGAGCGCAATCATTTTCAACTTCATTCGGAAACTTCCCCTGTGTCTATTTGCCCTGCGCGACCGGGGGCGTTGTTAGCCGAATTTGTTGAATTACCAAACGAAAAAGGGCGGCGCCATCGCTGGCACCGCCCCTTCTTGCAGTCGGTCGAAACCGCGGCGAGCTTACTTGAGCTCGACGGTGCCGCCGGCTTCTTCGATCTTCTTCTTGATCTCTTCGGCTTCAGCCTTGTTGACGCCTTCCTTGACGGCCTTGGGAGCCGATTCAACGAGGGTCTTGGCTTCGGTCAGGCCCAGGCCGGTGATGGCGCGGACTTCCTTGATCACCTGGATCTTCTTCCCGCCGTCGCCGGTCAGGATGACGTCGAATTCGGTCTGCTCTTCAGCAGCCGGGGCATCGCCGCCAGCCGCCGGGCCAGCAGCCACGGCGACCGCAGCAGCGGCGGAAACGCCCCATGCTTCTTCGAGCGCCTTGGCAAGTTCAGCCGCCTCGAGGACGGTCAGCTTCGAAAGTTCTTCAACAAGCTTGGCAATATCGGCCATGATGGTTCACTCCAAATTTTGGCGGGGCGGGAATGCCCCAAGATTGTGTCGTCTGACGAATAGCGTCTCTTAGGCTGCGTCCTTGGCGGCATAGGCGCCGAACACGCGGGCGAGCTTGGCAGCGGGGGCGTTGACGACCTGGGCGACCTTGGTCGCCGGGGCGTTGACGAGACCCACGAGCTTGGCGCGCAGCTCGTCGAGGCTCGGCATCGAGGCAAGCGCCTTGATCCCGGCTTCGTTGAGCACGACCGCACCCATCGAACCACCGACGATTTCCAGCTTGTCGTTCGACTTGGCGAAATCGACAGCGGCCTTGGCAGCCGCGACCGGGTCCTTCGACCAGGCCAGCCCGACCGGGCCGGTGAGCATGTCACCGAGCCCGACATAGTCGGTGTTTTCAAGGGCGAGCTTGGCGAGACGGTTCTTCGCAACCTTGTAGGATGCACCAGCATCGCGCATCTTCCCGCGCAGATCGGTGGACTGGGCCACCGACATGCCGAGGTTGCGGGTGACAACCACCACGCTGACCTCGTTGAAGACCGCATTGAGCTGGGCAACCGCGTCGGCTTTCTGCGAACGATCCATGCCATACTCCTTCACATTTGATCGCGCGGGATGGCTCCCGAACGACCGGCTACGTATTGTCCATGGCGGGGCCTGGGCTCCGAACACGGGCGAGTCCGTCGAAAGGGAAGGAGGGTGTGCCAACTGGCACGAGCGAGGCTGGCCAGCGAAGGCCGCCACGCGAAATCTCGTTTCCCCGTCTAGGCTGGAAATTAAGACCGGCATATTCCGGTCACCAACTGTCTCGGACGGATGATCGACAAAGGCACGAAGCCAGTCGAACGGGGCGGGCCTCTAGGGGAATGGGCGCTAGAGTCAAGCGGAACTGCGGCGCCGACGCAATCCAGCCGGACAAAGCGGACACCCTGTCCGCTTTGCGGAGTCCATTTTTTGATATCATTTATAATCGCTTACCTCGATAAGGGGGTGGCGGACGGACAGGGGGTTGGCGCGGAAAAACGCGCCATGCGGCGGGTCTTCGGGTTTCTGACGATAAGAAAGAGCCGTCCGCAAGGTGACCGCCGAACATCGGGTAGGAAATGCCCCGCTCGGCCCGCCTCATTTGCCGCCGCACGGCATTGACAGCTTCGGGGGGCGATCCTACATGCGCGCCTCGCACTCGCTTCGAGCAAGACCGATTCATGCGCGGGAATCGGTTTCGGAATGGAAGCTGTGCCACGCCAATTCGCGACGCAAATTCAGTGCTGCTGCCATCCTTGCCGAAGCGCGGGGTTGGGCACGCAGCCTTTGTGCGTTGGTTTCGGCACCTCTCGCGTGGAACGCAGCGAAGTTTTCCCGTCCGCGCGAGGCCTCTCCTCTCGCGGCCCAATCAAAGAGGCCACTCCTCCATGGCAACCAAGGCGAAGCCGCCCGTCACCCGCAGCCGCAAGGCGCAAGGGACCGCGAAAAAGCGCATCCGCAAGATCTTCGGCGACATCCACGAAGTCGTGCAGATGCCGAACCTGATCGAGGTTCAGCGCGAAAGCTACGAGCAGTTCCTGCGCTCGGACAAGGCGACCGGCTATGTCTCCGGCCTCGAAAAGACGCTGCGTTCGGTGTTCCCGATCCGCGATTTCGCCGGCACCGCCGAGCTCGATTTCGTGCACTACGAACTCGAAGAGCCCAAGTACGACACCACCGAGTGCCGTCAGCGCGGCATCACCTATGCCGCTCCGATGAAGGTGACGCTGCGTCTGATCGTGTTCGAGGTGGATAGCGAAACCGAAACCCGTTCGGTGCTCGATATCAAGGAGCAGGACGTGTACATGGGCGACATGCCGCTCATGACCGAGAACGGCACCTTCATCATCAACGGCACCGAGCGCGTGATCGTCTCGCAGATGCACCGTTCGCCGGGCGTGCTGTTCGACCATGATCGCGGCAAGACCCACTCGTCGGGCAAGCTGCTGTTCGCCGCCCGCGTGATCCCCTATCGCGGTTCGTGGCTCGATTTCGAATTCGACGCCAAGGACATCGTCAATGTCCGTATCGACCGCAAGCGCAAGCTGCCGGTGACCGCGCTGCTCTATGCGCTGGGTCTCGATGCCGAGGGCATTCTCCAGTACTTCTACAACACCGTGGTGTGGGAACGCGCCAAGGATGGATGGAAGATCCCGTTCGTCGCCGAGCAATGGCGCGGTGCCAAGCCGACCTTCGCGCTGATCGATGCCAAGACCGGCGAGGAAGTGTTCCCCGCCGGCCAGAAGATTTCGCCCCGCGCCGCCAACAAGGCCGCCAAGGATGGCCTCGCCGAACTGCTGCTGCCGACCGAGGAAGTGGTGAGCCGCTATGCTGCCGCCGACATGATCGACGAGAGCACGGGTCGCATCTACATCGAAGCCGGTGACGAGCTGACGCTCGAACATGTCGAGGCCTTCGACAAGGCCGGGATCGACAGCCTCGCGCTGCTCGATATCGACGAAATCAACACCGGCCCGTGGATCCGCAACACGCTGAAGGCCGACAAGGCCGAAGACCGCGACGAAGGCCTCGAAGCGATCTACAAGGTCATGCGTCCGGGCGAACCGCCGACGAAGGAAACCGCCGAGGCGCTGTTCGAAGGCCTGTTCTTCGACGCCGAACGCTATGACCTTTCGGCGGTGGGCCGCGTCAAGCTCAACATGCGTCTGGGTCTCGATGCCGAAGACACCGTCACCACGCTGCGCAAGGAAGATATCCTCGCCGTGGTGAAGGAACTGGTCGGCCTCAAGGACGGCAAGGGCGAAGTCGACGACATCGACAACCTCGGCAACCGCCGCGTGCGTTCGGTCGGCGAACTGCTGGAAAATCAATACCGCGTTGGCCTGCTGCGCATGGAGCGCGCCGTGAAGGAGCGCATGAGCTCGGTCGACGTGTCGACCGTGATGCCCAACGACCTGATCAACGCCAAGCCCGCCGTGGCCGCGGTGCGCGAGTTCTTCGGCTCCTCGCAGCTCTCGCAGTTCATGGACCAGACCAACCCGCTCTCGGAAGTCACCCACAAGCGCCGCGTGTCGGCGCTCGGGCCGGGTGGTCTGACCCGCGAGCGTGCAGGCTTTGAAGTCCGCGACGTGCACCCCACGCACTATGGCCGCATCTGCCCGATCGAAACGCCGGAAGGCCCGAACATCGGTCTGATCAACTCGCTGGCAAGCTTCAGCCGGGTCAACAAGTACGGCTTCATCGAGACCCCCTATCGCAAGGTGGTGGACAACAAGGTGACCGGCGACGTGATCTACCTCTCCGCGATGGAGGAGCAGAAGCACACCGTTGCGCAGGCTTCGGCGGAACTGACCGCTGACGGCGAATTCGTGGAAGAACTGGTGTCGGCGCGTCACAACGGCGACAACCTGATGGCCCCGCGCGAGCACGTGACGCTGATGGACGTCTCGCCCAAGCAGCTCGTCTCGGTTGCGGCATCGCTGATCCCGTTCCTCGAAAACGACGACGCCAACCGCGCGCTGATGGGCTCGAACATGCAGCGCCAGGCGGTGCCGCTTGTGAAGGCCGAAGCGCCTTGGGTCGGCACCGGTATGGAAGAAACCGTGGCGCGCGATTCGGGCGCGGCGATTGCTGCCCGTCGCGGCGGGATCGTCGATCAGGTCGATGCGACCCGTATCGTCATTCGCGCGATCGGCGATGTCGAACCCGGCCAGTCGGGCGTCGACATCTACACCCTCCAGAAGTTCCAGCGTTCGAACCAGAACACCTGCATCAACCAGCGACCGCTGGTGAAGGTGGGCGATGTGATTGAGCAGGGCGACATCATCGCGGACGGCCCATCGACCGACCTGGGCGAGCTGGCGCTGGGCAAGAACAGCCTCGTCGCGTTCATGCCGTGGAACGGGTACAACTACGAAGACTCGATCCTGATCAGCGAACGCATCGTCAAGGACGACGTGTTCACCTCGATCCACATCGAGGAATTCGAAGTCATGGCCCGCGACACCAAGCTCGGGCCGGAAGACATCACCCGTGACATTCCCAACGTCGGCGAGGAAGCCCTGCGCAACCTCGACGAAGCGGGCATCGTCTATATCGGCGCCGAAGTTCACCCCGGTGACATTCTCGTCGGCAAGATCACCCCTAAGGGTGAATCCCCGATGACCCCGGAAGAAAAGCTGCTGCGCGCAATCTTCGGCGAAAAGGCGAGCGACGTGCGCGACACCTCGCTGCGCCTGCCGCCGGGCGTGGCGGGCACCATCGTCGAGGTCCGGGTGTTCAACCGCCACGGGATCGAGATCGACGACCGTACGCGTGCGATCCAGAACGAGGAAATCGAACGCCTGCGCAAGGACGCAGCGGACGAGCGCAACATTCTGAACCGCGCGACCTACAACCGCTTGAAGGACATGCTGATCGGCCAGACCGCTTCGGCTGCGCCCAAGGGGTCGAAGAAGGGCGTCGAGATTACCGAGGCTGTGCTTGAGGAAGTCGAGCGCCACGAATGGTTCAAGTTCGCGGTCGCCGATGACAGCCGTCAGGCGCAGATCGAAGCGGTAAAGTCGCAGTATGACGAAGCCGTCGCGCTGATCGATGCCAAGTTCCACGACCGCAAGGAAAAGCTGGAGCGTGGTGACGAGCTGGCCCCGGGCGTGCTCAAGATGGTCAAGGTGTTCGTCGCGGTGAAGCGCAAGCTGCAACCGGGCGACAAGATGGCCGGTCGCCACGGGAACAAGGGTGTGATTTCGCGCATCCTGCCCGCCGAGGACATGCCGTTCCTCGAAGATGGCACGCCGGTTGACCTTGTGCTCAACCCGCTGGGCGTGCCTTCGCGCATGAACGTCGGGCAGATCTTCGAAACGCACCTCGGTTTTGCCGCGCGCGCGCTCGGCCACGAGATCAAGGGCATGCTGGACGATTGGCGCGCCGCCAATCCGAACGCTGCCGAGGATTTCGCGGGCGTGGCGCCGCCCGCAGCGGTGCTCGATCGCCTCAAGGATATCTACGGCGAGCAGTATGTCGAAGACCTCGAAAGCCGCTCGACCGCCGATATCGTCGAGCTGGCGGGCAACCTTGCGGCGGGCGTGCCGATGGGTACTCCGGTGTTCGACGGTGCGCGTGAAGCCGACGTTTCGGACATGCTGGTCAAGGCCGGGATCGACTCTTCGGGTCAGTCCACGCTTTATGACGGCCGCACCGGGGAGGCGTTCGACCGCAAGGTGACCGTGGGCATCATCTATATGCTGAAGCTCCACCACCTCGTCGACGACAAGATCCACGCGCGTTCGATCGGGCCGTACTCGCTCGTCACTCAGCAGCCGCTGGGCGGCAAGGCGCAATTCGGCGGCCAGCGCTTCGGCGAAATGGAGGTCTGGGCGCTCCAGGCCTACGGCGCGGCGTACACCTTGCAGGAAATGCTGACGGTGAAGTCCGACGACGTGGTCGGCCGCACCAAGGTCTACGAAGCGATCGTCAAGGGCGACGATACCTTCGAGGCCGGCATTCCCGAGAGCTTCAACGTGCTCGTCAAGGAAATGCGCAGCCTCGGCCTCAACGTCGAACTGAAGTCGATCCTCGACGAGGACGACGACGGCGCAATGCTGGAGGCAGCGGAATGATGGGCTTTCTGAAGAACAGCTCGAAAGAGCTGACGTGGCAGCGCGGCCTGGGCTTGATGTTCGGCGGCGTCGCACTGGCTCTCGTAAGTCGTCGGTTCGACGACGATGCGACGGCTATTGCGCTGCTTGTCCCGGGCATCGTTCTCCTGATGCTTGCGATCGCGCAGCTCGCGAAAGCGGCGGCGATGTCATCCGCGCAAGTCGAGCCGGTGGAGTAAGGGCGCGGGGGCGCAGCGCCCCGTCACCGCCGCACACGAATTTCATCCCCCTAAGGGAACACAGTCATGAACGACCTGACCAAATTCACCAACCAGCTGGCGAAGCCCGAAACCTTCGACCAGATCCAGATCGGCATCGCCAGCCCCGAGCGCATCCGCTCGTGGTCTTTCGGCGAGATCAAGAAGCCCGAGACGATCAACTACCGCACCTTCAAGCCGGAGCGTGACGGGCTGTTCTGCGCGCGCATCTTCGGCCCGGTGAAGGACTACGAGTGCCTGTGCGGCAAGTACAAGCGCATGAAGTACAAGGGCGTCGTCTGCGAAAAGTGCGGCGTCGAAGTGACCGTCACCAAGGTCCGCCGCGAGCGCATGGGCCACATCGAACTGGCAGCGCCCGTCGCGCACATCTGGTTCCTGAAGAGCCTGCCGAGCCGCATCGGCCTGCTGCTCGACATGCAGCTCAAGCAGCTCGAGCGCGTGCTCTACTTCGAAAGCTACATCGTTACCGAGCCGGGCCTGACCCCGCTCGACAAGTATCAGCTGCTGACCGAGGACGAACTCCTCGAAGCGCAAGACGAATATGGCGAGGACGCCTTCACCGCCGATATCGGCGCGGAAGCTGTGCGTACCATGCTGATGCAGCTTGACCTCGAAGCCGAGCGTGAAGCGCTGATGGACGAGCTGGCGACCACCAAGTCGGCCTTGAAGCCCAAGAAGATCATCAAGCGGCTCAAGGTCGTCGAAAGCTTCATCGATTCCGGCAACCGCCCGGAATGGATGATCCTCGAAGTGATCCCGGTCATCCCGCCCGAACTGCGCCCGCTAGTGCCGCTCGACGGGGGCCGGTTTGCGACGTCGGACCTGAACGACCTCTACCGCCGCGTGATCAACCGCAACAACCGCCTGAAGCGCCTGATCGAACTGCGCGCGCCCGACATCATCGTGCGCAACGAAAAGCGCATGTTGCAGGAAGCGGTCGATGCGCTGTTCGACAATGGTCGCCGTGGCCGCGTCATCACCGGCGCGAATAAGCGTCCGCTGAAGTCGCTCTCCGACATGCTCAAGGGCAAGCAGGGCCGCTTCCGCCAGAACCTGCTCGGCAAGCGCGTCGACTATTCGGGCCGTTCGGTGATCGTCACCGGTCCGGAACTGAAGCTGCATCAGTGCGGGCTCCCGAAGAAGATGGCGCTCGAGCTGTTCAAGCCGTTCATCTACGCGCGCCTTGACGCCAAGGGTCTCTCGATGACCCTGAAGCAGGCCAAGAAGTGGGTCGAGAAGGAGCGCAAGGAAGTCTGGGACATCCTCGACGAGGTGATCCGCGAACACCCCGTGCTGCTCAACCGTGCGCCGACGCTGCACCGTCTGGGCATCCAGGCGTTCGAGCCCGTGCTGATCGAAGGCAAGGCGATCCAGCTGCACCCGCTGGTCTGCTCGGCCTTCAACGCGGACTTCGACGGTGACCAGATGGCGGTCCACGTGCCGCTGTCGCTGGAAGCCCAGCTCGAAGCCCGCGTGCTGATGATGTCGACCAACAACATCCTCTCGCCCGCCAACGGCAAGCCGATCATCGTGCCTTCGCAGGACATGGTGCTGGGGCTCTATTACCTGTCGATGGAACGCCAGGAAAAGACGCCCGAGTTCATCGAGGAAGCCGACGGCACCAAGATCGAAAAGCTCGCGCGCTTTGCCGACATGGCCGAAGTGCACCAGGCGCTCGAAACCAAGGCGGTCACGCTGCACACCCGCATCCTCGCCCGCGTCCCGCAGGCCGACGAAGCGGGCAATGTTGTGATGCGCCGCTTCGTCACCACCCCGGGCCGGATGCTGATCGGCGAATGCCTGCCCAAGAGCCACAAGGTGCCGTTCGACATCGTCAACCGCCTGCTCACCAAGCGCGAGATCGGCGACGTCATCGATCAGGTCTACCGCCACACCGGCCAGAAGGACACGGTGCTGTTCGCCGACGCGATCATGTCGCTCGGGTTCCGCCACGCGTTCAAGGCCGGGATCAGCTTCGGCAAGGATGACATGATCATCCCCGACGCCAAGGAAAAGCTGGTCGAGGAAACCAAGGAACTGGTTGCCGGTTACGAGCAGCAGTACCAGGATGGTCTCATCACCCAGCAGGAAAAGTACAACAAGGTGATCGACGCCTGGTCGAAGTGCGGTGACATGGTCGCCGACGCGATGATGGCCGAGATCAAGGCGACCCCGATCGGGCCTGACGGCAAGGAAGCGCAGGTCAACTCGATCTACATGATGAGCCACTCGGGCGCGCGCGGCAGCCCGGCGCAGATGAAGCAGCTCGCGGGAATGCGCGGTCTGATGGCCAAGCCTTCGGGCGAGATCATCGAAACCCCGATCATCTCGAACTTCAAGGAAGGTCTGACCGTTCTTGAATACTTCAACTCGACTCACGGCGCCCGCAAGGGCCTCGCGGACACGGCGTTGAAGACCGCGAACTCGGGCTACCTGACCCGCCGCCTGGTTGACGTGTCGCAGGATTGCGTCATCGTCGAGGAAGATTGCGGCACCGAGAACGCGCTGGAAATGCGCGCGATCGTGCAGGGCGGTTCGGTGATCGCCTCGCTCGGCGAGCGTATCCTCGGCCGCACCGTTGCCGAGGACATCGTCAACGCGGCGACCGGCGAGATCATCGTGCCCACCGGCACGCTGCTCGACGAAGCGATGGTCAAGGCGATCGAGGCGGCTGAAGTGCAGTCGGCCAAGATCCGCTCGCCGCTGATCTGCGAAGCCGAACAGGGCGTTTGCGCGACCTGCTATGGCCGTGACCTCGCGCGCGGGACTCCGGTGAACATCGGCGAAGCCGTGGGCGTCATCGCTGCGCAGTCGATCGGTGAGCCTGGCACCCAGCTGACGATGCGGACCTTCCACATCGGCGGCGCGGCGCAGCTCAACGAAACCTCGCACCTCGAGGCGATTTCGGAAGGCCGCATCGAGTTCCGCGACATGCCGACCATCACCGACAAGCGCGGCCGCATCCTCAGCCTTGCCCGGAACGGCGAGCTGGCCGTGATCGACGCCGAAGGGCGCGAGCGCGAAATGCACAAGGTGCCCTATGGTACGGTGCTGATGTTCAAGGACGGCGATCACGTGAAGATCGGCGACCGTCTGGCCGAGTGGGATCCGTTCACTCTGCCGATCATCACCGAACAGTCGGGCGTGGTGAAGTATCAGGATCTGGCCGAGGGCGTCACGCTCGAAGAACAGGTCGATGATGCGACCGGCATTGCGCAGCGCGTGGTGACCGAGAACCGCGCGACGGGCCGCAAGAAGAAGGAAGACCTTCGTCCGCGCCTCACGCTGCTGGGTGAAGGGGGCGGGGAGACCGAGGCGGCGCGTTACATGCTCGCTCCGGGCACGACCCTTTCGGTTGCGGATGGTGACACGGTACAGGCGGGCGACATTCTCGCGCGTGCCAGCCGCGAAGCCGCCAAGACCCGCGACATCACCGGCGGTCTGCCGCGTGTGGCCGAGCTGTTCGAGGCGCGTATGCCCAAGGATGTCTCGATCATCGCCAAGATTTCCGGCCGGATCGAATTCGTCCGCGAATACAAGGCCAAGCGCAAGATCGCGATCGTGCCGGAAGAGGGCGAGGCAATCGAGTACCTGATCCCCAAGACCAAGGTGATCGACGTGCAGGAAGGCGACTACGTGAAGAAGGGGGACACCCTGATTTCCGGCTCGCCGAACCCGCACGACATCCTCGAAGTCATGGGTGTCGAGGCGCTGGCCGAGTATCTCGTCAACGAGATCCAGGAGGTCTATCGCTTGCAGGGCGTCAAGATCAACGACAAGCACATCGAGGTGATCGTTCGGCAGATGCTGCAGAAGGTCGAGATTACCGATGGCGGGGACACCACCCTGCTGCCCGGCGAGCAGGTCGATCTGGCCGAGATGCTGGAAATCAACGCCAAGCTTGCCAAGGGCAAGCAGGGCGCGACCGGCAACCCGGTGCTGCTCGGCATCACCAAGGCGTCGCTGCAGACCCGCAGCTTCATCTCGGCAGCCTCGTTCCAGGAAACCACCCGCGTGCTGACGCAGGCGGCGGTCGAAGGGAAGAAGGACACGCTGATCGGGCTGAAGGAAAACGTCATCGTCGGCCGCCTCATCCCCGCCGGGACCGGCGCGGGCATGAACCGTCTGCGCGTGACCGCCAACAGCCGCGATGCGGCGCTCAAGGCCGCGTGGAAGAAGCAGCAGGAAGCGCTCGCGGCTTCGGGTCAGCGCGAAGTCGAACCGGCTGCCGATGCCATCGGCTCGGAAGAAAAGATGAAGGCCGCGATGGCAGCGATGGCGGCTTCGGCCCCGGCGGCTGACGTCGAGGACGACGGCGAGGAGTAAGCTCCTTTCGCCGCGCAAGTTGATGAAACACCTCCGCGAGCCCAGCTTTCGGGGGTGTTTCTTTGTCCCCCGACAAAGAATGCTATTGCAAATCACTCGCAATCAAATAGGATCGGGGCATCGCTCCTGTCCTGTCATTCGCGAGGCCCCATGTCCGTGCAACGTCCTCCTTCCGCCACGACCCGCAGCATCATCGCCGCGCTGGCCGCTCCGCCGCGGGTCGAAGCGTTGGGGCCTGTGGGCGGGCGTTTCGTCCACGCGCTGCGCCTCATCGCGCTTCACGAACGGGCGGGGCGCGATCCGGTGCCGGAGCTGGCGATGCGGCTGGGGAGCGTCGCGGTCGCGGCCAAGGCGCTGATCCTGGCGCAGGCGATCAGCGCGAACTGGCCGGAAAACATCCACGTCTCGCGCTTCTGTTGCCGCCTATTGAGCCATGACGAGGCGACCATCGGCGCGTTTGTCGACGCGGCGGCCAACGCCGACCGGGCGGGCTTCGAGGGCGCGCTCACCGGTCTGATTCGCGCCGACCGGACTCACCGGCTGTGGGACGCGGCGTTGGAACTCGCGGCGGCGGAAATGCGGGCGGTCTAGCCGCTTGCCCGCGTGCGACGCGCGCTCTACCGAACGCCGCATGACGATCACGCGCTTCGCCCCATCACCCACCGGCCGCCTGCATGTCGGCAACATCCGCACCGCGCTCCACAACTGGTTTCTGGCGCGCCAATCGGGCGGCAGCTTCATTCTGAGGATCGACGATACCGATGCCGAGCGCAGCCGCGAGGAATTCGTCGACGCGATCAAGGCCGATCTGACATGGCTGGGCCTCGGCTGGGACCGCGAGGAGCGGCAGTCGCTGCGCCTTGACCGCTACGAGGCAGGGTTTGCGGCATTGCAGTCGGCGGGCCGGATTTACCCCTGCTACGAGACCGCGCAGGAGCTGGATGTGAAGCGCAAGATCGCGCTCTCACGCGGGTTGCCGCCGATCTACGACCGGGCTTCGCGCAAGCTGTCCGATGCCGACCGGGCGGCCAGGGAAGCGGAAGGGATCGTCCCGCACTGGCGCTTCCTGCTCGACCATGCCGAGCCGATCACATGGGAAGACGGCATCAGAGGCGCGCAGAAATTCGATCCCGCGCAGCTCTCCGATCCGGTGATCCGCCGGGCCGATGGATCATGGCTCTATATGATGCCGAGCGCGGTCGACGATATCGACATGGGCGTGACGCAGGTGCTGCGCGGTGAGGATCATGTTTCCAATACTGCCGTGCAAATCCAGATCTTTACCGCACTTTATGCTGCACAATTTGCTGCAGCAAAACCGCTACCCGCCTTCGCGCATGAGGCGCTGCTGGTGGGCCGCGAGGGCAAGCTTTCCAAGCGGCTTGGCTCGCTCGGCTGCGATGCTTTCCGTGAGCGCGGGATCGAGCCCGAAGCGATCATCGCGCATCTGGCGCGGCTTGGCACTTCGCAACCGGTCGAGCCGATTGCCGATCGCCAGGCGCTGACCCGAAGCTTCGACCTTGCGCACTTTGGCCGTGCCCCGGCGAAGTTTGACGAGGAGGATCTCGAGCGCCTCAACGCCGCCATTGTCCACCAATTGCCGTTCGAGGCCGTTGCCGACCGACTGCCGCAGGGGATGGACGCGGCGGGCTGGCACGCGATCCGGCCCAATCTGGCCCATGTGGGAGAGGCGGGTGACTGGTGGCGGCTTGTCTCCGGGCCGATTGCGCAGCCCGAATTTTCGCCCGAGGACAAGGCCTTCCTCGCCGAAGCCGCGCGGCTGCTGGCGTGGGGTGATGATCCGTGGGGCGCTCTCACCAGCGCGCTCAAGGAAGCGACCGGGCGCAAGGGCAAGCCGCTGTTCCTGCCGCTCCGGCAGGCGCTTACTGGCATGGATCACGGCCCCGATATGGGCGAATTGCTCCCGTTGATCGGGGAGCAGGAAGCGCGCCAGCGACTGAACGCTGCGGCGGGTAAGCAATTATTGCCGAATTAACCACGGTTCTTCATCGCGTTCTTCCACCACCTGCTCGGCATGATCCTAACCGGCTTGGCAATCCGCGTGGACTAAACCGGTGAGGTTCGACAAGGTTCAGGAGTCCCCACATGGAGCGCCGGGTAAATGACCGACTGGCCGCGAATTACAGCGCGCAGGTGCGTTATCGTGCAGGTCGCAAGCTGGAGCTGCCGGTCCTCGACATCAGCCTTGGGGGCTGCATGCTTGAGGCTCGTGGCTGGTCGATCCGTCCGGGCGAGCAGCTTTCGATCAAGCTGCCCGGGCTCGGTTATCTGCCGGCAGAGGTTGTCTGGATAGAGGAAGAACGGGCCGGCATCGCCTTCGATGAGGCGCTTTACGAACCGACGCTCGAGCACCTGTCCAGCCTCGCCGCTTAGCGCCTTACCCCCGCCAGCCGAACGACACGAAGAAGTTGCGCGGCAGGCCCGGATCGAACCCTCCGCCGCCGCCGGGCCGCACCCGTCCGGCATATTCCTCGTCGAGGAGATTGTTGATCCCCGCGCCGATCGAAAACCCGCCCGCGATCGGCCATTCTACCGATGCGTCGAGCACTTCGTACCCCGGCAGGAAGAAGTCCGCGACATTATTGTCCGACCCCTGCTGATCGCCGACCGAAGTGAAGGTCAGTGCGGCACGCGCGCCGTCCTTGCCGATATAGGCCAGCGTCGAGCGCAGCAGATGTTCGGGCGCATATTGAGGGGTGAAGCCTTCGGCAACGCCTGATGTGAACTCGGCATCGAGCAGTTGCAGATTGGTCGAGAGGCGCAGAGTGTTCTCGCTCTTCGCAATCCCCTCTGGGCCGACCAGATCGATCCGCACCGCGAGGTCAATGCCCTGGTTGCGCATCGTGCCGACATTCTGCCGCCGCGCGCCGCCCGTGCCGACCGCGCCGAACGGCGGGGCAGCGACCAGTGGCCCGGCAAGGAAGCCGACCTGGTCTTCAAAGGTGACCCGGAACACGCTCGCGTCGATGCGCAGCGGCGGCACCGGCTCGGCCTGCACTCCGGCCTCGACCGTGAAGGCATAGGACGCCTCGAACGTGCCCGCAGCGTCGATCCCGGCCTGGAAGGTCACGCCGTCATTGTAGAGCAGCGGCTTGAACCCGCGGCTGGCATTGGCGACGAAGCGCAGGGTCTCGCTCGCATCCCACGTCACGCCGAGGCCGAACAGCGGCACGGTGTCGACATTCTCGCGGTTGCCGAGCGGCCCGTTGGGCGCGCCCGGCGCGCCCCCAGTGCTGCTGCCGAGCGCGAGATCGAGTTGCTCCACCACCTGCTGCCGCAGCCGTTCGACGCGAAAACCGGGGACGATCTGGAGATCGCCAAAGCCTAGCTTCAATTCTCCGAACACCGCCGCAGTATCGCCGCTGCGCTGCACCCGCGCGAGCGCGCCGGCGCGGCCATCGTAATCGGCATTGCTCAGCCCCTTGTCGACAAACACCGGCGCGTCCGAAGTGTGGCCGAGCACGCCGAGGGTAAAGGCATGCTGGTTCTGTCCGCCGAAATCGCGCCGCACACGTAGATCGATCCCGGCGGTGTCGAACACCTGCAACTGGCGCACGATCACGTTTGCGGTCGGCGTGACCTGTCCGAAGCTGCCGCCCGCCTGCCGCCCGCTCTCGCGCTCGAAGCGGCTGTAGAAGGCGCGGGCGGTGACGTGGGTGGCCTCATCCAGCTGCCAGTCGACCGACAGGGTCGGGGCAAGCCGTTCGATCCGCAGCCGGTCGCGTGCGGTCGATACGTCGCGCCGGTCCGCCTCCATGCGCGCCGCCGAAAGCCCTCCGGGCTCGCCAAAGCGGCCGGTGTAGTAATCGAGCGTCAGCGAGATGGTGGCGTTATCGCCGATATAGTGCCCGCGCAGTCGCGCGGTGGCCTGTTCGTGATCGCTGTTGGCGCGGCGCGGACCTTCGCCCTCGGCAAACTGCACGAAGGCGTCGGCGGCGAAGCGCCCGTCGGAAATGGCGAGATTGGCGAGCGCCTGACGCGCATCCCAGCTGCCCATCGTCACCCGTGCCTGGCCTTCCGCGCCCGCCTCGGTGCGGGGGCCGCGCATAACGTAGTTGATCGCGCCGCCCGGCTGCGGTCCGTAGAGCAGGCCCGCCGCGCCGCGGATGAACTCGACCCGGTCGACCAGTTCCAGCGGCGGAATGAAATAGCCTGCCGGATAGGAATACATGTCGGGCACCGCAGGAATCGCGTCCTGCAGGGTCAGCACGTTCCAGCTCTCGTGCGGCTCACCCAGACCGCGGTAGGACAGCGAGGCCCAGGATCCGTTCGAGACTTCGGAGACCAGCAGGCCCGGAATATCGGCGAGCGCGACGCGCAGGTTGCGGCTCGGCACCGGCGGAATGTCGGTAAGCACCGCGATATCGCCGAGCTTGCCAGCAAAGATCAGCGTGCCGGATTCGTCGGGCAGGCGATCATCGCTGCGCGCCGCACTGACGATGATCGAATTGGCCTGGCCGGAGCCGGCGCTCGATTCGGCGGTGGTCCCGGCCGCCGTTTCCGCCGCGGCGTCGTCCGCCTCTGTCGCAGCCGTCTCGGAGGCCAGCGCGGGGACAGCACATGATGCCAGCAGAGCAATCATCAGCGGGCGGGCAAACGTGGAAGGATAGGACATCGGGACTCCGGACTTGGACAGATTCGATGCCCGCATTTCCTGTTATTGCAAATCATTGTCAATAGTAGGCGCGACGGCAATCGCTATCACCCCGCAGAAAAAGGCCCGCCGCGCCGGGGATTTCCCGGGGGGAGCGACGCCATTGGATCTGGCCGACGGAGAAAATGGTGCCCAGAAGAGAAAACAATAATAGCAAGTAATAAATTGTTATTATTTTTCAAAGTCGATTTGGTTTTTCTCGATGGCACAAGTGCTGGCATCACCAATTGTGTATTTTAGCGGTTCGCGTTCTTGTTTCTATTCGAACCACTCGCGTTCTGTACGTTCTGATTCGTCTTTTGGCAACCCATGCCATCCCGTTCAATTTAGCCAGTCGTGGTGAAGATCGCCATGCCGCACCCCTGACAGCTAATGCTGTGAGCCGGATTGCAGATCTCCCTCGATCGTGTTTCGGCGAAGATTCAAGTGACCGCATTGCCTATGTCCGGGGGCTCGCATCAGAGCTAGAGTGGTGACCGCACTCATGATCAACACGGAGAGCTTCCACCTCGGTCAGCTACCAGGACATCTATCCCTCTCCCGCGATCCTGCGTAGCTTCGATATTGTCCGCCCGCGTGCTGCCGAGTTGCTCAATCTCGAGTATTTTCGAGGCAGAGCCTGCCCGGATGCCGCACGAAATCTTTTCGCAGCACCATCTTCTTCTCAATCGGCGTGAGACCCCCATGCGGGTCGAGAACTGGCGCGATGCGGCCCACCGGGATTTCATCTTCCTGCCGAACGAGATCGTGCTGACCCCCTCGGGTTTTCGTAGCGGCTGGCACTGGCACGAGAGGTCGAAGGTGATCTGAAGGCAAAAAGACCCTGCGCGATTGGACAACACGGTACGTTCAAGACGTGCCTTCGAAAGTAGCGCAGGTTCCGCCTCTCACAAGAGGAGAGGACCCATGCCGAGTGACGAGAACCTGCCGATCAAGCGCTGTGCAATTTATACCCGCAAGAGCACCACCCACCGGCTCGAACACGATGTCAATTCGCTGGTGACGCAGCGGGAGATCAGCAGCGCCTACATTACAAGCCAGCAGTACAAGGGCTGGGTGGAACTGCCGCAGCACTATGATGATGGCGGGCACTCCGGGAGCGGCCTTGAGCGCCCGGCGCTTGCCCGGTTGATGCAGGATATCGAGGCCGGAAAGATTGATACGGTCGTGGTCTACAAGATCGACCGGCTGACCCGCAGCCTCCTCGATTTCGTGCGGCTAATCGAGATGTTCGACCGGCAATCGATCACGCTGGTGTCGATCTCTCAGGCATTCGACACCTCGGACAGCATGGGGCGGATGATCCTCAACGTCTTGCTGACCTTTTCGCAGTTCGAGCGCGAGCTGATCGCCGAACGGGTGCGTGACAGCATCCGCACGCGCAAACGGCATGGTCGCATCCATGGCGGACTACCGCCGTTCGGCTATGTCGCCGGTCGCGACGGTATCCACGTCGACCAGGCTGAGGCCGACATCGTGCGCTTCATCTTCGCCGAGTTTCTGCGCACCCGGCGCTACACATCAGTGATGACGGCAGTTCGGGAGGCGGGCTACTGCAGCTCCGTCAAAATGTCTCGGCGGGGCATTCCGCGAGGCGGCACACCGATGTCGCCCGGCACCGTGTACGGCATCCTGCGCAATCCGATCTATGTCGGGCAGATCCGCGGACACGATACGACTTATCAGGGCGTACACGAACCGCTCATCAGCGAAGAAACGTGGCAGGCAGCGCAGGCGCTAAGCGAGGAGCGCAAGAAGCGCTCGCCTCATGCAAAGGAGACACACCATTTCCTTGCCGGATTGCTGTGGGATGACCTCGGCCGGCACATGCTGCTCGACCTGAACTGGCAGCGCGGGCGAACCTACTGCGCCTATGTGTCGAGCAACGCGGCCTGGTCGCAAGTCGAATATCGCCGTGCCTATCGGTGCAATGCCGATCACCTCGACAAGACAGTTATGGCCGCGGTTTGCGACTTCCTTGCTGACAGGGGCAAGCTCCGGGGCGCGCTCAAAACCCTTGGTCTCTTCGGAGATGATCTCGATCGGCTGGCCAACCGCGGTAAAGCGATTGGCCAAATGCTCGAGGTCACGCAGCCCGAATGGCTGCCTGACCTTTTCGCGGCCCTCGTGCACCAGGTTGAAATCGCTGAAGAGACAGTCTCGATCACGTTCCGATCGCTCGAGCTGCGCCGCTTGATGGCATGGGACGGCAAAACGGCATTCAGGGGCAGGCCTGCAGACTGGCCGTGCAGCGATGCCCGCTATGTGCTCGATGTCGATGTGCGGGTCATCACCGCCGAGCGCTGGCCCTCGCTCCACATCACACCGCGCGCCCTGACAAGCGACACGCGCCCAAACCCAAAGCTGGTCGAGCTGATCAAGGCGGCGCGAAGAGCCCAGATCCTCGTTGACGAACATCGTAACTTATCAATCGAAGAACTCGCAAAGGAGCAGGGCTGCCGGCCGACGCACTTTGCGCGCCTGATCCGGTTGAACTACCTTGCACCCGATATTGCCACCGCAATCCTTGATGGCACGCAGCCAGCAAATCTCGATCGCAAAACGTTGCTTGATTCCAATGTTCCCACCAGCTGGGCTGTGCAGCGAAAGCTGTTCGGCTTCCCGGCACCCGAGAGAGCAATCAATCCGAGACACCTCTTTGGAAGAGGGATGTGGCCAGCAGCAGGTCAGATGGATGACAATGGCGTTTAGGCTCACGCGTAGGACGGCGCATCACGCCTTAGTAGCCCGTGTTGAAAAAGGTTAAGGCGCCGCTTCCCGAGCGCTGAGGCGGTCGTTGATTTCGTGGGCGATCTTTTACGCACCACCGGTCGCAGGGGCCGCCGTGCCGCATTCGTCATCATCGGGCCCATGCCCCTTTGTAAGAAGCAGGGGCCGACCAAGCATGCCTGCTCCCTCGCGGCGAAACGATACACGTCCCAACCTCTTTTCAGAGGAGCAGCAAGACACAGGTTCTATCTCTGCGACTAAGCCTCTCGTGGATATGCCGCAATGCGGCACCAATAGCCCTATTCTGTGTCGCGTATCTCGGTTGGTTGGCAAGCGACGATCGTATCGCGCATAATGCGCTCCATCTTTCGGCCCCGGTTCCTTCAGTGATGGCTGGCGGAAAAACGACTATGGTGATATCGTCGTCGAATGAGCAAGACGCCGCCAAAGTCGACGACGACTATGATCCGCGACTCAAAATCCGGTCGGCTGGTAGCTGTCAAAGGCTTGGGCGCCCTCAAGGGAAAAATTACAATAAGTAAGAAGGTTGACCTGACGAAACCAATCTCGGCTCCGGCTTCGAGCGGAAAGTGGGCGCCAAGGGGCAGCAGTCATTCTGGCGAGGGGGCGATCGGCGACAAAGGTACCCGCCGCACTTCTGCAAAGGCCTAATTTTGGCTGGGATTTTGCTCGACACTCACGCCTTGTTCTGGCTTGTGAGCGGGGAGGACAACCTGACAGAAGAGGCGCTGGTTGCGATCGGCCAAAATCAGCAGGCCGGTACGCTTTACGTCTCTCCAATCACTTCTTGGGAGTTATCAGTCGCGACCCAGAAGGGTCGGGTGGCAGGCCGCCCACATCTGGGTGATGAACCAGTGCCACGATGGTTCCGCGAAGCAATATCGGTGACTGAGGCTAAGATCATCCCAATCAAGCAAAGGATTTCTTGTGAGGCAGCACAGGTTGTTGTCACAACTGGCCACAAAGACCCAGGGGATTGCTTTCTTATCGCGACCGCGCGCGTTAGCAAGCTATCGCTTGTAACGCGCGACGGCATAATAAGGCAGATCGCAGGCGCCGATCCGAACTACCTTCAAATCGTGGTATGCTGACCTAACCGCTCGCTGCGCTCGGCGAGATCGGCAACCTCGAAGATGTGAATTTCACTTCGAGGGCTCAACCAGCGCATTCGGGCAACGACAGGAGATTGTCGTTCCACTTGCCGTCAGCATAGGTCCGGAGATACTTGCCGTTCGGTCCATTGACGACGCCGATGTTGCCGCGATTGCCCGCAACCTTCGTGTAAAAGGTATTGGTCTTGGCCTCGATGGAGTCGATGACTTGCTTGCGCGTCCAGCGCCAGCCTGAACCGCCTAGGTGGGTGATGCCTTCGTGGGTGTTGTCGCGGGGCTGCTTGTTAATGCAGGTAACTTGAACGTCAGCCATTTGAGAGGGTACCTTTCTGATTCTTAGGAATTGGGGGCGTCACGGCCATCGGGTTCTTTGGCGACACCTTTGAACGGCGTTCCACCATTCTTGACGCTCATAAACTCGCCGGTGCGTTCGTTGCGCTTCTGGTAGTTGCCATCAGGGCGCTGGAACTGGGTGCGGCCGGTGACTGCGCCGCGGCGAAAGTTGTTTCCGGTATTCTTGGCCATAAAAACTCCTGTGACCTTAGCTGAATGAGTAACGCTTCCACGGGATCGCACTGATCGGCATCCGGGCTAGAAAGTTGGCGATGTCGCGGCGGCCAAAATACGTGGGACGGCCCCGCGAGTCTTGCGACATCAGGACAATCGGCATGCCAGGGAAGTAGCGACCGAAGCTTCGCGTCGCTCTCTCCGCCTCATGCTGACTTTCAGTGACGTGACGCTTCACCACTACGACCGCGAAGGTCTGGCCTTGTTCCTTAATTACAGCACCTTCGATCTGCATGGCAGCTCCTTTCCACGTGGGCCTCGGTGAAATCCCTTGGCACGAATCGCTATATGCCAAGGATCCAAAATGACGTCAATGCAAACATGCAAAATGTTTGCAAAACAAACTAGTGTTTGTGATGTTGACACTCTCGGTGTTGAGCGACTAAGGCGAAGGAATGGATGAACGCGCAATCTATGACGCGCTTGGAGAAGCGATGCTGGTTCGGCGGAAGCGCCTCAAACTGACCCAGGCACAAGTCGCCAAGAAAATAGGTGTTTCGCGAGAGTCAGTCGCCAATATGGAGGCGGGGCGCCAGCGCGTGTTGCTTCATCATGTCTACGGATTGATGCAGGCGCTTGAGCTGAGGGCGATCACAGATCTCATCCCGGCAACCCTGCCAAAGGCTCTGGGCGAAACTGCAATGGCGCTGGAGGTGTCTGGCGACCCTGTTTCCGATACACAAAAATCAGAAATCGAACGCCTTCTTAGCCAAGCGCTCGGCGACCGATCTGCGAGCGTCTCGCCGTGACTTCCTTCAAGCAAGCTGCTCGCGATTCTGCAAAGGCAGTTCTCGCTGAATTTGGGGTGGAGAATGCCCCGGTCCCCGTCGAGAGAATCATAAAGCGTCGTAATATCAAGGTTCAATTCTCGCCGCTCGACAAAGAGCTGTCGGGCATGGCGCTCATCAAGGACGGTGTTGCAATCATTGGTGTGAATGCTCTGCACCATCCGAACCGCCAACGATTTACAATGGCGCATGAGCTTGGCCACCATGTGATGCACCACGAAGCGATCAATGGAACTGTGCACGTGGATAAGGGGTTCGCCATGATCCTGATGCGTGATGATTTGGCCTCGCAGGGCACCGACCGCATGGAGATCGAGGCCAACGCATTCGCCTCTGAACTCCTGATGCCACAACCGATCTTGGAGAAAATGCTCGACGTCAGCTCCGTCGATCTGGACGACACTGAATCACTTCAAGCCATTGCAAAGAAATTCAAAGTTAGTTTATCTGCGCTTCAGTATCGGCTTATGGCATTCACGTAATGCGAAGGATTCCCCGGTGGGCTTTGTTTTCTACGACACCGAAACCACCGGCACAGATAAATTTTTTGATCAGATTCTCCAGTTCGCTGCCATCAAGACCGACGAGAATCTGAACGAGCTTGATCGATTTGAGATACGCTGTCGCTTGCTTCCCCACATTGTCATGGCTCCAGGGGCGATGCTGGTTACGGGCGTAACGATCGAACAAGCAACCAATCCAAACCTGCCAACACACTACAAAATGGTTCGGGCCATCCGGGAAAAGCTTCAGGAATGGTCTCCAGCGATATTCGTTGGCTACAACAGCATGGCATTCGATGAGGAACTGCTTCGCCAGGCGCAGTATCAGACCTTGCACAATCCATATCTGACACAGCGTCAAGGGAACGGCCGTGCAGATGCCATGATGCTTGTGAAAGCCATCTCGCAGTTCGAACCGGGCTGTCTAACTGTTCCGGTAAAGCCTAACGGAAGACCCGATTTTAAGCTCGACCAGTTGGCTCCTGCAAACGGCTTTGATCATAGTAATGCCCATGATGCCATGGCGGATGTCGAGGCCGTCATTCACTTGTGCCGTATCGCGGCACAGAGTGCTGACTCAGAATGGTCGAACTTCGTCCGATTTTCACAGAAGGCCGTGACTGAGGCTTTCCTGATGGAGGGCGAACCCGTCTTGTTGACGGAATTCTATAGCTTTGGCGGTCAGAAGCATTACCCGATCATTAGGATCGGGGCAGATGCTGAGCAGCCAACCAAACACCTTTGCTACGATCTAAGCCATGACCCCAGCATATTCCGCTCGATGTCAGACGCTTCTCTCCTTGGGTGTTTTTCCAGCCAGCCCAAGCCCCTGCGGAAGGTCAAATGCAACGCAGCGCCATCGCTGCGAAACCTAGATGAGGCGCCTGCATGGTGCCTTGGCAATCTGACAGAGGCGCAGCTGATAGACCGGGCCGAAAGTGTGCTTGCCGACGCCGAGCTCGTCGCTCGCCTACTCGGCATGTACGAGCAATCCAAGACTGTTTATCCGGCCTCCGAGCATGTGGAGGAGCAAATTTACGGCGGATTCCCAACGCCTGCCGATGAAGCCCTCATGGAAAAGTTCCATGCTACGCCTTGGACGGAACGTCACCAGCTCATTCCGCAGTTCGCTGATGACCGACTTTCTTTTCTGGCCACCCGCCTGATCTATTTCGAGGATCCAGGCCACTTGCCAAGTGACCTTCGCCAAACCGTCCAGGCGCATATCCATAGCCGCGTACACTTTGCGGGCGAGTGCAAATGGGGGACCGTGGCAAAGGCCGTTGCCGAATGCGATGAGAAGCTAATGACCGCTGCAGGCGAGCAGATTGAAATGCTGCAGCGATACAAGGCGCATTTGCAAACCGCATATCCTTGAAACACGCAACGGTTGCTCGCACTCAGTTCTTGTGAAGGTCTAATGAGCCGACTGATCGCACGGGGAGCAACGGTGGTCCAATAATGAATTTCGGGCTGTGAGTGGCAATGCGCCGACGTGGTATCCTCATGGCACCCTCGATCAAGGCTCAACTCTTATTGTCACCATGGGCGGTCAACTTAGTTGCCGACCATGACAGAGCAGCGAACCGGAGCACTGGTCTTCTCGGCTTTCGACTTGCACGCTAACAACGCCTCGCGGTTCTGCGCCTCAAGTTGAGCGCCATAATGCAACGCCTTCCAGCCTTCAGGATCCTGCGACTTGATCAGCTGAATTCCTGCCTCAGTCACGGTGGACGCGTCCAACATTCTTGTCGCCATGCGCTCGGGCAAATGCCAGCTGTCAGGCAATGCGCGAGCTACAGCGCCGGGAAGGAAGGACCATACCAAGGCCCCCGCCAGCGCGCTCGCGATTGCCGTGCGCAACATGATTGCGCGCTGATCGGCGGATGTGTGCACATTGTTCGTGATGGCGCGAAGCTCCCGCGTCGCATGCTGCAATTCGGTCCGGCTCTGAACAATCTGATCCTGGTCGGCGCGCCGTGCCGACTGTGCCGCGACAGCAATGCGATCGGCGACGGTTTCGGGGGTCAGCTGCATCGCCGGATGCGATGTCATGCCCTTCAGGTATCCGCCGACTACGGCAAGCTGCTTTGCCATCTCTTTCAGTGTAGGATCGTAATCGGGAATAACGATGTCTGCACGCTCGGCGGCGAGCTGCTGCACGGCCCGGCGCATCAGCGCCATTTCCTCTTCCAGCCGCGTGAATGCGGCAGCAGCCGGATCAATACCCTCTTCTGGTGCTTGAGGGACGGCCTTGGGTTCAACCGCAATTTCGATCTGGTCATGTTCGGAATTCGTCATTGTCCTTCTCCTAAATTTCCATGCCGAGAGTGCGGCTTCGTTTCATGGTCAGTGAGGCGGTAAGTTCGCGGGTCAGATCGCGACCCGGATCCATGCCGATCCCAAGTTCGCGGGAGCGATTGCGAAGCAGCGATTCCACTTGCGGATCGCGTTCGAGGCTCTTTGCCATCCCGGCCATCTGGCGCGAGACAACACTTGCACCGCTGCTGTTGCCCTCGCGTAGAAGCGCGTCGCGGGCCTTGCCGAGGCGCTGCCAGTCGCTGACGAAACGGCTGGCACGCTGGACAGGATCGGCGCGGATTTCGGCTTCGAGTTGCATCGCGCGGATTGCGGCCTGCGGTCGGCCACCGGCAGCCTCACGCGCTAGCTCGGGCTGGCGCTGCAAAGCGCTGGCAAGATCGGCACAAGCATTGGGACGGATCACGTCGAGCGCCTGCCCCGCCTTATCCAGCGCGTCGCGCTGGTGCGGAAGAGCGGGCAAGTTTTGCTGGCGCGTCTCGGCAATGTCGACGGCAGCGCGCGCGAAGCGTTCGACCGCGCGCCGCTGATCGGGAGCTCCGATCTCGTTGCTGACTGCATCGGCAAGTCGGCGCTCCGGCGGGCGGAAATTGGCGAAGATCGAACGTGCCTTCTCGGGCACCTTTCGGACGATCTCGACAACGCGCTCACGGAAGGTGATCCCGCGCCGCTCGGCAAAGGCCCGCGCGGGGTCAGCACTCGCATAGTCGCTCGCCATATCCTTGCCGCGCTCACGGCTGAGCGTACGGACAAGGCGAGCCTGATCGGCAAAGTCATCGCGGCCATAATGCAGAGCCACGCCATCACGGTGGCGCGACAGCGCCACATAGGCCCCGTGGCTGTCCATACCTGGGGTCGCGAGAACGTGCGCGCGGTTGACCGTCATACCCTGCGACTTGTGGATCGTGGCCGCATAGCCGTGATCGACATGGGCATAGTCCTTGAGCTCGAAGGCGAGGCTGCGCCCGTCATCGACCCGCACGGACATGCGCTGCGGCGTCACTTCTTCGACCGTGCCAAGCGTGCCGTTCTTCACCCCGAGTTCGCGCTCGTTGCGCAGGAACATGATGCGGTCGCCAGAAGCGAATTGCCTCTGTCCACGCTCCGCGCTGATCGTAACGTCCTCCCCGAGCTCGCCCGCATCGCGTAACCGCTCACGCGCAGCCTCGTTGAGCGCGCGCACTTCGTCATTGGTGTGGGTGAGGATTATCCGCGTATCGCCCGGGCTTGCCTGCCGCTCGCGATCCCAGCGCTCGATCAGCTCGCCCCGCGCTGCCTCGCGCGTCTCGGCAGCGTGCACCATCCCGCGCTTGTCATAGGTGGCGATGGCAAGCCCGGTGCGCCCGGTCGCGAGGTGCCGTGTGGCATCGCGCTGCCAGTCCTCGCGCTGGCGCCGCACCTCGGTGATCTCGACCCCGCCATGGCGCTCATGGATGGCACGGAACGCCGCGCCTGCCTCGATCGCCTGCAGCTGCTGCGGATCGCCGACCAGTACGACCTTTGCGCCAACGTCGGCGGCAGCGACAAGCACGCGATCCATCTGACGCGTGCCGACCATGCCGGCCTCGTCGATGACCAGCACATCACGCGACGTAAGCAATTCGCGGCCCTCGCTCCACTGGTGCTCAAGGCTCGCAATGGTGCGCGATGCAATGCCCGAACCGTTCTCCAGCCCCTCGGCGGCGATGCCCGACAGCGCCGCGCCGCGAACAGTGTAGCCCGCGGTCTCCCAGGCATCGCGCGCGACACCTAGCATCGCGCTCTTACCGGTCCCGGCATAGCCAACCACCACGCTTAGGCCGCGCTCGCCGGTCACATGCTCGAACGCCGCGCGCTGCTCGCCGGATAGAACGAGGCCGCGTGTCTTGGCGCGCTCCAGCGCCGTGTCCTGGCTATGCTCGTTGACCGCATGGTGGCTGTGTTCGGCCAGCATCTCAGACGCATGCTGCAGCCGCTGCTCCGTCTCGATCATCTGGCGCGAGGTGAACCGCTCTTCGCCTCGTCCGTCCTTACCGAGCGCGACCAGGTCGGGCGACTGGCGCACCGCGCTCATGACGTGATCGAACTGATCCTTACCGTCGCTGTGGCGGTGAACGAAGCGGGCAAGATCCCGGTTGGTGAACGTGGCCTGCTGATGGGTGATCGCATCCAGCGCGATGCTCGGGTCGGCAATGATCCGCGCACCGTTACGCTCAGCGATCGCGCGGTGCTCCTCAATGCGCTCGGCCTCAAGTCCGCGCCCCTCCATGCGCGAGGCGGCGGGACCGATCTTGTCCTGCGGCTCCAGGCCAATGCCCTGCGCTTCCAAACTGCGGTGATCGATCCGCGCATCGATTTCGAGCTCCGCCAGTCGCTGGTTGACATGCTCGGCCCAGCGCTCCCGCCAATGCTCCACAAGTTCGGTGCGGTTCCAGTCGCGCACCTTGGCGCCGAAGCCATCCGCATCAACCTCGCGCATCGTCAGCATTACGTGGGCGTGCGGCTTGGCGAGGCCATCAGCGCCGATGTCCCAATGGACATTGAGATCAGCGACCATGCCGCGTTTCACGAACTCACGTTCAACAAAGTCACGAGCGAGGGCGATGCCCTGTCCCTGATTCAGCTCTCTGGGGATCGCAAACTCGACCTCACGCGACAGCTGCGCATCCTTGCGCTTCTCGGCACCCTCGACCGCGTTCCACAGCTGCTCGCGGTCGGACAGATGCTCGGGCGCACCTTCGGGCAGCAGCACTTCCGAATGAACGACACCGCCCTTGTTGGTGAAGTCGTGGGTGCGATCGATTCGCTCATCGAGCAGGCGGCCTGCCGAGCGATAGGCAGCGGCAGCAACCGCGCTGCGCCCGGCCGAGCGGCTGATGACCTTCACGGAGAGATGGTAGATCGCCATGACGGCAATCCAGCTACACCGCACAAGCCACGTCGGCACGACGTATAAGCGCGTCCTCACATGATAAAATCCTGTTCGGGACTACCCGTTCCCAGACGGTCCCGACGACCCTGAAGCCTTGGGCGAGCTCCCAATCTACAATCGGCGCATCACCCCGATAAGGAGAATGATGATGCGCAAACCCCGTGATATTGATGCCGAGCTCAAGGCGCTGGCCGAGAAGGCGAAGCTGCTCAAGGAACGCCGTGTGCAGCAGCTGGGGGAGCTGGTGCTCGCCACCGGTGCTGACAGCATCGACGCTGAGACCCTGGCGGGAGCGTTGCTGGTTATCGCCGAGACCACTGATCCCGCGAAAAGGGAGGCGTGGCGCAAGCGGGGCGAGGCGTTCTTTCAGAGCAAGAGCCGCAACGCTGGCAAAGGAATTGACCACCAGCCGGACAGCACTCGCCAAGCTGACGGCAGCGCGACATCGGCTTGAGGCTAGCAAGGCACGCACCGACATGCGCGACTGGCAGATCAAGCGCCGCGAGCGCACAAAGCAGCTGATCGAGCTCGGCGGACTGGTTCAGAAGGCTGGGCTCATCGAACTCACCGATGATGACCGGCAAGTGCTGCTGGGCGCGTTCCTCGCCATTGCCGCCAAGTTGCAGGGCGAGGAACGCGAACAGGCATTGGTCCTGTGGCGACGGCGCGGGAAACGCGCCTTCGAACAAAGCGAGTAAGAACAAAGGTGCACCGCGAGTCCCCGCCTGCTACACTCATGTGACCATGCGCACCGATCTTGATCATCTGCCTCCGCAAAAGCAGCGCGAGCTTGAGCGCGTGGTGCAACTGATCTTCGAGGAGTTCGACGACGCCTTCGCGCTTGCCAAGCACGAGTGGAAAAAGGCCGGGCGCATCCTCAAGGTCATTCTTTACGGAAGCTACGCCCGAGGCACCTGGGTTGATGAACCCCACACCGCCAAGGGCTACCAGTCGGACTTCGATCTGCTGATCATCGTCAGCGACAAGCGGCTCACCGACCGGGTGAAGTACTGGGCGAAACTCGATGAGCGGCTGATGCGCGAATATGGCCTGACCGGCACGCTAAGAACGCCGGTCAACTTCATCGTCCACACCCTGCAGGAGGTGAACGACGGGCTCGCACACGGCCGGTACTTCTTCATGGACGTGAAGGCCGAAGGGATCGCGGTCTACCAGTCCGATGACACAGAGCTCCACACGCCCAAGCCGAAGACGCCGACGCAGGCGCTCGCCATGGCAGAAGGCTATTTCGAAGAGTGGTTCCCGCTTGCCGCGAGTGCAAAGAAAGGGTTTCACTTCTATCTGTCACAGCAAGAGTGGCGCGATGCCGCGTTTATCCTGCACCAAGCCACCGAGCGGCTCTACCACTGCGTCTTGCTGGTAGCGACCTTTTACACGCCTCACGTGCACAATCTCGGCTTCCTGCGCACCCAGGCCGAGCGCATCGATCCGCGTTTGACTTATGTCTGGCCTCGCGAAACCAAGCGCGACCGCGCGCGGTTCGAAAAGCTCAAGGACGCCTACGTCAAGGCGCGCTACTCAAAGCATTATCGCGTCACCAAGGAAGAGCTCGAATGGCTCGGTGCACAGGTCGAAGAGCTCGGTCGCGTCGTGCACGAGGTCTGCTCGGAGCGGATTGAGAAGCTCAAAGTGGACGCGAAGGCGAGACCCGACAAGGTTCGCTGATCAGGTGTTGCGGGGCTGAACTCGCTAGCCTCAGTTCTCGCCTTATCGAACGATCGCCCTGCGATATCCCGCCGCCTGCGCCTCGGCCTCGGTGCAGAAATAGGCCTCGGCGCGGGTCGCATCGTAATAGGGCATGCCGGGTAGGTGATAGATCCAGTCACCGCGCCGGGAGTGATTGCCCTTGATTAGGCACTGGCCGTTTCCTTCGTAACGGCGTGGGCGCGCGGCAGGGCGGGGTGAGCTTCTGGTGGCACGCGGTTCGAGTGCGGCTTGTTGCGATGCTCTGTAATCTTCTGGCATCTGGAAATCCCATTGCCAGATGCCGGCGCGCGCGGCGCGCGCGCGCATCTCGGCAGAGACGTAGTCGTTTCCATATCGCCGGAACGCCGTGGCCCAGCCCGACTCAACGAGCGCTTCGCCGATATCGACGCCGGATATCCGGCAGGTCGCCACGATCCGGCCGAAGGTGTCGGTATCGCGTGGCTGGCAGGTCAGCACGGCGCTGCCGATCAGGCCTGCAAGCACATCCCTGGCCATCGCGCCGCACGCGACTTCCGAGCCGTTGCTGTAGCACGGTTGCGAGAACTCCGGCGCGTCGACGCCGAACAGGCGGACCTCGGTTCCGGCAACACGCAAGGAGTCGCCATCGATGACTTCGGCGGTCCCTTCGATGACCTGGGCAGCGGCCATCGCTGGAATGCTCAGCGCAATCAGCGCGGCAAGGCAGATTGATAGACGTGATCTCGGCATGGTGTTGTCCGGGGTAGCGGACTGTGTTGTCGCATCAGTACGTTAAGAAGCTGTGAGGGCTTACGCGAGGCCTCTTTATGTCCGAAATCGCATAAACGCGGTTTATGCGATTTTTCGCATAGAATGAAGCGACCAAACTGCAGTCAGTGACCGCCCGAACCGTTGATCACTCGGTCGAATGCATAAGCCTTGATGTCCGAAATATGGATACAAGTTTCGGACAACAGTGGTCTGGTCGATCCTATGAAATCGGTAGTCGCCGCAAGCGGCAAGGCCGGGCGCTAAGCGCCCGGCTGCACGTCCTTGGCCTCGTCGTCGAGCGGCGTCCGAAGGACGATCCGGCCATTGATCGGAACGACTTCGAGCTGGAGCGACAGACCCTTGTGGTCGCGGTGGAACCAGGCGGCTCCGACCTTGGTCCAGAAGGCTTTGTCGCCGCGATTGCTGACATGCCAGGCGATGAAATCCGGAGCCTTGGGCTCGGGCGCGGTGGCTGGGGCGGGTGCTTGGGTAGTGCGGGCCATGGAAACTTCCTTTCGTGTTGGTGGCTCGTTGCACCGGACAGAAAGGCCGCGCGGCAGAGGGCGCAGGGTCATGTCCAACACGGGTGACTGCAAGGAACCGGCGCGGGCCGGACATTGACACTCGACCGCGTGCGGCCAGTGAGGGTGCTGAGAACGAAGCCACCGGACCGAAGGGCACACAGGCCAGCCCCTTTATCCCCCGCTTGCACCATGCCACGCTCTGCCCCAAACTCTTGTCATGGCAATGGAAGGCACTGCGCGGAAACGCTGGAGCGAGGAGGAAACGGTGCTCGCGCTCTACCTCTATTTCCAGCTGCCGTTCGGAAAGCTGCACTCGGGCAATCCGGAGATCCAGACGCTCGCCGCTGCAATCGACCGTTCGAGCAGCTCGGTGGCAATGAAGCTGTGCAACTTCGCGAGCCTCGATCCCAAAATCACCGAAAGCGGCCGCAAGGGTCTGGACGGTGCATCGAAGCTCGACCGCGCCACCTATGCCGAGTTCGGGCAGGACTGGTCGGGTCTGGTGGCGCGGGCGGAAGAGCTGTGGTCCAGCCAGGTCGACCGTCAGGTGGCCGCCGCGCAATCAACACGGCCCACCAGCCAGCGCCTTCATGACAAGCGCAGCGAATTCAAATTCGAGCCGTGGCAAGGTGAGTCCACCACGCAGGCGATGGTCAACCAGCGGGTCGGCCAGGACTTCTTCCGCCGCGCGGTGCTGGCCAATTACGAAGAGGCGTGCTGCATCACCGGCATTGCCGATCCGCGCCTGCTGACCGCCAGCCATATCAAGCCATGGGGCAAGGACAGCCAGAACCGCCACAACCCCGCCAACGGCTTACTGCTGTCCGCCACGCTCGACCGCGCCTTCGATCGGGGGCTAATCACAGTAGACCGCGCCCGCCGCATTCATGTCTCGCGCCAGCTGCGCGAAAGCCGCAGCCGCGAGACCCGCGACTATTTCCAGCAATTCGAGAAGGCGACCCTGCGTCCAGCTGCACGATTCGATCCGGAACCGGCCTTTCTCGACTGGCACAATGAATACTGCTTTGTGGATCACCGCGCCGCCTGACGTGTCAGGCGGCGCGCCTTGGCCAGCAGACCCCCATCCACCGTTCCCATCAGAACAGCGACAGCTGCGCCTCCTCGCCTGCGACGAAGAAGACAGGCGGACCGGCCAACACAAGTTCCCGTCCGGCATGGCGCACGATGATACCGTCATAAAAGCCCGCCTGATCACCGCGCGCACGATCGCCATCGCGGCACCGATCATGATAGCTGCGCGCCGTGCCGCCATAGACGGAAGGGTGGACGAGCCGGTAGGCCTCGGCGCCCGAAGGGCCTGTGCCGACACAGACCCAAAGCTCTCCGCCATATCGGAACGGCTTGCGGACGGGCTGGCCCATGCCGATGCGGTCGGCGCTGTAGCTGGCCCGAATATCGCCTTCGCCGATTTGCCTTTCACTGGCGTGGCACCACGCACCGTAGGCAAGGCGCGACGGTTCCACCGTGTGGGAGCGGGCTGCCATATCAATACTCGCTCGCCAACATGATGGTCAGCACCCGCCGGGTTACGGCGAGGTCGCCAGGGTCCTCACTGCCGAACCGCAGATCGCGGTCATAGGCATCGATCTTCCAGAATATGGTCACCGCAACATCATCAGGCCGCAAGGTCGACCAGACACCGTCCACCCCCTGATAGATCGTCCCGAAGTCGCGCTCGCCATAGGGATCATTGTCGGGCGTGAAGGCATCGAAGGTCTCGATCAATTCGCGCAGCCGCGACTGGTCGGCCTCGGGCAAGGCCCGAATACCCTCGGTTGCCACCACCACACTGGCAATGCCCATGGCGCGGCGCGCCAGATCATTGAGCCGCGCAATCCGCTCGGCGCGGGACAACACCGCGCCGCTCATGACGCCATGCCCCCGCCGCATTCGCACAGCCGGACCAGCTCGCCAAAATCCTCCCGCTCGCCCAGCTCTTCAGCCAGCTGCTGCACCGCCACCAGCGGCAAGCCATTGTCATGCGCCAGCATGCGCAGCCAGTCCTCGCGGCACTCGGCCCCGCATGCGCGGTAATTCAAGATCAGGTCACCCATGGTCCAAACTCCATCCGGCAAAGCCGCATCCGTCACGCGGCATGCGGCTCTGCCTTCCGGCGAGGATGGGAGGGGGAGGGAAAACCGCAAATCGATGCCCTGGCGCGGGCCAGCGGGCGAAGCCCGCCACACGGGGGTGTCGATTGGGGTTTGGGAACGAGAGGGCAAAGCCCTTGGCGTTCCCCTCAAGGATCGCCGCAGCGATCCGCACAGACAACGGCGCCCTTGCACGGCGCGAAGCCGCCGGACGCCCTGCGCGCGGGCCAAGTGGGCCAGCGGGCGTCCGGCAATGAGCGAGGCAAGAGCGCCTGCGGGTTAGCACGAAAACACCGCGCCCTCAGGAGCATGGCCACCGGCCATGCGGGACAGAGCGCGTCCTCCAGAAACTCCCGCTCCGCCTGCACCCGCTCCTGATCGTCACCCGGATGGGCCGGGACTACAGGCCCGGTCCGCGCCAGCGGATAGAGCAGGTTGCCCGAAGGGCAGCGGCCACGCACAACCTCCGAAAATTCGAAACCGGAGGGTCTTTGATCGGATAAAGCCGTACGTGAAAAGCCGGTGGCAGGAAGGTCGATGATCGACGGTGAGATACGCTGTTGGCCTCAGGCATTGATCCCGAGCAGAATGCTCAGGACAGCATCTCGAGTATCAGCAACAGCAAACTCAGATTAGGTGGCACCTTTGAAGCGTATGTCATCTGCGAAGCCATGAGCGTTGCACCAGTCACGGAGGACTTTGTAAACGCTATCTAGGAAGTCCTCGTCTGCTTGATTGTGGCCGAAGGGTCGATGATCGTCACAATCACAGAGATCGAGCATCATGGCCAGAACCTGGGCACTTAAATCGGGGTCGTCTTTGATGCGCAGATAGGCCTCGACCGGCTTATCCTTACCCAATTCGTTACCTCCAAGAGCTCGTTCGAAATCTGGGACACTGCATCGATGACGCACAGCAAGCCCGTCCGCTCTGCACAGCTCGATCTCCTCATGGATGGTCCGATTCATTGTCCACATTCCGCTGCTACCCCCTTTCGAGGTGTAGGGCCAATCAACATCGTGGATGATGCTGAAGGGGACTTGGAAGTGCCGGAGCATTCTTATCAGGCCGGGGAGTATACCCTTGCCACGTGCCCGAATTACAGTTGCGCGTCCAGCGAGCTCGTGGTTTGACTCTACGACTGCTGCGATGAATGCAGCGTGCTCGGTGTCTCCCTCGACAAGGATTGGGTAGGAGCCGAAGAACACCTCCGAGAACCCCATGTCCATCTGTTGCAATGCCTGGAGGTTCCTTTTCGTCTCAGGATCGAATTTCACCTCGTCCGCACGATACGTCCTCCGCTCCAACGGGGCTTCGTCTCCCGCTTTTCGCTCAAGCCTTACGATGGTTGTGTGATCCACAAGAGGATTCACAAAGTATGGAGAGTGCGTGGTCATCATGACTTGCCAATCAGCGTCGGTAGCCAACTGGTAAAGGTGCCGTTGGGCAGCGCGAGCAGCCATTGGGTGGAGCGCGTTTTCGGGTTCATCGATCAATAAGAGGTATCCGGGGAACGCGGGATCATCTTCTCCGTCGGGGAGTTTCTCCCCTGCATCAAGGGCAGCAATCTTAGCTTTTGCCGCTTCAAGGGCCTCGCCCTTTTTGCTCTTTGCCTCTTTCTCCAGCCCGGCGCGTACCTCGAGTTGACGGGTGAGCTGATTATGAACCTGTAGTATAGACCAGAACAACGCTCGGCGGGCACCTGCCCCTTGCTGGGCAAGGGAAGTTTCGACGGCGCCATCCTGTACCCGGATTCCTGAGCCCTCCTTCATCAGTTTGTCGAGACTTATGGCTGGTGCCGCCATCGCAACGTCGAGCCGGACGCCAAGGCTAGGGAAAACACCCTTGAACCCCTCGTGCACCTTGGCAGCTATTGTATCAAACCGCTCTTCGTGCGCTTTGCTAAGTTCCCCGACAACGCCCATCAGGGTGGCTACTGTTTTGGAGAGATCGGACTCTGGGTCGCCTTGATACGCCTTCATCTCCGCAATAAACGGCGAGAGGGCGAGCGTGAGTAGAAGTTCCTCTGTCCTGTCCGCATCCTCAAGCGAACCGATACGAAGCGGCCTAGGGAGGCGGGACTTGAAGACATTGTCGGCCCCGCCCGCCTTCGCGTCCTCAGACCAATTTCCCTCAGCCGGGCTCCATGTCTTGCGAACGGCTGAACCGTCCGCCTGCCACTCCCACCGGCTCTTCAGAACGCGGTAATTGCCATCCACGATTTTCCATTCTTCGGCAACATTGGCGATCCCCTCGGGAATATGAACATCAAGCTCCACTACAGAAGGCTCTCCCTCAGGAGCCCAGTGGCAACGGTCTCGACGGCTATCAAACTTGTTCGGACTTTGTGCGAGCTCGTAGGCTCGAAGGACTGTGGACTTGCCTGCGTTGTTCTTTCCGACAAGGCAAACAACATCGTCTAGCGCTACCTCGACCCCTTCTGGCCGATGCAGCCGATGTTTTTGACCGATAGCTTGAGTAGCTTCGAACGGTTCAGCACAGGCATCCCCCTGAGGCGTTTGCAGTTTTATCTGTTGGAAGACCACGGCTTGACTGTACGGACGGAGTGCTCGCTGCGCGGACCAGCCAAGCAGCGAGATAGCAAAAAGAGCGATGCGCTTAAACTCTATTCCCGAGCACTATGAGCAAAGGGACGTGGATAAATCATCTTACATATCAAAGCCCAACGTGTCACAATGTCAGAATCGGAACTGACTGGGGACGGTCTAAGCGGCAGAAAAGGGCTTTGACCTTCAATCTGACGGAGGGGGCTTGTGAAACTCTTACATTCGGCCGATTGGCAATTGGGCAAGCCTTTCGGTCGTTTCGAGCTTGATGTGCGTGCTGCGCTGCATGAGGCCCGCTTCGACGCGATCGACACGCTTGGTCGTTTAGCGAAAGAGAACGGCGCTGAGCACGTATTGGTAGCCGGTGACGTCTTCGACACCGACGGGCCTGACGATCGCACGATGGTTCAGGCGGTCTCTCGAATGAGTCGCCATTCGTGCCATTGGTGGCTGTTACCGGGAAATCATGACTATGCGCGTAGTGGAGGCCTGTGGGACCGTGTCCGGAGCCGTGTTGGCCCGACCATCAATGTCCTGACAGAAGCAGAGCCCGTCGAGATAGCGGATGGTATCTGGCTCCTGCCCGCGCCTCTTACATATCGGCACAATCTCGAGGACCCGACAGACGCCTTTGACGCTATGGAGACACCGGGCGCGCGGCTGCGCATTGGCCTTGCCCATGGCTCTATTCGGGATTTCGGGTCGCGCGGGGAGACCAAGAACCAGATTGCTGCGGATCGGGCGACACGGTCGCGGCTTGATTACCTCGCCCTTGGCGACTGGCACGGCGCGCTGCGGGTCGATGCCCGCACCTGGTACTCTGGCACCCCGGAAACTGACGGTTTCCAGCGCGATGAACCCGGCCATGCACTTCTTGTTGAGCTTGCCGAAAACAACGAGCCGGTCGTCAAGCCCATTCGCACTGGTCGATTTCAGTGGCTAATGCGTTCCTGGACCGTGAACGAGCATGCTGCATTCGAAGCGGAATGTGCGCGACTGTTTGAAACCATTGATCCGCCATCGACTTTGCTACAGCTCTCGCTTGCGGGGATTACCAGTCTGGGTGAACGGATCGCGATGCTTCAGTCGCTGGAGAGCGATATTGCGCACCGACTGCGCTTCCTCGATATCCGGAGCGATGACCTTGTGGGCCGGCCCAGTGAGGAGGATCTTGCCGGACTAGCGGTCGAGGGCATTCTTGGTGTGGCAGCGGCCCGGCTCAATGAGAGGGCCGCGGCCGGTGGAACCGAAGCGGTTCTGGCCAAGCGCGCGCTCGAACGCCTCTTCGTCGAATACAGTCGGGGAGAGCAGCCATGAGCCTTGTGATGCGACGCGTTGCGATCGAAAATTTCAAAAAGTTCCGTGATCCGTTCACCATCGACAATCTGACCGATGGTCTCAACATCATCATCGAGCCCAATGAGACGGGCAAATCCACCCTGATGGAGGCACTACGCGCGGCGTTTTTTGTGCGCCACAACACGCAGAACCAGCTTGCCAAATCCTTTGCGCCGCGCGGAGATTCCGTTGCGCCCAAGGTCGAGATAAATTTCCTCATCGACGGTGCAGAATGGTCGCTCCGGAAGAGGTTCCTCAAATCAGCATCGATTGATATTGAGGGTCCGCAGGTCAGGGCGCAGGGTGATGAAGCTGAAGCTCTGCTCAATACGCTGCTTGGCTCAGTTCGCGATACCAGCAGGGCTGGGGATGTTTCGACCTATGGTGCGCTTGGCCTTTTGTGGGTAGCGCAAATGGACGCGCTTCGGATCGACGCTCCTAGTCCCATCGTACGCGATACGATCACCGCTTCGCTTGAGGCGGAAGTCGGATCGATCATGGGCGGAGAGGCTTACCGCAAGGTGCGAGAGCGCGTTGATGTCCAATACGAGCTCTACTGGACCCCAACGGGTGTGAAGAAGGGGCGCCAGGTCGAGGCGCTTCGCCGCTACGAGGCCGCTGTGACGGCCTCTGCGGACGCTGATGATAAAGTCGCCCAGCTTGAGAAGAGTTTCGGCGACCTTGATGTCTGCCGCCAGCGTTTGTCTGTACTGCAGCGCGAAATGGCCGATGAGACCGATACCCAGACACGCGCGGAGCTTGTCTCCTCCCTCGAGGTTGCCCGCATGGCCGCGCAGCTCCTGGCAACCAGGCAAGCTGAGAACGAAGTGGCTGCCGCGCGCCTCGCCAAACTCGAAGACATTCAGACACGCTACGATTCTGCAGTTCGGGCGAAGGACAAGGCGGCGACCGCTCTTGAGTATGCCCGCAGTCTCCGGGAGGCGTCTCGCGAACGAGTCAAGGTAGCTCAGAGCAAGGTTGCCGAAGCGCGATTGGCATTGCTTGAATCGCAAAAAGTCAATCAGGCAGCAGCTGATGCTTATGCGAAGGGATTGGCGGCCTACAAAGAACAGCAGCTTCAGGATGCAGCAACAGAGGCTCGACAACGATACACACAGCTTATTAGCCTCGAAGAGGAACTCGAGGCGATGAAGCGCGTCGCGCTCGGCGCAATTCCCAATGACGAACTCGAGGCATTAGAGGCCTATGAGCGTGCAGTTGTCGAAGCGCGCGCCCGGGTCGATGCGGGTGCTGCGCATGTCACGCTTAGCGGAGAAGCCGAAGGGGTCACGATCGATGGCGAGCCTATGGCACCTGGCACCCGCGCCCTCACACGAACGACGTATATCCGGTTGGGCGGCGCCGAACTCGCCATCACACCGCCAGCGTCAGCCGCCAGCGCCGAAGAGCTGCTGGCCGAGGCCATCGCCAAGCTGCAGGATGCGCTTTTGGCTCTCGGCGTTCCAGATCTCGCAGCTGCGCGCGAACGGTCAATTGCTGCGCGCGAGGCATCAGCTGAAATCCGGACTATAATGGCCCGAATTGCGGCAGTTTCGCCTGCAGACGACCGCATTGGCCTTGCTGCCGGGGCAGCCGCGCTAAAGGTGTTCGTCGCCTCGCTATCGGAGTCCGCAGCCGGGGTCGATCATGTCGCTGTGGACCTCGAAGAGCTTAAGCATCAGCTTGAGATCGATTCTACTGCGTTGGCGCGAGCCGAAGGTGTGGTTCAGAGCGCTATCGAAGACTTACGCAATTGCGAGGCCGAGGAAGCGCCTCACGCGACTGCCGAGGCGCTTGCCCAGAACGACCTCACGACCGCGCAGAACGCCATCGCCAGCATTGAGGCCCATTCCGACTGGGAGGGACTTGCGGATGCGCTGTCGACTGCACGCCAGCGTGCCGCCGAAGCTGCAATCCAGCTTGATGCAGCGGCGCGCAACGCAACGGCGTACGATGTGGTAGACATCAACCGTAAGATTGCCACGATTGACGCGCGAGCGAGGGCCGCTGGGGATCAGAAGACAGAGCTGGAGAAGGACATTGCCCGGCTCGAAGCTACAATCGAGAGCGAAGGCGGGCGCGGCCTTGCGGAGCAAGCTTCCGCAGCTCACGACGAACTCGATGCCTCCCGTGCAGCGCTTCAGCGGGTAACCGATGATGCGAACACTATCATGCTTCTGCGCAACACGCTTGAGGCTGCCCGGAACGAGACCTCAGCGCGATTTGTTGGGCCTGTCGCCCGCCGCGCCAAGGGCTACATTGAGCGTCTTCTACCGGGTTGCGAGCTCGCCTTCTCTGACAGCATGGCGCTGGAAAGTGTCATTCGCGCTGGAACCGAAGAGCAGTCGGACAGTCTGTCCCGCGGCACACAGGAACAGCTCGCGATCCTGACCCGGATCGCCTTCGCCGACATGCTCCACGATCAAGGCAAACCAATTTCGCTGATCTTGGATGACCCGCTGGTCTATTCCGACGATGCGAGGCTCGATACCATGATCGATATTCTGAGCGAAGCAGCCTCTCAAATGCAGGTGATCCTTCTGACCTGTCGTGACCGGGCTTTCCGACATGTTGCAGGTAATCGTGTAAGGCTTGGTTCCTGATCAGATCCGAGCCATCCTTCAAGCGGCATTACATTCCATAGCGGCCTAGCAAGCCCGCAAGAGTTGCGCTCTCGGTGATCGCATCGTCCGGCACCAGCATGTATCGCCATGGCTTGCCATCGCCCTCGGACGCGAATTCGTTGGCATGCTTGACCCATTCGGATGCTGCCCTGGCTTTTTCCCTCACCGTGGCATCATCCATCTGATTGCTGGCCTTGATCTCGACAATCAGCTTTTCCGCGCGGGTCTCGACAACGAAGTCAGGCTCATAAGGCTTGCCCGGTTGATACTCGATCCGGAACTGATTGCGGGCGGGCTTCAGCCACCGCAGCACATCCTTCTCGAAATCGCTGTCGATCAACACGGCAAAACGCCGCTCTGGATCTGAGTGGAATTTGTGATGCTTGTAGGGGCTCTTCTGGCCGCCGCGGAACGTGAAACTGGGCGTCGCTGACAACGGTGTGGCCGCTTCGGAAAGCGGCAACGAGCGCGAGGAGGAATAGGCAATGTTTTGCGGCTCCAGCGTCCGGAAAGACCGGATTTTCGTCGCACGGTAGTCCGCCGGCGTTTGCCGGTAGTGGACCCTCATCTGAGAGAAAATGCGTTCTGCCAACGGCTTGCCGTGTGCGAGCGCGACGTTCTCCACGTCCTCGGCGCTGGCGAGATAGCTGTGTAGATGGGCAATCATTTGCCCTGCTAGCTTGTAGAGCAGGTCCGCCTCGCTGTCGTAATCAACCTGCGGATAATCCATCAGGAATTTGACGATGTAGTTCTCGACCCGCTCCTCGCGCGGTCCTTCGATTGAGCGGGCTAGCTCGCGCTGCGACTGATCGCGCAGGTTTCTGATCAGCAGCCGGTCTGAGATCGGCTGAAACCGGATATCGTCGATACCGGTGAGGTCGAAATCCTCAAACCAGAAATTCACCTCCCGGCTCGGCAGCACTACGATTTCCGGAATCTCGATGCTGTTTTCGGCAACGCTGGCGGTCACCACGGCCACCAGCTTCTCGACATTCGGCTCGATCGTGATGCCCTCGAGCGAGCCTTGCCGCTGGATCGTCAGGCGTCGCACGTCATCGACGATGCGCTTCTGAACCTCGGGGCTGCGCAGCTCCTTGTGGCCGCCCCTCAGCTCCCGGCTATACTTGTCTCGAAGCAATTCGATGGTGACCTTGGCGACCTCCTGCTCCTGCGGCGTGTTGAAGATGAAGGGCTCCTGCTTGAGCCCATCTTCGATCTTCGGATCGGGCAATTGCGCGCCTGTAAGCGCCGCCTCGAACGCGGTGGGGACGGTGAAAACCTGCTGCGGCTCGGTCGTGATGTCGCCGCCTTCGCCGATCCGCAGCTGCTTCATCTGCACGATCGAGCCGTCTTCACGGGCCTTCTTGATCACCTCATCGAACCGGTCATGCGCGATCACCGTCAGCGTATCGACCGCCTCGTTACCGGTACGCTCGCCATAGGGCAGGCGCAAACCGCGCCCCAGGGTCTGCTCGGTCAAAATGTCCGAAGCCGACGCGCGCAAGGGCACGATGGTGTAGAGGTTGGTGACGTCCCAGCCTTCCTTCAGCTTGTTCACGTGGATGACGATGTCGGTGTCGCCGGCTTCCTCAAGCCGCACCAACCGCTCCATCGTCTCGTCGCTCTCCTCCCCGCGCACCTTCGAGTGCACCTCGATTACGCGGCCCTTGTAGGCGCCGTTGAAGAAGCCATCATCCTCGATCCGGGCACGCAGCTGGCTGGCGTGGGCGGTATCCTGCGCCACCACCAGCATGAAGGGATGGACCCGCTTGCGCCCAGTCTCGCGGGCATAGAGCTCCAGCTCGGTCTTCACGTGCTCGTGATAGTGGATGCCGTCTTCCAGCATGATCCCCTCAAGCGCATCCTCGTCATACGCCTTCGGGTTGAAATCCGCCCGGGTTGCCACGGCGGGCTCCTTCACGAAGCCATCGGCCATCGCATTGCCGAGGCCATATTCGTAGATCACGTTGCGGAAGTCGCGCGAGTTTGCGCCGACCGACTTCGGCGTGGCGGTCAGCTCCAGACCCAGTTTCGGGTCTAGCTCGAAGATCGCCTTCGCCCCCGCCGCCGCACGATACCGGTGCGCCTCGTCCATCAGCATCACAAGATCGGGCAACTTCGACAGGTAATCGAAATAGCTGTCGCCCAAGGTCTCGCGGAAGCTTCTGATCTTCCCCTTGTCCTTGTTGATCTTGTCGACGTTGAAGATGTTGATGATCGCCTCGCCGCCGAACAGGTCGCTCCCACGGATGCCGCGGCCTTCCTGCCAGGTGTCGCCCGTGACGATGATCGGCGGCGTCTGGGCAAACTGCGAGATCCCGCGGAACACATATTTGGGCGATGTCTGGCGCGAGAAATCCTCCACCAGCTTGTCATAGATTGTGGTGTTCGGGGCCAGCACGAAGAAGTTCTTCGATTTGCCGGTGAGGTAGAGATAGGCGATGAACGCGCCCATCAGCCGGGTCTTGCCGACACCCGTGGCCAGCGCAAAACATACCGAGGGAAAGCTGCGCTCGAAGCTCTCGACGCTGGGGTAGAGCGCCTGAATATCCTTCAGCAGGGCATCAAGATCGGGCGCAGTGGCGAAGTCGATCTTCTCAAGCACCTCGCCCAGAATGTTGAGCGATTCCTCCTGCGGCGCGCGCAATGACAGGCGCTGGGCGATCTGGCGGCGGGTGCGGGCGGGGTTGAGATCACTCATCATCCGCCTCCCCGGCGAACAGCGGCAGGCCCGCGCCGCTGGCCTGAGCGGCTGCTTCGGACGCATCGTCATCCTCAGCCTGCGGCAGGTTCTGGATGTTCAGCGAGTAGTCGTCGCGGTCCCATTCGCACTTCTGCAGGATCGATGTCGGGATCTTCACCAGCGTCAGATTCTCGAAGGCATCGGCGGCGGCATCATAGGCCTTGCAGCAGATCAGCAGCGAGCGATCCGGGCCGACATCATGGGCGATCTTGGTGCAGGCATCGTGGGTCAGCGCCTGCGTGGTGACATAGATGAAGTCGGTCTCGGTCGAATGGCCGTGCCGCCAATACTCCGCCGGGTCCTGCGAGGGCGCATAGGTGAAGCCCATGTGTTTGCACATCGCTTCGGCCAGCATCGCCGGGTTGTAATCCTGTGCGATCACCCAGTTGCCGTATTTGTCCTGTTCCAGCAGCGACGGCGCGAGGGTGAAGTAGCGAAAGCCGCCGCCACCCCTCCAGTCCACTGTCTCACTGATCCCGCCCTGATCGGAGCCGTCGATCACCTTCTGCAACCGCGCAACGATATGCGTTTCAGCGTGGTCGCCAATCTCCGCCATGATCCAGCGGCGGCCCATCTTATGGGCCACTGCGCCAGTGGTGCCAGAGCCGGCGAACGAGTCCAAAACCAGGTCTCCGGGGGACGTGCAGATCATCAAAATGCGCTCGAGAAGCTCCTCAGGCTTGGGGGTTTCAAACTCATTGCCACGCCCAAACAGCTCCTTCTGATGAGACTTCGTCTGTCTCGTTGTGGGGAGATCAGACCAGAGCGTGTTGTAGGGCCTCGTCGGATTATCTTTGGCGTATTCACGAGTGTAGGGCACCCAGTTGCTGGCGCTTCCGTCGCCCCGATCCTTCCAGATGATCTGATTGCTCTCCTGCAATCTGGCCACCGCGTCCTTACCCAGAGCCCAGCAGGCTTCCCGGCCATCATCGTGCAGCGGATAGATATCAATGCCGTCCGGGTTCTTTACAGGAAACCACATGGTCGGCCTGTCTGACCGCAGGCTGTTTTTGCCGTTCTTCTTGAGTAGGCGATCGCGGAAATAGCGACCTTCTTCGTCGGGACCCCGATAAGCCTCGATGAGCGACGGATCCGGCTTCTGGCGCAGCTTCGCCTTGGTGATATCGCGTGCGTAAGCGAAGATGAACTCGTGGTCAGGAGTGACTGGAACCTTGTTATCGTTGGGTGAGTCTACCTTTCGCCAGAGAAACGTTGCGATGAAATTGGACCTACCCAAGACCTCATCCATTATGACCTTGAGGTAGTGTCCTTCACGATCATCTGCTTGTGCGAAGATCACGCCGTCGTCAGCAAGAAGCCGCTTCAAAATCTCAAGTCGGTCCTTCATCAAAGATAGCCAGATTGAGTGCTCTAGCCCGTCATCATACCTCGGGAAGGCGTTTCCGGTGTTGTAGGGCGGGTCGATGTAAATGCACTTCACCTTGCCCTGATAATCCTGCTCCAGCGCCTTGAGCGCGAGCAGGTTGTCTCCCTTGATCAGCATGTTGTCGAACAGATCGCCATCCCGCCGCACGCTGGCGTGGTAGCTCTTCGCGGGGTCCTCGATCAGAATCCGCGGCTCAAGCTTCGGCCGCTCGTCCTTGCCGGGCCAGGTCAGTTCAAGCTTGGTTTTCTTGGTCATAGGCCATCTCTAACCGAGCATTTCCAACCATGCCAGACGCTTAGCCGCCACGCTTCACGGTTATGCCGGCTCCTGCGCATCCCGCTGCCTGCCATCCAGTTCGCGCAGCAATTCGTCCGCCAGATCCTGTTTGGTTTTGCCCGGCTTTGCGGTCGGTTCGGCTGCCGAAAGCGCCGTGATACATTCGTCCAATGCGGCGATCTTGCGGCTGATTTCGATCCGCGCCAGCTGGTTGCGATGCGTCTTCCGCGAGCCCGGGCGGAACTTCTGGGCCTCGATCTCCAGGTCCCGCAATTGCTTCAGAAGCGCGGCCTGCTCCACCTGCAAATGGCGGTACTCGAGCGGGGAGGGGGCGGATGGCGGTCGCGTGATCGGCGCTCGCGAGGGCGGCGGTGGCGGGTTTGGCGCTAGCCTTGCCGGCGCTTCCGGCACCTGTGATCGGCTCCGCAGCGAGGCGATTTCAGCATCCAGCGCGGCGACGAAATTGGTCAGGCGGCGCTCTTGACGCTGCGCTGCCAGGAACCGCTTCGACCCTGGCGGAAAGCCGCCTCGCTCCTTCCGAACGGCAGCCAAGCGTGCGGCGACATCGTCCTTTTTCGCCTCGGTTCTCTCAAGGCGCGTCCCTCCTGACCGCTTTGCGACAGCCGCGCGCACTCGCTTCGGGGCAACACGCGGGGCCGATGCGGGTGCCGCCTGTGAGGGTGAGGGCGGGGGCAACCCTGGCGGTGCTGAAGGCGCTTCACTCGCCACGGCTTCTGCTTGCTCTGCCGTGTGGGCTGCGAGGGATTTCTCGAATGCCGCCCAGTCGATCACGATCTGCTGAGACGTGCAAGCACCTTCAGGCGGCGGGTTGGGATGAGCGGAATTTTTGACCTCTGGCGTATCTGCCCAGCGCGCACTCGAAGATCTGAGCGCCCCCTTTCGTAACGCGCTAGCAAGAGCACGATCACGCACGTGCTCTAGGTTGAGCAGGAAACGATCAGAGCCCGGGAAGAGGAAGGTGTCGCCGAGAAGTTGCGCATGAATCTCCTTCGTGAAGCTGTCCACGTTGGGCGTATGTCGCCAGTTCACGACATAAAGGAGATCGATTTCGATCCGCGGCCGGAGCCCTTTGGAGGCCGTGCGTTCGAGCGCATCATAGTGCGCCCGCAGCCGAGCGCGCTGCTCGCTGAGCCATTCGATAAGTTGATCCTGCCACGCCTCTTCGCGGGCAATCGCGTCGGCCAAGACAGCGCGCTCGGGATCTTCATCAAGCAGGAACCGGCGCTGGCGACGCAACTGCGCAATTGCTTTTTCGCTCCTGCGGGTCTGAGCTGCAACCCTGCTCTCTATATCGTGCAGCGCCTCTTCGGCCTCCTCGTGAATGGCGGCGATTGCTGCTACGTTTTCACGGAGCCAGCGCTTTCGTACTTCGGCCTTCTCCACCTCGAGCAGGTGATCGAGGATGGGCGGCACAAACTCGTAACACGGTTCTGGGTATGACGTTGCGCAGGCGAGCAGGTTGGCAGCAATAAAGGCGGGGATTTCCTCCTCGTTCTCATCACAGCCTACAATCACCGGCAAAGTGGCGCACAGGTCGTTGCCCGTCCAGATTTCGGCCTCGGCCACAGCCAACCAACCGCAGCGATTTCTGAAGCGGGCAACGTGCCGCCAGTCACTTTCATAGCTGTCGATGTCTATCTGGAGGGAGGCCGGATAGAGGCCGAAGCCGTGAAGCATCAGATCACTCCACGCTCCAGCGAAGGGTGAAGAGCGGCTTGATCTCCGGCTTTAGGTTGAGGGCTGCTGCAAAGTCATCGAGCATGTCTTCGACCTTCTGGCGGGCTTCCTTGCGCTTCTGGAACTTGGTCAGTTTCAGCTCGTCGATATCGTCTTCGAGCCGTTTGATCTTGCGCTTCAGGGCAAGCTTTTCCTCCATGCTCAGGCCTGCGGCACGCGACTGCTTGCGAAGCTCTTTTGCCTCTTCTTCCAGGTCCTTGATCTGCGCGTCGACCTCGATCTCGATGTCTGCAGCATAGCGATCCAAGCGATCACTTTCCGCGTCGATCCACGCCTCATTTTCGGACAGCACCCGCGTTGAGAAATCGCCGAACTGCTGTTTTTCGATCGCGTTGAGCTGCGGCTCGGGCGGCTGATCAGTAGTGCATCCCGCATCGTCGGCGGGAACGATGAAAAACTGGTCCGCAACATCGTTAGGGATGGTCCGGCCATCGTCAGTGGTGCAGGCGATTAACAGCTCTTCCCGGAGCGCTTCAGGTGTAGGCATGGTCGCTTTGAAAACGCGAAGCCAACCTGCCTGACCCGCCAGATCACGAACGGCGCCGACCTGACCCTCGTAAGGATAAAGGCGGGGCCGGAAGACCAGGGCTTGGGGCGTACCAGTATGGTCGCGCGCCTTCGCGGCTTCGATCATTTCCGCGCAGAAGCCATCATTAACGCGGAAGAACTGCCAGTCCTGCTCGTCGGCCTGTGGCCATTTGGTGGTGTATGTTCGGCCTTGATAGCGGAACGTGTCATCGTCTGGCCGGTCAAACTCAGCGCCATCCAGTTCTGCCTGCGCCGCAATCAGAAGCCGCTGGACATATTCGGGCAGGATGCGGGCCAGCTCCTTGCCGCGATCCTGCAGCTTTGAGATGACGGTCGTGTCCATCTCACCAAGAAGTCGGTTGCGGGCATCTTCAAAGGCGGCGTCGATCTTGTCCTGGATCGTCGCTTTGAGGGCATCGAACTCGAACTCGACCTGCTCCGGGGTGCGTCCGCGCTGTACAATCTCGAGCACCTGCTTTTCGAAATCGACGCCACTCGAAAGGGTGCCCAGGACCTCGTCACTTGCACCAAAAACGCCTTCGAACAGGTGAAATTTCTCGCTCAGAAGCTCGTGGATCCTCTGCTCGGTCTGGTTCTTCAGATTGAGCATGTTGACCACGGTGACGTCGATCTTCTGGCCGTAGCGGTGGCAGCGGCCGATCCGCTGCTCGACGCGCTGCGGGTTCCAAGGCAGGTCGAAGTTCACCAGCAGTGAGCAGAATTGGAGATTGATCCCTTCGGCGCCGCTTTCCGTCGCGATCAGGATCGTCTTGTCGTCACTCTTGAATGCCTCGACGATCGCCGCCTTCATGTCGGCCGACTTCGAGCCTGAGACCTTGTCGGTCCCGCGGTGCTTCTCGATCCACCGCGCGTAGGTCTCTCGACTTTGCTGGTCGTTATTCTGCCCGTTCATGAGCACCACCCGCCCGGCGTAGCCATGCTGCTCAAGAAGCTCTCGGAGGTACAGCTGAGTGCGCACGCTTTCGGTGAAGATCACCGCCTTTCTGGCACCGCCCTTGCCTTCGATCTCGTCCAGAACCTTGGGCAATTGCTTGACCAACTCCTCGCCCTTGGCATTCTTCGCAATCGAATTGGCGAGGGCGAGATAGTCCTGAAGCTCGGCGATCTCAGCATCGATCATTTCCTGCGTGATCTCGATGGTCGCGCCGTCGTCGCCCTCTTCGCCGGCCTCCTCCTCCAGCTCGTTCATGGTTTCGATATCGTCGCTCATCGTAACCGATGCAGGTTTGCGGGACCTCAATCGGGCGATCAAAGCCTCGAGATAGCGCGCGACTGCGAAGGTGGATGACCCGAGGACCTTGCGGACCTGAAGGATGACAAGCGCGTTGGCCCGGTCGCCATAGGAGACGGTATCAGTCCGCTGCAGAAACTTGGAAAGGCGGTCGTAGAGCTCCTGTTCGGCGTTCCCGGGCTCGAAGTGAAAGGTCCGGGCATTGCGCCGTACAAAGCTGATGTGGCCTGCTTCCTGTACCTGCCGGCGCAGGGAGCGATGGCAAATTGGCTGCAGGCGGGTTCGCAAGCCATCCAGCGCAACACTCGATTTTCCATTCGACAGATATTGCGCTCGAAAGGCATTCTCGCCGCCGAAATGGCTTTCGTCGATTATCGAGACGATGCCGTACAGCTCCATCAGCGAGTTTTGCAGCGGCGTAGCGGTCAGCAGGATCTTGAACCTGTCCTGCAGGGCCTTTTTCAGGTCCTTTGCGCGTGCCGAGCCGTCTTTCTTGAACACGTTGCGAAGACGGTGAGCTTCGTCAAAGACAACAAGGTCCCACGCAATCGAGCGGAGCTCGTCTGCCTTCCTGGCCGCGAATTCGTAGGAGCAGATGATGATGCCCTGAACCGCAGCGAAGGGATGAAAGTGTCCTTGCTTCTGAAGGGCTTTGTACGTCGCCGATTCCATGATCTCGGATCGGAGCGAGAATTTCTCGAACAACTCCTGCTGCCATTGCTTTCGCAGTGATGCAGGGACGATGAGAATGATCCGGCGCTTGTGTTCAGCCCAGCGTTGCGAAAGGACCAACCCGGCTTCGATGGTCTTGCCAAGACCAACCTCATCGGCAAGCAGTACCCCTTTAGAGAGGGGGGACTTAAGGGCGAATAGAGCTGCCTCGACCTGGTGGGGGTTCATCTGAACCCTGGCGGATGTCAGTGACCGCGCAAAGGCGCTCTCATCCAGACCCGACAAAGTCAGCTTGTGGGCGTTGTAATGGCCGTGGACAGGAGTGAACAAATTTGCATCCATGCCTCTGGAATATCGGGGAATGTGTGTGTTGGCCACCACGAAACAAGGTCTCGCCGAGATCGACCAGAGCATCAGTGTTGAGCTGCATGGCAGATGTCGCCGGGTGCGGCGAGCCGATCACAACGCTTATTGATTTGTTGGGATATCCAGCCTATTTCATCCTCAATCGAACCCGCCCGGCCTCTGTCCGCAAGGATATGCACACTGGGCGGGTCTTTTGTTTTCAGGCCCTTGGCGCTAAGCGTTGGCGGGCATGACGCGCGTTTTCAGCAAGCCCTCGCTCAATCTCGATCAGCAGATCGCGCACCTTCGCGACAATGGCATGGCCATCCCTGATGAGGAGCGGGCCCGGTATTGGCTGACGCACGTCAGCTACTATCGGCTGAGTGCCTATTGGCTATATTTCGAGCGCCCGAAGGATGAGCCGGGACCCCGCTTCAATCCGGGCACGGACTTCGAGACGGTAACCGCGCTATACGACTTTGACCGTGTCCTTCGGCGCCTTGTCATGCGCGGCACAGAGCATGTCGAGGTGGCCCTGCGCGGCAGTTGGGCCTACCAGCTTGCGTCGCTCGATCATGGGCACAGCTATCTCGACGCGGGGCTCTATTCCGAGCGCAAGCAGTTCCACGACAATCTTGCGAAGCTGGCAAAGGACGTCGGGGAGTCCAACGAAACCTACATTGACCATTATCGGAAGACTTACCGCGCTCCGGCGCTGCCACCAGTGTGGATGGTGGCCGAGATGATGTCGTTCGGTCAGCTTTCTCGATGGTATTCAAGCCTCGCGGACCGGTCGCTACGCAACCGGATCGCAGTTCCCCTCGGGCTGACCGAGACGGTTCTGGTGCCTTTCGTCCGCCACCTGGTCGACGTCCGCAACATCTGCGCACACCATGGTCGGCTCTGGAACCGGGGTTTCTTGATTTGCCCGCGCCTGCCCAGCAAACCGAGAGATCTGCAGCTTTCGCTGGACCACTCGGCCGGTGAACGACCGCCGGCGAAGCTCTACAACACCATCACCATGATCAATGGGGTGATGCGAACCGTCGCTCCTGACTCTCAGTGGACATGCGACGTAAAGGCGCATGTTCTGAACCATCCCACCGGCGACCTTGCTGCAATGGGCTTCCCTAACGATTGGCAGGACAAGCCCTTGTGGCGGTGAAGTGCTGCCTCCCTCATTGGCATCCTCTTTCGGATAGCCACTCAGCAGCCTTCGCCGCCGCGCTGGCGGCGGTGAAGATCGCCCGGTTGTCGCCCTTGAGCACCTTGAGCCAGCTCGCGAGGTAGCAGGCATGATCCGGACGCGGCGTGAGCGACAGGCCGAGGTCACCGCACAGGAAGGCCGAGCCAAGCTCGGCGACCAGCTCTTCCATGGCATAGGCTTCGTCACCGAAGCGCTTGCCGAAGGTGCGGGCGAGGCGGTGATCGGCCCCGGTCCAGTGGACCAACTCGTGCAGCGAGATGGCATACCAGTTCTGCTCGGCGCTGGCGGTGTCGGTGGCGAAGAACCGCTCGCGGTCGGGCATGGTGATCGTGTCGGTGGAAGGGGTGTAGTGGGCGCTGTCGCCCTGGATGCGGATGGCGGCACCCGTGTCAGCGATGAAGGCCTCGACATCAGGGATGGGGTCAAAAGCCTCGGCTTCCGGCACCTCGGGCAAGGCATAACCCTCGACCTGCGCGATGTTGAACACATGCGAGCCCTGCGCGAAGATCCGGCCCGCGCCCTCGCGCGCCTCGTCTTCGCTGCCCTCAGGCCTGTCCAGCACCTTGTAGAACACGATCGGCGAGGCCTTCTCACCCTTGCGGACCTGTGCGCCCAGTGATTGCCACTGGCGGTAGGTCGCCCAGAGACCATGCCCGAAGTCCTGCGCCTCGGCGCTGGCCCAGAGGGCAAGGACATTGACCCCGCGATAGGCCTTGCGGGTGACTGCATTGACGGGCCGCGTGAGCGGGGCGCTGCTGCGGTGCCAGGGGAGCGTGTAGTCACCGGTGCCGCGCTCCAGCGCGGCGATGATCTGGTTGGTGATGGTGTCGTAGATGCTGGCGGTTGCGGTGCGGGCCATGGGCGTAATCCTTCGTCCTGTCGTTGGGAACGCGGATGAAGGGACGGGCCGGATGGCCGGACGGGTCAGCGCGAAGTGCGGCACAGCCAACACGGGAGGGCATAGCCCGAAGGGAGCGGGCAGGCTGTTGATCCCGCCCGGCACGGGCCGTCACACAGGAGCAGTTCATTCCAAGGGCAGGGCGTAGGATGCCATGGTGCCACCGCACCGATTTTCGGCTCGCTCGCACGAACGCGCCAATCGAGCACGAGCTGCGGCATGAAACCCAAAGCCACTTCTCCCTTTGGCGAGGCTGCGCCTGCTCCGGCTCGCCGATTTCAGCCGTTGCTACGCTGCTCTATCGATGGAGCATTTTGTGATTGCCTGATCCCCGGCGTTGTCGTTGGCTGCGGTCACGGGGTTCCACTCGCTGCCAACCGATGGAGGTCAGTCCCATGTCCAACGCAACCGACAGGATCATTCGCCTCAGGACCGTTCTCGAACGGACGGGGCTGTCGCGCTCGACGGTCTATCGCAAGATAGCCGAGGGCACATTTCCAAGTCAGGTGAGGATCAGTGTGCACGGCGCAGGCTGGCGCGAGTCCGCTATCAATCGGTGGATCGAAGACCCGGTCGGCTATCGAGAGGAGATAACCGACCGGGTCGCACAGACACAAAAGGCTAAGGAAGGCGCACGCTAGGCGCGCGCCCTCATTTTCCTGACGGGCTCATCGGAGACATCCGCCCGCAACTCGTCGAGATAGTCACTCCACCACTGGTGCATCGCGACGCGCTCATCCCAGTAGCGGCCACGATTGTAGGTGCCACGAATTGCGTTCGTATCGGCATGGGCGAGCGAGCGCTCGATCGCATCAGGCGACCACTTGCCGCTCTCGTTGAGCAGAGTCGATGCGGTGGTTCGCAACCCATGCGCCGTGACTTCCCCAACGGCGTAGCCCATCCGCCGGAAACACTGATTGATGGTGTTTTCGCTGAGCGGCCGTCGCCAAGTGTGAAATGCGGGGAAGACGTAACCATCAGGCCCGGTGAGTTCGAACAGCTCTCGCAAGTAGGCGAGGACCTGCCGCGACAACGGGACCTCGTGCGGACGGCGCATCTTCATCCGTTCGGCCGGGATCTTCCATACTGCGTTGTCGGTGTCGAATTCGGACCAGACCGCCATGCGCAGCTCGCCCGGACGCGTCATGACATGTGGCGAGACCTGCATGGCGAGCCGGGAGATCTTGTGCCCGCTGTAGCTGTCCATGGCGCGCAGCAATTCGCCCAGCTGCTTGGGATCGAGGATTGCGGCATGGTGTTTGGTCTTTGGCACGACCAGCGCACCGCGCAGGATCGCGCTGGGGTCGCTTTCGCCGCGTCCTGTAGCAACGGCATATCGGAAGACGCGGCCGGCGAAGGACCGGCAGCGCCGCGCCGTCTCATACTTGCCTTGTGCCTCGATGCGCTTGAGCGCAGCCAACAGGTCGACCGGCTTGATGTCGGTGACCGGAAAGGTCCAGAGTGGCTTGAGCTGCTCAAGCAGCCAATTGGCCTTCTGGGTTGTGGCTTCAGATTGACCCTCCGCCACACGCTTGTCGATGTACTCTCTGGCGATATCGCCGAAGGTGTTCGCGGCACTGAAGCGAGCGACGAGCTTCTCGCGCTTGCGCTCCAGCAGCGGATCAATGCCAGCTTCGACCTTCTTGCGAGCCTCATCACGCCGCGTGCGGGCTTCTGCAAGCCCGACGTCGGGATAGCGGCCGAGCGCGAGCCGCTTCTGCTTGCCAGCGTAACGATACTTGTAGCGCCACAGCTTCGATCCGCTCGGATGCACTTCAACGTACAGGCCGCGATCGTCGGTGTGTCGGGTGATCTTCTCCGACGGACGGAGGCTGCGGATTTTCAGATCTGTGAGCGCCATTCTCGATTCTCCTCAGCAGGTCCTGGAAGGGACCAGCGAGGGGCAACGGGGTCATGGGGCCACTGCGATTTTCTGCGGGGCCATATCGACCCTGTCGTGGCACTTCATGGCCCCGGATTGCCTGAAATCGGCTGGCACAATCCGGGATCGGTGAGGCTCGAAAATGGCAGATTTCCGCCATTTTGTCGACCGATCTGGGATGGTTTGGGATTGAAAATTGGTGCCCAGAAGAGGACTCGAACCTCCACGCCCTTGCGAGCGCCGCCACCTGAAGACGGTGCGTCTACCAATTCCGCCATCTGGGCACGGATCGCTTCCGGGCATCGGTGCCGGAGGCTGGGTAGGGGCGGGCCAATAGCGGCGGCATGGGGGCGCTGTCAATGGCGCTGTTCGGGCTTTCGGTGCGATCCTTGAAGGGCCCGGTGAGCGGGCGGCAAGACCGTGCCTCCGGGGCGATAGCCCTCTTGCCTGCGCGCCTCCATTCAAGCATGGCGCAGCAGCAACCCGGCAGTCACCACGAGCATCCTCAACCATGCCCACCTCCTCCCCGCTTTCCGGCCAGCTTGTCACCCTGTTCGGGGGCAGCGGCTATATCGGCCATTACGTCGCGCAGGCGCTGCTCGAGCGCGGCGCGCGGCTGCGGCTGGCGAGCCGTGCGCCGTACAAGGCGCAAGGCCTGAATCCGCTCGCCAATCTCGGGCAGCTCCAGTTCATGCCCTGTGACATCACCCGGCCCGAGCATGTCGCTGCGGCACTTGAGGGGGCGAGCCACGTGGTCAACCTCGTCGGCGCGTTCGAGGGTGACCTCGGCAAGCTGATGGGCGAGGCCCCGGGCACCATTGCCGAGGCCGCCGCCGCGCAGGGCTGCAAGGCGCTGGTCCACATCAGCGCGATCGGCGCGGATGCCGCCTCGCCGACCGCATACGCGCGCGGCAAGGCGCTGGGCGAGGAGCGGGTGCGCGCGGGCTTCCCCAAGGCGACAATCCTGCGCCCCTCGATCGTGTTCGGCATGGATGACAACTTCCTCAACCTGTTCGGCGGCATGATCGAGCTGCTGCCGGTGCTGCCGGTGTTCGGCCCGCAGGCGAAGCTGCAACTGGTCCACGCCGCCGATGTCGCCGAGGCGGTCGCGGTCGCGCTCGAACACCCCGAGGCGCATGGCGGGCACACCTTCGAGCTGGGCGGGCCGGAGCAGCTCACCATGATGCAGATCCACGAGCGCATCGCCGCCGCGCAGGGGCGCAAGCGCACCTTCATCGCCATGCCCGATGGCCTCAGCGCGACCTTCGCCGCGCTGCCGCTGACCCCGATGAGCCGCGACCAGTGGGCGCTGCTCAAGGCCGGCAACACCGTCGCCGAGGGCGCGCGCGGGTTCGCCGAACTCGGCATCGCGCCCAAGCCGCTCGGCCTGTTCCTCGACAAGTGGATGCTGCGCTTTCGCAAGCACGGCCGCTTCGGCGCCGAGAACGAGCGGGCGAAGGCGCGCTGAAGCGGGGCAGGTTCCTCCCCGTTGCGCAGCAATGGGGAGGTGGCAGACGCCGAAGGCGGCTGACGGAGGGGTAAGGCGGCACGGAACCCACCCCTCCACCACACGCTGCGCGGGGGTCCCCCTCCCCATCCTTGCAGGACGGGGAGGGACTTTGCAGGTCGCTGTCCGCCTTGTTGGAGACACATGAGACACTGTCCAGGGAGAAAAAATCTGCCACAGACAGCTGAGCGCTCCGGGAGCAATTCGCGCGAATCGCAAGGGTCGAGGCAGGACGACGGCATGGTACGGAGCTTCTATGTCCAGCGCCGCCCGGTAGGAAATGTCCATATGAAGTTCTGGTTTTCGGTGGGGGCCGACCGTCTCTTTATGCTATCGGGCAGCCAAACCGGTCACTCGCTTCCAATAACCCACCGCCAGACCCGGTCCCAAACTTCTTTGCCTTTGCTTGCTGTAGGTAGCGAGGGATCGACCGTCACATCATGAAAGAAATGATCCAAGTTCGGATAGACCCAATAGTTTAAGTTGGTTCGGCCTTTGGACAGAAAGGCGATCATGGCGTAATCGCTGTTTACTATTGGCGCGTTCTTGTCCGCACCGCGCTGAATCAGCAGAAGCGGCACTTCCAGCATGAGCATGTCATCGATCGCGGAATAGGGGCCAAAGCTGGACCAGCGTCGATAAGCTTCTCCGTAAAAGCGCTCCGAGGTATCGAAGGGGTTCCGTTCGATCGTGCGGATTGAAGCATACAATCGCTCAATCTGGTTTTGCGCCTCTGTCCGCGTGATCTCCCCGCGTTCTGCCCGCAAGCGCAATTCCACTACGAGGTCGTAATACTGGGGAAGCGCAATTCCTCCCCACGCAATGACCCGATCCGCTTGAACCTCTCTTGCAAGGGCGAAGGCATACTGTCCGCCTTCCGAGCCGCCTATGATAACAAGCTCTGTCGCGCGGTCGCCCAACTCTGCTCGTGCTGCTCTAATGGCAATCGCCGCACGAGCCACGAGATTATCTTTGGTGAGGCCTGCTCGATAGTCTATATTGTCTAATTCGACAGGCCGTTGTCGTTCCTCATCGAAGTCCAATTTTGCCGAGAAGGGAATGCCGGGCTTATCAATAAGCAGAAAGTGCGCATCGCCGCGATAAGCCAACAATTCGAGTGGGAAGGCGAAGCCAGCGGAGCCGTCCGCGAAGCTTTGAAGATAAGGCATCGCCCCGGATCCAGGCAACCATACGATCAACGGCGCGGTTCTGTCAGCGTTCGCCTTATCGAGATGCCAGCCGATTTGACCATGTAAAGCGTCATCGACGGCGCGATGTTCGAAATCAGCTGTGGTGGGAAGCGTTTGTGCCGCCACCGGCGTCGACAACAACAAAAGGAGCAAGCATACGAAACGAGTCATGAACGCTCCGCTAAGCGGGAAGAGGACTGGAATTCGGGAATAGGACTGCTCTTCGGCAAAGACAAATTCGAAAGTAAAGTCCGGAACGGGGGTGCCAGCCAACCAACGGACACCCACCAGCAAATCCCTTACACCAGTGCCGCCGCGTAAAGCGCCTTCAGATCGGCCTCACCCCGCCCAGCAGCGGTCGCATCGTAAGCTGGGCTGTCGGACACCATCCAGCCGTGATCGCCCGGATAGACGGTGACGATCGCGTCCACTCCCGCCGCCTTGGCGGCATCGACGAAGGTTGTCTTGTCGCTCGGGGCCTCGGCATCGTCGTCCCGCGCCACCGCTATCAGCAGGCTGGCATCGACCTTGTCCAGAACCTTGTGCGGGCTCATGGGGGCGTCCGGACGCACCAGACCGCCGCCGTGGAAGCTTGCTGCTGCCTTGATCCGCGCGGGCACTGCCGCCGCGCTCCACACGGTGAACGGCCCGCCCATGCAATAGCCCTGCGTGCCGATCCCCTTGGCCTGATCGACGCCCTCTTGCCGGTCGAGCCAATCGGTGATTGACGCCGCATCGCGCATGATCGCCTCGGCGGTCAGCTTGGCGCGCCACGGGCCGACCTTCTGAAAGCCCCCGCCGGAAATGAACGCTGCGAAATCGGCGAATTGTTCGCCGGTGACGTCGCGGTAATAGGGGTTCACCACCAGCACCGCATAGCCCTCACTCGCCAGCTTGCGGGCAATGCCGCGTTTGGCCTCGCGGATAGAGGCGATGTCGGGCCATAGAATCACGGCGGGGTGATTGCCGGTCTCGGGCTGGACGAAAAACCCGTCCATCGTCCCATCGGCGGTTTCGAAATTGACGCCGCGTTCCTTGAGGCCGGGGGGCGAGCCTTGCGCGTTGCTCGCGCTTTCGCCCGAGGCGCACGCCGCAAGCGCCGCCGCGCCCGTCAATGCACCGAACTGGCGGCGGCTGATGGTCTCACGCGCCCAGTCGGCCAGTTTGCTTTCGTCGCACATACCCGTGTCTCCTCGGTGCCGTCACGTCGCCAATCTGGCGCAAGCCCGGGCGACCGACAAGCGGCAATGGACAAGTCCGGCGCGGCACGGCAACATATGGCAAAAGAGAACGGGGAGTCAGGGATCGATGGACCTTGTGCGATGGGCGTGCGGCGCAGCCTTGTTGCTGTCGGCCGGGGCGCTGACGAATTGCAGCGGCATTTTCGGCAGTGCGGGCGGGGAAGGCGATATCACGCAGGCGATGTTGGTCGGTGCGGGGGACGATACCGCCAACTGGATCAGCCACGGGCGCACCTATTCCGAACAGCGCTACTCGCCGCTCGACAAGGTGAACAAGGAAACCGTCGGCGACCTCGGCCTTGAATGGTTCGCCGATATGGACACCGCGCGCGGGCAGGAAGCGACCCCGCTGGTAATCGACGGCAAGCTTTATCTCACGACCGCGTGGAGCAAGGTGAAGGCGTTCGACGCGGCGACGGGCAAGCCGCTGTGGAGCTATGATCCCAAGGTTCCCGGTGAGACAGCGGTCAAGGCCTGCTGCGATACCGTCAACCGCGGGCTCGCCGCCTGGGGCGACAAGCTGTTCCTCGGCACGCTGGATGGCCGCTTGGTCGCGCTCGACCGCGAGACGGGCGCGGTCGCATGGGAGACAGTCACGGTCGACCAGTCCAAGAGCTACACCATCACCGGCGCGCCGCGCGTGATTGATGGCAAGGTGATCATCGGCAATGGCGGCGCGGAATTCGGCGTGCGCGGGTTCGTCGCGGCCTATGATGCCGAGGACGGCGAGGAGCTGTGGAAGTTCTATACCGTGCCCGAAGGCGGAAAGCCCAAGGACGCGCCCGCCTATCTCCAGAAGGCCGCCGAGACGTGGAACATGGACGTGCTTGGCGCTTCCGATGCGATCGGCGGCGGGGGCACGGTGTGGGATTCGATGGCCTACGATCCCGATCTCGATCTGCTTTATATCGGGGTCGGCAACGGCAGCCCGTGGAACCGCGCCTATCGCAGCCCCGGCCCGGACGGGCGCGGGACGGGCGACAATCTCTATCTCTCCAGCATCGTCGCGATCAAGGCATCGACCGGCGCATACGCGTGGCATTACCAGACCACGCCGGGCGAGACGTGGGATTACACCGCCACGCAGCACATCATCCTTGCCGACATGACCATCGAGGGGAAAATCCGCAAGGTGCTGATGCAGGCACCCAAGAACGGGTTCTTCTACGTCATCGACCGCACGACGGGGAAGTTCATCAGCGCCAAGCCCTATGTCAGCGTCAACTGGGCGAGCGGGATCGACCCCAAGACGGGCCGGCCGATTGAAAACCCCGAAGCGCGCGTCGACCAGACCGGCAAGCCCGCGCTGGTGACGCCCGGCGCGCTGGGCGGGCACAACTGGCACCCGATGGCCTACAGCCCGCGTGAGAACCTCGTGTATATTCCGGCCTTCGAGGCGGGGATGCTCTATGCGCCAGAGGCCGGGTGGAAGCCGGACAAGGCGCGCGGCTTCAACGTCGGCTTCAATCTTGGCGCGGGGGATCTGCCACCTGATCTGGGCTTCCGCAAACAGGCCGCAGGGACGCTGCGCGGGATGCTGGTGGCGTGGGATCCGGTGGCGCAGAAGGCACGCTGGACGGTCGAGCACCCCGGCCCGTGGAACGGCGGGCTGCTGGCAACCGGCGGGGGGCTCGTGTTCCAGGGCACCACCGGCAGCGAGTTCAACGCCTATAGCGCCGAGACCGGCGAGAAGCTGTGGAGCTTTGCCGCGCAGACCGGGGTGGTCGCGCCGCCAATCACCTATACCGTCGGCGGCGAGCAATATGTCGCTGTGCTGGCGGGCTGGGGCGGGGCCTATGCGCTAAGCGTCGATGGCGACATCATCACGAGGAAGGCGCCGGTGCGCAACATCTCGCGCCTGCTGGTGTTCAAGCTGGGCGGGAAGGCCAAGCTGCCGCCCGAGCCGGAGCTCGCCGCACTCCCGCTCGACCCGCCGCCGAGCACCGCTGCGCCGCAAGTGATCGCGCTGGGGCAGGCGAAGTATGGCCGCTATTGCGCGGTGTACCACGCGCCGGGCGCGGTCGGATCGACCGTGCTGCCCGACCTTCGCCGCGCCGGATCGCTGGAAAGCGCGCAGGCGTGGAACGCGGTGGTCGAAGGCGGGATGCTCAAGGACAACGGCATGGCGAGCTTCGCCGGGTCATTGAGCAAGGCAGAGATCGAGGCGATCCGCGCCTACGTGATCAAGCGCGCCAATGAGGACAAGGCGCTGGAGGGGGCGGGCAAGGTGGCGCGGCGGTGACCGGAGCGGGCGATCCCTCGGACATCCGCAACTGGCAGCGGCGGCCTGACGGGATCACCACTTCGGGCAAGCTCGAGCCGGGCGATCCGGCGCGGCTGGCGGCAATCGGCGTGCGGCACGTGGTCAACCTCGCACTCGACACCCACCCCGAGGCGCTGGCCGATGAAGCCGCGCTGCTGGCGGCTGAGGGCATCGCCTATACACACATCCCGGTGCCGTTCGATGCGCCGAGCCACGATCATGTCGCGGCGCTGAAAGAGGCATTGGCGGCGCATCCCGGCCCGCATCACGTGCATTGCATCATGAACTGGCGGGTGACCGCGTTCTTCTGCCTCATTGACCGCGCGGCGGGCGTGCCGGAGCATGAGGCGGTGGCGCGTGTGGCTGAGGTGTGGAACCCCTTCGAAAGCGACAATCCGGCCGCCGCACCGTGGCGGGAGCTTCTGCGCTAGCTGGTGAAGAAATTCAGCTCCAGCAGCACGTTGTTAGGGTCAGCGGTGAAGATCTGCTTGAGGCCGATGGAGCTGAGGTCCTTGACCTTGTAATCGCTCCCGCGCGCATCGAGCCGGGCCTTCATCGCGTAGAAATCCCCGCAGCGCAGCGCGACATGGTGGATCGCGCCGGTCTCCGCCCCCGGCATGACCGCGCGGTCGAAGGCGCGCGGGCAATCGACAGAGTTGAGATGCAGGATCGCGTTGCCTGCGTGGTCGTACATCCAGCGCACCTGGTCAGGCCGCGAGGGCGGTGGGCCGTCGCGTTCCTCCAGATCAAGCAGCTCGGCATAGAACCGCGCGGTTTCGGCGAGCCGGTCGGTGATGATGTTCACATGGTCGAGGCGCTGGACGATCATGTCCGCGAGGATGCGTTGAGCTGATGCTCGCGGCTACTGTGAAAAGCGCCGAGGGTTCGCACCTCTCACCAATCTCCGCTCACCCTGAGCTTGTCGAAGGGTTGTCCTTCTTCTTGTGCAGCGTGAAAAGGGAAAGGCAGTCCTTCGACAAGCTCAGGACGAGCGGATTTTGGTTTGGGCGATTAACCCCGGAACACCACCGTCCGGTTGCCGTTCAGCAGCACGCGCTCTTCCACGAACAGCCGCACCGCTTCGGCGAGCACGCGGCGTTCGATGTCGCGGCCCTTGCGCACGAGGTCTTCGGGGGCGTCGGCGTGGGTAATGCGCTCGACATCCTGATGAATGATCGGGCCTTCGTCCAAGTCGGCGGTGACGAAATGCGCGGTCGCGCCGATGATCTTCACCCCGCGTTCGTGCGCCTGATGGTAAGGCCGCGCGCCCTTGAAGCCGGGCAGGAACGAGTGGTGGATATTGATGCAGCGCCCCGCGAAGTGCGCGGATTGCTCGTCCGAGAACACCTGCATGTAGCGGGCGAGCACCACCAGCTCGGCATTGGTCTCTGCCGCCAGCGCACGGAGCTGCGCCTCGGCCTGCGGCTTGGTGTCGGGGGTGACCGGGATGTGGTGAAACGGAATGTCGCCGATATCCACCCGGATTGCGGCCTCGCGCGGGTGGTTGGAAACGATCGCCACCGGGTCGATGGCGAGCTCGCCCGTCCGCCAGCGGTAGATCAGATCGACCAGGCAGTGATCGAACTTCGACACAAGGATGATGGTGCGGCGCGGGCGATCCTCGCGCGCCATCTTCCAACCCATCCCGAACTCGCTCGCCAGCGCGGCGAAATCGGCGCGCAGGCCCTCGGCCGTCGAGCCATCGGGATCGAACACCACGCGCATGAAGAAGCGGTCGCCTCCCCCATTCGCCGCCCGGTCATTGAACTGCTGCGCATCGAGGATACTGCACCGCCGCTCGAACAGGAAGCTGGTGACCCGCGCGGTGATGCCGGGCCGGTCAGGGCAGGCGAGGGTGAGGACGAGGGGCGCGGCCATCTCAGCGGGCGAGCGCCGCCTCTGCCTGCGCCATCAATTCGGCGATGATCTCGGCGGCGGGTTCTTCCTTGGTCACCATGCCGACCGATTGGCCTGCCATGACCGAGCCATTCTCGACGTCGCCGTCGATCACCGCGCGGCGCAGCGCGCCTGCCCAGAAGTGTTCGATCTGCAGCTGCGCCTCGCCCATGTCGACTGCGCCCGCGTCAAGAAGCGCGGCGACTTCGCGCTGCTTGGCGGTGAATTCCTCGGTGCCCTTGTTCTTTAGCGCGCGCACCGGGATCACCGGCAGGCGCGGGTCGACCTGCACCGAAGCGACTGCCTCGCGCGCGGCGGCGCGGAAGAACGCCTTCTTGAAATCGGGATGCGCGATGCTTTCGCTCGCACAGGCAAAGCGGGTGCCGAGCTGCACACCGCACGCGCCCATTTCGAGATAGCTCGCAATCGCCTCGCCCCGGCCGATCCCACCCGCGACGAAGATCAGATGCTCGCCCGCGAGTTCCGGCAGGATTTCCTGCGCCAACACGGAGGACGAGACCGGGCCGATATGCCCGCCCGCTTCCATCCCCTCGATCACCAGCGCATCCGCGCCGGAGCGCAGCAGCTTCTTGGCGAGGGCGAGGGTGGGCGCGAAGCAGATCACCTTGATGCCAGAGTCATCGGCCTTGATCGCCTCGACAGAACCCTTGGGCGGGATGCCGCCCGCCAGAACAACGTGGGTCACGCCATGCTTGCGGCACACGGCGATCAGATCGAACAGCGCCGGGTGCATGGTGATGAGGTTGACGCCGAAGGGCCTCTCCGTCAGCGCCTTGGTCGCGGCAATCTCGGTATCGAGCAGCTCGGGCGTCATCGCCCCGCAAGCGATCACGCCGAACCCGCCCGCGTTGCTGATCGCGGCGACAAGGTTGCGCTCGCTGACCCAGCTCATCGCCCCGCACAGGATCGCGGTGTCGCAGCCGAGGAAATCGGTGCCGCGCTGCATCAGGGCGGCGGTGTTGGGATAATGCGTCATGGGCGGGCGGATTAGTCGCTAGCTCGCGAGGCCGCAAGCGCGCGGTAGCAAACAAGGTAAACGGCGCATGGCAACCGTGGCGGTTTGGAGTCGGGGTGCTGACAGCAATATGATTCCTTGGGGACGAAACTTTCTTATAAACGTCCACAGCATGTAACCCTTTGATGCCAATGGCGGCGCGTCAGCCGGGCTCCTCTCCTTCTCCTCTCCGGCTGGCACCATTTGATGGACAGACCAGCAAAGGAAACCTGCCATGTTTACGCGCCTCGTCCTTCCCGTCCTCGCGCTTGCCTGCGCGACCCCCGCCATCGCCGAGCCGGTTACGCTGGCCGTGCCCTATGCCGATCTCGATCTGACCCGCGAACCCGGTCGCCAGGCGCTTGCCCAGCGGCTCGAGCGCGCTGCTCGCCGGGTCTGCGGCGATGCTGCCTCGGCCCGCACCATTGCCGAGATCAGCGGGCGCCGTGCCTGCATTGCCGAAGCCCGCTCGAGCTACCAGCCGCAGGTGCAGCTTGCGCTCGAGAATGCCAATGCCCGCCGTGTCGCGGTGCTGGCCGACAAGCTGGGCCTGCTCGCCAGCTTCTGATTGGCTTTACGAGTAGATGATCCGCATGCAGTCGGCCGCCTGTTTGGCCAGTGCCGTCGCTGCCTGCGGATCGTCCGCCCGCGCCAGGGCCACGCCCATGCGGCGGTAGGGCCGGGTGACGGGCTTGCCGAAGATCCGCACATCGGTGTCGCCCAGCGCCAGCGCATCGGCGATCCCTTCGAAGCTGAAACTGTCACTGTCCCGATCGGCGAGGATCACCGCCGAGGCGGCCGGGCGGGCAGCGATGCTTTCGGGCACCGGCAGGCCGAGGATCGCGCGGGCGTGCAGATCGAATTCGGTCAGATCCTGCGACACCAGCGTCACCATGCCGGTATCGTGCGGGCGCGGCGACAACTCGGAGAAGATCACCTCTTCACCGCGCACGAAGAACTCGACCCCGTAGAGCCCCCAGCCGCGCCCGTTGCCTTCAAGTGCCATGACGATCTTGGCCGCCATGTCTTTCGCCTTGGTCAGCGCGGCGGACGACATCGCGGCGGGTTGCCAGCTTTCGCGGTAGTCGCCGCGCTCCTGCCGATGGCCGATCGGCGCGCAGAAGCTGATCCCCTCCTTGTGGCGCACGGTAAGCAGCGTGATCTCGTAATCGAAGGCGATGAACTGTTCGCAGATCACCCGCGCCCGGTCGCCGCGCATATTGGCGACGGCATAGTCCCAAGCGGCTTCCAGCGCCTCCGGCCCGTCGACCTTGCTCTGCCCCTTGCCCGATGAAGACATGACCGGCTTCATCACCAGCGGATAGCCGATCCGCTGCGCCACCCTCTCAGCCTCGGCGAAGCTTGCGGCATAGCCATATTGCGAGGTCACCAGCCCCAGCTCGCCCGCCGCCAGATCGCGGATCGCATCGCGGTTCATGGTCAGCTGCGCCGCGCGCGCCGAAGGGACCACGGTGAAGCCCTGATCCTCCAGCTCGCCCAGCACCTCGGTGCGGATCGCCTCGATCTCGGGCACAATCAGATCGGGCTGGTGACGGATTACCGCTGCGCGCAAGGCCTCGCCATCGAGCATGGCAAACACCTCGCGCCCGTCGGCAAGCTGCATCGCAGGCGCATCGTCGTAGCTGTCGCAAGCAATCACCCGCGCCCCGAGCCGCTTGGCGGAAATCAGGAATTCGCGGCCCAGCTCGCCCGAACCGAGCAACAGGATGGTGGCAATGTGGCTCATGGAGGCGGTTTAGCCCGCCAACGCGGCAAGTCCAGCGAGGTCTCAGGCGGCGCGGCGGTGCCCTGCGGTCGCCGCTTGCTGCCCGCCGCCGGCGCGCGCCATCACCAAGCCGAGTTCGGCCTCGCGCAACGTCCAGTCGACGGTGATTTCGACCCGTGCGAGCCCGGCGCTGGCGGTCAATTGCGGCGAGCGCGTGGAGGCCGGGGCGGCAAGCGCAGAAAAGGTCTGGAGCACATCATCGGCCCATTCGCGGGCGCCGCGCGCGGTCATTTCCGGCAGCAGCACGCCAAAGCGTTCGCCATCGAGCTGCGCCACCTCATGCCCCGGCAGTGCCATGGTTTCGAGAAATTTGGCAAAGCCCCAGATCACCTCGTCGGCGGTGCGCTGGCCGTACCGCATCAGCAGCGCGCGCATTCCGTCGACCGCGAACACGCCGATCATCTGTCCGCCGCCGGTCGCCAGGTGCCGTCTGAGGCTGGCGCAGAAGGATTGCCGGTTGGCGAGCCCGGTCAGCGGATCGGTGACCGCGCGGGTGTGCAGCTCACCTTCGAGACTGCGCAATTTCTGCACCGACCGCATCAGGCACAGAGCGCCCTCGACTGTCCCGTCGGCTGCGTGAACCGGCTTGAGGCTGAGCGAATACCAGCGGCGGCAATGCGGCTCGCGACAGGAATCGCGTTCATTGCAGGCGATCACGGGAAATTCGACCCAGCCGGTGAGCACTTGGCCCGCGAGCGCGGCGGCCACGTGTTCCCCGACAAAGGCGGCATGATCGCGTTCGGCCAGATCGGTGATGTGCGGCAACAGCAAGGTCGCGCCAGGATCCACCCCGAGTTCGGCAAAGTTGGCGGAGGCATAGACGATGAAACCATTGCGGTCCAACCGTGTCACAATGTCGCCCGAAGATTCAGCAATCAGACCGTGCAGCACGCGGCCTTCCACATCACTCAAACCAATATTCATCCCCGAAGTGCCCCACCGTCCACGCGCCAAGCAATCAGCCAGAGTTAGTCGGTTATGAAGATTCTGACGTACCGAAATCGTCACATTTGACTATAGTTCGGACAGGAGCCAACAATCACCAAGTTAACCTGTTAGATTACGCGACTAAAAAACGAATCAAGTATGATTTCGTTTACCATGTTTTTCATCTTGACCACCGAAACATGTCGCTTCGTCGTGATTATGATAGATTTGGGCGATGAAGTGTGGGTAAGTTGCTACAGTTCGATCATGATCCTGACACGGGACACGGGGGTCCCGCTTGCTTCGGCAATGCGCAGGCGGCAGTCTTCGATCACGCCGCTGATCAGTTCGGAGGGGGCGGCGGTCTCGGCGATTGCCTCGGGCGAGACCCGCAATGCCTGTGCGATTGCATCGAGCCGTTCGGGCAGGGGGCGGGCCTTGCCCTTTTCCCATGCCCAGACAGTCGGCTTGCTGACCCCGAGCGTCGCGGCGACATCGGCGAGTGTCAGCCCGGCCTCGCGCCGCAGCCTGTTGAGCCGGGTGCCGAGCGCCTCTCCGCCCGCGGATCCGGACGGCGTCGGTCGCTGCACCGCAGGCTCCGGATCGGGCGCGAAGCCCTGCAATTGCGCCGCCGCCAGCGCGCCTGCACCAAGCGCCTGTTCGAAGGCGCAGCCATAGAGGTGTTCGCTCCGCCAGACGATGATCGCGGTCACCGGGCCGGCTTCGGGCAGATCAAGCGTCAGGCGCTCGCCCGCGCCAAGCCCGACGCCGGTTTCTATCAGCAGCCCCGCTGCGGAGATATTGTGGATGGTGACATTGGCCTCGCCCGCGTAGGCAGCAAAGCCGCTGGTATAGAGCCGCAGCGCCCGGCGCGGCGCGCTGCGCTGGCTTGCGGTCGGGACGAGTTGGTCGAGGTGGGCCTTGATGGCCATAAATGGGGCCTTTCGCGCTCGTCATTGAGCACGCCGACAATCTGGCCCCAAAAGTAAACGCCGCGTAACCGGATATGGTTAATTTCGGCGAAGTGTACTACAAATCAGCTAACCGCATCAAGCGCATAGGCCGTGTGCAGCACGCGCACCGCGAGTTCGGTCTCGTCCTCGTCGATCATCACGCTGATCTTGATTTCCGAGGTCGAGATCGCCTGGATGTTGATCCCGCGTTCGCTCAATGCGCGGAACATGGTGCTGGCGACCCCCGCGTGGCTCTTCATGCCGACGCCGACCACACTGATCTTGGCGATCTTGCTGTCGGTGATGATGCGGTTGAAGCCGATCGCGTCGCGCCGGTCTTCCAGCAGCGCCTGCGCACGGGCGAGATCGGACTGCGGCACGGTGAAGGTCACGTCGGTCTCGCCCTTGTCGCGCCCGACGTTCTGGATGATCATGTCGACATTGATCGAGGCCGCAGCGAGCGGCTCGAAGATGTTGGCCACCGCGCCCGGACGGTCGGGCACGCGGGTTAGGATCACCTTGGCCTCGTTCTTGTCATGCGCGATGCCGGTCACAAGCTGGCGTTCCATCAGGCCCTTCTCCACCAATTCGTCCATTTCCTCGTCCGAGACGATCATTGTCCCGGGCAGTTCGTCAGCGGGCGGGGCGCCTTCGCCGATGAAGCTCGACAGCACCTGCACCCGCACCTTTTCCTTCATCGCAAGGCCGACCGAGCGGGTCTGGAGCACCTTGGCGCCGACCGAGGCGAGTTCGAGCATTTCCTCGTAGGTCACCGCCTTCTGCTTCTTCGCCTTGGCGACGATGCGCGGATCGGTGGTGTAGACCCCGTCGACGTCGGTGTAGATGTCGCAGCGGTCCGCCTTGATCGCGGCGGCGACCGCGACTGCCGAGGTGTCCGATCCGCCGCGTCCCAATGTGGTGACGCGATTGTCCTCGGAAAGCCCCTGGAAGCCCGGGATGACTGCGATTTCGCCCGCTTCCATTGAGGCGACCAGCGCTTCGGCGTCGATCGATTCGACCCGCGCCTTGGCGTGGGCTTCGATGGTGTGGATCGGCAATTGCCAGCCGAGCCAGCTGCGCGACTTGCAGCCCAGCGCCTGCAGCGTGAGCGCGAGCAGCCCGCTGGTGACCTGCTCGCCGCTCGCCACCACCACGTCGTATTCGGCGGGATCAAACAGCGGATTGGCCTCGCGGCAGAAGTTCACCAGCCGGTCGGTCTCGCCCGCCATCGCGCTGACCACGACCGCAACGGAATCGCGCGTCCCGTCCGGCTTCACCGCCGCCTGCGCGCGCACGATATTGGCGACGCGGCGGATGCGCTCCGTCCCGGCCATCGAGGTGCCGCCGAATTTCATCACGATGCGGGCCAAGCGGAAGCTCCTGCTGGTGAGTGTTCGCGGCGGCTGTTAGAGCCTGCACCGGTCAGTTGGAAGCATTATCATCGCGTCAGGAAACCCGCTGGATAGGAGCGGCGCGCAGCAGGGGCTGGTTGCCCCTGCAAGTGCCGCGACGCAGCCAGCGGGTTTCCTGACGCGACTCCGAAGGGGCGGGCCGATTTTGGCCCAGCGCCACGTCGCTCGTCGGTCACTATGCTTCAGCATAGCTCCCTCCTCGCTCCTCGCGCTGGGCCAAAATCGGCTCCGTGCTAATGCTTCCAACTGACCGGTGCAGGCTCTATGGGGCGGTTCATGGGAAACGCAAACGTATCAGATGTAACCATCCGTCCCGAGGAAGCCGATTTCTTCGCCAAGCTGGCGAGAGACTGGTGGAACCCCAAGGGGCCGATGGCGAGCCTGCATCAGGTGAACCCGGTGCGTCTGGCGTTCATCCGGGATGCGATCGACGCGCATTGGCCGGGTGCGGCGACTTCGGCGCGGCCGCTGGCGGGCAAGGCTGCGCTCGATATCGGCTGCGGGGCAGGGCTGCTGTGCGAGCCCTTGGCGCGGCTCGGCGCAGCGGTGACGGGCGTGGACGCGGCGGCGGAGAATGTCGCGGCGGCAAGTGCCCATGCCGAGGGCGTCGGCCTCGATATCCGCTACATGGCGGGCGAGGTCGCGGGCCTCGATATCGGCACCTTCGATGTGGTGACGAGCGTCGAGGTGATCGAACACGTCGCGGACAAGCCCGCCTTCCTGCGCGATGTGGCAGCCCGGCTGGCTACGGGCGGCTTGCTGGTCATGTCCACCCCCAACCGCACCGCCGCGAGCCGCGTCCTGCTGGTCGGCGCGGCGGAGGCGGTCGGCTACGTCCCCAGGGGCACCCACCATTGGGAGGATTTCATCACGCCCGATGAGCTCGAGGCGCTGCTGGCGGACGCGGGGCTGACGGTGACGGCGAAGCGCGGGATTGCGTGGCGGCCGGGCAAGGGGCTGCACCTGGCGGACGATATGGCGCTCAACTACATCCTCAGCGCGCGGCGGGCCTAACGCCCCCGCACCAGCCCGACCAACTCCTTGACGTTGTCGGTGAAGAACCCGTCCGCGCCGCTGGCGATGGCGGCGGCGAACAGCGCGCGCCACTGGCCGTCGGCGGCCGGTCCGCCGGGGTTCTGCATCGCCGCAGGCAGGAAGCCGTTTTCCTTGCGCAAAGTCCAGGGATGAACCTTGAGCCCCGCGGCGTGCGCATCGGCAACCAGCGCGGTCGGCGTGCCATCGGGCTTCACTACGTGGCCCAGAAACGGCCCGATCCCGTCGGCATATTGCGCGACGTCGGCAAGCCCGCTCGGCGTCATCATGTCGGCCCAGCGCAGCGCGGGTTCATCATACGGCCCGCCTTCGGACGAAATCAGCAGCACCAGCGGCGTATCAACCAGCTGGTTCAAACGCTGCAGCGGGCGCACCTCGAAGATCTGGATGAACACCGGCGCATCCGCCGCGTCGAGCCCCAGCCGCTTCAAATCGCGCACCAGCAGATCGACGCTATCGATCCCTTCCTGTTCGAGCAGCAGGGTCGGGTGCTTCAATTCCGGGTAAAGCCCGATGCGCTTGCCGCTGGCGGCCTCCTTTGCGCGCACCAGCTTCACGATTTCCTCGAATGTCGGCACCTGAAACAGACCGTCGTAACGGGTATTGGCCGGGCGGATCGCGGGCACGCGCTCCTTCACCCGCAACGTGCGCAGCTCGGCGAGGGTGAAGTCCTCCGCGAACCAGCCCGCCACCATCTGCCCTTCGATGTCCTTGGTGCGGCGGCGGTTTTCGAATTCCTCGCGGGCCGCGACATCGGTGGTGCCCGAAAGCTCGGTCTCGTGGCGGGCGACGAGCACCAGATCCTTGGTTACGACCAGATCGGGTTCAATGTAGTCCGCGCCCTGATCGATCGCCAACTCATAGGCGGCGAGCGTGTGTTCGGGCCGATCGCCGCTCGCACCGCGATGGGCGATGATCAGCGGCTTGTCAGCGGCCACAGCGGCAGTGATCGGAAGCGTGAGCGCCAGCGCGGCGGTGACGCTCAAAGCAAGGCTGCGGACCATTCTTCCCCCTTGAACCCTACCAGAATGCCGCCGTCATGCTCGACGATCGGGCGCTTGATGATGCTCGGTTGCTGGACGAGCAAAGCGACAGCGGTGTGACTTTCTGCGAGCGCGGCCTTGTCCGCATCGTCAAGCTTGCGGAAGGTCGTGCCCTTGCGGTTGACCACGGTGTCGAGCCCGGCGGCTGCAATCCATGCGGCGAGCTTGGCCGGATCGGTGCCTTCCTTCTTGTAATCGTGGAACACGTAAGGGAGCCCCTGCGTCTCCAGCCAGTCGCGCGACTTCTTCACAGTGTCGCAATTGGGAATGCCGTAGAGGTGGATCATTGACAACTCCGTTCGCCCTGAGCTTGTCGAAGGGCTGTCCTTCTTCTTTGCCACCGCGCAATCAGAAAAGCAGGGCTTCGACAAGCTCAGCCTGACCGGGTCATTATTTAGGCCCAAGATGCGCGTCGGCAATCGCTACCGCGAGCGCATCGGCGGCATCACTTCCGGCGATGGCGACGCCCGGCAGCAGCACTTTGACCATCGCCGCAACCTGCGCTTTCTCTGCCCGGCCGGTGCCGGTGACGGCTTTCTTGACCAGCCGCGCGGCGTGTTCGTTCACCACCAGCCCCGCCGCCCCGCACGCCGCCAGCACCGCGCCGCGCGCTTGGGCGAGCTTGAGCGTCGATTGCGGGTTCTTGTTGACGAAGATCTCCTCCGCCGCGGCGCGGTCTGGGGCGTGCTCGGCAATCACCGCCGCAACCCCGGCTTGCAATGCCGCCAGCCGCTCAGCCATCGGCGCGCTAGCGTCGGTCTTGACCTGACCATTGGCAACATGCGCAATCCGCGCGCCCTCGGCCCGGGTCACGCCCCATCCGGTCGACGACAGCGAAGGGTCGAGGCCGAGGATGACCATCAATCCTCCCCCACCGGGGGAGGGGGACCACCCGCAGGGTGGTGGAGGGGCAGGCGCCGCTTTCCGAAGGGCAGCGGGACGGAAAGAGGCGCGTGCCCCTCCACCCCCGCGCTGCGCGCGGCGGTCCCCCTCCTCCGTTGGGGGAGGATCAGGAGAGCTTCTCCATCACCTCGTCCGAAATGGCGTAGTTGCCCCACACGGTCTGCACGTCGTCGTCATCGTCGAGGGTATCGATCAGCTTCATCAGGGTGCCTGCCGTGCCCTCGTCGACATCGACGCTGAGCACCGGCTTCCACGCCAGCTTCACATTGTCCGCCGCGCCGAGCACCTTTTCGAGCTCGCCCGCGACGCCGTGGAGCGCCTCGGCGGCGGTCCAGATGGTGTGGCCGTCTTCCGAGCTTTCCACATCATCCGCACCTGCCTCGATCGCCGCTTCCAGCACCGTGTCCTCATCGCCCGCGCTGGCCGCATATTCGATCAACCCGCGCCGCTCGAACCCGTGGCTCACCGAGCCTTCGGAGCCCAAGTTCCCGCCGTTCTTGCTGAACGCGGTGCGGACATTGGTGGCGGTGCGGTTGCGGTTGTCGGTCAGCGCCTCGACGATCAGCGCGACCCCGCCCGGGCCATAGCCTTCGTAGCGGATCTCGACATAATCCTCGCCGCCCGCTTGCCCCGCCTTGTCGATCGCGCGCTGGATATTGTCCTTGGGCATGGATTGCGCGCGCGCGGCGTTGACGGCGAGGCGCAGGCGCGGGTTCATGTCGGGATCGGGCATCCCCATCTTCGCCGCGACGGTGATTTCGCGGGACAGCTTGGAGAACATCGCCGCGCGCTTTTTGTCCTGCGCGCCCTTGCGATGCATGATGTTCTTGAACTTGGAATGGCCGGCCATGGGAACTCTTCGTATGTGGCTTGAAACAGGCGGTGAGCCCTAGCGAAAGGGCCTGCGGTGGGCAATCGGCGTGATTGTAGGGAAGTTGACAAAGTTGACACCGTGTCAAGCGGTGTCCCGCTCGAATTGCTTCGATTTAACAGAGCATTGCGCCGGAAAATCGAACTTGACACATGGGCCGATTAGAAAAAAAGTGGCTGCCATGGCACGGTGCGGATCGAAACGTCGAGGGGCGATGTTCTGCAATCTTGGCCGCCCTCTAGACGAGACGTCCGGTGTAGGAAACACGGGCTTCGGGTTCAGGGCGCGATGTCGAAGTGCAGCGCGGTGATCTCCTCGCAGGCGAGCTTGCGGTAGAGCGCGCGGGCGGGTTCATCCTCGGGAATGATATCGGCCTGCACGAAGATGGTCCAAGCGCCGATATCGCGGGCGATAGCGCGCAGGTGGTCGATCAATGCGGTGGCGACGCCCTGTCGACGCGCGGCTTCCAGCACGGCCAGATCGTAGATGTAGATCTCGCTGCGGGTCTGCTCGAACTTGGGGAGGACATAGGCCGCCAGCGCCCCAACCGGCGCGCCATCCGCTTCGGCGAGCAGCGCGATGTGGTGGGGATTGGCGAGCCAGTCGCTGGCCCATTGATCGCCGGGCGGGGCCGAAGCGTAGTGTTCGGGCGCCTCGAAGCCCTCCGCGAACACCCGGTTCAACGCCCTGAACCCCGCGAGGTCGCCGGGGCCGATCCGGCGGACGGTGGCTGTCCCGCTCAGATCTTCACCGCCGTCCCGCTGGCCGAGACCATCAGCATCGATCCGTTTGGCCCGATCACCTCGTAATCGAGATCGATCGAGACCACCGCATTGCCGCCCATCGCCGCGGCTTCGGCCTGCAATTCCTCGATCGCCTGCTTGCGCGCATCGGCGAGGATGCGTTCATACGAGCCCGAGCGCCCGCCGACGATATCGCGGATATTGGCGAACAGATCGCGAAACAGGTTCGCGCCGACGATCACCTCGCCGGTGACGATGCCGAGATACTGCTGGATCGGGTGCCCTTCGAGCGTCGGGGTGGTGCTGACAATCACGCCGCGCGCGTCTTTCCAGGGGGATGCCATTGCAAGTGTCCTCTATTGCTGACGCGCCGAAGCTAACAATCGTGCGCCGCAAGGACAAGGTATCAACCGTTGACGATCGTGCCGCCATTGGGATGCAGCACCTGGCCGGACATATAGGAACTGTCGTCACACGCGAGGAACAGGAAACACGGGGCAACTTCGTTGGGCTCGCCCGCGCGTCCCATTGGCGTGTCTTCTCCGAAGGTCGGCATATCTTCCGGGAATGAACCGCCGCACGGGTTCAGCGGCGTCCAGATCGGGCCGGGCGCGACGGCATTGACGCGGATGCCTTCTGCGATCAGATTCTCGCTGAGCGACCGGGTGAACGCCGTAATCGCCCCCTTCGTGGCGGCGTAATCGAGCAGGTGCTTTGCCCCCTGATACATCGTGATGCTCGTGCAATTGACGATTGTAGCGCCGCGCTTGAGGCGCGGGCGGGCCGCCTGCACCAGATAGAACATAGCGTAAATGTTTGTCTGAAAGGTACGCTGCAACTGTTGCACCGTGATATCGCCGATGTCCTTGTCGGGATGCTGTTCGCCTGCGTTGTTGACCAGCACGTCGATCTGACCCCATTTGTTGACGACGTTGGCGATCAGTTCCTCGCAAATCTCGGGGTCACCCAGATCGCCCGCATACAGCAGCGCCTCGCTTCCCTCGTCCCTTATCGCATCGCCTGTTGCCTGCGCATCGTCGTGCTCATCGAGATAGCAGATCGCAACCTTTGCGCCTTCGCGGGCAAACAGGACAGCGGTTGCCCTGCCGATCCCGCTGTCGCCTCCGGTGACGATGGCCACCTTTCCTTCCAGCCGACCCGATCCGGGGTAGCGCGGCTGCCATTTCGGTTGCCGGTCGAGTGCGCTCTCGTGGCCCGGCATTGCCGGTTCTTCATCTGTCTCCGCAATATGGGCCGTGCGAAGGTTGTGGGGTTCGGTTGGCATGGGCGACCGTCCTCGAATTTCCTCGGAAACGACAGCATCAAGCCGCTGCACCAGCCAATGTTCCGTTGCTTGCCGCAGCAATGCCTCACGCCATCCCGAGCGCGGCCTTGTAGGTTTCGAGCACCATTTCCTGCTCGCTGCGATCATCCGGTTTCATCTTCCGAAGGCGCACGATCTGACGCATGATCTTGGCATCGTAACCCACCGCCTTGGCCTCGGCATAGACATCGCGGATGTCGTCAGCGATGCCCTTCTTCTCTTCTTCGAGGCGTTCGATGCGCTCGATCAAGAGGCGCAGGCGATCGTCGGATGCGGTGGCGTTATCGGCCATGGGGGTCTCCATCGGGAATGAGAATCGGTTGGCAGGGCGATAGCCAGCCGCGCAGCGAGGTTGAAGGCGCTGTGCAAAAGTTCCTCCCTGAAGGGGAGGGGGACCATGCGCAGCATGGTGGAGGGGCGCGCACGGCTTTCCGTCACTCCGTCGCGACCGCTAAAGGACGCAAAAGCGGCACCCGCCTCTCCACCATCGACTGGCGCGGATGGTCCCCCTCTCCTGAAGGAGAGGATTTAGGCGTTCTTCGCCACGCTCGCGTCCATTGCCGCGATGTGTTCGGGGGTAGCGGGGAACTGGAATCGTTCCTTCCACTCCGCGCTGGGCATGCCGTGGATGACTTCGCGGGCGGCCTCCTTGTCGCCGGGATAGCCCGCATCGCGGATCCAGTCGGCGAGGCAGTTGCGGCAGAACCCGGCGAGGCCCATCAATTCAATGTTCTGCGCGTCGTGACGGTGCCTGAGGTGCCGCACCAGCCGCCGGAACGCGGCGGCGGCCTGTGCATCGTCCAGCGCATCGAGCGGATCGGCATTGCTATTCATCGCGGCTTTTCCTTGAGTTGAAAGACGGGTGTGCCATAGGCCAGCCAGCAGAGGGATTGCCAGCCAATGTCACGACGCGATCATTCAAGGATCGACCCGCGCGGCCGCAAGGTCAAGATTCTCGCCACCATCGGTCCGGCGAGCCGTTCGCCGGAAATGCTGGCGCGACTGGTGCTGGCGGGGGCCGACGCCTTCCGCCTCAACATGAGCCACGGCGAACACGCCGATCACGAAGCCGCGATCAACGCGATCCGCGCGCTCGAAAAGCAGTTTGCGCGCCCCATCGCGATTCTCGCCGACCTGCAAGGCCCCAAGCTGCGCGTCGGCAGCTTCAAGGACGGGCAGGCGGTGATCCGCCATTCGGGCCACTTCGTGCTCGACCGCGATCCCGCGCCGGGCGACGAGAACCGCGTCTGCCTGCCGCATCCCGAACTGTTCGGGATCATGGAGCGCGGCCAGCGGCTGCTTATCAATGACGGCAAGATCCGCCTGAAGGTGCTCGAAGCCGACGACAGCCGCATCCTGTGCAGCGCGGAAGTCGGCGGGGTGATTTCCGACCGCAAGGGTGTCAACGTCCCCGATGCCGAGGTGCCGATCCCGGCGCTGACCGAGAAAGACCGCCGCGACCTTGCCTTCGCCACCGAACACGGGGCCGATTGGCTGGCGCTCTCCTTCGTCCAGCGGCCCGAGGATGTAGCCGAAGCGCGCAAGCTGATTGGCACCCACGGCACCGCAATCTGCTCCAAGATCGAGAAGCCCAAGGCGGTCGAACGGCTGGACGGCATCATCGAGCTGTCCGACGCGATCATGGTCGCGCGCGGCGATCTGGGTGTCGAGCTTGAGCCTTACGAGGTTCCGCCGCTCCAGAAGAAGATCGTCAACATGGCGCGCCGCGCGGGCAAGCCGGTGATCGTGGCGACGCAGATGCTCGAGAGCATGATCGAAAGCCCCTCGCCGACCCGCGCCGAAGTCTCCGACGTCGCCAACGCGGTCTATGACGGGGCCGATGCGGTGATGCTCTCGGCGGAAAGTGCTGCCGGCGCATGGCCCGAGGAATCGGTGACGATGATGGACCGCATCGCGGTGCAGGTCGAACGCGACGATGAATACAAGGCGCGGGTGCGGTTCCTCGATACCCCGCCTGATGCGACCACTTCCGATGCGCTGGCGCATGCCTGCATGACTATCGCCGATACGGTGCCGATCAGCGCGATCACGGTGTTCACCTCGTCCGGATCGACCGCGCGGCGGGTGGCGCGTGAACGTCCCGCGACCCCGGTGCTCGTGCTCACGCCGTCGATGCGCACCGCGCGCCGCGTGGCGCTGCTGTGGGGCGCGCACGCGGTGGCGACCAAGGATATCGGCAGCTTTGAAGAGATGATCGGCAAGGGCAAGCGCATGGCGCTGCGCCACGGCTTCGGCGTGGCGGGCAGTAAGCTGGTTGTGCTCGCGGGCGTCCCGTTCGGCATGCCGGGCGCGACCAACCTGCTGCACGTGGTGACCGTGACCGGCGACGAGCTCGACAAGCACGACGGCTGACAGCGCATCGTTCGTTAGCTGGCGGGGCGCTTCAGCCGGATATCGATCTCACGGTCCACGAACGTCCATTCCTCGCGCGAACGCAGGCGGGCCAGCAGCTCGTCGAACAGGGCTTCATGCTCGGGCGCGAATTCGAACCACGTGAGAAAATCGAACGGCTCGCCCAGATCGCGCCCGTGGTGCAGCCGCCGCGCGATCTGGGGCAGATACTCCATGCCGATGCTGGTGTGGCGTGAACGTTCCTCGTAAATCTGGCGCCGCTCGTCCTGCGCGAGCGCCCACCAGGCCGCATTCTTGCGAATCGGGATCAGCGCAGCGCACCGCGCGTGCGGTCGCCCGAGCGGATTGCCGCGCTGCGTCAGTTGGTCGGCTTCGTCCTTGAGCGTGTAGCGCAAGTGGCTTGCCACACCGGACAAGCTCCACACGGATGGCGGCGGCGCATCGGCCTCGGGTTCGACCATACGGATTGCCAGCCGCTCGACTGGCGGCAAATCATCACCGCACAGCGTCGTGGTCCGCGTCACGGCCCATTCGCCATGCGAACCGCCATCGAAGGCATAGAGAATGCGCGCGCCATAGGTCATTCACGAAACTTACCCGCGCAGACTTCTCCGGGCTATCGAGAAACCATCACGACCATGCTCAAAACGCCAACCGCGCACGGACCCTGATGTCGCGACCTGCAACCGGGGCGAAGTCCTTGAGGAAGCTCGCGTGGCGGCGCACGGTATCGTCGAAGATGTTGTTTGCCTCGATCCCCAGCGTCAGCCCGGGGTTGCTGTTGATCACCCGCCAGTCGAACGAAGCGTTGGCGACCACGAACCCTTCAGTCCGAGTCTCGAAATCGCTCAGGCGATCCATCTCGCTGCTCCATTCGACTTCCATGCGGGCATCGAATGAAGACGCCCGGGCAGATACGCCGCCCAGAACGCGAAACGGCGGGATGCGTGGCACCGGGGTGCCATCGTCGAGCGTGGCGCGGGTGTAGTCCGCCAGTGCGTCCACGCCGATGGTGGCGCTGCCGATGTCGAAGAGATCGACTTTGCCTTGCACCTCGAATCCGTAGTACTCGGCCTCGTCGGCGACGAAGCGGAACACTGGCAACCCGTCGACGACATCGCCGGTCTGCGCGGCGAAGATGTAATCGGGAAAGCGGTTGTAATAGGCCGAGGCTTCGAGGCTCCAGCGCGGCCCGAACCCGCGCAGCACCGCTTCGAAGCCCCAGGCGGTCTCCTCGGCCAGATCGGGATTGCCGAGAAGCACGCCCTGGGTGCCCGGATCGGTGCCCTGCGTGAACAATTCCTCGACCACCGGCGCGCGTTCGGAAAAGAAGCCGCTGGCGGCAATCACCCACCCTGGCGCGACGGTGTAGCTTGCGCCGAGCGAGCCCGACAGGCCCGAGAAGTCACGATCTGCTGCGGGATTGCCGAGCGCAAGGTCAGGCTGCGCTTCGATGTCGGTCGTCTCGAACCGTAGCGCCGCTTCGATGCGCAGCGGCGCGAGGTTGAGTTCGTGGAGGCTGAACAGCGCGAACTGGCTGGTCTCGGTCGGCGGGAGCAGTGGGCTGACGGCAAGCACACTGAAATCGCGGAAGCCGTACTGGACGCCCGTGGTCGCTCGCCATACGCCGCGCTCCGCTCCGACCAGCTCGGCGCGCGCCTCAAATGCGTCGTTGAGAAAGGTTGCGGTCAGCTCGCCCGTGTCGAGCACTTCGTCGTGGGCGTAGTCCGCCCAGCCGAAGCGCACGCGGACAAGCTCGATCCAATCACCCCCGGTTTCGATCTCGGAGCGGAAATCGACGCGCGTCTGCTCAAGGTCGATAAGGGTGTTGGGCACCGGCGCAGCGGGATCGAACGAATAGCGCGTGGGCAGGCCGTAGAAGCTTTCAGAATGGCTCACCGCCACGCCGAAATGCGAGCCGTCGGCCACGAAGGATATGCCGCCCGCGACGTCCCATGTCTCGGCGGCGCTGTTCGGCAGGCGCCCCCGCAGATCGGCAAGTGCGCGGATCGCCGGATCGGGCGACGCGAGCGCTTGCGCACGCTGCTCGTCGGCCAGCACGAAGCCGCCGATATCGAGATCGCCAGTGTCGAGGTAATGCCCGTCGAGATGCCACGCGAGGCGGCCCGCTGCGCCATCAAGAGCCGCGCCGCCACTCACCTCGTCGGCAGCCGAGCCATAGAGGCCCGAGATCCGCCCGGTCACCGCCGCGTCCGGCAGCCGGTCCGGCACACGCGCCACTTTGGTGTTCACCACCCCGCCGACGATCCCCGAGCCGTAGAGCAGCGCCGCGGGTCCGCGCAGCACTTCGATCCGCTCGGCGACCAGCGGATTGATGGCAACGGCATGGTCGGGACTGGTATTGGAGACATCGAGGCTCTGAATGCCATCGACCAAAAGGCGTGTGCGTTCGCCCTGCAGGCCGCGCAGCACCGGGCGCGAAACGCCGGGGCCGAAGGCGGTTGAGGAGATGCCGGGGAGCTTCGCCAGTGTCTCCCCCAGCGTCGCGCGAGCCGAGCGCGACAGCTCCTCCCCCGAAAGGACCACGCCCGAGACCGGTGCGGAAAAGCGCGCCCTGCGGCGCGTGCCGGTGACGATGATCTCGCTCACCATCGCTGCGCCGGGGCTCTCCATGTCGAGCCCATCATCGCCCGCCATGTCGGCAAGCATGGCGAGATCGTCCATTGCCTCGGGCGGCGGGGCCTCGCCATCGTCCATCATCATCGGTTCGGAGGACGCCTCCTGATCCTGCGCCGCCAGCGGGGCGGGGGAAAGGAGCGCGCCGCATAGGACGGCAGGCGAAAGGGCGGCAAGCATGGGGCGCATCGGCATTTCCCTTCGGAATCGGGCCCCGCCATCGGCGCGGGCAAGGAAAGCGCCGGGAAGGTATTTGTGAACCTTCCCGGCGCGAGGCGGGGTCATGCAGAGGGGGGACAGGGCATGACCCGGGGGGTCGGGAGGGCCGTCCCGATCAGTTGATGCGGTAGACCACCGGGCAGTTGACGATGAAGCCGACTGCACGGAAATCGCCGCCATCGAGGCTCTTGATGAAACCGCGATGCGACATCTCGGCCGCCTGCAGCGCGCTGGTGATGCGGTAACGATAGCCCTTCTGGATCGCCTCCTCCGTCCACACCGCCGGGAAGAGTCGCCACATCGGCGAATAGTCGAGGTTGATGGTCGGAATGCCGCCGAGCACGTTCAGCGGTCCGCCTTCGCCCGAAAGTGCACTGGCGAGGCCTTGGCGGTGCGGATTGTCCTTCCCGGTCGGGCCGTTGACTACCACCACGATCCGCTCGGCGCTTTCGCCGGGCGAGGCGTCCTCCAGCGCGAAGGGCAAGTCCTTCATCGCCGGGGTGAAGGTCGCATTTTCGAGCGCGGCGACCAGCGGATCATTGGCTTCGGTCGAGAGGTACATGATCGGCTTGTCGAAGGTGAAGCCCAAGGTCATCTTGATCGTCACCGTGCCGTCGCGCGGGCAGATGCGGGCGACCTTGTCGTGCACCTTGGTGTAATCGATCGCGCCGCTGCACATCGCATTCAGTTCGGCCTCGCTCGCCTGGCTGATGACCGGTGCGTTGTAAATGATCGATTTGGCCGAATTCTCCACGAACACCAGCGGCGTGTAATCGGCATCGCCGACCGATCCGGGCTGCACGCTCTTGGGCGGGAAGGGGGCGTTGGACGGGCCGGGCACCACGCTCAGGGCGGGGCGGAAATCGACGCTGCCCGCACTGAAGCTGAACGTGCCATCCTGCTCGATCCGCGCGCGGCGCGTCGCCTTGCCGGTCAGCGCGAAGGCAAGCTTGGGCGAATAGGCGAGGCCCTGCAGGTCGGCGATGTTCTCGTCGGTCGCATCGGTAATGATGAACCACACCGGAGTGCCATTGGGCAGCTTGCCGCGCCGCAGCGGCAGCGTGGCGGTGCCCTTTTCAAGATCGAGATGCGCCGACTTCATGAGCAACACCGGGCCGAGCAGGCGCGGATCGACCTCAGAGGGTGAAGGCTGGGCGACGATGGTCTTCAAATCGGCGCTGATCGAGGCCGGAGCCTCGCGGATTTCGTCGAGTGGGGCGCCTTCCTTGCCCCGGACGACAACATCGGCGTGCACCACCGATGGCAGACCGAAAGCCAGCAGGGCCCCCGCCGCCACGATCTTGCGTGTGAACTTGCGCATGGTTTGCTCCTTGAACCTGGTCGGCGGGCAGGGGGCCCGACGATCCACGCAGGTCCCTGATGGGCTGCAAGCCGTCCGGGTTCTTTCGCGTTCCGTCAGGTTTTTCCTTTTCTCATGGTCATGCGCGGTTGACATTGTTTAATGTAAGCAAGACGGAACAAACGTGCGCAAGAATGAGAAAGGCGTATGGTCGAGACAAGGCGTATCGATCATTCCCGAAAGGTATTCCCGCAATGCCATGGCTAAGCTGGATCGAACGGTTTGGAGGACGCCGCGCAGGGCGGCTGTCGACCAACATCGCGCTGACCCTGGTTACCTTGCGCGTGATGCCTTCTGCAGAAGCCGATGAGGTCAAGTTCTACCGTAGCGCCGAATACGAAGCCTTGCTCGAATGGGCACGGGTCGGGCGCTTCATCTTCGCTTTGGCGACCGAGGAACGCGATGAACTTACGCTCGTCGGCCTCCAGTCGCCGGAAGAGATGCGCGCCGAAATCGAACAACTGCCTCTGGTTGCGGCAGGCCTTGCCACCTTCGATGTCCGCCGCGTAATGTCCTTGAGAATGAATGATCCAGACTTCGGATCGTTACAGTAAGGTTACACATTGGCGGGGGCGTTACCAACGTCAGGCATGTTGAATGGCACTTTCGAATCCTTGCGGTAAAGTCATCCGCTGGTTGAGTGCTGCCTGTTCATTGCACTTGCGAAGACATATCATCTCGCTGAAGCCCAACCCCGATGGATCGCGGGAGCGGGCAGATTGGGAGGTCTGTCATGACACTCACGCAAGATGCGCCGTCGTTCCCTATGGGGCCGACCGGCATGCCCGTATTTTTGCAAGACATCCGCTGGTCTGCGGAGCCGGTAATTTCGTTCTTCGACACTGGTTCACTGCCGATCATCGCCTACCGCCATTACCGCAGCCAGACATCGGGAATGGTCTCTGTCGTCGCCAATGCCGCAGCAGAAGACGATTGGGATGTGCTGTTCGTCAACCGCAACGGCACCGGCAAACTCGAGGTCGATTTCTGCGGGGAGCTAACCTCCTCCGGGGCTCATCGCGACCTGTGCTGTTACATTCCTGCTGGCGCTGACAATACGCTTGAATTCGACAGTGGGGGCGGTTCGTTCGGCATCTATTTCCAGCCAGGCCTGCTCGCGGCGTTGACTGAAGAGGATAGCCGCGACGAGCTTGCACCGGTGATCGGCCAGCGTAGCCCGCGGATCGCCCATTTGCTCGGGTTGATCGAGGCCGAATTGATGCAACCCAGCCTCGGCTCGCACCTCATGGTCGACGGGTTGATCCGTGCGATCGCCGGATTGCTGGCGAGCCGCAACGAAGAGCGCGTCGCCGCCGAGTGCGAGCGCATCTATCTCTCGCCGGCGAAGCTGCGCCGGGTGCTTGATTTCATCGAAGCACATCTTGACCGGCACGTCGGCCTTGACGACCTCGCCCAAGCCGCCGGTCTTTCAGCCAATCACTTCCTGCGGGTGTTCAAACTCGCCACCGGCGACACGCCCTACCACTTCCTGCGCGCGCGCCGACTGGAACGCGCACGGCGTTTGCTCGCCGAAGGCACCATGCCGCTGGCAGAGTTGGCGCTTGAATGCGGGTTTGCCAATCAGGCGCATTTCACCGCCGCCTTCAGTCGCGAGCTGGGCATCTCACCGGGTCGCTATCGCCGCGCGAGCGGTGGGTCCTGAGCAGGCCGTTCCGTCGCGGCCACAGCCCGCCGCACGCCGCAGGTTTCTGACAATCCTGATCCCGTTTTGGAAAGAAGGTCAAAGTGATGTAGCGCAAGGCAAGGCTCCCACCTTCGGAGGAGCCCCCAACCATGAGAATGATCCCCATCGCCTTTGCCCTCTTTGCGGCAGGCATTAGCGTCCCGGTCGCTGCCGAAAATACGGTCGACCCTACCGACACGACCGCCGAGACTATCGCGATCACCGCAGCGGCCGCCGCCGCGCAAGAGGGCAGCGCCGAAAATGGCTGGACGCCGCTAGGCAGCGAGCCCTTCGGGGCCGAGCTGTTTGCCGGCTGGATCCCCGTCCCCAACGGCGAAAGCGGCGCGCCGCGTCAGGGCTGGCTCGGCACCGCCGACGGGTTCTTCACGCGAGAGGCGCACCTCGCCTATACCTATATCGATGCCGAAGGCGCGGAGTTTCACCAGGGCCTCGCGCGGTTCCACTACCCTTTTTCGCGCCGTCTGTGGGCGGGCCTCGAGGTGCCGTTCTATCAGGACCTTGGCGGTGAATCCGACTTTGGCGACATTACCCTCACTACGCAGGTGATGCTGGCCGAAACCCGCAATGTCTCGCTCAATGCGGGCGTGGGCTGGCGCCTGCCGACCGGCTCGGAAAGCTTCGGCAACAATGTGTTCGCTGCGCAGCCGCAATTGAACCTGTTCACCGATATCGGCAGCGGTTTCTCGTTCCGCGGTCGGGTGGCTTACGAGTTTCCGGATTCCGGCGTGCCCGAAAGCTTCATACTCAATGCCGCGATTGGTCAGACCGTCACTGATCACGAAAAGGCGCCGATCGGCGATCTGACATGGTACGTGGCGAGCACCTGGCGAGAATTCGACGACGCGCCTACGTTCGTTTCGATCACCCCTGGGATGCGCACCCATTTGGGCGGCAACCTGTTCCTGCTCGCGGGCATCGAAATCCCGCTGGCCAACACCAGCAGCTTCTTCCGCGAAGGATTTACGGTGCAGCTGGTTAAGGGGTTCTAAGGCAGAAGGCGCCTGAACTCGTTGGGTGCAAGGCCGGTCATCTGCCGGAACCGGCTGGAGAACTGGGCGTGCGAGGCAAAGCCGCTCGCGATCGCGATCGCGCTGATCGGTCTGTCTCGCTCGCCCAGGAGCTGGCACGCAAGCGCGATCCGCTCTCGGATGATGTAGGCATAGGGCGGCAGCCCCATGGCGGACCGGAACCCGCGGGCGAAGTGGAACCTGCTATAGCCAGCAAGCTCGGCGAGATCGTCCAGCCGGATGTCCTTGTCAAGATTGGCTGCAACAAATTCGCGCACACGCGCTATCGCATGGGGAGCGATAAGCAATCGACCCTCGCTCGCAGGGAGCTTGAGATGCCTTTCGCACAGTCGCACGATTAGCGCATTGAGCTGCACTTCGAGCGCCATCTGCGCACAATCGCTTGCTTCTGCCGAAGTGATCAGCGCCATGAGCAGGCGTGCAATGAGCGGGTCGAATTGTCCCACCCGCTCCTGAAAATCGACTGTGTCGGGATTGCGATCGAGCGCCGCGGCGATCTCGGAAGCGACGAATCCCGGCTCAAGATAGACATGGGCAAAAGCAATCGGGCCTTCGGTCGACCAGTGATAGGTCGTTCCGGCCTCGATCGTGGTGTAGGCGTAGGTCTTGGCATCCTCGACCAGCGAGCCGTAGCGGCTGCGCCGCGTCACACGCTTCGGCCCGCCCAGATGCACCGCAATGCTGTGGTGATCGAGTGCCGGTTGGCGCATTTCGCGGGCACTTCCGGCCCAGCGCTGAATAATGGCCCCTGGCAACCGTCGCGGTGCTGTGGCAACGGTTCCGGGCTTCTGCGCCCAGTCCCGCCACGCCAGCGGATGGATCGCTCCGGGTAATGAGCTTGTCGGGCGGACAGATGAGTTCATTGGCGCAAGAATACACATTAAAAGGTTGTAACTGTCCAGAGATTCCCGCGGCGGCGGCTTTGTACGTCTTGTGCTTCTAAAGCACTGCAAGGCCTGATATCCTGCGGTTCCAGCGCGTGCAGACTGGTGAGCCAGAGAGGGAGGATCCGATGAAGCAATCATGGCGACACTTGGCCGCTTTTGGTCTGGCAACCATCAGCCTTGCGGGCTGTGTGGTCGATATCGGCGATGATGCGCCGGATCGGGCCGAAGCGGTTCCGCCCCCGCCGGTGCCGATGCTCTGCAATGCCGCGCCCGCGCAGTATCATGTCGGGCATGATGCGACGCAGGGCATGGGCGAGGCGATTCTCAAGGACAGCGGCGCGCGGTCCCTGCGCTGGGGCGCGCCCAATTCGGCCTGGACCATGGATTACCGTGAGGACCGGGTGAACGTCAGATACGATGGCAAGATGAAGATCACCGAGATCACCTGCGGATGACCGGCAAGGCGTGGGCGAGTTCAGGTTCGCCCTATGAGACGACCTTCGGGTTCGCCCGCGCGGTGAGCGAGGGGAATCGCATCATCGTCGCAGGCACCGGCCCAGTCGAACCTGACGGCACCACCACGCCCGGCGGAGCTGCGGAGCAGGCGGCGCGGTGCTGCGCGATCATCGTCGCGGCGATTGAGGAACTCGGCGGATCGGCGGCGGACGTGGTGCGCACCCGGATGCTGCTCACCCACCCGGACGATCAGGACGCAGTGGGCGCCGTGCACGCGCAGTACTTCGGCGCGGCGAAACCGGCAGCGACCATGGCGGGGGTGGCATGGCTGTGCCGCCCCGAATGGCGCGTCGAAATCGAGGCCGAGGCGGTGGTGACCTAGCAAAAAACCGCATTCTGCGGTGGGGGCCCAGCCTTTTCACGCCCCTCTAACCCCGTTAGAGGCTTTGCCCATGCACGGACAGTTTCAACTCACCGATGACCAGCTGGCGATCCGCGAGGTCGCGCAGCGCTTCACCGCCGACAACATCGCCCCCCACGCCGCCGAGTGGGACGAGAAGCACATCTTCCCGCGCGACGTGATCCAGCGCAGCGCGGAGCTTGGTTTTGGCGCGATCTATGTCTCGGAAGAGGCGGGCGGGATCGGGCTCGGGCGGCTCGAGGCGGCGCTGATCATGGAGGCGATGGCCTACGGCTGTCCTTCCACCAGCGCGTTCATTTCGATCCATAACATGGCCTCGTGGATGATCGACCGCTTCGGCGGCGAGGCGGTGAAGGCGAAGTACCTGCCCGGCCTCGTCACCATGGAGCACATCGCCAGCTACTGCCTGACCGAACCGTCAAGCGGATCGGATGCGAGCGCGCTGCGCACCACCGCGCGGCGCGACGGCGATCATTACGTGCTCAACGGCACCAAGCAGTTCATCTCGGGCGCGGGCGCGAACGAGATCTATGTCGCGATGGTGCGCACCGGAGAAGACGGCCCCAAGGGCATTTCCTGCGTGGTGATCGAAAAGGACATGCCCGGCGTCAGCTTCGGCGCACAGGAAAAGAAGCTCGGCTGGCATTCGCAGCCGACCGCGCAGCTGATCCTCGAGGACGTGCGGGTGCCGGTGGAGAACCTCGTCGGCGGCGAGGGCGAGGGCTTCCGCATCGCGATGATGGGGCTGGATGGCGGGCGCTTGAACATTGGCGCGTGTTCGCTCGGCGGAGCGCAGCGCTGCCTGGATGAAGCAATCCGCTACACCAAGGATCGCAAGCAGTTCGGGCAAGCCGTCGCCGAATTCCAGAACACCCAGTTCATGCTCGCCGACATGGCAACTGATCTGGAGGCGGCGCGCGCGCTGCTCTATCTCGCGGCCGCGAAAGTCACCGACAACGCGCCCGACAAGACCCGCTTTTCGGCGATGGCCAAACGCCTCGCCACCGACAGCGGCAGCGCGATTGCCGACCGCGCGCTGCAATTGTTCGGCGGCTATGGTTATCTGCAGGACTATCCCATCGAACGCTTCTGGCGCGATCTGCGGGTCCATTCGATCCTCGAAGGCACCAACCAGATCATGCGCATGGTCGTGGGCCGGGATCTGTTGCGCCAGTGAGCCGCGTCACGCTCACGATGACGACGCTGGTGGTGCCCGACTACGATGCGGGGATCGCGTTCTGCGTCGATGCGCTCGGCCTCGATCTGATCGAGGACAGCGACATGGGCAGCGGCAAGCGCTGGGTGGTGGCGGGCGGCGCAGAGGGCGGGCGAGTGCTGATCGCCAAGGCAGCCAATGACACGCAGACCGCAGCCATCGGCAACCAGACCGGCGGGCGTGTCGGGTTCTTCGTCCACACCGATGATTTCGCAGCCGCTCATGCACAGCTCGTCGCGGCAGGCGTGCGCTTTGCGGAAGAGCCGCGCCATGAACCTTACGGCACAGTGGCAGTGTTCAGCGATCCGTTCGGCAATCGCTGGGATCTGATCGAACCGAAAGAAGCGGTGCTATGACCGACGACGTTCTCATCCGGACGAATGGCCCGATCGGCCACATCAGCCTTAACCGCCCCAAGGCGCTGCACGCGCTGACGCTGGAGATGTGCCACGCGATGAGTGCGGCGCTGTCCGCATGGGCGGACGAGGATGCGATTCAGGCCGTCATCCTCGATCACGATGATGGCCGCGGCTTCTGCGCAGGCGGTGATATCGCCTTTTTGCGCGACTCGGCGCTCAATGATGGCGGGGTCAGCGGGCGGCGGTTCTTCCACGATGAGTATCAGCTCAATCACCAGATGTTCGCTTACGCCAAGCCGATTGTCGCCTTCATGGACGGCATCACCATGGGCGGCGGCGTGGGCATCAGCCAGCCCGCGAAATTCCGCGTCGCGACCGAGAACACCCGCTTTGCCATGCCCGAGACCGGGATCGGCCTGTTCCCTGATGTTGGCGGCGGCTGGTATTTGTCGCGGCTGGGCGGACGCATGGGCCAGTTCCTCGCCTTGACCGGCGCGCGGCTCGATGGCTCGGAATGCCTGTGGACGGGCCTTGCCACGCACTACGTGCCGAGCGAGATGCTTGCCGACCTGAAGGCGCGCATCCACGACCACCCTGACCGGATCGCGGGCATCCTCAGCGAGCCGGTCGGCACCCCGCCCAAGGCGCGGATCGAAGCCAACGCGGACAAGATCATCAAGCACTTCGCCTCGGACGCCTATGAGGACATCCTCGCCAGTCTCGAAGCTGCTGCCGAAGCAGGCGACGACTGGGCGATGAAGGAGCGCGACACATTGGGCACCAAGAGCCCGCAGACCTGCAAGGTCGCGCTGCGGCAGCTGGCAGAGAGCGCAAACCTGACCGACTTCGCCGACAATATGCGCATGGAATACCGCATCGCGTCGCGCGTCCTGACCCGCCCCGATTTTGCCGAAGGCGTGCGCGCGGTGATCATCGACAAGACCAACGACCCCAAGTGGGACCCGGCGACTCCGGAAGAGGTCGGCGCCGAGCTGATCGACACGATCTTCGCGCCCCTGCCCGCCGATGAGGAATGGAAACCGCTATGACATACCAAACCATCACCGCCGAAACCGATGCGCGCGGCACGAAAGGCGTCACGCTGCTGACGATCAACCGCCCGCAGGCGCTAAACGCATTGAATTCGACAGTGCTGGCGGAATTGATCGACGCTTTCGCCGCCTATCAGGCGGACGCGACCCAGCTTTGCGCGATCCTCACCGGCTGCGGCGACAAGGCGTTCGCGGCCGGGGCCGACATCAAGGAAATGAGCGACAAGGCGGCTGCCGATTTCTTCCTCGACGATTTCTTCAGCCCGTGGACGAGCGAGATCGTCAAGAAGACGAGGAAGCCGTGGATCGCGGCGGTCAACGGCTTTGCGCTGGGCGGCGGGTGCGAGCTTGCGATGATGGCGGACTTCATCATTGCGTCCGACAAGGCGCGCTTCGGGCAGCCCGAGATCAAGCTGGGTGTTGCCCCCGGCATGGGCGGATCGCAGCGGCTGACCCGCGCGATCGGCAAGTCGAAGTCGATGGAAATGTGCCTCACCGGCCGGATGATGGATGCGGCCGAGGCCGAGCGCAGCAATCTGGTGGCGCGCGTGGTGCCGCATGAGGAGTTGATCGCCGAGACGCTCAAGACCGCCGCGACCATCGCCGCGATGCCGCCGATGGCGGTGATCGCCAACAAGGAGATGGTCAATTCCGCGTTTGAAATGACGCTGGATCAGGGCCTGATTGTCGAACGCCGCATCTTCCAGATCCTCACTGCGAGCGAGGACAAGGCCGAAGGCATGGCGGCGTTTATCGAGAAGCGCGAAGGCGTGTGGAAGGGGCGGTGAGCCAGTCCCCCTCCCGCATGCCCCCGGCTCGGGGGCCGGGGCGGGTATCGGGGTTAGGGGTGGGCACGTAACGCGCACCTTCAGAACAGTCTTCGGGAGACAGGCCCACCCCCGGCCTCTCCCGCAAGCGGGAGGGGAGAGAAATGAAAATCGCCTTTATCGGGCTCGGCAATATGGGCGGCGGAATGGCCGCCAATCTGGTCAAGGCGGGACACGCCGTGCGCGCCTTCGACCTCAGCGAACCGGCGCTCGCCGCCGCGCGCGAGGCAGGGTGCAACACCTTCGCCACCGCCAGGGAAGCCTGCGAGGGAGCCGAAGCGGTGGTCTCGATGCTGCCCAACGGCCAGATCGTGAAATCGGTCTATGAAGGCGATGTGATCGGCCATGCCCCGGCGGGCGCGATCCTGCTCGACTGCTCGACCATCGATGTCGCCACTGCGCGCGATGTTATCGCGATGGCGAGCGAGGCAGGCTACGACATGGTCGATGCGCCGGTCTCGGGCGGGATCGCCGCGGCGGCGGGGGGCACGCTGACCTTCATGGTCGGCGGTACGAGGGAAGCCTTCGCGCGTGCCGAGCCGATCCTCGCGGCGATGGGCAAGGCGGTGATCCATGCAGGCGATGCGGGCACAGGCCAGGCGGCCAAGATCTGCAACAATATGCTGCTGGCGATCCACATGATCGGCACCTGCGAGGCCTTTGCGATGGCTGAGAAGCTCGGGCTCGATCCGCAGACGTTTTATGACATTTCGAGCGTCTCATCCGGCCAGTGCTGGTCGATGACCTCCTATTGCCCCGTCCCCGGTGTCGGGCCAGTCACGCCCGCCGACAACGACTATCAGGGCGGGTTCGCCGCCGGACTGATGCTCAAGGATCTGCGATTGGCGATGGAAGCCGCGCGCGGCGTGGGCGCGACGGTCGAGCTCGGCGAACACGCCCGCGCGATCTACGAGGCCTTTGCCAAGGACAATGCCGGGGTCGATTTTTCCGGCGTGATCCGCACGCTTTAGGGACAGGCCTGCGCGGCCGCTGCGTCCATTCGCCGAGCCGCTGCAGCATCGCGTTGGCGCACGCCTTCGAGCGTTCGGATCAGCACCTCGCAGTCGAACTGTGTCCCCTTGGTCATGGCCTCGGCGGCGATCTCGGCGAACGCGTCGAGCGGCATCACCTGTGGCCCGCGCTCGAGGAACGCTGTCTGCCAGCGCTCGGCCCCGACGAGAATGTCTGTGATGGTCTGCCGTCCGGTGCCGCCCGGTTCGCCCAGAACTTCCTGCCCGAGCGCAATCAGCAAGTCGTTGGGGGTCTCCTGCCGCCGGAACAGCGCGGCATAGCGGCGCGCAGCCTCGGCCTCGTCCCCCGCGTTCAGCGCCAGTCGCAGCACCGCTTCCTGCGCGAGCGGCTCACGCCAGCCGCGCTGCCCGGCGATCTGGATGGTGGCCGCCGCTGCGTCGGCCTGACCGGCACGGGATTGTGCGGCGGCGAGCAGGGTCAGGTGCTCGGCCGGAATGGGACGGCGCTGCACCAGCCGCTCGGCCTCGGCCAGCGCGCGCGCCGGATCATCGGCATCGATTGTCACCAAGGCGATCTGCGTTTGGGCATCGCTGCGCAGAGGGGCCGGGACCAACGCGGCGAGGGCCGGATCGGACAAGCTTTGCCGATCAATCTGCAGGACTGTCGTGATCGCAGCGATCGCCAGCAGCGCTGCCCACCATGCCAACCGCCCGATCATGCGCGTCCCCTCGGCACATCCGCCGCGCTGCGGGTGAGCATCAGCAGCGCAAAGCCACCGAACGCGAGGATGGTCTGGTTGCGGAGCGGGTAATCGGTAATCGACTGTGGACCCCTGAAAATCAACTGGTTAGCTGATCTGGGGCTGAGTATTGGCGTGCTGGGGTGCGCTTTTCGATATCTGCGGGTGGTGGGTGCGACCCGTCGGTGACACGGGTCAGTGGAGCCGGGCCAGCACTTCGGCGATGCGGCGGCTCGCGGTGCCGTCGCCGTAGGGATTGTGCGCGCGCGCCATCGCGGCATAGGCCGCCGGATCGTCCAGAAGGCGCGTAGTTTCAGCAACAATAACAGCAGGATCGGTGCCGACGAGCCGCGCTGTGCCGGCCGCCACGCCTTCGGGCCGCTCGGTCGTGTCGCGCATCACCAGCACCGGTTTGCCGAGGCTCGGAGCCTCTTCCTGGATGCCGCCGGAATCGGTCAGGACGATGTCGCAGGCCGCCATCATCGCCACAAAATCGAGATAATCCAGCGGGTTGATCAGCGCAATGTTGGAAAATCCTGCGAGCGAGGCCTGCATCACCCCGGCAACGTTAGGATTGGGGTGCAGGGGATAGACGATCGCCACACCGGGCCGCGCTGCAAGCATCTGTAATGCCGCCGCAATCTGCTCCATCCCCGCGCCGAAGTTCTCGCGGCGGTGGGCGGTCACAGCGATGATCCGCTGGCCTGAAAAGCGTGCTTGCAGCGGCCCTACAACCGGCGCGAGGCCAGGATCGGCGGCGATTTTTCCCTGCGCGAACAGGAGCGCATCCACCACTGTATTGCCGGTCACGTGGATGGAGTTTTCATCCACGTTTTCAGCGCGTAACGCCGCCGCAGCAGTTGCAGTCGGGGCGAAATGGAGGTCGGCGACCACACCGGTCACCTTGCGGTTCACTTCCTCGGGCCAGGGCGAGTAGATGTTCCCGCTGCGCAGCCCCGCCTCGACGTGACCCACTGGAATCCTTCGGAAATAGCACGCGAGGCTCGCCATCATGGTGGTCAGCGTGTCGCCATGCACCAGCACCCGATCGGGTCTAAGAACGTCCAAAGCCTCGCCAAAACGCGTCAGGATGCGACAGGAAAGCGCATCAAGCGACTGGCCGGGCTGCATCAGGTCAAGGTCCAGATCCGGTTTGAGGTCAGCCAGCGTCAGCACGGAATCGAGCAATTCGCGGTGCTGCGCGGTGACCACCACTTTCACATCGAACTGCCCGGTTTCGCGCAGCGCGGCGACCACCGGAAACATCTTGATCGCTTCGGGCCGGGTGCCGAAGGTGACGAGGATGCGCGGCTTCGCGCCTCCGGCATTCATCGGCGCAGCATGCCCCGCGTGTCGAACACCAGCTTGCCCGCCAGATCATCGGGGACGAGGTGTTTGAACGCGGTGTGATCTACCAGCACCACCACAATCTCGGCGGCCTTGAGCGCTGCGTCAAGCGGCACCAGCTGCGCGCCCGATCCGGCCAATGCGGCGGGCAGATCGTCGGTGAAGGGCTCCACCACGAGCAGCCGTTCGCCGTGGCTGCGCGCCAGATTGGCGGAGATGGCAAGCGCGGGGCTCTCGCGGAAGTCGTCGATATCGGGCTTGAAGGCGAGGCCGAGCAACGCGACCTTGCTGCCGGGTGCCGCGTCGATCAACGCGCGGATGCGGGTTTCGGTGTGCACCGCCTTGTGATCATTGACCTCGCGCGCGGTGCGCACCAGCCGCGCCGCCTCTGGCGCGGCGGCGGCGAGGAACCACGGATCGACTGCGATGCAATGCCCGCCCACGCCGGGGCCGGGCTGGAGGATGTTGACGCGCGGGTGGCGGTTGGCGAGCCGGATCACGTCCCACACATCCACGCCGATCGCATCGGCGATCATCGAGAGTTCGTTGGCAAACGCGATGTTGACGTCGCGGAAGGCGTTTTCGACCAATTTCACGGTCTCGGCCACGCGCGCCGAAGTGGCAAGGCACGCGCCCTTGACGAAGCTGGAATAGAGCAGCGCTGCCCGCTCCGCACAGGCCGGCGTTACGCCGCCGATCACGCGGTCATTATGCACCAGCTCGCTGACGATCCGGCCGGGCAAGACCCGCTCGGGGCAATAGGCGAGCGCGATATCCGCATCCCCTTCAGCACCCTCACGCGGGACCACCAGATCGGGGCGAGCTTCCGCGATGATTGCGGCCACGCGGTCAGTGGTGCCGACCGGCGAGGTGCTTTCGATAATCACGCAGGCACCGGGCATGATCTTTGGCGCAATCGCACGCGCGGCGGCCTCGACATAGGAAATGTCGGGGCTGTTGTCTGGCCCCAGCGGGGTCGGCACGGCGATCATGTAGAAACTGGCCGATGGCACTTCGGTCGATGCGACCAGCGTCTGCGCGGCAATGGCATCATGCACCAGCGCATCGAGATCGCGTTCCTCGATATGCACGCCGCCCGCGTTGACTGTTGCCACCACCCGTTCTGAGATATCAACGCCGCACACTGCCCAGCCATGGCTTGCAAGCACGGCAGCAGTCGGCAGGCCGATATAGCCGAGCCCGATCACCGCGACCTGATGGTCGGGCGCCGCGCGCCGGCCCGCCTTGCGCGAAAGCGCTGCGCTGGCATCGAAAGGTGCATTCATGAAGCTGTCGTCCTGCGGAGTCCGGCAGGATATTGGCCGCAAAGCCCTTAAAATCGCGTTAGGCTTGTCTGTTCTCGATGAAGGCGGCCAGCGCGGTATTTAAATGGCCGATGGTTGGCGACTGCTGGCGGGGTAGCTCCCCCAGAGCCAAGCCCTCCGCGATCCGGCTTGCCAGCTCGTTTTCATCACGCGCCAACAGGATGCCGGGGCGCCCGGCCAGCTGCTGCGCGGTGGCGCGCTGGTGATCATTGCGATGTTCGCGCAGATCGGCGCGGCGCGGCAGCAGCACGATCGGCTTTGCCAGCCGGGCGGCCGTCAGGATCGTGCCGATCCCGGCATGGCTGACAATCAGCTGCGCCTGTCTGATCAGTTGCTCGAACTCCGCTGCGGTAAAGTCCGGACGCACATTCATGTGCTGCGGGCGATAACTTCCCTTGCCCATCTGGGCAATTACCGGCAGTTCCAGCCTGGGCGTCAGCGCATCCATCGCCCGGATCAGCCGATCAAAACCGAGCTGCATCCCCACCGTCACAAAGATCACAGCACCGCCCCGTGAAACTGCGGCCGGTTTGCCGAGGCAAGGTGCTCCCACTGCGTCCAGCATTCATGAGCGACTACCAAAGCCAGCTTGCCGCTCAGTGACAGCTCTTCGCCATTGGCGACGCTGTCGATCCACAGGGTCCGCACACCGACCAGCCGCCCGGCCAGTAGGCAGAAGAAGCCCGGTGCCGATCCGGTCGTGACCAGCACCTGAGGACGGTGCCTGAGTACCAGCCAAACTGCGACGACCGCACAGGCGATCGCGCGAAACGGGGTGTTCATGTTGCAATCGGGCAGCGTATCGAAGCCGTCGATCTCCGGTTCGCTGCCAAGATTGCGGTGGGTCACAACATACCGGACATCATAACTGTCGAGCACCGGGCGCAGCAGCATCAACTGCTCCCAATGTCCTCCAGCCGATGCCACGGCGAGGACCCTTGTAGCCCCGTTGTTCATGATCGTTTTTCCGTTTGCTGCGACGCCAAACTGCGGCTCGTGGTGGCAGGGGCGCTGGGGGGCTGTCAACCACGACCTGGGTATTTGTGCGTATGCGCACTCTTGCCCTGTCGCCTGCCAGCCGCCAGACATCGCGCAAAGGGAGAAAGCCATGAGTCATCACGCGGGGCCGCTGGCGGGCCTGAAGGTCGTCGAATTCAGCGGCATCGGCCCCGGCCCGCATGTAGCGATGCTGCTCGCCGATCTCGGCGCGGAGGTGGTGCGGATCGACCGGCCGGGCGCCCGGGTGAGCAATCCGGTGGTCGAACGCGCGCGGCACCGGCTGGCGGTGGATTTGAAGAGCGACGAAGGCAAGGCGCATGTGCGCGCGGCGGTGGCGGCGGCGGATGTGCTGATCGAGGGGTTCCGTCCGGGCGTAATGGAGCGGCTGGGGCTGGGGCCGGAGGAGCTGCTCGGCCTCAATCCACGCCTCGTTTATGCGCGGATGACCGGCTGGGGGCAGGACGGGCCACTGGCGCAGGCGGCCGGGCACGACATCAATTACATCGCGATCACTGGCGCACTCTCCGCCGTGGGCCGGGTGGGCGAGACCGCCACGCCGCCGCAGAACCTCGTCGGCGATTTCGGCGGCGGTTCGATGTATTGCGCCTTCGGGATCATGGCCGCGCTCTATGAACGCGAGAAGTCGGGCAAGGGGCAGGTGGTCGATGCGGCGATTGTCGACGGGGCGACCAGCCTGATGAGCTTCTTCTTCGGGGTGCGCCAACTGCCGCATCTCACCACCGAACGCGGGCGCGGGATGCTCGGCGGGGCGGCGCATTTCTATCGCTGCTTCCCGTGCGCGGACGGCAAGGAAATCTCCTTGGGGTCGATCGAGCCGCAGTTCTATGCCGAGATGCTGGCCAAGGCAGGTGCTCCTGCGGAACTGGCCGAGGGGCAGATGAACCCGGCGAATTGGGACGACTACGCCGAGAAGCTGGCGAAGCTGTTCCTCACCAAGACCCAGGCCGAATGGTGCGCGCTGCTCGAAGGATCGGATGCGTGCTTTGCCCCGGTGCTGGGGATCGAGGAGGCGCGCGATCACCCGCATATGAAAGCGCGTGGGGCCTATGTGGAGCACGAAGGCGCATGGCACACTGCCCCCGCACCGCGCTTCAGCCGCACGCCGGGCGCGGTGCGGTCGAGCGCAGATGACGGGGCCGAGGTGGTCGCACGCTGGCAGGGAGCCGCATGATGGCGGGCAGGTTCTTCGATGAATGGACCGTGGGCGAGCGGATCGAGCACGAAATCCGCCGCACCGTGACCGAGACCGACAACCTGTTGTTCTCTTGCCTGACCCACAACCCGCAGCCGCTGCACTTGGATGTCGAGGCCGCCAAGGCGAGCGGGTTCGGGCAGATTCTGGTGAACTCGACCTTCACCTTCAGCCTGCTGGTCGGGCTGTCGGTCGGTGATACGACGCTGGGCACGCTGGTCGCCAATCTCGGCTTCGACAAGGTGGTGACCCCCAAGCCGGTGTTCATCGGCGACACGCTGCGCGCGGTAAGCGAGGTCAAGGAATTGCGCGCCAGCACCTCGCGCCCCGATGCCGGGATCGTCACCTGGGTGCACGAAATGTGGAACCAGCGCAATGAAGTGGTGTGCCGCTGTGAGCGGTCGGCCCTGATCCAGCGCAAGGGGTAGCTTGACGCATCCCCCTGTCTCCGCGCACATTCTGCGCGGGAGACGAGGGGAGAGCGGCATTGCGCAAAACATGGATCGGGCTTGTTGCCGTCAGCCTGATGGCGCTGGCGGCGTGCAGCGGCGAGGGTGCGGTTGATCCGGCAAAGTCCGGTACCGGCGAAGACACCATCGAACTCGCCGAGTTTCCCGACCGGCCCTATTGGGGTGACACCCACCTTCACACCGACAATTCGGTCGACGCCTTCGGCTTCGGCGTGCGGCTCGGGCCGGAAGCGGCGCTGCGGTTCGCGCGGGGCGAGGAAGTCACCGCCACCACCGGCGGCAAGGCACGGCTTGACCGCCCGCTCGACTTTCTGGTGATCGCCGACCACTCCGACGCGATGGGCGCAACCCGGCGGCTCTACGATGCGCCGCGCTGGTATGTCGAATGGGTGATCGGCGACGAAACCGTGCTGCGCTGGTATGATCTGATGCACGAAAGCCCGGAAGGCTCGCAGCGCGCGATGGCCGAACTGATCAACGCCGCGGCCACCGACACCTTGCCCGAAGCCTTCAGCGATCCCGAAGCCGCGCAGGAAGGCACCGAAGACCTCTGGAACACCCAGCTCGGCCTGCTCGACCGCTATAACGAGCCGGGCGTGTTCACCGCTTTTGCGGGGTTCGAATGGACGCTGATGCCCGACGGCAACAATCTCCACCGCGTGGTGATGTTTCGCGACGGTAGCGACCGCACGCGCCAGACCCTGCCGCTGGGCGGGATAACCAGCAAAGTCGAGCAGCTGTGGGACTACATGGCGGGCTATGAGAAGCAGACCGGCGGCAAGGTGCTGGCGATCCCGCACAATTCCAATCTCTCGAACGGGTTGATGTTCGAAGAGACGATGGCCGATGGCTCGCCGATGACCGCCGCCTATGCCGCCCGCCGCGCGGCGGCCGAGCCGGTGGTCGAAGCCACCCAGATCAAGGGCGACAGCGAAACCCACCCGTTCCTCTCGCCCAATGACGAACTGGCGGGGTTCGGGGTCAAGGGCTGGGAGCTGGGCAACCTCCCGCTCACCGCGCGCGCCACGCCGGATATGTATGCGGGCTCCTATGCGCGTTCGGCGCTGCTGCGCGGGCTCTCGCTGGAGGCGCAGCTGGGCGTGAACCCCTATGCTTTCGGGATGATCGGATCGACCGACAGCCACACGGCGCTGGCGACCGGGGACGAGAACAATTTCTGGGGCAAGCTGACGGTCAACGAGCCCGCGTACAAGGATCGCGCGATGACGCCGCAGAACCTCGGCACCAATGAGGGGCGGTTCGGGTGGCACTATCTGGCGGGCGGCTATGCTGCGGCCTGGGCGCGGGGCAATACGCGAGCGGAGATCTTCGATGCGTTCCAGCGGCGCGAGGTTTACGCCACCACCGGCCCGCGCATGACGGTGCGGGTGTTCGGCGGGTTCGACTTCACCGATGCGGACTGGAGCGGCGACTGGGTGCGCAAAGGCTACACCAACGGGGTGCCGATGGGTGGTGAACTGACCGACAACGGCCGCGCGCCAAGCTTCCTCATCAGCGCGATGAAAGACCCCGACGGCGCGAACCTTGACCGGGTGCAGGTGGTCAAGGGCTGGATCGACGCTAGCGGCACGGCGCAGGAGCGGGTTTACGATGTCGTGTGGAGCGACATGGCCAAACGCCCGCGAACCGCGAAGGGCCTCACCCCGGTGGGCGATACGGTCAACCGCAAGGACGCGACCTATGCCAATACCATCGGTGCAGCAGAGTTGCGCACCACCTGGACCGATCCCGATTACGCCGCCGGGCAGCGCGCGTTTTACTATGTGCGTGTGCTCGAAATCCCCACGCCGCGCTGGACGTTGTTCGATGCGGTGCGGTTCGGGATCACGCTGTCCAAGGACGCAATGGCCGACGCGGTGGCGCAGGAGCGCGCCTATACCTCCCCGATCTGGCTCAAGCCTGCCGCATGAAACTACCCGGCTGGGCGCGCGAGCCGTTGGTGCATTTTGTGGGGCTGGGGGCGGTGCTTTATGTCGGGCTGACATGGGGCGGGTCGCCGCCCGATCCGGCCTCGCGCGTGATCGACGTCGATAGAGCACAACAAGCGCAGCTGGCGGCGGGGTTCGCGCGGGTGATGGGCCGCGCGCCGACCGATGCCGAGCTCGATGCGGCCATCGCCCGCCATGTGCGCGAAGAGGTGCTGTACCGCGAGGCGTTGAAGCTGGGGCTCGATCAGGGCGATGCGGTGGTGCGCCAGCGGATGGTCGCCAAGATGGACATGAGCGCGAGCGGCGCTGCGGAACTGGCCGAGCCGGATGAGGCGACTTTGCGGGCCTTCTTCGAGAAGAACCGCGCGCGCTATGCCGGGGCGCAGACGGTGAGCTTTGAACAGCGGTTGTTCGCTGATGAGGCGGCGGCGCGGGCCGCGCTGGCGAGCGGCCGGGCGGGCCAGTCGAGCAGCCTGCCTGCCGCTATGGCCTACACCCCACAGCGCGAAGTCGAGGCGCGGTTCGGGCAGCAGTTTGCGCGCGAACTCGGAGGGCTTGTGGTGGGCGAGGCATGGCAAGGCCCGATCCCTTCGGGCTTTGGCTGGCATATCGTGCGGGTGACCGCGCGCGGGCAAGCCAAGGCCGATTTCGCCGCGCTCCGCCCGCCTATCCTCAATGACTGGCGCGCCGAGCAGATCGAGGCGCGCAAACAGCGCGCTTACGAGATCCTGCGCGGCGCCTACCGGGTGAATATCGCCAAGTGACGCGGGCGCTGTTCCGGTGGCTGGCCATCGCCTGCGCCCTGCTCGCCGCCCAGGCGCGCGCGGACGAACTGCGTCCGGCGGTAATCGAACTGACCGAGCGCGAGGCCGGCGCGTGGGTGATGGAATGGAAGCTCCCGGTCGTGGCCTCGCGCGCGCAGGACGTTGCGCCCTTCGCGCAGCCCGTCTTGCCAATGGGCTGCAAGGCGACTGACGAGCCTGTGTTGCGCGCAGCTCCGTTGGCACTGCTTGGCCGACAGGAAATGCTGTGCCGGGGCGAACTGGAGGGCCAGAGCTTCGGGCTGAGCGCCATCGCTGGCGGCTCGGATGCCATCGCGCGCTTCCTGCCCCGCGATCGCCCACCCCAGAGCTTCCGCCTCACCGCCGCCGCGCCCACTGCCACCATCGCGGCTGCGCCCGATACCATGCAGGTGCTGCGCGACTATCTGATGATCGGCGCGGAGCACATCCTGCTGGGCTGGGATCACCTGCTGTTCGTGATCGCGCTGGTTCTGCTGGTGCGCAGCGGCTGGGCCGTGGTCAAGGCCGCGACCGCCTTCACCATCGCCCATTCTATCACGCTTGTGGCAACGAGCCTCGGCTACGCGGGACTGCCATCGCGCCCGGTCGAGGCGTTGATCGCGCTGTCGATCGTGTTCCTCGCGGTCGAGGTCGCACTGGTGCTGCGGGAACCCGAACGCCGCACCTTCACCCGGCGCAGGCCATGGGCGGTGGCCTTTGCCTTCGGGCTGGTGCACGGCTTCGGCTTTGCAGGCGCGCTCGCCGAGATCGGCCTGCCGCCGGGCGAGATTCTCCCTGCGCTGCTGGCGTTCAACCTCGGGGTCGAGGCGGGGCAATTGCTGGTGGTGGGCGGAGTGATCGCGCTGCTCGCCATCCTGAACCACGCCGCGCCGCAGGCCAAGCGGGGCGTGCTGCGCGCCAGCACCTACGCCATCGGCGCGACCGGTAGCTTCTGGCTGATCGGGCGAGTTATCGGTTAGATGCCAGCTAGCCCTTCCCCTTGGGGAAGGGTTGGGATGGGGGTTCCACCGTCGATAAGGCAGTACCCCCACCCCCAGCCCCTCCCCAAGGGGAAGGGGAGTTTATTGCAGCACTACCGCGGAACCGGATCGCCCCCAAGAGCCTGCCACAGCACGATCCGCGCACGTTGCGCGCGGCCCAGCGCTGCGGCGGCACGTTCACCGCTGGCATCGGCGGCGCGGCGGGCTTCGAGCACTTCGAGGAAGCTGGCGAGGCCTGCCCGGTAACGCGTCTCGGCCAGCCCGGCGGCGCGCTGCAACTGATCGCGCTCGGCGATTGACAGCCGCGCTTCGGCATCGGCAGCGGCGACCACGCCGTACCCCGCCTCGGCATCGCCCAGCGCGGTGAACACCGCCCCGCGATAGGCCGCAAAGGCGGCGCGCTTGTCGGCGGCGGCACCGTCGATCTCCGCGCCCACGCGCCCGAAATCGAGCAGCGGCCCGGCGATTCCCGCGGTCAGCGTGCCGACAATCGAATCCTCATCGAACAGATCCTCGGGATCGAAGGCCAGCAACCCGATCACCGCCGACAGCGTGATGCGCGGGAAGCGCGCGCGGGCAGCGGCGGCAAGATCGGCGTCGCTCGCCGCGAGGTTGGCCGCAGCTGCGACCACATCGGGGCGGTTGGCCAGCAGTTCCGAGGGCAGCGATACAGGCGCGGCAGCAGGCGCAAGTTCGGGCGCGGCGGCAACCAGCGCGGCACGCACCGTGCCGGCATCCTGACCGGTCAGCGTCACCAGCCGCCCGACCAGCCGCACCCGCTCGCTCTCCAGCGCAGCAAGGCGCACGGCGGAGGAGCTGGCGGTTGCCTCGGCGCGCACGCGGTCGAAACCGGGGGCGATCCCGGCCTCCTCGCGCACCTTTGCCAGGCTCGCCAATTGCTGCGCGGCGGTCACATCGGCGGTGATGGCGGCGGCGCGCGCGTCGATCACCCGCCAGTCGGTCACACTGCCCGCGATTTCGGCGAGCAGCGCCAGTCGCACGCCCTGCGCCTCGGCGGTGGCGGCGTCGATCCGGGCGATGGCGGCGCGTTCCTTCGCCTTCAGCTGACCGAAGATATCGGGATCCCAGCTCGCGGTGATGTTGGCACCGTAAGAGGTCTGTTCGGCGGGGATGAAGCCCTGCTCGCCCGCCTCGCCGAACTGGTTGGTGTTGATGCGGTTGCGAGTGACGCTGGCATCGGCGGATATGTTCGGCAGGCGTTCGGCCCCGGCGCGGCGCGCTCCGGCGCGGGCGGCGTCGATCCGCGCGGCGGCTTCGGCAAGGCTCGGCGCTTCGGTAAGCGCGGCCGCGGAGAGCGCGGCATAGGCCGGATCGCCGGTCGGCATCAGCGCATCGAGCGCCCCCCCGGCCCGCGCATCGGGGGAAAAGAAGAATGCCTCGGGCAAGGCCGGTGTGGGTGTGGCGATTTTCGGCGCAGGGTTGGCTATGCAGGCGGCCAGCGTCAGCGGAAGCAGCGCGGAAGCGAGGATTGCGGCGCGGCGCATCGCCTCAGCTCCCCTTGCCCGTCGATCCGGGCTTCGCCGGGATAAAGGCATCGATCTGCTGCCCGACCCGGAACGCATCGCTCTTGGGCAGGGCGTAGATCAGCTGCAACACCCGCACATCGACCCGCTCAGCGGCGGAATTGGTCAGCGAGCGCTTGGGCACCACCTGCGGCTCGGCGCGCACGAAGGTCGCCTCGACATGCAGTTCGGCAGCACCGCGCGGGGAGACCACCGCCGGTTTGCCGAGCGCGACGCGTGCGACCTCGTTCTCGTCGATATCGACGCGCACGTGGAGCGGGTTGGTCTCGCCCATCTGGATGAAGGGCTGGGCGTTGCCGCCGCCCTGCGTGGCGACGAATTCGCCTGCGCGGATGTTGACCGCGAGGATTTCCCCGGCAATCGGCGCGCGCACCACCAGCTCGTCGAGCGTCGTGCGCGCTGCCCCTGCCGCCGCTTGGGCAGCGACGAGTTGCGCACGTGCAAGGCCGAGGCGGCTGGTCGCGGCGGCTTCCTCGCCCTCGGCACGGATCACCTCGGCGCGGCTGACGGCGGCGGGATCGGTGAGGCTGCGATAGAGCGCGAGCTGCTGACGCGCGGTTCGTTGCGCGGCGCTCGCCTCGGCGATGGCAGCGCGGGCTTCGCCAATCGCCGCGTTGGCCTGGCTCTGCTGCGCACGCGCGGAGCGGGCATCGACGGTGAACAGAACCTCGCCCTTCGCCACCCGGTCACCGGGCCGCACGCGGACATCGGTGACGAGGCCGGATAGTGCCGAGCCGATATCGATGATCTCGCTGGCAGGCTCGACAATCCCCGCACCGGCCACGCGCGGTGCATCGGCGAGCTTGCCCACCGCCTTGGGCGGCTGCTCGCCGGGCTCGCTGGTCGAACGGTCGGGCAGGCCGAAGACAATCAGCCACACCGCGATGGCGAGGCCGATCAGCGCGAGGATCGGCAGGATCTGGCGGGCGAAACTTAGATTGCGGAACATGGCGTCCTCGACAGGTTCGGAGCGGAGAGATTGTCAGTGGCCATCGGGCATTTCCTTGCCGTCATGGGTTATACGGCCGTCCTCGAGCACGATGATGCGGTCAGCGAGGTCGAAGATGCGGTTGTCGTGGGTGACGATGATGCAGGCGCGGTCGGGGGCGACCGCGACTTCGCGCAGCAGGTCCATGACCCGGCGGCCCGAGCGCGCGTCGAGCGCGGCGGTCGGCTCGTCGCAGACTACCAGGCGCGGTTCGTGCACCAGCGCGCGGGCGATGGCGACGCGCTGCTGCTGCCCGCCCGAAAGCTGGCGCGGCAGCTTGTCTGCCTGATTGCCGATGTTGAGCTTCTCGAGCAGCACCTTGGCCCGCGCGCGCGCTTCTTCGAGCGGCACGCCCTGCGCGATCAGCGGCACCGCGGCATTGGCGGCGGCGTCGATCGAGGGGATGAGGTTATACTGCTGGAAGATAAAGCCGATATTGTTGAGGCGGAAATTGACCAGCTCGGTGTCCGACAGCTTGTAGATGTCGGTGCCGAACACCTTCACCTCGCCCTCGGTCGGCCACAGGATGCCGCACATGATCGATATCAGCGTGGTCTTGCCCGATCCGCTTTCGCCGACGACGTAGGTGAGCTCGCCCGGGCGCACGTCGGTGTCGATGCCGTGCAGCACGCGGATGGTCGTCTGCCCCGCCTCGAAATCGCGCACGATCCCGCGCGCGCAGATCGCCGCTTCGGGCGCGCAGCCGCCGATCGCACGCGTGTCCATGGGTGCCGCGCCGCTCATCTGAACACCGATGCGGGTTCGGTGTTGAGCACACTCCGGATCGCGATCAGCCCGGTGATGGCAAGGATGATGATCACCGCGACGAGGCTGATCAGCGGGATCTGCCAGGGGATGTAGAAGCCCTTGAAGAACGGATTGGCACTGAACCCCTTGATGAAGGCGACCGTGCCCGCCACGCCTAGCGCATAGCCGATGAGGCCCACGAGCCCCGCCTGCGCGGCGACCATGCCCATGATCTTGCGGTTGGTGACGCCAATGGCCTTCAATGCGCCGAACTGCTTGATATTGTCGCGGATGAACAGGCTGAAGGTGAGGCCGACAATGGCCACGCCGACCACGAAGCCCAGGAACACGGTGATCCCGAAATTGGTCGGAATGCCGGTGTTCTCGATGATGAAATTAACCCCGGCCTGCGAGAATTCATAACGGGTTTCCGCCTTCAATCCGGTCTCCTTCTCGATGCGCGCGGCGACGGCTTCGGGGGTCTCGCCGTCGCGCACGCCCACCAGCACGAAGGACAGGCGGTTGCGGGTGCCGGGGACGAAATTGAGCGCGTTGGAATAGCGGGTGTAGAGCGTCACCGTGCTGGTGAAGCTGGGGATCGAATCCGCGATCCCGCGGATCACTGCGCGCTGATCGTTGAGTTCGAGTCGCTCGCCGATCGGGCTTTGTTCGGGCGGGAAAAAGCGGGTGGTGCCGGTGTCGTCGATCACCACGGAATCGGGCGCGAACAGCACGGACTTGTCGCCTTCGGCCATGCGTTCGGGCAGGCCGATCAGGGTCGCATCGTCGACGCCGATCACGCCCACGCCTTCCAGATCGCCGTCCTTGGTGCGGACATTGGCCTGTGCGCGCAGGTGCGGCACCGCCCATTCCACCCCCTCGACCGAACGCACCCGGTCAAGCGCGGTCGACGGCATGGCGTAGCTGACGTCGGTGGTGCGGCTGACCGGGTCCATCACCCACACTTCGGCCTCCGGCGCGTTGTAGACGCCGCTCGCCCCGCGCTCGACCAGATTGACGAAAATCGTCATCTGCTGGGTGATGAGCAGGGTCGAGAAGGCAATGCCGAACAGCAGCCCGTAGAACTTCTGGGCATCTCCCGTCAGCATCCTGATGGCGATCCAAAGCACGTAATGAGGAACCTTTGCGCGCAGGGAGGGTTGCGGAGAAGGGCGAATCACATCATTATTGAACGGTCGCGTTTAACTGAACGGAGCCGTTCACTTTGTCAATCGCCGGTTCATCTGCCGCGAAAAAATTGCGTGAGCCGCGCAAGCCGGGCCGCCCGCTCGATGCGACGAAGCGGCAGGCGATTGTCGAGACTGCGGCGCACCATTTCTTCCACCATGGCTACGCCGCGACCGCGATCGAGCAGGTTGCTGTCGATGCGGGCGTCTCTAAAGTCACCATCTACAACCAGTTCGGCGACAAGCGCGCGCTGTTCGCCGCCGCTGTCGAATGCGAATGCGAAAAGATGCGCGGGCATTTCTCGCTCGATGCCATGCCGCAGGGCACGATCCGCGAACGTCTGACCGCGATCGGGGAGGCGATCTTCGCGTTCTTGTTCCGCCCGGAAATGATCCAGTTCGAACGCCGCATCGCTGCTGAGACCGAGCATGAACCGGCTATCGGTTCAGCTTTCCTCGAGGCCGGACCGTGGCGCATGAAGCAGGGCTTTGGCGCATGGTTGCGGCACGCTTCAGAAGCGGGGGAGCTGTCGATTGCCGATCCGGCGCTGGCCGCCGAGCAGTTCGTCTCGATGTGCAAGGGTATGGGCGATCTCGAACGGCGCTTCGGTGTCGAGGTAACTCCCGAAGCGAGCCGTAGGCGGATTGTCGGCGCGGTCGATGTGTTTTTGGCTGCATACGGGCGGGTCGACAAGACGTAGCTGGGTTCAGCCCGGCGGCAGCGCATTATCTTGCCATTCACCACCCGCGTCCTACATTGAGGCTGACGAAAGGAATCCGTTGCAATGAGCGACCAGAACGATCCCCAGCAGCAGGGCGATGGCCCCAACCCCTGGGTGAAGCAGCTGATGATCTGGGGCGGGATTTTCCTCGCGCTGCTGCTGGTCGTCACCATGTTCAGCAAGGCCGGGCAACCATCCGGCACCGCGATCCGCTATTCCGATTTCCGTCAGGCTGTGGCCGAGGGCCGGGTCAAGGATGTGCAACTCGGCTCCGAGCTGATCACCGGCACGCTCAAGAACAACGAAGCCTTCACCACCGTGCCCGTGCCGAACGATATCGAGATCACCCGGCTGATGGAGCAGAACGGGGTGGAGTTCACCGGCAAGCAGCGCGAACAGCAGAGTTTGCTGCTGTTTATCCTTCTGAATTCGCTGCCGATCCTGCTGATCCTCGGGATCGCGTTCTTCGCGCTGCGTCAGGTGCAGAAGGGCGGCGGCGGCGGAGCGATGGGCTTCGGCAAGTCCAAGGCCAAGCTGCTCACCGAACGATCGGGACGCGTGACGTTCGACGACGTGGCGGGCATCGATGAAGCGCGTGAGGAATTGCAGGAAATCGTCGAATTCCTGCGCGATCCGCAGCGCTTCTCCAAGCTCGGCGGGCAGATCCCCAAGGGCGCGCTGCTGGTCGGCTCACCCGGCACCGGCAAAACGCTGCTGGCTCGCGCGATCGCAGGCGAAGCTGGCGTGCCGTTCTTCACCATTTCGGGCTCGGACTTTGTCGAAATGTTCGTCGGCGTCGGCGCGAGCCGCGTGCGCGACATGTTCGAACAGGCCAAGAAGAACGCGCCGTGCATCGTCTTCATCGATGAAATCGACGCGGTGGGTCGCTCTCGCGGCCATGGGCTCGGCAATTCGAATGACGAGCGCGAGCAGACCCTCAATCAGCTTCTGGTCGAGATGGACGGGTTCGAGGCCAACGAAGGCATCATCATCATCGCCGCGACCAACCGCCCCGACGTGCTCGACCCGGCGCTGCTGCGTCCGGGTCGCTTCGACCGCCAGGTGGTGGTGCCGATCCCCGATATCGACGGGCGCGAGAAGATCCTCGGCGTGCACATGAAGAAGGTGCCGCTCGCGCCGGACGTGAACCCGCGCGTGATCGCGCGCGGCACCCCGGGCTTCTCGGGCGCGGACCTTGCCAACCTCGTGAACGAGGCTGCGCTGCTGGCCGCCCGCCGTAACAAGCGGCTGGTGGCGATGCAGGAGTTCGAGGACGCCAAGGACAAGGTGATGATGGGCGCGGAACGCCGCAGCATGGTGATGACCGACGACGAGAAGAAGATGACCGCCTATCACGAGGCCGGCCATGCGATCGTCTCGGTCCACGAGGCCGCCTCCGATCCGATCCACAAGGCGACGATCATCCCGCGCGGTCGCGCGCTGGGCATGGTGATGCGTCTGCCGGAGCGGGACAGCTATTCCTATCATCGCGACAAGATGCACGCGAACCTTTCGGTCTCGATGGGCGGGCGCGTGGCCGAAGAGCTGATCTTCGGGCATGACAAGGTGTCTTCGGGCGCTTCCTCGGACATCCAGTACGCCACCAGCCTCGCGCGCAACATGGTCACCCAGTGGGGCATGTCGGACAAGCTCGGCCCGCTCCAGTACGAGGAGCAGCAGGAAGGCTATCTCGGCTATGGCGCGGCGCAGCGCACTTTCCGTTCGGGTAAGACCAACGAGCTGATCGACAACGAGATCAAGTCGCTCGTCGAAGGCGCCCATGCGCGCGCGACCGATCTGCTCAAGACCCACGAGGACCAGCTGCATCTGCTCGCACAGGCGTTGCTCGAATACGAGACGCTGACCGGCGAGGAGATCAAGGCGTTGCTCGAGACCGGCAAGATCGATCGCCCCGATGCCCCGCGCGGGCCAAGCCTGTCGGCGCCGGTGCGCGGGTCGGCGATCCCCAAGGCAGGCAAGCGGTTCGGCGGCAAGCCCGATGAGGCGCCCCAAGGCGCTTGAACGCTTCAGTCAGCGTTCAGCACCGCCCGGTGATGGACGCTGACGGAGGTCCGCATGTTTCTTGCAGTCAGAGCCAGCATCGCGGTGGCCGGTGTGCTGGCGGCACATTCTGTCATCGCTCAAGATCCCGCTTCTCCTGTGACGTTGGGCGAATGGATTGCCCGCGACAGGATGGTCGGCACAATGGATGCAGGTGCTCAGCGCGATGGCGAATTGGCCGTGCTGCACGGCGCGGTGGTGCAATCCCTGCAGGCCGCCCGTGCCGTTCAGGATGCCAAACGCTCAAACGGTCAGACGCCCGATGCCTGCCTGCCCCCGCCCGGTCAGGCGCAGATGACCTCCAGCGAAGTAGGCGCTTGGCTATACGCGCGCCCGGCTGGCGAGCACGGCGACCCGCTTGATGCGGTGTTCACCCGCTTTCTGGCCGAGCGATTCCCCTGCCCCTGACAGGTCAGAACGCGCCCAGCACCAGCAGCGCTTGCACGAATAGCACCAGCACGATCTGGATGAGGACAAACAGCACGCTGAACCGCCACAGCGCCGAAAAGCGCGTCAATCCATACGCGTCTCGCAACTGCTTGTAGAGGTGCAGCGGCGCCGCGATGGTGAACAGCAGCCAGGCCCAGCCGCTCCCGCCAGGCAGGGTGCTGAGGATCGACATCACGATGAACAGCAGCGACATGAAACTGAGCGAATAGGTCACGAACACCGCGTGATCATAGGCTTTGAACTTGCGCCGCCACGCGAACAGCAACCACACGAAGGGGACCGACAGGGGGATAAGCAGCCAGCTGAATTTGTAGCCATTCGCCTGCAATTTGTAGAGCATCAGGCTGGGGTTCTTCTGCCATTTCTCGATGATGCCCTTGTCGAGCCAGTCGATGCCTGTCCCGTTAAATTCGGCGGTCTCCATGACGGCCCCGTCTCCGACCTGCTTTTCGAGAACGGTTTTGAGCCCCGTCAATTCGTCATCGATCTCGTCGAGCCGCGGACTGTCCTTGGGAAGGCCGCTGCGCTCCTGTTCCAGGGTGGTGATCTGTTTCTGCACTTGGGTGGCGAAGGCGCCTTGTCCGCCGCCCAAACCCATCGAGTCCGGGAGGTCAGTCGGGGCAGACAGCCCCACCATCTGGAACACGGCGAACATCGCGAAGACGGTGAACAGGAACATCGCCATCGGGCTGACGAACTTGGCGCGTTCGCCTGCGATATAGCGGCGGGTCAATTCGCCCGGCTTCAGCGTGAGCAGCGGGAGGGTCTTCCATAGCTTGCCGTCCAGGTGCAGCACGCCGTGCATGATGTCGTGCCCGATGGCCGCAAGGCTGCGGTGGATGTGCGCCTTCTGGCCGCATTGGGGGCAGAACTGGCTGTCGAACACGGTCTGGCAATTCGCGCAGGTTACCGGCCCCGCAGGAAGCGCGGTGGCCTCGCCTGCGCGGGATTCGACCGCGCGGCCGAGCAAGCCGCCCTCGATCGCAGTGCCCAGCCCCTCGCCAAATCCGCTCATGTCCCGCGCCCTTTCGGCTCCGAATGGCCGGAATATAGGCGCTTTGTGCGCTGCGGCGAAAGCCCTCTATTTGCTGGCGAGTTTGCGCTCGATCGCGGTCCACAGTTGGGCTACGGCGCGGGCCGCCGGGGAGCGCGGCGCGATCGCGCCAACAGGCTTGCGGGTCACCGCGCATTGTTCGACCGCGCTCGCCAGCGGGATGGCGGGCCATTTCGGATTGGCCTCGCGCGCTTCGCGGTGGAGCGTGCGGCGCAGATCGATCATCGACAGCACAGGCAGGATCGGCGGGTGGCCCTTGCCGGAACCGCGCACTTCCTCGACCACCACCTCGAAGGCGCGGGCGGAGAGCGGGGAGGGTGGGAGGGGCACGATAATGAGGTCGGCGGCGCGGATCACCTGCGCGCTCAACTCGTTGAGAACCGGCGGACAATCGAAGATGATCCGGTCATATTCCTTGCCCAGCCCTTCGGCCAGCTTGGCGAGCCGCCTCTTCTTGCCGAGCCGCCCCAGCTGGCGGTCGAGATCGCGGATGCTCTCATCGGCAGGCAGCAGGGCGAGCCCGGCATATTTGGTCGTCTGGATCAGCTTTGCTGGATCGCTGCCATCGGCGAACATACTGTCTGCGCTACGTTTTTTCTTGGGATCGACTCCCAAGAGGAAGCCCGAGCCATTGGCTGCATCGAGATCCCACAACAGCGTCTTGCGGCGCGAAATGGCGCTGGCGCACCACGCAAGATTGACCGCGAGCGTGGTTTTGCCGACCCCGCCCTTGACGCTGTAGACCGCAATCGATGCCATGCCGCTGTGCTGCCCCGTGATGTGACGGTTTGATTACAGCAACAGGAGTTAATGGACGCACAGACGAAGGCAAGCGCCTTCGCGCCGAGGTCAAGAAGCAGTCAAGCGCAGGCTAAAGGCGGTTAAGAGGCGCATAAAACGCGTCAAGAGGCGGCGAAACCGCCTCTGGAAACGGCCACGCCCTTGAAAGGACGAGCCTTACCCGTCGTAATCGCCGCCCAGCGACGACGTGCGCGCCGGTGCCGAGGCGGTGATCCGCAGCGCTTCGGCCGATTGGCTCAATGAGCCGATTTCGTCGGCCTCGTCCTCGTCATCGGGGAGGATCTTCTGCAGGCTCACCACCACGCTTTCGTGGAGGCCAGCCGGGGTCACGGTTTCCTCGGCGATTTCGCGTAGCGCCACGACCGGGTTCTTGTCGCGATCGCGATCAATGGTCAGCTCGCTCCCGCCCGAAATCTCGCGCGCACGCTGCGCGGCGAGCAACACAAGGTCGAAGCGGTTGGGAACCTTGTCGACGCAATCTTCAACGGTAACGCGTGCCATGGGCGGCCTTCTTGTCAGAATCGCAGGAATTGGGGAAGCGCGCAGCTACGCATGGGGGGGCGTGAAGTCAAGGAAAAGGGGGCAGTGGTGGCAACGCCGGGTTATGCCCTCTGTGCGCTCACGATGGAATGTACGGCGCGCCTCGTCTTTCGTGGCTCACTGCGCCCGCCTCCCCGGCGTTGCAGAAGCGCCACCGGCGGTCGCCAGGATGACAACTTTCCTTGACATTGCAAAAAGTTAAACAAAGTTGACGTTCATCCGATAAAATGCAACATTCACCGGACATTGAGCCGAAAACATCGACTCAATGCCTATGGTCATCCTCGCGATTTCGCGATGCAGCCCATAGTGAATGCCGTGCCCATGCAAATTGCAAGCTTAGGGAACAAGGCTGGGGTCTTTACCGCGTTTCCTCGATTGCCGTAACCTATGAAGGAGGTTCGCCGATGGCAGACGAAGATACCAGGGTTTACCCGACAGGCCTGACCGAAGCGCAGGCCCTGGAAATCAACGAAGGGCTGAAATGGGGATCGAGGTTGTACCTCGGCATTGCCATCGCCGCCCATGTTCTGGCGTTCATGTTGACGCCGTGGCTTCGCTAAGAGGAGGCTGATGATGAAAGAAGGTCGAATTTTCCTTTACGTCAGCCCGAACGTGCTTCTGCCGATCATGTTCCTTGTTCTCGTGCTGACTGCACTCGCGGTGCATTACTCCATTCTCAGCAATACCAGCTGGTTTGGAGATTACTGGCAGGGAAGTGCTGGCGAAGTTGCCGCAGCCGAGGCGGGACCGGCCGCAGAGGCCGCTCCTGTCGCTGCAGAGGCTGCTCCCGCAGAGGCTGCTCCTGCAGAGGCTGCCGCTGCAGAGGCTGCTCCGGCAGAGTAAGCCGGGGCAGGCCGGACCGGCCTGACGCGATACCATCTCCGCTTTGCCCTTGTGGCCTGCGGATCGAACACCAGGGAAGGCCCGGCCGCAAGTGCCGGGCCTTTCCGTTAGTGCCGATGGTCCGGTGCGGGGCGCAATTCCGGGCGGTGCGGCGAGGATCACGGTCGGGGCTGGAGTTGGGCCTGCCCCGGCTTGTCGCGCATCAGCGGTGCCATGATGATGAGCGCTGCCGCCAGCAGCAGCATTTCGAGCAGATAGACCAGGACATAGCCGCTGATGACCGGCGGCCAGACTTCCGCGATAGCAAACCCGCGGGCGAGATCGCGCACCACGCCGCCGATGGCCGCGCCCGCGCCGGCGGCGGTGGCCTGCACCGCGCCCCACGCGCCCAGCGCCATGCCGACCTGCCCCCTTGGCGCTGCACGCATCGTCGCGGTCAGTGTGCCATGACCAAACAGCCCGGCCCCACAGCCGATCAACAGGACGCCGACCGAGAACAGCGAAACCGATTGCATCGGCGCGGCGGCGATAATCATCGCAAAGGCGGGCAGGCCGATCGCCAAGCCTACCCCGGACAGCCTGATCGGATCGCTGCCGCGACTGAGAATCTGCGAGGCGATGGTGAACCCCACCAGGCTGCCTCCGGCGAGGATCGCGGTCAGCCTCGTCGTCATGCCGACACCGAGCTCCAGCGCCTGACCGCCATAGGGCTCTAGCAGCACATCGGACATGGTAAAGGCCAAGGTGCCCACGCCGATCAGGGTAAGGCGGCGCAGCGCCTGCGCCTGCGCGGCGAAGCTCTCCCAGCTCTGCCGGAAGGTCGCCGCCGCCGCCGGATCGTTCGCCGCAGGGCTCGAATTGAGCGCTTCCTGCTTCCAGGTCGCGATGAAGTTCAGCAGCACGGTGATCACCGCGCAGGCCTGGATCACCTGGATCAGCCGACCGGGGGTAAAATCGGTGAGGAAGGCACCGAAGACCAGTGCCGCGACAATCGATCCCACCAGCAGACTGACATACATCAGCCCGACGACATTGGCCTGCTGATCTTCGCGCGCGAGATCGGTGGCGAGCGCAAGGCCGACTGTCTGGGTGATATGCACCCCGATGCCGACCAGCAGGATCGCCGCGGCGGCGCTGATCTGCCCGATCCATGCGGGCCAGCCCGCGGATTGCATCGCTCCCGACAGCACCAGCAGGGCAAACGGCATTAGCGCCAATCCGCCGAACTGGATCATGGTCCCGCGATAGATGAACGGCACCCTGCGCCAGCCGAGCGCCGAGCGATGCGCATCGGATCGAAAGCCGATCACCGCGCGAAACGGGGCAAACACCAGCGGCAGGGCAAGCATCACCCCGACAATCGTCGAGGGCACCCGCAGCTCGACGATCATCACCCGGTTGAGCGTGCCGACCAGCAGGGTCAGCGATATGCCGACCGAAAACTGGATCAGCGAAAGTCGTAGCAGGCGCGGGAGGGGCAGATCTTCGTGCGCGGCGTCGGCAAAGGGCAGCACCCGCTTGCCCCAGCGCAGCCACAGCGACATCAGTTTTTGATCGAACCGATTCACTGCGGGGCTTTTGACCTTGGCTGGCGGTGACGTCGAATATTGCGAAAAGCGATAGAGGTTGCCGGGCATCTCCGCAACGACGCCGCGCCGAAGTCACCTGTCCGCCGCAATTGCTCTGTCGCGTGCGCCATGCTTCAGGCTAGACTTGCAACCGATGGTCTCTGCCTCCGATCCCGACGAATCGTCCGCCAGCACGCCGGATTACCGCGACCCGCAGTCCTTCACGGTCGAGGCACAGGGGCACGCCTTCACCTTCCTTCCCGGCGGCGCACAACGGCTCGCGGCGCTGATCGCGCTGATCGAGGGCGCGCGCGAGAGCCTCTGCGCTTTCTACTACCAGTTCGATAGCGACGTCTCGGGCACCAGAGTACGCGATGCGCTGGTTGCGGCGGCGAGGCGCGGTGTGGCGGTGCACCTGATCGTCGATGATTTCGGCAATGACGCGGGCCGCGCATTCTTCGAACCGCTGGTCGAAGCAGGCGGCACCTTTGGCGTGTTTTCGCCGCGCTTGGGTCGGCGATATCTGGTGCGCAATCATCAGAAATTCGCGATTGCCGACGAGTTGCGGGTGATGACTGGCGGCGCGAATGTCACCGACCACTATTTCGACCCGCCTGCCGCGAATGGCTGGTGCGACCTTTCCGTCGAGATCACAGGGCCGGTCGTCGGCAAGTTCACCGAATGGTTCGCGCTGATCGCGGGCTGGGTCAAAGGCGAGGCGGCCGGGCGCGTGCGTCGGGTGCGGCGCCTGCGCGACATTGTGCGCGCGTGGGATGGCGGGGAGGGGCCGGTTCGGCTGCTGGTCGGCGGGCCGCTGGTGCGGCGCGGGCACTGGGCGTGGGTGATGCGTCGCGATCTGGTGCGCGCGCGGCGGCTCGACACGGTCTCGGCCTATTTCTCGCCGCCGCGCAGCTTCCGCCGCCAGATGGCGCGGGTCGCGCGGCGCGGCGAGGTGCGGATGGTGATGGCGGGCAAATCCGATATCGCCGCCGCCATCGACATGGCGCGGCTGGTCTACAAGCCGCTGCTGGCGGCGGGCGCGCGGATTGCCGAGTTCGGCATCTGCAAGCTGCACATGAAGCTGCTTGTGGTGGACGATGCGAGCTACATCGGCAGCGCCAACCTCGACAAGCGCTCGTTCCGCATCAATGTCGAACTGATGGTGCGGGTTGAGGACGCAGGCCTGGCGGCGCGGCTGCGCGAGATGATCGACCACCTCGAGGCGGCGAGCGAGCCGATGACGCGGGTGCGCTATGCGCGCGAGGCGACATTCCTCGCCCGGCTGCGCTGGCGGCTGGCCTACTGGATGGCGCTGGCCGATTACCGGATCAGCAAGGCGGGGATGGGGTAGGGAGGGCGCTGCCCAGCCTACCCGTAGAACTCCGGCGTGATGGCATCGGGCTGGAGCAGCGCGAACCCAGCGTGCGGGGTGAGGGCGTAATCTTCGGCGATGACGCCTGAAAGCGCTGCGGCCTTGCCCGGATTTGCGTCCTGCGCATCGAACGCCGCCGCGCCGCTGGTGCCGCCGTTGGGGAACCATGATCCCCAGGTGCTCGATCCGAAGCCGTTGGCGGTGAGGTAATCGATCACCTCCTGCTGCGACTGGTAGTTGGCGTAGCGGATGTTGCCGTCGGCATGCATCAGCGCGCGCAGATACGCGGTGCCGTCGGTGAGCGCGAAGTACACTTCCCACACCCCGTCACCGTCGTAGTCGTTGGCGCCGAGCACGCGGTTGATGTTCTCGATCTGGAGATCGTTCTGGAAGCGGCGCTGGCTATCGTTGGCGCTACCCGCGACCACCTGCCCGGACTGCACCAGCGGATCGATATAGATCCCCGCCACCCGCGTCTCGCCCGCCCAGCCGTGGTCTGAGAAGTAGGTGAGTCCATCGGGCGCCGTGCCGACCGTGGCGAACCGCCCGATCGCGCGGTTGACGAGGATCTGGTCCACATCCCCGTCGCCGTTCACATCAGCCGACCCGATCCGCAGCCACGAGCCATTGCCGCCGAGCGCATTGCCGTCGAAATCGCGGATCGCGTTCATCGAAGCCTGATAGACGCTCGGGTCGGCGGTATTGAAGTTGACGCTCACCCCGGTGCCGGGGCGCAGGCGCAGGATCTGGTCGTCGAACTGCAGGAACTCGATCGCGGTAAGCGTGTCGGTGCCGTCAGCACCCGTCACCTGCCACACCCCGGTCGACGTCTGGGTCACGGTATAGGCCGAGCGCGACCCCCGCACCACCGCCGTGTCGACGTTGCTGCCGCCGTCGATGATATCGTCAAAGCCGCCGCCATCGAGGATATCGGCATCGGCCCCGCCGCTGAGCGTGTCGCGACCATTGCCGCCAAACAGCGTGTCGCGGCCCGATCCGCCGGACAGGATATCGTCCCCGCCATTGCCGACCAGCGTGTCGGCCCCCGCGTCACCGCGAAGATCATCCGCGCCCGACCCGCCGATCAGTTGATCGTTTCCGGCATTGCCGTGTACAAAACCGGCGCTTCCGCGGGTGCCATCGTAAAGATCGTCGCCATCGAAGAAGATGATTCCGCCCGTCACCGTGCCTTCGTTGAAGAAAGAGGTCGAATTGACGATGTTCGTCTGAGTGAGCGTGATGTTGGGCGGGAAACCGAATGCAGCATAGCTATAGCTGGCGATGGTCACGCTGCTGGCAATGCTGACCGATCCGCCGATCGCGCCTAGCAATGTGGTCGCAGCAAGATTGCCGGACTGGATCGTCAAATCGACCCGCGTATCGATAAGGATGTCGGCAAAGCCGCTGACTCCCGCCAGCGAGGCGCTCTGTCGGGTGCTTGCGTTGCTGGTGATCAGCCGCAGCCTTTCAAACCCGCTGACGTTGGCCAGTGAGTCGGCGACAGGCACACCTGCGGTCAGAAAATAGGCGAGTATGTCTAGATTCCCGGTCCCGCCATTGATCGAAGGTGCCACCGAAAGAGCGGTCGCGCCGAATTCAAGCTGCACGGTGTCATTCCCGCCACCAAGAGCAATGCCCTGATCGATCCATGTCGAACCGGCGAGCCAGAGAATCTCGTCGCCTGCACCACCGGAAACCGAGCGGAAATCCGAGTTTCGCAGGGTCCATATGGAGCCATCGAGCGAGAGGTCAGCGAGCGGGTTGTCGGAATCGAGCAGGTTGAAAGAGTCGCCCACGAGGTTCGGCGTGCCCGACACCTGCAGGAAACCTGAAAATTCGAGGTAGTTGCCGCCCGCTCTCAGCGAGAGCACCTCGAACCCGGTAAGGTGAGTGCCGAAGACCTGCCTTGTGGTCGCGGCGAATTCGAAGGTGTCGAACCCGTCGCCGCCGTTTCCGTAAGCGAAAAACGGAGCGGTGGCACCCTCAAAGCGCAGCAGATCATCGCCCTCGCCCAGATCCGCCCCGAATACCGAATTGGCAAAGACACTGGCCGCAGCATTGCTGATCAGCACATCATTGCCGCCGCCAAGCCGCACCAATCCCTGAATGTTGCCGGAATCCAGGACCCGATCATTCCCATCAGAGCCGAGGATCGCCTCGAATGTCCACGGATTCTGCCCCGGTCCTGCACCGATATAGCCACCGACCTGATTGATCAGCGTCGATCCGCCAGCCGAGAACACGAACCGGCCCAGCACGCGGCCCAGCTCGGTATTGGTAAAGGTGATCCCCGAGGCGACCAATTCGACCTCCTCGTTGAACGTCAGTTCGTTGATGATCGTCTGACCTTGCTGCGTATATCTCGGCACCGGGCACCATGATGAATGCAAGGCGGCCCCATTGCCCCCCCCGGGACCCGCTTCTAGCGCATTATTTTGAAATGCAGAAGTATTTCCGTCGTGCGAACAACCGCCGCCCCGCCTCATTCAAACCCATAGTCCGAATAGTCCTTGAAATTGGGCGAAGTGAACTTGGTGATGTCGCTCTGGAAGTGGACGGGCACGTTGCCGGTCGAGCCGTGGCGCTGAATAGCGCTGGCCGATTACCGGATCAGGAAGGCGGGGATGGGGTAAGGCGGACCCTTCCCAGCCTAGCCGTAGAACTCTGCGGCGATCGCGTCGGGCTGGAGTAGCGCGAACCCGGCGTGCGGGGTGAGGGCGAGATCGCCGGGCATGGCACCGTTCTCGCCGCCTAGGTCGCGCAGCGCGGTACGGCCAATGGTATTGTCCGGGCCTTGCGCCGCAAAGCTGGCCTGTCCGCTGGTGCCGCCATTGGGGAACCAGCTGCCCCAGGTGCTCGATCCGAAGCCGTTGGCGGTGAGGTAATCGATCACCTCCTGCTGCGACTGGTAGTTGGCGTAGCGGATGTTGCCGTCGGCATGCATCAGCGCGCGCAGGTACGCGGTCCCGTCGGTGAGCGCGAAATAGACTTCCCACACCCCGTCATTGTCGTAGTCGTTGGCGCCCAGCACGCGGTTGATGTTCTCGATCTGGAGATCGTTCTGGAAGCGGCGCTGGCTATCGTTGGCGCTACCCGCGACAACCTGCCCGGATTGCACCAGCGGATCGATGTAGATCCCCGCCAAGCGCGTTTCGCCCGCCCATGAGTGGTCGGAGAAATAGACGAGCCCGTCAGGCGCGGTGCCGACCGTCGCGAAGCGGGCGATGCCACGATTGACGAGGATCTGGTCGACATCGCCGTCGCCATTCACATCCGCCGAGCCGATCCGCAGCCACGAACCGTTGCCGCCGAGCGAATTGCCGTCGAAATCGCGGATCAGGTTCATCGAAGCCTGATAGACGCTCGGATCGGCGGTATTGAAGTTGACGCTCACCCCGGTCCCGGGCCGCAGGCGCAGGATCTGGTCGTCGAACTGCAGGAACTCGATCGCGGTCAGGATATCGGTCCCGTCCGGCCCGACCACCTGGAATACGCCGGTCGACGTCTGGGTCACCGTGTAGGCCGAGCGCAGGCCCCGTACCACGCCCGTGTCGACGTTGCTCCCGCCGTTCAGTGTGTCGTTGCCAAGGCCGCCATTCAGTGTGTCAGCACCCAGTTCCCCAAAGATGGCGTCATTTCCGGCGTTTCCATCAAGCAGGTCAATGCCGTCGCCACCATAGATGAGGTTGCCCGATGCGTTCCCGGCGAAGGTTTCGTCACCGGGGCCGCCCTCGAAGGACACGCGGTCGAGAAATTCCACGTCTGCACGCAGGTTCCCGGCATGGGCGACAAGAATCCTATAATCACTGAGCGCCAGAATGTCCGTCCGGGCGAAGGTGTTCGTTCCCACCAGGATTTCACCGCTTATCGGGGTGCCATCACCTGAATAGTGCCGCACGAATACATTGCGATCGCCGCTCGTGTAACTGATGACGAACCCGCCATCCTCCAATTCATCGATTCTGGGATTGAACTGGTTCCCCGACGTAGAAATGTTCACCAGAAAGCGTGAAAGCTCGTTCCCTGTACTGTCGAAAATGGCAGCATAGATAGCTGTGCCATCGGCATCGACCCGTGACTGTCCATCGTTCGAAGGGAGGCCAGAGAAGTTATCTGCCCATGTGATCACATATCCGCCGTCTGCGAGCGGTGTCGCATCATGGCCCGACGTTCTTCCGCCGTCCGCCATAAGCACTCGCTCTGCACCAATCCGTTGCAATTGCGGATTGTACAAGCTGAAACGCAACTCCCCGTCGACATCCCAAACAACCAGCAAATTTCCATTCGGAAATGTCGTTACCTGCGGGTCAAAGATCGGTTCGTCCGTCAAGAACCCAGTACCCGGTATTGGGACGAATTGCCCGGCCAAGACGACTTCACCAGACACAGGGGAGCCGTCGAAACTGAAGCGACGACCCACAATAGTCAGCGGGGGCACTGCCCCGGCGGACGCGCTGAACCCCACCCACATTACAACAAACCCGTCGTCAGTCGAAACAATGCGCGGATCAGCTGGCTCAGTGTTAGTTGTGGTATTAACGACGATTTCGCTAGAGAGGCTGTTTCCTTGCGGACCGAAAACCCTTGCTAGGACTGGGCCAGAGCCTAGACCGGACCATGTCACAACAAAGTTTCCGTTGTCCAATGCAGCAACCGAATGCGACCGCAGTGTGGTTCCAAATAGGGTAGTGGAAGTGCTGGAAACCTCGAATGGTCCACCCCGCAATGTCCCATCCGCATTAAAGACCTGCGCGACTATCCTTATCGGGAAATTGCCCCCAATATCTGGGTAATCCTCCCAAACCATGACGAAGCCGCCGTCGGTAAGTTCCACTAAAGTAGGATGGACTTGCTGACCCGATTGGCCGTCGTCGAAATCGATCACCAATCGCGATGGACCAAAAGTCATGGCGTTCCCCCCCCCGCCCCTATTAGCTAACTTATGTTAACCGATTCGCGAAGTCAGGAAAACGGTGTGTGCGTTTTTTCACAAGACTGCGGGACTTGGGTGGAATTTTTGCGCCCTACTCGAATCCGTAGTCCGAATAATCCTTGAAGTTGGGCGAGGTGAACTTGGTGATGTCGCTCTGGAAGTGGAGGGGCACATTGCCGGTCGAGCCGTGGCGCTGTTTGGCGACGATCAGCGTCGCCTTGCCGACCATCGCGTCGTATTTTTCCTCCCACGCGCGGTATTTCTCGACCATGTCGGGCGAGGAACTACCGTCGGGCGTGTCGGGCTTCACCAGCATGTGGTAATAGTCCGAGCGGAAGATGAACCACACCATGTCGGCATCCTGCTCGATCGAGCCGGATTCGCGCAGGTCGGACAGCTGGGGCCGCTTGTCCTCGCGGCTCTCGACCGCGCGGCTCAATTGCGAGAGCGCGATCACCGGGACTTGCAGTTCTTTGGCCAGGGTCTTCAACCCCCGGCTGATCTCGGAAATTTCGTTCACGCGGTTGTCGTTCGCCCGGCCCGAACCTTGCAGCAGTTGCAGGTAGTCGACGATGATCAGGCCGACATCGTGCCGCCGCTTCATCCGCCGCGCGCGGGTGCGCAGTGCGGCGATGGTGAGCGCGGGGGTATCGTCGATATAGAGCGGCAATTCGGCAAGCCGCTGACTGGCGTAGCTGAGCTTCTGGAAATCCTCGCGGCTCAATTTACCGCTGCGCAGGCTCTCCGAGGAAATCTCCGCCTGCTCGGCGAGAATACGCGTGGCAAGCTGATCCGCACTCATTTCCAGGCTGAAGAAGGCGACCGGGCCGCCATAGTTGAATTCGCCCCCGTCGCGCTGCCATTCCAAGTGCTTTTCGGCGCAGTTGAAGGCGATGTTGGTGGCGAGCGACGTCTTGCCCATGCCGGGGCGCCCGGCGAGGATGATGAGGTCGGAATTGTGGAGGCCCGAGGTCTTCTGGTCGATGGTGGCAAGGCCGGTGGTCTTGCCCGACAGCCCGCCGCCCGAATTCATCGCCGCTTCGGCCATGCGGATCGCGGTCAGCGCGGCCTCGCGGAAGGTCGCCGCCTCGCGGCCGGTTGCTGCGCCTTCGGCCACGCGGAACAGGTCGGCTTCGGCCTGCGCGATGCGCTCCATCGGCGAGGTGTCTTCCGAGGTGTCGAGCGCGCCTTCGACCAGCCCGCGCCCGACGCTCACCAGCTCGCGCAGCAGCGCGAGATCATAGATCTGCTGGGCGAGTTCGCGCGGGGCGAGCAGGCCCGCGCCGCTCCCGGTCAATTGCGCGAGATACGATGTGCCGCCCAGCTCCTTCAGCGCCTCGTCAGCTTCGAAATAGGGGCGCAAAGTCACCGGCGAGGCGGTCGCGTTGCGCTCGATCATCACCAGCACGCGCTCGTAGATGCGGGTGTGGAGTGCCTCGAAGAAATGCTCGGGCCGGATCGGCAGCTGCAATTCCTCGATCACGCGGTTGTCGATCAGCACCGCGCCCAGAAATGCAGCCTCAGCCTCAAGGTTGAAGGGCAGTTTGCGCGGCGAGGCCTCGCTCTCGACGGGCACGATTCGCGTGACGTTGGCAGGTTCGTTCATCGCGGCCTGATGCGCCCCGGCCGCGCCCCGCGCAAGGTCGCAGCGCGGCAATCGCGCCGCACCGTGCTGTGGATAGCGGGGAGAGTTTTTGGAAGTGCTTGAAGTGCGCCCCCCGCATCTGCGAAGGCAGCGGGAATGGCCGACCAGTCGCCCGATTCCCTGCCCCTGTCCCCTGCCGCCGGTGCGGCGGGCGGGTATCGCATTGCCCAGGTCACATTGGACGAAGCCACGATCCTGTGGCGCAATGCCGATGTCGAGCAGGAACGCCGCGTGGCGATCTATGATCTGATCGAGGAAAACAGCTTCAAGCCGCTTCGCTCGGCCGAGCGCGGGGCGGGCGGGCCGTATCATCTCCACCTGTCGGTGGTCGACGGTCGGCTGGTAATGGATATCAGCGATACCGGCGGGGCGCTGCTCGAGACGCTGCTGATCGGCATGGCCCGCTTCCGCCGCCCGATCCGCGAATACTTCGCGATCTGCGACAGCTACTATCAGGCGATCCGCAAGGCGACTCCGATGGAGATCGAGACCATCGACATGGCGCGGCGCGGGATCCACAACACCGCCGCCGAGCTGCTGCTCGAACGGCTGGAGGGCAAGGTCGATACCGATTTCGCCACCGCGCGCCGCCTGTTCACGCTGATCTGCGTGCTGCACATCAAGGGCTGACGGGGCATGGCCAAGGGGCGCAAGACTGCGGGGCGCAAAGCCTCGCGCGGTTCGGGCCGCCGCTGGCTGTGGCGGCTTGCGGCGTTGGCGGCGCTGGTCGGGTTCGCCTTTGCCGCGTGGCTGTGGTGGGACATGCGCTCATGGCGGCCGGATGAGGCGCTGTATCCCGAACAGGGCGCGCTGGTGCCGGCGAGCGGGACCGAGGTCGGCTTCAAGACCCTGAAGGCGATCGGCGCGCAGTTCGTTTATCTGCCCTTGGCCGCAGGGGCGCAGGCCAATGCGCCGGGCGGGTTCGCTGATCGGTTCGCGCGGGCGCGGGAGGCGGAGCTGAAGGTCGGGGTGGTGCTCGAATTCGATCCGTGCTTTCCCGCCGACCGCCAGAGCGGGATATTCGCGCAGATGGTGCCGCGTGATGCGGCGTTGCTTCCAGCGGCGATCGGGCTCGACCGGATGGCGGACGGGTGCGATCCGAATGTCAGTGATGCGGCGGTCGAAAGCGAGCTGATGACGCTGATCAACCAGATCGAGCGGCACAGCGGCGCGCCGGTGATCCTCAAGCTGTCGCCCGCGTTTCAAGACCGGCACAAGACCGCCACGGCCCTCAGCCGCGACCTGTGGCTGATGCGCGACCGCGCGCGCCCCGATTACGCCGGTCGCCCGTGGCTGCTATGGAGCGCCAACAGCCAGCTGGTGAGCGAGGCGAGCGAGGAGCCGATCGAATGGGTGGTGGTGCAGAAATGAGCCTCGGCAGCGCGCAGGAACAGGCGTTGATCGCCGCCGCCCGCGAGGCCGCAGCGCAGGCCTACGCCCCCTATTCGGATTATCCCGTCGGCGCGGCGCTGCTGTTCGATGATGGCGCGGTCATCACCGGCTGCAATGTCGAGAACGCGAGCTACGGCCTGTCGCTGTGTGCCGAAACCGCCGCAGTCGCCAAGGCGCTGGGCGAGGGGCGGCGCGGCGGATTGCTGGCGGTCGCGGTAGTGGGGCTCAAGGCCGATGCCGAGCCGATCACGCCCTGCGGGCGCTGCCGTCAGGTCTTGAACGAAGTCGCCGCGCTGGGCGGCACCGATCCGCTGGTGCTGTGCGTCAGCAGGGACGATGTGCGGCGCGTGGCGCTATCCGCGCTGCTGCCGCACGCTTTCGGCCCGGGGCATCTGGGATAGAGCCATTCTTGCCGCGCAGCCTCTATCCTTTTTTGGTTCGCGCCAAGCCGCCAAGGCGCCAAGAGGGAGTGCCTGGAGGCGGCCAGGTGAAATCTTGGCGACTTGGCGACTTGGCGGTTTGGCGCGAAACTGACTGCGGTTGCGCCGCTCAGGCCGAGTGCTCAGGCGTCCCGCCCCTCCAGCCATTCCACCAGCGCGGCCATGCACTCGCGGCCCAGCAGCTTGCAGCGTTCGGGCGACCAGCCCTGTTCGGGCTCCGGCGCGTCGGCCAGATCCTTGTACGGCATCTCCAGCGTCATCGCGACCGCGCCGAAGCGTTGGGCGAGCTGGTTGGTGCTCATGCTGAGGTTGGCGGTGCCGGGACGCGCCTTGGGATAGCCGAGCTTGGTCTGGAAATCGGGCGTGCGGCGGTCGAGGATGCGCTGGTAGCGGTAGAAGCCTTCACCCTGTTCGTCGGTCCATGCCGGGATGCCTTCAAACCCGGCGAGGAACACCGCCGGGATCGCTTCATCGGCGTGGACGTCCATCGCAAAGTCGACGCCGGTTTCGTCCATCCGGTTACGGATCGCCAGCACTTCCGGCGAGCGTTCGGCGGTCGGTTCGGCCCATTCGCGGTTGAGGTTGGCGCCAACCGCATTGGTTCGCAGGTGGCCTCTGCGCGAACCATCGGGGTTGCAATTGGGTACGATGTGGATGCGGCATTTGGCCCTGAGCGCGCGCGCCACCGGATCGGCGGGATCGGTCAGGCACTCCAAGGCACCCTCCATCCACCATTCGGCCTGCGTCTCGCCCGGATGCTGGCGGGCATAGAGCCACACCTGCGTCTCGCCCTCGCCCAGTTCAAGGCAATCGATCGGCTGCCCATCGAGCGTCGTGCCGAGCCGGACGTAATCCACCCCCTCGCTCGCCGCTGCCTCGGCGATGAGATCGTGATGCCGTTCCATCGAATAGGGCGCGAAATAGGCGACCCAGGTGATGTCAGTCGCGGGCAGATAGCGGATCGTCAGCGTCCCGCCGTCCTCGTCCTTGTCGAAGCTGCTGGCCGCGCGCTGCCAATAGGCGCGGTCTTCGGAGACGCAGGCGTCATAGTCCGGCCACCCGCCGGGATAGGCGCTGGCATTCAATCCGGCGAGCTTGAGGACGATTTCCTCGCCCGCGCTCGCGGTAACGCGGAAGTGGAACCACTGGAAGAACTCGGAGTCCTTGTCGCGGCGGATCGCGAGGCGCGCGGTGCGCCCTTCGATCCCCAGCACGTCGATATTGCCGCTGTCGAAGCCTGCATCAATGAACATCGGGGTCATCGCGGCGCAGTCTCGCTCAGCTTCAGATCCTTGACCTTGATCGACACGGTCTCGCCATTGCCGCCGGGAAAGTCCTTGAACAGGCCTCCGGCAAGGGCGCGGGCGCTAGCCTCAGGCTGCGAATAAGGCGACTTCACCCCCGTTGCTAGCTGCGCGCGCCCTTCCCATAGCGTGGTGGTGTCAGCGGCGGTAATGCGCACCGACAGGTCGGTCATCGCCGCCGGGCCTTCGCGCCCGCCGCCGAGGTTGATGCCGATCCCCATGCCGACACCCGATCCGAAGCTGCCGGTCTGCCCGCCGACCCCGACGCTAACGGGCCCACGATTGTTCTCGATCGCGGCAATGGGATTGCGCGAAGTCCGCACAGTGGCAACCTGAATTCCGGGGCCTTCCTGCGACACGATCGTATAGCCGACAGAGCGCAGTTCGTTCCCGATGGCCGCAGTAAAGGCCGTCTTCACGGCCTCGTTCGGCATTGCGTCGGGGAAATGGATGACAATCGGCCCCAACCCGAGAGCCGCCGGCTCCTTGGCGACAAAGCGGGTGACCTCGACCGGGCCGGTGAAAGGTTGGGTGGCACAGCCCGACACCGCCAGCGCGGCGGCCCCGATCAGCATGGGGGCGATGAAACGGGAAGGGATCATGGCGAGTTCCTCTCGTAGTGCGCCTCCATATAAGGCGCACGCGCATTTGTGCACAATGCCCGCTTAGGCCGTCATATGTTGACGATTCCTGAGCAAATTTCGTGCTAGGGCCGCGCGCGATGACAATGCACAGCAAACCTCCCGTGCTGGTGACTGGCGGAGCGGGCTATATCGGCAGCCATGCGGTGCTCGCGCTCAAGGACGCGGGCTGGCCGGTGGCGGTGATCGACAACCTGTCGACCGGCTTCCGCTTTGCAGTGCCCGATGGCGTGCCGCTCTATGAAGGCGATATCGAGGATGCGGGCCTTCTGGCGCGGATCTTCGCCGAGCAGGAGACGGGCGCGATCATGCATTTCGCCGGGTCGATCATCGTGCCCGAAAGCGTCGCCGACCCGCTCAAGTATTACCACAACAACACCGCCAAGAGCCGCGCGCTGATCGCTGCGGCGGTGACGGCAGGGGTGCGGCATGTGATCTTCTCCTCGACTGCGGCGGTCTATGGCATCCCCGAGGTTGCAGCAGTCGACGAGGATACGCCGCAGCGCCCGATCAACCCCTATGGCTGGTCGAAGCTGATGACCGAGCGGATGCTGGCCGATGTCGCCGCGGCGCATCCGCTGAATTACGGTGTGCTGCGATATTTCAATGTTGCAGGTGCCGATCCGCAGGGGCGCAGCGGGCAATCGACCGCAGGTGCGACGCATCTGATCAAGGTCGGGGTGGAAGCCGCGCTGGGCCTGCGCGAATCGGTGAGCGTGTTCGGCACCGATTATGCGACGCCAGACGGGACAGGGGTGCGCGATTACATCCATGTCAGCGATCTGGCGGCGGCGCATGTGCTGGCGCTGGAGGCGCTGATTGCCGATCCGGCGCGCTCGCTGACGATGAACTGCGGCTATGGCCGGGGCTTCTCGGTTTGCGAGGTGCTCGACGCGGTCGACCGGGTGACCAATCGCAAGCTCGACCGCCGCATCGAAGGTCGCCGCGCGGGCGATCCCGATTCGCTGATTTCCAATCCCGCGCGCCTCAAGGCAGCGCTGGGTTGGCAGCCGAGCCACGCCAATCTCGATACGATCATCGCTCACGCGCTGGCGTGGGAGCGCAAACTGGCCGATTTGCGGGGCGCGGGGTGAGGTAGTGCATTGACGCGGCGGCCCTGCGTCGCTAACGGCACGCCTCGATTTCCGCGCGTCGGACCCGATCCGGCGCGCTTTGCATTTGAAAGCCAGACACCATGAAGATCGTCAACAGCCTCAAGTCGCTGAAGGGTCGTCACCGCGACAACCGCGTGATCCGTCGTCGCGGCCGCACCTATGTGATCAACAAGACCGACCGTCGCTTCAAGGCCCGCCAGGGCTGATTGGCGCGGCTGCCCGTCGGGCAGTGGCAGGATTTGGCGGCCCGCCTCCTCACCGGAGCGCGGGCCGCAATCGTTTGAGGGGCAATCGGTGTGACAAAGGCGGTGGTGTTCGATATCGGGCGGGTGCTGTTCCAGTGGCAGCTTGCCGCGCTGTTCGAAAAGCTGATCGCGGACGAGGCGGAGCTGGACTGGTTCCTCGCCAACGTCGTCACCGAGGAATGGCATTTCGAACATGATCGCGGGCGCGCGCTGGCGGACATGGTGCCCGAACGCATCGCGCTGTTCCCTGCCTACGAATCGCACATTCGCGCCTATGCCAGCCGCTTCAACGAGACCGTGCCGGGGCCGGTGCCGGGGACGCACGCATTGGTCGAGCGGCTCGCGGCGCGCGGGGTGCCGCTGTACTGCCTGACCAATTTCGGCGACGAGTTCTGGCGGATGTTCCGCCCCACCCAGCCGATCTTCGATCTGTTCGCAGATATCGTGGTCTCGGGCGTCGAGCAGGTCGCCAAGCCCGATCCACGCATTTACGAAATCACCGAGGCGCGCAGCGGACGAAGCGGTGACGCGCTGTTCTTCACCGACGACAACCCCGCCAATATCGCAGCCGCCCGCGCGCGCGGATGGGACGCGCACCTGTTCACGGACGCGGCGAGCCTTGAGGCGCAGCTGGTGAAGGCGGGGCTGCTTTAGACCCTCCATGAGTCCCCGCGTCGGCGGGGACCTCAGGCGAAAGCAGAGCGAAAGCCGCAGGAGGCCCCCGCCTGCACGGGGGCTCTAATAAGCGCACCCAAACCAAAACCCCCGGCCACGCTCTGGGGAAAGCGTGCCGGGGGCCGTGGAGCTCTGCCCAAGCTGGAGAGGTGCCGGGCAGAGAGGGACTTCGTTCGTGCAGGGCCGCCGATCAGGCGTTGCACTTCGCCAGTTCGTCGGCGGAAATTTCCGCTCCATCGACCTTGAAGGTCGCGATGTCGCCAAACTTGCGGTTGAGGCCGCGGCAGATGCGCAGCGGGCGGGCTGCGGCCTTGTTGGCGACGCAGGTGGTGCCTTCGCAGGCCCAGGCGACGCCGCCTGCAACCGCGCGGGTCTCACCGGCCGGGGCGGCCAGCGTGGCGTTGTAATAGGCAGCGCCCGCTGCATTGGCCGGGGTCGAAGTGGCGACGCCAAAGGTGAGGCCGGTGTAGAGCAGCGCGCTCGCGAGGATGGCGAACTTGCCGAAAGCGGGGGCAGAGAGGGTGCTGGTCATCGGAATTCTCCTGTTTTTTGCTTTGCAACATTTCGATTCGAAACCAGTTGCTATCTGCTACCTACATCGTTAGGTTTCGGGTTGCAACTGAAAACTGATTTTTTTTGTTACCGCCTCGAAAAAAGGTTACACATTGCTCCGACAGGGGAAGGAAAACGCGAATGGGTGAGTTGAGAGAACCGCTGCGCGAATTGATCGAATGCGGGCTTCCGCAGGCGCTCGAAGTGATGGGCGAACGCTGGTCGTTCATGATTCTGCGCGCGAGCTTCAATGGTCTCAAACACTTCGAGGAATTCCTGACCGAGCTTGGGATCGCCCGCAACATCCTCTCGAATCGACTCGCCAAGCTGGTCGAGCATGGAATCCTCAAGCGCGAACCCTGCGCCGATGATCGCCGCAAGATCGAATATCGCCTCACGGAAAAGGGCTTCGACCTGCTCCCCGCGATGCTGGCACTGCGCCAATGGGGCCAGAAATATGGCAGCGAATTCGTCACCGAAGACCCGGTGCTGGTCGACGAGCGTGACCGGTTGCCGATCGGCCCGGTCTCGATCCTTGCCCATGATGGCCGGATTCTCGGGCACCAGGACTTGTGGTTGACCCGCCCCGCGAACCTCGGCCACCGCGCCGATGGCACTATCGCTACCCCCGCTCCCGGGCTGGGCAAGGGCGACGTGGTCGATCTGAGCACTCACAAGGCCGCCGCGGCGCGATAAGCCGTCGATAGCCTGTGCGCGGCGGGTGCTTTCCCCCGCGCCAATGGGTTAGGGGGTTGCCATGCACGCCCCCGCAACTTCCGATATTCACGCGATTCTGCGCCGCACTTTCGGCTTTGCCGGATTTCGCGGCCAGCAGGAGGCGGTCATCGGGCGCGTCATGCAAGGCGTGCATACGCTGGCGCTGATGCCGACCGGCGCGGGCAAGAGCCTGTGTTACCAGATCCCCGCGTTGGCTCGCCCCGGCACCGCCATCGTCGTCTCGCCGCTGATCGCGCTGATGCACGACCAGATCCGCTCCGCGCGCGCGGCGGGGATCCGCGCGGCGTCGATGACGTCGGCTGACAGCGACAATGCCGCGACTGCCGAGGCTTTCCGCGATGGTGCGCTCGATCTGCTTTATGTCGCGCCCGAACGCTTTTCCACTTCCGGCTTCCAGAGCCTGCTCGAACGCGCGGACATCGCGCTGTTCGCCATCGACGAGGCGCATTGTGTGTCCGAATGGGGCCATGATTTCCGCCCGGACTACCGGATGCTGCGCCCCGTGCTGGACCGCTTCCCGCAGGTGCCGCGCCTGGCGCTGACCGCCACCGCCGATCAGACCACGCGGGTCGATATCCTGCGCCAGCTAAGCATCCCGGACGAGGGGCTGATCATCGCGGGCTTCGACCGGCCCAATATCCGCTACGCCATCACGCCCCGCAGCAACGGCCCGCGCCAGATCGTCGATCTGCTTCAACGCCTGCCCGGCGCGGGGATCGTCTATGCGCCGAGCCGCAAGCAGGCCGAGGATGTCGCCGCGACCATCGCGCGTTCGGGCCGCGAATCGGGCTTCTATCACGCGGGGCTTGACCCTGATCGCCGCGCCGCCTCGCAGGCTGCCTTTGTCGCGTCGGAAAGCATGGTGATGGTCGCCACCATCGCCTTCGGCATGGGGATCGACAAGCCCGATGTGCGCTTTGTCATTCACGCCGGGCTGCCGAAATCGATCGAGGCCTATTACCAGGAAACCGGGCGCGCGGGGCGCGATGGCGATCCGGCCGAGGCGCACCTGCTATGGGGCGTGACCGATTTCGCCCGCGCGCGGCAATGGCTGGGGCAGGTCGAGCCGCAGCGCCTCCCCGCCGAACAGGCCCGCCTCAACAGCCTTGCGGCGCTGGTCGAGACGCCGGACTGCCGCCGCGCGATCCTGCTCAAGCACTTCGGCGAGCATCCGTCCGCGACCTGCGGAAACTGCGACAATTGCTGCAACCCCCCGCAGGTGATCGACGCCAGCGAGCTGGCCAGGAAGCTCCTCTCGGCGGTCTATCGCACCGGGCAGAGCTTCGGCATCGGCCATATCGAAAAGGTGCTGACCGGCCAAAGCGACGAGCGCATCGCCGCGCGCGGGCATGACAAGCTTTCGGTGTTCGGGATCGTCGGCGGCGACGAGGCCGCGCTGCTCCGCCCGCTGGCGCGCACCTTGGTGGCGCAGGGGATGCTGGCGGCAACCGAGCACGGCGGTCTCGCACTGGGGCCGAAGGCGCGCGGCGTGCTCAAGGGCGAGGCAGGCGTGACCATCGTCCAACCCCCGCCCAAGCGCGAGCGCCGGAGCCGCCGCGCGCGGGGTGGCCGGGACGCGCCCAATCCGGTCGGCAACCCGCTGTTCGAGGCGCTGCGCGACAAGCGCAAGGCGCTCGCCAGCGAACACGGCATCCCGGCTTATGTGATCTTCCACGATTCGGTGTTGCGCGACATGGCGCAGCAATGCCCGGAGACGCTGGCCGAGCTGGGCACGATTTCGGGCGTGGGGGCGAAGAAGCTGGAGACCTGGGGGGCGGATTTCGTTGCGGTGGTGCGGGAGCATTTGCGGGGTCAAGGCAGGGGTTGAACTGCAAATAGCCCTTCCCCCTGGGGAAGGGTTGGGATGGGGGTTCCGTGCCAGCGGTGACGCGAGGCCTTGCGGCCTCGCTCCCCCACCCCCGACCCCTCCCCGTTGGGGAGGGGAGAATTGGGGGCAAACTAACGCGGCTCCCGGCGCACCGTGTAGTCGATCCGGATCCGTACCCAGCTGCCGAACTGCTCCTTCCCGCCGATGCGCGCAGGGCGCACCCGGAATTGCCAGGCGGCAGCCATCACCGCCCGGCCGATCTGCGATCCGGGCGGCGATTCGCCGAGCAGCGCGCAATCCTCGACATAGTAATCGGGCACGGTCTTGCATTCGATCAATGCCGATCCCGGCCCGTTGGCGGTGGAGAGATAGCCCGCCAGCTCCTGATCGGTCGGCTCGCGGTACCAGCGGGCGGCGTAGAGTGGCTCGCCATTGCGCGCGGTGCCGACCCGCTGGCTGTCATTGGCGAAGCGCGGGTTGCCGGTATCGACCGGGCCGACGGTGCTTCCCGGCCTGATCCGCGCCGCGATCTTGGGCGAAGGGCTGGGGCTGGGGCGTGGCTGCGGCGGCGCGGGTGGCGGCGGCTCTGGTGCGGGCTGCGGCCTGAGAATGAGCGGCGAAGGGCGCGGCGGATCGGGCGTCGGTAGCGGCTGATCCTGCGGGGTGGCAACGACGGTTTCGGGCGGCGCGTCGGTCGCGGGTTCGGGCTCCGGTTCGGGCGGAGCGGCGAACTCGACCGCCTCGAAGGTGGTGAGATCGTCCTTGCCGTCCTCCTCGCCCACTATGTTCATGCCGAGCGTCAACAGCAGCAGCAGGATCAGCACCTCGACTGCCAGCGCGATGCCGAGGCTCACCAGCTTGCGTCCGCGCGCACGCTCTTGCAGCGCCGCCCATAGCGCTGCGAGCCGCCAAGGCTGCTCGTCCATCACTGATGCGGAATCGTCAGAAATCGCCACTGCGCCTTTGATCGACCGGGGGGAAGCCGCGCGGGCTCCATAGGCTATGGGGCACAATGCGAAAAGGCCCCGCCTCAGGGAGGCGAGGCCTTCAATCCTCCGGCTTGTTATCGCCGAAAAACTTGCCACCTCTCGGTGGACTTAGGCCTGATGCGATCATAAATCGCAGCGCAGGATTGATCGTCATATAAGCCCAAAATGCCTACAATTCAATTGCCGAGTCCAAGCGCAGCGCGAATGCCGTTTTGGACTGCAATCACATCGTCTTGCGACAGCGACAATCGCTCAAAGACACGGCTACCGGTAACCGGGTGGCGAAAATGCGGACGCGAGAGACGATCATAAGCGACTGTCGCGATCATGTCGCAAGCGATCCAACGTGGGCCGTCGCCCCAGGATTGCGAAACAAGGTCGATGCGGTGGTGCCAAGGCTCCGGGTTGTCAGGACAGGTCTGAGAAATCGGAACCACAGTGGCGAGATCTGTGCGCCGCTTGAGCTTCGGTGAAACTACGACGCAAAGCCGCCGTTTGACCATCTCCGGCGGACGAAAGCCGGTTGAGTAGTCGCAAATCAGAATATCGCCAGGCCGCGGGTGAAAGGGCAGTTTCTGCATTGCCCTTTACCCTGTCATCAAGCGATAGGATAGCGCCTCGGCAATATGCACGCGGCCGACTGTCTCGGCGCCCGCAAGGTCGGCAATGGTGCGCGATACCCGCAGCATCCGCGTATAGCCGCGGGCGGACAGCCGCAGCTTCTCGGCGGCTTGCAGCAGCAGCTTGCGGCCCGCTTCATCGGGGGTGGCGAAGGTTTCGAGCTTGTCGCCCTCCAGCTCGGCGTTCGAACGTACGCCGCGCGCCTGCTGCACCGCCCGCGCCGCCGCGACGCGCTTCGCCACCTCGGCGCTGCCCTCGGCGGGCGGGGGGAGCGTCATGTCGAGCGCGCTCACCGCGCCGACGGTGACGTGGAGGTCGATGCGGTCGAGCAAGGGCCCCGACAACCGCGCCTGATAATCGCCGACGCAGCGCGGATAGCGGTTGCAGTTCCTTGCCGGATCGCCCGCGTAGCCGCAGCGGCACGGGTTCATCGCCGCGACCAGCTGCACCCGCGCGGGGAAGGTCACATGCGCATTGGCGCGGGCGACGTCGACTTTGCCGGTCTCCAATGGCTGCCGCAGCGAATCGAGCACCGGGCGCTGGAATTCGGGCAGCTCGTCGAGGAACAGCACGCCGAGATGTGCGAGGCTCACTTCGCCCGGGCGCACCTTCAGCCCGCCGCCGGTGAGCGCGGCCATGCTCGCTGAATGGTGCGGGGCGCGGAACGGGCGCGCGCGGCTGATGCGCCCGGCCTCCAGCGTGCCCGCGACCGATTGCACCATCGACACCTCCAGCGCCTCGGCGGGAGTGAGGTCGGGGAGGATGCCGGGGAGGCACGAGGCGAGCAGGCTCTTGCCCGATCCCGGCGGCCCGGCCATCATCAGATTGTGCCCGCCCGCCGCGGCGATTTCGAGCGCGCGCTTGGCGGTTTCCTGGCCCTTGACCTGCCGCAGATCATTGCCGCCCACCAGCTCGGCGACTTCACCGCGCGGGGGCTCGGCGAGCACCTGGCTGCCCTTGAGGTGTCCGAGCAGGCTGCGCAGATCCTTCGGCGCGAGCACCGGCACCCCGCTCGCCCAGCGTGCTTCGGGGCCTTGCTCGGCCGGGCAGATCAGGCCCGCGCCGACCTCGCTGGCATGGAGCGCGGCGATCAGCACGCCGGGGCTGGCGACCACGCGGCCATCGAGGGACAGCTCCCCCACCGCAATCCAGTCCCCCAGTTGCTCGGAATCGGTCACGCCCATCGCGGCGAGCAGCGCGAGGGCGATGGGCAGGTCGTAATGCGATCCGTCCTTGGGCAGATCGGCGGGCGAGAGATTGACCGTGATCCGCTTGGGCGGCAGCGCGAGGCCCATCGCGGAGAGCGCTGCCTGCACCCGTTCGCGGCTCTCGCTGACCGCCTTGTCAGGGAGGCCCACCAGCAGGAATTTGGGCAGGCCGGGCGCGAGGTGGCACTGCACCTCCACGGCGCGCGCCTCCAGCCCAAGATAGGCAACCGTCCTCACCAGCGCGACCATTTGCGACCCCCTAGTCCGCCCATTGGCGAGCTTAGTGCAGGTTTCTGAGGGGCTTGTCGAGCGGTTCGGGGAGCGAGGGCTGGTTGGGAATGTACCCTCAGGAACTGAAGATTGCCGCACCTGGCGGTTGGATTGACCGAGGGCCATTCCAACTGTTGATCCGCACCTCGCTTAACCACCGCGCTGTAGGTGTCCTACAGGCGGCGCGGGCGGCACCTGCGGGCGAATTCTTACCGTTCCGGTAACCATAAATCTTGGCGAAATCGCAGGCACGCCGCGCGCATTAGGCAGGTGATGACCCGCGCCCTTGCCTTGCTGCTTGCCGCCCTTGCGGTGCTGCTGCCCCACGGGGCTGCGTGGGCGCAATCCACCGCGCGGGTGCTTGCGACCACTAGCTGGGTCGAGGAATGGGATCCGGCCACCAGCCAGTGGGTGCGCGTCGACGACAGCCCCGCGAGCCTTGCTCCCACCGTCGTCACGCCGACGACCACCACGACAGTCACCCGCGCGGGCGCAGTCACCATTACCGAGACGGTCCGCGCCGAGCCGGTGCGCTTCATCGCCGCCGCACCGCGCGCGCTGCCCGCGCGTGCCGCCGGGATCGCGCGCTTCGGCCCGTTCCGCGTGCTCGACGGTAAGCGTGCTGCGTTGGTCGACAGCACCGACGCCGCATCGCCGCGCGCCTTCATGGCGATGCTCGCCGCCTATCCCGATCTCGAAGTGATCGAGTTCGCCGATGCGCCCGGCACCAGCAATGATCTCGCCAACCTCGCGCTGGGCCGGGCGATCCGTGCCGCCGGGCTCGCGACCCATGTGCCCGACGGCGGTTCGGCGCGCTCGGGCGCGGTCGAGCTGTTCCTCGCCGGAACCCGCCGCACCATGGCCCCGCAGGCGCTGTTCGCGGTGCATTCGTGGCGCGACGAGATCGGGCGCGAGCCTGACGATTTCAGCCCCGATGCGCCGGAAAACCGCCTCTATCTCGATTACTATGCCGAAATGGGCATGACCAAGGACGAGGCCGATGCCTTCTACGCGATGACCAACTCGGTCCCGCATGCCAGCGCATTGTGGCTCAAGGGCACGGATATGGCGCGCTGGGTGGCTCCGGGCGAGGCCGCACCGCGTCGCCCGAAGGCGCAGCCGCTGCCGACGTGGGTGGACGCTGAATTGCGGCTGGCACTGGCCCGTTCGGGCGAGGCGCTGGGCACGGCGCTGCTGGACGGGTTTGCCGAGCCGCGCTTGTGGCGCAGCCCTGTGACAGCGGAAAAGGCGCAATTCGCGTTCAACACCCGCGAAGCACCGGTCAAGCGCAGGCTCAAAAAGCGCGCATGGCACCGCCACGCGTTGCTTGACTCGCGCCGGGCTTTCCCATAACGGCGCGCGTCTGTTTGCGGTCGCTGGACGACCCCGGCAGGCTCCGGCACGATTTCAGCCAGCGCCCCCGCCGGTCAGTTATTTCGAGGATATTATGAAGCGGACCTTCCAACCCAGCAATCTCGTGCGCGCCCGTCGCCACGGTTTCTTCGCGCGCAAGGCGACCCCCGGCGGCCGCAAGGTGCTGCGCGCCCGCCGCAACCGCGGCCGCAAGAAGCTCTGCGCGTGATTTTTTGCGCACCCGCCTCCGCGGGTGCGATTTCCTCGCTCACGCGACCTGAAGGTCGCGTCGCTGCGGGCGGCCGTTCGGCCTTGCGGGCTCCCCTTGGGAGCCCGTTTGTCGTAGTCTGACCTTGTGATTTCCGTCCTCACCAAACGCGCTGATTTTCTTGCGGCCAATTCGGGCACGCGTAATGCGCGGGCTGGATTCGTGCTGCTGACGCGGCCCAATGAGGGTGCGGGCATCCGCTTCGGCATCACCGTCACCAAGAAGATCGGCAATGCCGTGGTGCGCAACCGGATGAAGCGGCGGTTTCGCGAGTTGCTGCGCGCGGCTTTGCCCACGTTGGGCCTGTCGGATCACGATCACGTGCTGATCGGGCGCGCGGGCGGGGTGGAGCGCGATTTTCAGCTGATGGCGGATGAACTCGCCAAGGCCTTGGAGCGCGCGCGCGAAGGCAAGGGCGATCCCGCAGGCGGGCGCAGGCCCAGGCGGGGAAACCGCAAGCGGTGAAACAGCTCCTCATCCTCATCGCGCGCGGCTGGCAGCTTGGGCCGTCGCGTCTGCTGCCGCCGACCTGTCGCTATGCGCCCTCGTGCAGCGAATATGCGATTCAGGCGATCGGCAAATATGGTGCGGTGAAGGGTGGATGGATGGCGACGAAGCGGCTAATGCGCTGCCACCCGTGGGGCGGGCATGGGCATGATCCAGTGCCGTAGGTCTGGAAACGTCGCTGTTCTAATCCCATAATACACCGCGTCACGCACTTCTATCAGGGCATCATCTTGGACAATCGCAATCTTCTGCTCGCCGTTCTGCTTTCGGGCCTGCTGATCCTTGGCTGGGATGCGGGGATGCGGTATTTCTATCCCGAAGCCGCGCTGACCGCGCCTGCAAAGCCTGCCGCGACTGCCGCAGCGGGCGGCGATCTGGGCGCGGAGGCGCGCGGGCCGCGCAAGGTCGATCTCAAGACCGCGCTTGCCAGCCCGAACCGCGTGGCGATCGACACGCCCCGCATCGAAGGCTCGATCAACCTCGTCGGCGCGCGCATCGATGACATCGAGCTCAAGGACTACCGCGAGACGGTGAAGAAGGATTCCGGGCCGGTCCAGCTGTTCGCGCCCGAAGGCACGCCGCGTCAATACTTCGCCGAATTCGGCTTCATCGCCGGAGGCGTGCGCCAGCCTTCGAACGCGCTGTGGCAAGCCGATGGCACCAAGCTGACCCCGACCACGCCGGTCACGCTGACCCGCACCGATGCGAACGGCATCACCTACCGCATCCGATTTGCGGTTGATCAGAACTACATGATCACCGCCACCCAAAGCGCGACCAATGCCGGCGCGGCGGCGGCGATCATCCAGCCCTTCGCGCTCATCAAGCGCACCAGCGTCGGCGCCTCGCGCGACGAATTCGCCACGCACTCCGGCGCGGTGGGCGTGTTCAGCGGGACGCTGTGGGATCCCCATTCCTATGACGAACTGGCGGAGCTCGGCGGCGAGAAGCCCGAAGGTGTCGCCAGCTGGCTGGGCTTTGCCGATCAATATTGGCTTGCCGCGCTGGTGCCAGGGAAGGGCGAGACCGACAGCGTCGGCTTCCGTTCGCTGGGCGACAGCCTGTTCCGCTCCGACCTGCTCTACGCCGCGCAGACCGTGCCTGCGGGCGGCACGCTGACGCAGGAAACGCGGCTCTATGCCGGGGCCAAGGACAGCCAGATCCTCGATCAATACGAGGACAGCGGCATCACCTATTTCGGCAAGGCGATCAGCTGGGGCTGGTTCGAGATCGTCGAAAAGCCGCTTTTGTGGCTGCTGCGCACGCTTGACGGGCTGGTCAACAATTTCGGCGTGGCGATCATTCTGCTCACCGTGATCATTCGCGGGCTGATGTTCCCGATCGCGCAGAAGCAGTTTGCGTCGATGGCGCAGATGAAGGCCGTGCAGCCGAAAATGAAAGAGATCCAGGAACGCTTCAAGGACGACAAGCAGCGCCAGCAGCAGGAGATCATGAAGCTCTACAAGGACGAGAAGGTCAATCCGCTCGCCGGGTGCCTGCCATTGCTGATCCAGATTCCGATCTTCTTTGCGCTCTACAAAGTGCTGGTGCTGGCCATCGAGATGCGGCACGAGCCGTTCATCCTGTGGCTGCGCGACCTCTCCGCGCCGGACCCGGCGCATATCCTCAACCTGTTCGGCGTGCTGCCTTACGATGTGCCCGGCTTCCTCGCGATCGGGCCGCTCGCGGTGCTGCTCGGTGTCACCATGTGGCTGACCTTCAAGCTGAACCCCAGCGCGATGGACCCGGTGCAGCAGCAGATGTTCGCGATCATGCCGTGGATCCTGATGTTCGTAATGGCACCGTTTGCGGCGGGGCTGCTGCTGTACTGGGTGACCTCGAACATCCTCACCGTCGCGCAGCAGAGCTACCTCTATTCGCAGCACCCGCAATTGAAAGCGGCGAATGCGGCGGCTGAGAAAAAGGTGAAGGGGGGATAGCCCATCCCCCCGTTCACCCTGAGCTTGTCGAAGGGCTGCACTTTTCTTTTCCCGTCGCCCTGTAGAAAGTGCAGGGCTTCGACAAGCTCAGCCTGATCGGTGGTTTCTTATGGACGAAACAGAACAAGCAGAACGCGAGGAAGCGGCATCGCGCCTGTTTTCAGGCCCCGTGGATTTCCTCAAATCCGCGCCGCAGCTGCAATTCCTGCCCAACCCTGAGGTGCCGGAGATCGCATTCTGCGGGCGCTCCAACGTGGGCAAGTCTTCGCTGCTCAATGCGCTGACCGGCCGCAAGGCAATCGCGCGCGCATCGGTGACGCCGGGGCGGACGCAGGAGCTTAATTTCTTCGATGTCGGCAGGCCCGAAGAAGACGGCGCGCTGCCGCTGTTCCGCCTCGTCGACATGCCCGGCTACGGCTTTGCCAAGGCGCCGGTGAAGGTGGTCGACAAGTGGAAGGCGCTGGTCAATTCCTACCTGCGCGGACGGCAGGTGCTGGCGCGCACGCTGGTGCTGGTCGACAGCCGCCATGGCCTCAAAGAGGTCGACCGGACGATGATGACGATGCTCGATCAGGCCGCGGTTGGCTATCGCATCGTCCTCACCAAGACCGACAAGATCAAGGCGAGCGAGCTTGCCGCAGTCGCTGAACGCACTGCCGCAGAAGCCAAGAAGCACGTCGCCGCACATCCCGAAATCCATCTCACCAGCAGCGAGAAGGGCATGGGGCTAGCCGCCTTGCGCGCCGCGGTGGTCGCCGACGCGCTGGGTGAGGGCTGGGCGGGATAACGGCAACAGAACGGTGACCGCTTCGCAACCTGATTGCGACGCGGTTTCAACCACTTTGCCAGAAAACTGCCACCGTTCCGACCCCAAATCATCACGATAGTTTCACGCCGCTCGCGCAGTGCGTGGCGGGTTAGTCGCGTTCCTGACACCGCGCCGCGCGCGCTGCCGGGACACGCGTCATCCCTCCATCCATTCGGGAGCCCTGCGTGTCGGAAAACCTGCTTATCTGCGATCTTACCCAAAGCTGGTCGCCGACGGGAGGAGGTGGAATCTCCACCTATCTCAAGGAAAAGCGCAAGTATTTTCAGAAACACAGCCAGCACCGGCTGTTGCAGATCGTGCCCGGCCCGCAAGACCGCATCAAGGTGGAAGGCCGCACCATCCTCGCCGAAGTCGGCGCGCCGCTGGTGTGGGGCAGCCCCAATTACCGCTGGATCAACCGCAACGACGCGGTGTTTGCGCTGCTGCGCGAATATCAGCCCGACATTATCGAGAGCCTGTGCCCCTGGGTGCTGCCGTGGATTGCGATCCGCCACCGCTGGCGCTTCCCCGATACCGCGCTGGTCGCCGGATACCGCACCGACTTTCCCAATGCCCACGTCTACCGGGTGATGAACGATATGGCGGGGCATTACCCGGCGGCGTTCTTCCGCAGCATCGCCTATTCCTATGCGTGGATGACCTATAACCGCTTCGACCGGGTCTATACCTTGAACCGTGAGGCCGAAGCGATGCTGAACGGGCTGGGGCAGCGCAACACCGGGGTGCTGGGCCTCGGCGTCGATATCGACCACTTCGCGCCTGAGCACCGCGATCCCGGCTTCCGGGCGCGAATGGGCCTGCCCGAAACCGATGGCCCGCTGCTGATCTATGCCGGGCGGATCGACAACGAGAAGCGCGCCGACATGCTGGTGGCGATGTTCAAGGCGCTGCCTGCCGATCTCGGCGCGGCGATGGTGCTGGTCGGCGATGGCAAGCTGCGCGCGCAGTTGCAGGAGGAAGCGCGGGGTCTCCCGATCGCCTTCCCCGGTTTCGAGACAGACCGCCACGAACTCGCCCGCGCGCTCGCGTCGAGCGATATCTACGTCTCGGGCATGGCGGACGAGACCTTCGGCATTTCGGTGCTGGAGGCGCAGGCTTCGGGCCTGCCGGTGGTCGGCGTTGCCAGCGGCGCGATGTTCGAGCGTGTGCCCGAAGGCACCGGCCTGCTCGGCCCGGTGGGCGATACGGCCGCGATGGCGGCCAATGTCGCGCGGGTGTGGCGCGGCGACTATGCCGCGATGCGCGCGGCGAGTCTGGCGCTCGCCAATCGCCACAACCGCTGGCAGCAGACATTTGAGCACCTCATCAATGTCGAGTATGCAGCGGCACTGGAAGCGCGCGACACCCGGCGTGCAGCGGCCTTTCGCGGCCGGACCAAGCGAGCGCTGGACTACACTTGACGCAACACACGATGCCTCAAGCCCTTGTCGATCCCGCTGCGCCAGCCGACCCCGGCGGCGCGCAGCGCGACGTGCTGGGCCAGCACCTTGCGCGCCTGCCGCGCCGCACGCTGGCGATCGCGCTGTCGCTGCTGCCGATCGTCGCGCTGGTCAATGCCGGCGTGCTGGTGTGGTCGCTGGGCGGGATCGATCTGTCGCGCAAGCTGGTCGCGCCGCATCTGCTGGCGCTGGTGCTCCCGCTGGTGTTTGTGCCGATGCTTGCCAATTCGCTGCGGCTGGCGATCTGGGGACGGTTCCTCGGCCTCGACCTCGGCTTTGCCGGAGCCTTGCGCGTCATCACCGGCACGATGATCGCCAATTCGGTCACGCCCACCGCCGCCGGGGGCACGCCGATCAAGGTGCTGCTGCTGCTGGGCGAGGGGATTGCGGTCAGGCGCGGGGTCTCGCTAATTTCGTTGCAGGCGGCGGAGGACGCGCTGGTGATGTTCGGCCTGATGATGCTGTGCATCGGCGTCAGCGGGTTTGCGATGGCCGATTACCTCGGCTCCGACCCGGCGTTCTACGCCAGGCTCGATCAGACGCTGCGCAGCGCGGCCCTGATCGTCGTCGGTGCCTTGCTCGCGGTCACGGTGGTGGGGGCGTTGATTGCCGCCGGGCTGTTCGGGCGGCGGGTCGCCGAGTGGAGCGCGCGCGGCGTGCAGAAACTGCGTTCATGGACGGCGACGATCATCGGCGACTGGATCGCAGTGCTGCGCAGCGGCAAGGCGGTGGCGATGGTCACGCTCGCGCTGGCGCTGTTGCAATGGGGCGTGCGTTTCTCGATTGCCGGGCTGGTGCTCGCCGCGTTCGGCACCGAATGGCAACCGGCGCTGTTCTGGCTGCTGCAATATCTGGTGCAGTCGATCAGCTCGACCGTGCCCACGCCCGGCGGCGTCGGCGGCGCGGAGGCGGCGTTCCTGCTGCTGTTCGCGCCGTTCGTTGAGCGCGCGGTGCTGTTCCCGGCGATGAGCACCTGGCGGCTGCTGTTCTTCTATCTGCCGCTGGTGGGCGCAGCGGTGACGTTCTTCGCCTTGCGCCGCAGCCTGCTGCGCAGGGCCAAGGGTAATGCAGAAGCATTGCTGCCCGATGCAGCGCCGGTGCCTGCGGAATGAACCGGATGATGGAGCCGCTGCAATGGACGCATTAACCTCGGCCGCAAGCCTGCGCACCGCGACCATGCCCGACTGGCCGGAGCATGATCCGGCAGCGATGGCGCGCGACTTTCTGGTGTGGCGGCATTTGCGGGTGCTGCGCGCGCGCACGATGCGCCACGTCCATCAGCTCGCCGCGCGCTTGCCCGGAGCCGATCCGGCGCGGGCGAAGACGAATGCCTATGGTGTCAAGATGGAGCCCAACTGGAACGACCGCACCTATGCCTATTGCCATTACGGCACCTATGGCCGCTATCTCGCCGACCTGATCGGCGCGATCGGGCAGCCCTTCGCGTTCCTCGACATCGGCGCCAATCAGGGCCTGTTCTCGCTGATCGCGGCGCGCAATCCGGCGTGCGAGGCGATTGTCGCGCTGGAGCCTGTGGCGGACACCCACGCGCGGCTGGCGCGCAATCTGGCGGCGAACGGGGCGGAAAGCCGTGCAAGCGCGCTCAATTTCGGGCTGTCGGACCATGACGGGATGCGCTCCATCGCCATGAACACGGTGCATAGCGGGCTCGCGACGCTGGAGGATCACCTGCCTGCGGGCGATCCCCATATTGCCAGCCAGCAGGTCGAGACGCGTACCATGCAGGCGCTCGATGCCCATCTGCCCGCGCACCTGCCGATCTTCGTCAAGATCGATGTCGAGGGGCATGAGGCAGTGGTGATCGACCAATTGCTGCAATCACCCCACGCGGCGCGGGTGATCGGGATCTTCTACGAGCATGATCGCGGCTGGAGCGACCGCGCGGCGATCGAGGAAAGATTGGCCCGCGCCGGGCTGGCGACCACCCGCAAATATGGTCGCGGCCGGCATTTCGACGCGCTGGCGACGCCGGTCGTGTGAACGGGGCGGCGCGCTTTCGCCCGCCGCCACCGTTCGATCAAAAGTCCTTGCGCAGCGTCACAAAGAACTGCTGCGGCGCGCCCGGCAGCAGCGTCTGGTTGTCGCCGCTGAGGCCGAAGCCGTTCGAACCGATCGTGCCGATATATTCCTCGTCGAACAGGTTGGTCACCACGCCTTCGATGGCGAGGCCGTTGAGCCAGCGGTTGTCGCTTTCCAGCCGCACGCCGATTTTGCCGTCGACCAGCACCCGCCCTTCGACCGACTGGTCGTTGGCATAGGTAAAGAACCGTTCCGAGGTGTAGTTGGCGTTGGCGCGAGCGTAGAACATGCCATCATCATAGGCGAGTTCGAGGTTGGCGATGCTTTCGGGGCTGTCGACCACGGTGTTCCCGTCGATTGCCTGGATGACGGTGCCTTCCCCGTTGACCACATCCTCTTCGTAGGTGTTGCTGTTATAGGCATAGCTGCCGGTCACGGTGAACGACGGCACCGGCTGCCACTGCACCCCGATTTCCGCCCCGATCGACTGCACATCGCCGACGTTGGAGAGCACCGGCGCGTTGCCGATGATGCCTGCCCCCTGCGGGATCGCGAGGATGCGATTGCGGAAATTGACGAGATATCCCGCTACCACACCGGTCAGTGTGCCAGCGCCGAAGCGGAAGCCGATTTCATAGGTGTCGGTCTGTTCGGGCTCAAGCTGATCGCGCAGCACGTCGAACCCGGCGGCCGAGGTCGCGAACGGGCCGGAGGTGGCCGCTGCGGTGAAGGCGCGCTGGTTCTGGGTGAAGCTGGCGAACACCTCGTTGTCGCCGCCGAGCTTGTAAAGCACGCCTACTTGCGGGAGGAAGAAGTCCTCCGCTTCGATCTCGCCGACCGCCAGCGGGCTGGGGTCGGGATTGATCGCGGTCGCTTCAAGCTGCACGCTCTGACCCTTGAACCCGGCGGTAATCGAAAAGTCTTCGCTCACATCCCACTGGTCCTGCACCGCATACTGGAAGGTGCGGGTGTTGTAGGCGTTGTTCCACTGGGTGAAGAACGGATCGGACTGGTATTCCAGCGCGTCGCGAGCCGGCACCGTCAGGCTGCTGCCCATGTCGTAGAAACGGCGCGCCTGTTCGAAATCGTTGTTTTCGTACCACAGGTTGACCCGGATGGTGTGTGCGCCGAGTTCGGCCACCACGTCGCCCAGCACGCCGATCCGCTCGATTTCGTATTCGGTGGTGCGGAAGCTGATCGGCAGACCGCCGCTCGGGCTGGCGACATAGGGCGTGATCCACGAACCCTGGCCCTTGTTGGTGTGGTAATAGACCTGCACACCGGCCTTGACCGCATCGCCCAGCTGCTGATCGATCCGGCCGCTCGCCACCCAGTCGCGGCGCAGACCGGCCGCGTCGAAATAGGCATCGTCGACGGTCAGGATCGGGGCGGGATAGACAGTGCCGAAGCTGTTGGGAGCGACCACCACGCCGGTATCACCGCGGTTCGCGCCGATGAAGGCGATCTCCACGGCAAGCGGCCAGTTATCGGTGATGTTGTCCCAGTCATAGCCCAGCCGCCCGAGCATCTCGAGGCTGAGGTCCTGATAGTCGTTCTCGTAGCGGTCCGAGAAATTGACGAAGGCGGTGAAGGTGGTCGAGGTGCCCAGATCGGCGACCAGCTTGGCGTTGACCTGCGTGGCGCGCTGGGTGCCGAAGCCCTTCCACTTGTCGGCTTCGATGCGGGCAGCGCTGACATAGGCCTTGAACCCGCCAAGATCGCCGGTGTCGAGCGTGGCGTATTGGCGGAAGGTGTCGCTTTCGCCAAAGGTGACGTTTGAGGCGATTCCGAGCTCGTCCTGCGGATCGCGGCTGAAGAATTCGATCGTCCCGCCGAGGTTCGAGGTCGAAGCGGTGCCCAGCGCGCCCGAACCCTGGCTGACGCGCGTCGAGCCGATATTGTCGGCGATGATCGCGCGGCTGATGTGGAGGCCGTTGGTGTTGCCGTAGCTCATGTCGCCCAGCGGCACCCCGTCGAGCGTGAAGCCGAGCTGGTTCTGGTTGAAGCCGCGCAGGGTGATGCGGGTCGACCATTCATAGGTGCCGAACGGATCGGCCGACTGGAAGTTGACGCCGGGCAGCTTGCGCAGCGCGATGAAGGGGCTCGAACCGGCGGCGGTCAGCTGGATGTCATCGCCGCCGATTTCGGTCACCTGGCGCACTTCGCCCGCGCCGAACACGACGATTTCGTTGCCTTCGGTTTCGGCGGTATCGCCAGCGGCGGCGACGGCAGCCTGCGCGGCGGCAGCAGTGTCCGCCTCAGCCTCGGATGCGGCGAGCGAGTGGAGCGGCAGCGCGAGGCCGATCATGGCGGCGCTGGTGAGGAACGCGATACGCAAGGATTGTGATGACATTTCGAAAGCCCCTTTTTGTGATCTCTGAGTCACGGGGGCGGTATCGGCGCGATGTTGCGGTTCGGGGCACTTTTGGTTGCGGTTCGGAGACCGGATGATGACCGTTTGAAGGTGTTGCGCGGGGGCAACTATCGCCCCGCAGCACACTAGCGTGCAAACAGCTTTCCGATGTCGGAGAAGGCCTTGAACTCCAGCGCATTGCCTGCCGGATCGCGCAGGAACATGGTCGCCTGCTCGCCCGGCTGGCCCTTGAAGCGGATGGTTGGCGCGATCATGAAATCCGCCCCGCCTGCGCGCAGCCGCTCGGCCAAGGCCTCCCATTCGGCCATGCCCAGCACCAGCCCGAAATGCGGGACGGGCACGCAGTGGCCGTCGACATGGTTCGACGCGCGATCCCCCGCCCGCCCCGGCGCGAGGTGGGCGACAAGCTGGTGGCCGTGGAAGTCGAAGTCGACCCACTCCTCGCTCGATCGCCCCTCCGCGCAGCCCATCACACCGCCATAGAAGGCGCGCGCGGCTTCGAGGTCGTCGACCGGAAAGGCGAGGTGGAAGGGGGGCAGGCTCATCCCGGCGGGCATAGCGCGCGGCGGCGGGCGGTGGAAACGGTTTTCCTACACCGCGCCGACCTGCCAGCCCTGTCGCCATGCGACGCCTCCGCCCCCGATCCGCCCCGCCCGCCATCACCCGCGCGCAATTCGACGTCATGCTCGCCCGCTTCCGCGAGCAGAACATTTTGTCTTCTGGACAGTGTCTCATGTGTCACCTCGTTCAGCGTCGACAGCGCGCCGATGAACGATTAGGGGGGAGGCCGGATACAGCCCGGCAAGGTGGAGCGCGCGGCGGCATGAAACTGATCATCGGCAACAAGAACTACTCAAGCTGGAGCTTGCGCGGCTGGCTCGCGGCCAAGCAGTCGGGTCTCGCCTTCGAGGAACTGACCGTTCCGATCATGGGCGAGGAATGGGACCGGCTGAAGCGGGACATGGGCGAAGTGCAGCCCTCCAGCGGCAAGGTGCCGATCCTGTGGGATGGCGATGCCGTGGTGTGGGACAGCCTCGCGATCATGGAGTACCTCGCCGACAAGGTCGGGCGGGAACGCTTCTGGCCCAAGGATGACGCGGCGCGGGCCATGGCCCGGGCGATGGTGGCGGAGATGCATTCGAGCTACCAGTCCTTGCGCAAGGACATGCCGATGAACATCCGCCGCCGGGTGCAGCTGCCCGGCGTCTCCGATCAGACCCGCGAGGATATCGTGCGCATCCTCGGGCTGTGGGCCGAAGCCCGCGCACGGCATGGCAGCGCCGGGCCGTTCCTGTTCGGCACCTTCGGCGCGGCGGACATCTTCTATGCCCCTGTGGTCACCCGTTTCGTCACCTACGGCATCGGCGTCCCCGGCTTCGCGCAGGCCTATATGCAGGCGGTATGGGAACAGGACTGGATTGCCGACTGGATCGCCGCTGCCGAGAACGAGGACTGGGTGATCGAGCAATACGAGACGGTGGGATCAGGCGCGCGCGGATGAGCGATGTTCTGGGTCTTGCCAAGCGCCTGATCGCCGCGCCGAGCGTGACGCCCGCGACCGGCGCGGTGTTCGATTGCCTGGAGGCGATGCTCGCGCCGCTGGGCTTTGCGGTGCATCGCTTCACGCGCGGCGAGGGGGCCGAGGGGAGCGACGAGGCTCCGGTCGAGAACCTGTTCGCGATCCGGCGCGGCCCCGAGGGTTCGAAGCACTTCGCCTTCGCGGGGCACCTCGACGTGGTACCGCCGGGCGAGGGCTGGGCTACCGAACCCTTCGATCCGCAAGTGCGCGGCGAGCTGCTGCACGGGCGCGGCGCGGTCGACATGAAGGGCGCGATTGCGGCGATGGTGGCGGCGGTGGCCGAGGTTCCGCAAGAAGCAGGCACGATCAGCTTCATCATCACTGGCGACGAGGAAGGCCCCGCGCTCCACGGCACCCGCGCGCTGATCGACTACATGGCCGCGAACGCCCACCAGCCCGACCTGTGCCTTGTGGGCGAGCCCACCAGCGTTCACCGCCTCGGCGACATGGTGAAGATCGGGCGGCGCGGCTCGGTCAATATCTGGATCGATGTTGACGGCACGCAGGGCCACGTCGCCTATCCGCACCTCGCCGACAATCCGCTGCCCAAGCTGGTGGCGATCCTTGGCGAACTCGATGCACTGACGCTCGACACCGGCACCGCGTGGTTCCAGCCCTCGAACCTCGAAATCACCGACATCAACGTCGGCAACCGCGCGCACAATGTGATCCCCGCCGCGGGATCGGCGCGCATCTCGATCCGTTTCAACGACCTCCACACCGGCAAGAGCCTGTCCGACCGCGTGATGGCGATTGCGGAGAAGCACGGCGGCAAAGCGCGCCCGGTGATCTCGGGCGAGCCGTTCCTGACCGAGCCGGGGGCCTTCTCCGCGCTGGTCGCGGCGGCGGTCGAGGCCGAGACCGGCATCGCGCCTGAACTCTCGACCACCGGCGGCACCTCCGATGCGCGGTTCCTGCGCGCCGTCTGCCCGGTGATCGAATTCGGCCTGTGCAACGCGACGATGCACAAGCGCGACGAGGCGGTGGCGGTGCCCGATCTGGCTGTGCTGGCGCGCATCTATGCCCGGATCGCTCGCGCAGCACTGGCGCTGGACGGCGCGCACGGCTAGCACCGCCTCAGGGCCGGGAGAGAATACTGACCATGGATCGCAAGCTTACCCTCTATATCCTGATCGGCATGGTGCTCGGCGTGATCGTCGGCCAGGTGCTGAACCAGACCGTGCCCGCCGACGTGATCAAGGAATCGATCGCGCCGTGGTTCAAGCTGCTCAGCGACATCTTCCTCAATCTCATCAAGATGCTGGTCGCCCCGCTGGTGCTCTCGACCATCGTCGTCGGCATCGCGCATATGGGCGACAGCGCCGCGCTGGGCCGGATCGGGGTGAGGGCGCTGACGTGGTTCATCACCGCCAGCCTGATCTCGATCGGCCTTGGCCTCGTCATGGTCAACCTGTTCCAGCCGGGCGTCGGCGCGCCGATCCCCGATGTGGCCGCGGCCGCCGCGGCGGTGGGCGAGGTCAAGGAGCTGAAGGCGACCGAGTTCCTGCTCTCGATTTTCCCCAAGAACGCCATCGAGGCGCTGGCGACGAACAACATCCTGCAAATCCTCGTGTTCTCGATCTTCGCAGGCGTGGCGCTGTCGGCCATCGGCGAGAAGGGCACGGCGCTGGTCAAGGGCGCGGATGCGCTCGCGGAGATGATGCTGCAGGTGACCGGATACGTGATGCGGTTCGCGCCGTTTGCGGTGTTCGGCGCGCTCGCCAACGTGGTCGCGGCGAGTGGCCTTGCGATCCTTGGCACCTATCTCACGCTGCTGCTGGAGTTCTACTTCTCGCTGGTGCTGCTGTGGGTGATCCTGCTGGGGGTCGGCGCGGCGTTCCTTGGCGGGCGGATCACGGCGCTGATCCGCTACATCCGCCAGCCGATCATGATCGCCTTCTCGACCGCCTCGTCGGAGGCCGCGCTGCCCAAGCTGTTCGAGCAATTGGACCGCTTCGGCGTGCCGCGGCGTATCTCCGGCTTCATGCTGCCGCTGGGCTATTCGTTCAATCTCGATGGCTCGATGATGTACATGAGCTTCGCGACGATCTTCATCGCGCAGGCCTATGGCATGGACCTCAGCATCACGACGCAGATCATGATCCTGCTGACGCTGATGATCTCGTCCAAGGGCATCGCCGCCGTGCCCCGCGCGTCGCTGGTGGTGATTACGGGGACGCTGGCGATGTTCGGCCTGCCGGTCGAGGGCGTGGCGATCATCCTCGCCATCGACCAGTTCCTCGACATGGGCCGCACCGCAACCAACGTGGTCGGCAACGCGGTGGCGACCGCGGTGATCACCAAGTGGGAAGGGATGCTCGAAGTCGAGGAGCCCGACTACGTCGAACACCCCCACGCCCCCGCGCACACCGCAGCGGGCGGCAAGGCGGGGCTGGAACTGGACGAGAGCAATTTCGAGGAGGAACGGGGCTAGGGGCGCTACTCCCGCACATACTCCACCGGCACGAAGGCGCCCAGCGAGCAGCCCGCGCCGCGTTGCAGCGTGCCGCCGATGGTGGTCAGGCTGTAGATGATCTGCGGCGTGCACAGCTGGTCGATCGACGTCTCGTAGGCGATCGCGCGGTCCCAATCGAGCCCCGGGCAGCGGCTTTTGAGCGTGTTGCGGTAGATCTTGCCGCCCTGCATCTCGAAATCGATCACCTGGCCCGTGCGGATCACCGTGTTGCGCACTTGCGAGCGGTTGATGCAGCTCTGACCCTCGCCCAGCACCTTGACCTCCGGAACCCGCGCGGCATCAGCTGCCGCCCGTGCGGCGGGATCGGTGGGCGCGCATGAGGCCGCAAGGAGCGGCAGGACGGCAAGAGTGAAGGTGCGGGTAAGCATAGGGGTTTCCTCCGGCGGCCAACCCCTATCAACGCCCCGCCGCTTGAACGCGGGCTTAATCCGGCACCGCACGGCCCTTCGGCGCTTCCAGCACCTTCTTGCGAAAGCTGCACACATCGGCGACCTTGCAGCGCCAGCATTCGGGCGTGCGCGCCTTGCAGACATAACGCCCGTGCAGGATCAGCCAGTGATGCGCGTGGAGGCGGAACGGCTGGGGTACGCGCTTTTCAAGCTTTGCCTCGACATGATCCGGGGTCTTGCCCTTGGCGAGTCCGGTGCGGTTGCCGACGCGGAAGATGTGGGTGTCGACCGCGAAGGTCTCCTCGCCGTACCAGCAGTTGAGCACCACATTGGCGGTCTTGCGTCCGACGCCGGGTAGCTTCACCAGTTCTTCGCGGGTCGCCGGAACCTCGCCGCCGAATTCGTCGACCAGCAGCTGCGACAATGCGATCACGTTCTTGGCCTTGGAATTGAACAGCCCGATGGTCTTGATGTGCTCCTTCAGCCCCTCCTCGCCCAGATCGAGCATCTGCTGCGGCGTGGTGATCTTGGCGAACAGCGCGCGGGTCGCCTTGTTCACCCCCACGTCCGTCGCCTGCGCCGAAAGCGCCACCGCGACGACCAGCTGAAAGGCATTGCCATATTCCAGCTCGGTGCGCGGGGCGGGGTCATCCTCGGCCAGGCGGCGGAAGAACTCGAAGATCTGCTCGCGGGTCATGGAGCGGGCGGGTTCTCCGCCTTCCACTCCATCGCCATAAGCGCGCGCTTCTCGACCGAGGGGTGGGTGTAGAACAGCGCCTCCTGCACCGGATGCGGGCGGGGGTAGCGGTATTCGGCGGTCTTGACCAAGGCGGTGGCGAGCGCATCGGGCTCGTTCACGGTCCGGAGCGAATAGAGGTCGGCTTCGGTCTCTCCCACCCGGGTCAGGGTGTTGGTGAGCGGGGTGGCGATGAGCCCCAGCAGCGATCCGACCACCGCGAACACCGGCAGGCCGCGCGGTTCGTCCAGCCGCGCATCGCTCTTCAATAGGCGTGCGGTTGGCGCAAACAGACGGTTCAGGAGATAGAAGAACGCCATCGCCAGCAGCGGGAAGATGATGACGTAGCGCCAGATATGGCCGAGCTTGTAATGCCCCGCCTCGTGCCCGGTCACCGCGCGCACTTCGGCGATCGACGCCTGTTTCAGCGCGACGTCCGAAATCGCGATCCGCGCGGTCGGGCCGATGCCGGAGACATTGGCGGTGAAGCGATCGGACTGACGCGAGCCATCATACATGAAGATCCGGTCGTGCGGGATGTCGACATCGTCGGCAATCGCTTCCAGCGCAGTGCGCACTTCGCCCGGCGGAACGGGCTTGTACTCGTTAAACAGCGGCTCGATCAGTGCGGGCCCGGCGAGCAGCGCCAGCAGCGTCACCACGCCCGCGAGCCCGCCGCTCCACAGCCACCAGCGCTGACCCGTCTTGCGGATCAGCGCATAGACCCCGGTCAGGAACAGCCCGCCGATCACCATGCCGATGGCCTCGCTGAGCGCCATCTGCCCAAGGAAATCGCCGAGCGGCTGGCTGGCGAGGCCGTAAGCGCGCTCGCGCTGCCAATCGGTGTAGATCGTCCAGGGCAGCGCGATCAGCGTCGAGATCAGCAGGAAGGCGGCGCTGACCGTGAAGGTGCCGAGAAACCGCACAGGGTTGGCAAAGCGCGCTGCAATCCGGTCAAGCAGCTTCAGCCGCACCATGATGAAGGCGACCAGCAGCGACACGCCGACCCCAGCAAACAGCAGCCAGTGATTGCCCACCGTATAGGCCTGCGCCTGCGCCAGCGCCTCCGGCCCAAGACTGTCGACCATCCGCGCGGCCTGCTGCGCGGGAGTGAGATTGGCTGCCATGTCGTGACCCCTCGTTGTGTATTAACTTCGCAATACACCCTGCGCGTTGCGGGTCAAGCGGACAGCCCCAGCACGTCGTTCATGGTGTAGCGCCCAGCGGGTTGACCGGTCAGCCACTCCGCCGCCTTCACCGCCCCGCGTGCGAAGATCATGCGGTTCTCAGCGCTGTGCGACAGTGTCAGGCGTTCTTCCGGCCCGGCGAATATCACCGAGTGCTCGCCCGCTACGGTGCCGCCGCGCAGGGTGGCGAACCCGATCGCGCCTTCGCCCCTCGCGCCCGTCATCCCGTGTCGGCCGCTCTCCATGTTTTCGGCGAGGCTGATGCCGCGCCCGCTCGCCGCTGCCTCCCCCAGCAGCTTGGCGGTGCCCGAGGGCGCGTCTACCTTCATCCGGTGGTGCATCTCCAGCACCTCGATATCCCAATCCGGCCCCAGCCGCGCCGCCGCCTCGCGCACCAGATGCGCCATCAGCGTGACGCCCAGCGAGAAATTCCCCGATTGCAGCACCGGGATCACCCGCGCTGTCTCGGCCAGCATCACGAAATGCGGCTCTTCCAGCCCGGTGGTGCCAACCACGATCGGCTTGCCCGCCACCCGCGCCGCGCCGAGGTTCGCCGCAAGAGCATCGGGCGCGGAGAAATCGACCAGCACGTCGCATTGCCCCGCGAACGGCCCGATGCTGCCCCCCGCATCGACACCCGCGAACAGCGCGTGCCCCGCGTCCATGATCGCCGCTTCGAGCGCCTGCCCCATGCGGCCCTTGTGTCCGATGACCCCGAATTGCAGCATCACAATCTCTCCGCTTGCCCTGAGCTTGTCGAAGGCCTGCTTTTCCCTTTACTCCCTTTGAAGAAAGGGCAGGGCTTCGACAAGCTCAGCCTGACCGGAGGTGGGTGTGGGTGCGGGAATCAAGAGTATCGTCATCCTCACCGGAGCAGGGATTTCCGCCGAAAGCGGGATCGACACCTTCCGCGCCGCCGGGGGCCTGTGGGAGCAGCACCGCGTCGAGGATGTCGCCACGCCCGAAGGCTTCGCGCGCGATCCCCGGCTGGTGCTGAACTTCTACGACATGCGCCGCGCCGCGCTTGCCAAGGTCGCGCCCAATCCCGCGCATACGGCGCTGGCGCGGCTGGAACGCGAGTTTAAGGGCGAGCTGCTGCTGGTGACCCAGAATGTCGATGATCTCCACGAACGCGGCGGCTCGGCCTGCGTCCTGCACATGCATGGCGAATTGAAGAGCGCGCTGTGCACCTCCTGCGAAATGCGTTCGCCTTGGGATGCACCGATGCTCGACCGCCCGCCATGCCCCGTCTGCCGCGCGCCCACTTTGCGCCCCGACGTCGTGTGGTTCGGCGAGATGCCCTACCAGATGGGCCGCATCTATCAGGCGCTCGAGACCTGCGATCTGTTCGTCAGCATCGGCACTTCAGGGGCGGTCTATCCGGCGGCTGGCTTCGTGCAGGAAGCGCGGGCGAACGGCGCACGCACCCTTGAACTCAATCTCGAACGTAGCGAAGGATCGCACCTGTTCCACGAAACGCGGCTCGGGCGCGCGGGCGATTTGGTGCCGGAATGGGTGAATGAGGTGCTGCTTAGGCGAAGTTAACCGCTCCATGCTATTGCCACGCCGTTATGTCGAAGAAGGCGATCATCCCGCTGGCGATCCTGGCCGCGCCTTACGCCTACCTCGCCTATTTCTGGGTGAGTTGTTTCAGCACGCGATGCTCGTTCGACCCGAACATGATCTTATGCACGCTGGTCGCGGTGATCGCGCTGCCGGTGGTCATGCTGATTACTGGTGTCGGCTTTGCGGCTGGCGGCGTCCGCAGGCTGCGCGCCGCCAAAGCGGAAGCAACGTCGGGGCAGGGCGGAGGAGAGGGGCGCGGCAGCGGCGTGGCGGGCCTGTCGATCGGGTTGTGGCTCTTGGCAGGCGCGATCCCGGGCTGCCTCGGGCTGCTGTACATTGCACTCGATACGCCGCCGCCGGGGCGCGACCGGCTGGGCCGGATTTGCGAGAAAACGAACAGCGGCGAGGTATGCCGCCCCGATCCGGAGGCCGACCACCCCACCACGCTGGAAATGGCGAACCGACAATTGCGGCGTCAGCGCGAGCAGCGATAACAGCGCGCGCAGGTTCGTCGTGGCTGCCGACGATGTAGCGCACCTGCACATGGCATTGGCTTGCCAGTGTTCCGGGGGATTAGCGCTTATTGGTGGCGTCGTCGAGCGGCGCGAGACCGCCGGGTGTGCCCTCGCGTGATTCCACCAGGCCTTCGTGTCGCTGCCGTTCCTCTACCGCCGCACCCTCGTGGCGCTTCTGCGCACGTCTTGCACGCAAGAAGGACACGATTGCCAGCACCAGCACCGTGCCGATCGTAAAGAGCGAGAGAATAGCGGGGGTACTGAGTTGTATGCTCATCGCACGATCCTTTTCCACTGCGGGAGAGGATTGGCGGGACGAGAACAATGTTCCGCAGCTAGAGCTTATTTTGTGCCGTGTTGTGGTGGTGGAACGGCGGGATGAGCAATCAGCCGCACGTTCGGCACCCGGCATCCTTGGCAATCCTGATCGTCCGGAATCCCGGGCTGAGGCCGTCGAGGATGTGCAACCGCCCCCATTGCGGATCGCCGAGCGTGCTCACCCCCGCCAGCAGGACCTTGATCGCCTGCATCGCCGCGAAGCTGCCCGCCCACCCGGCCATCGCGCCGAGCATCCCGTCATCCGCGCAGGTGTCGCAGTCCTCGGCGTCGAAAGCATCGCCGACGAAGCAGCGGTAGCAAGCCTCGCCCGGCAGATGCCCCGCGAAGGCCGCGACCTGTCCCTGGAACCGGCCCACGGCGGCTGAGAGCAGCGGAATCCCCGCCGCGACACAGGCGTCCGAGACGGCGAGGCGGGTGGCGAAGTTGTCGGTCCCGTCAAGCACCAGATCGGCCCCTGCGATCAGCTGCGCGGCGTTGTCCGGCGTGATGTGTGCGTCGGAGACGTCGACGCTCAGCGTGTCGTCGAAATTGGCGAGCCAGCGCCGTGCCGACACTGCCTTGCCGTGGCCGACATCACGGGTGGTGAAGATCGTCTGGCGCTGGAGGTTCGAAACATCGACCACATCGTCATCGACCAGCGTCAGCCGGCCGATCCCGCTCGCGGCCAGGTATTGTAGCGCGGGAGAGCCGATTCCGCCGAGGCCGATCGCCGCGACATGGCTTTCGGCGAGCCGCACCTGCCCCGCGCCGCCGACTTCGGGCAAGACGATATGGCGCGCGAAGCGGTCCAATCGGGCGGGGGAGAGGCTCATGGCTTTTCGTCTGGCACGCGCCGTTCCTGCCGGAACGCGCCGATCCCGTGCCACCACAGAAAGCCGATCACCGCACCCTTCACCGGCTGGAGCATCGCCAGCAGCATCGCCACTGCCACGGGGAGGATGATGGCGAGAGTCAGCCACGCGCTCATGCCGAAAGTCCCGATCATCGCGATCACCACTGGCGCGAGCAGGTGGCCGACCACGAAGATGCCGATATAGGCCGGAAAATCATCGGCCTGCTGCACCGACCAGTCCTGCCGGCAATGCGGACAGGCGTCGACCGGCTTGAGCCATGCGCGGAACAGCGCGGCGGCGCCGCAGCGCGGGCAGCGTCCCTTTGCGCCCCGCATCAGCGCGCCCGTCCACCCGGCGGGCAGGTTAATCGGGTCGGGAGAAGTCGGCGGAGAAGACATTGGCAGGCTGTTTACAACCTGTGCGCCGCCTGTCGACAGGCCTGTGGATGGCGCTGTCGAAAGCTTGGGAAGAAGTGGTTGAAGCTCGGTCGGGCCCACCCCCGGCCCCTCCCGCAAGCGGGAGGGGAGTTTGTCGCGCGAACAGTTCCCCTCCCGCTTGCGGGAGGGGTTAGGGGTAGGCAAGTGCCTCAGCTCTCCAGCTGCCGCAGCAGGCTGCGCACATCGCCGTCCATGTCGGCGTCGCGCTGGCGCAGGTCTTCGATCAGCCGCACCGCGTGGATCACGGTCGAATGGTCGCGGCCGCCGAACTTGCGCCCGATCTCGGGGTAAGAGCGCGGGGTCAGCACCTTGGAGAGATACATCGCCACCTGCCGCGGACGCACCACCGCCCGCGCGCGGCGCTTGGAGCTCATCTCGGCGCGGTCGATGCGGTAGAACTGGCACACGGTGCGCTGGATTTCGTCGATGGTGATGCGGCGGCGGTTGGCCGACAGGATATCGGTGAGCTGTTCCTCGGCCAGCTGGAGCGAAACCTCTTGGCCCGTCAGCTGGGCATAGGCGATCAGCTTGTTGAGGCCCCCTACCAGCTCGCGCACGTTGCGGGTGATGGTGCGGGCTAGGAAATCGACCACATCCTCGGGTACAGAGAGCGGCGCAAAGCGCGTCAGCTTGGAGACGAGGATCTTCTTCCTGAGCTCGATATCTGCAGCCTGAATGTCCGCGACGAGGCCCATCGACAGGCGCGAGAGCAGGCGCGGCTCGACCCCGTCGAGCGCCTGCGGGGCGCGGTCGGCGGCGAATACCAGCCGCTTGCCCTCGGCGAGCAGCGCGTCGATCGTGTAGAGCAGCTCTTCCTGCGCGCTCGCCTTGCCGATGATGAACTGGATATCGTCCACCAGCAGCAAATCGAAGCTGCGCAGGCGCGCCTTGAACTCGATGGTCTGACTGGCCTTCAGCGCCTGCACGAATTCGACCATGAAGCGCTCGGCCGAGCAGTAGAAGATGCGCGCACGCGGGTGGGCGTTCAGATAGCCGTGGCCGATGGCGTGCAACAGGTGCGTCTTGCCCTGCCCGGTGGCCGCCTTGAGGTACAGCGGCGAGAACTGCGGTTGTTCCAGGGCGGCCATGCGCTGCGCCGCGTTGCAGGCGAGGATGTTCGCTTCGCCCGTAATGAAGGCAGTAAAGGTCAGCGATGGGTCAAGCCCGACCGAGGAGGTGAAGCTCGCATCGCCCAGCGCGCCTGCTGCCAGTGCGATCGCTGAGGCGCCGTCATTGGCGGGACGGCGGCCATCGTCGAGCCGCAGGTCGGGCAGCTGGCGGCGACCGGGGTGCACCTGAATATTGACGCTGCGTACTTCGCTGCGCGCGATCTTCCAAGCCAGTTGCAGCCGGTCGTGGAACCGGTCGCGCACCCAGTTGGCGGAGAATTCGGTCGGGAGGAAGAGATCGAGCGTGCCGGTGTCGCGGTTGATACCGCCCAATTGGATCGGCTTGATCCACTGGCTGTGAAGTTGGTGCCCCAGATCCTTGCGCAGCCCCTGACTGATGTCAGACCAATCGGCTGCAAGATTTACCGCTTCTGCGTCTTCCATCAGGTGTTCATCCGCTTGGCGACCCGCTGCCCGCGCCTTGTCAATTCTGTGCACAATCTCATCCCCAAAATTGCATCCACCCACGGATTCACGGCCCGTGAGAGCAAGCTATCCTAACGGCTACAGGCACTACCTTTCCCTCCCCGGAAACGGTGTTTCCGAAGGACCCCCCTGTCGACCAGTTTGTTAAAACCCGGGCTGTCCCGCGCCGGGTGAAATCCATGTAAAGAACGCATCGCGCCTTTGCGCAAGCAATGACTTTTAAAAAAAGTGAAATATTCCTGTTGACTCGGTGTTATACCGCAGGCCTGCGTTCAAATATCTGATTTTCAGTGATAATCATGAAAAACGGCCGCGAATCGCGGAGAATCCTGACATTTATCGGCTTTGTGACAGGCGCGATGGTCGCAAATGCAAACGGGCCGCGCTGATCCAGCGCGGCCCGTGGTTTGGATTGCCCTGTCTGCAACCCGTAATCACCCCTTAGGCATGATTACGCGGCGCCGTTTTGGCGAATCAGAGCGTGGCGACTCGGCGCGTCAGGCGCGAGAGCTTACGGGCCACGGTGTTCTTGTGCAGCACGCCGCGCGCGACGCCGCGCGCCATTTCCGGCTGGGCGGCCTTGAGCGCGGCAGCGGCGGCATCCTTGTCGCCGGCTTCGCAGGCCGATTCGACCTTCTTGATGAAGCTGCGGATGCGGCTGATGCGGGCACCGTTGATCTCGGCACGCACGGTGTTGCGACGGATGCGCTTCTTGGCTTGCGGCGTATTGGCCATGGTCTGTGTCTGTCTCGCGTTTAGGTCAGGCCGCTTGCGGCGACCGGAAAATCGGTGGCGGGTTGCTCGAAAAAGGGCGAGCGGACGCAAGGCCCAACCGCCGGAAAGCAGCGCCCTTAGTCAGAACCGCCCGGAAGGTCAACGATTCCCTTCAACGGCGGCGCGAGCCGCCGCAAGGGCGACCGCCCGCCCGCAGGCGCCCGCAGCGAAGCGAAGGAACAGCGCCGAGGATGCGCCGGCAGAGGCGGGCGCACACATCAACGTTGGCATATCGTGCAGAACCAGGTGCTGCGCCCGCCCTGCGCGATACGGCGGATGATGCCGCCATCGTTGCGGCGGCAGGCCTCCCCTTCGCGCCCGTAGACGTCGAAGCTGCTGGCGAAATAGCCGAGCTCGCCATCGGGCCGCGCGTAGTCCCGCAAACTCGATCCGCCGTCGCGAATCGAGGCTTCGAGCACCGCGACGATCGCAGGCACCAGCCGCGCAAGCTGCGGCCCTGTCACCTTGCCCGCTTGCTTGGTGGGGCGGATCCCCGCGCGCCACAGCGCTTCGCACACATAGATATTGCCGAGGCCCGCAACGATGCGCTGATCGAGCAGCGCCAGCTTGATCGAGAGCACCTTGCCCGCCAGCGCGGCCTTCAGATACGCTGGCGTCAGCCCCGGCCCCAGCGGCTCCGGCCCGAGCGCGGCGAATTGCGGCCAACCATCGAGCGCGTCCGTCCCCACCAGATCGACCGAACCGAAGCGGCGCGGGTCGCACAGCGCGAAGCGGTGCCGTGCAGTCTCCAGCAGCAGATGATCGTGACGGTCGGGCACCTCCGGGTCGATCCGCCACCGCCCGCTCATCCCGAGATGGAAGATCATCGTTGCGCCGCGATCGAGATGCATGAGGCCATACTTGGCGCGGCGCGAGAGGGCGCTGACTGTCGCCCCGGTCATCACCTGCACCAGATCGGCGGGGAAGGGGCGGCGCAGGTCCGCGCGGTTGAGCACCACGCGGGTGATCCGTTCGCCTTCGAGAAACGCGGCAAGGCCGCGGACGGTGGTTTCGACTTCGGGTAACTCTGGCATGGCCTCCCCTAACACCCTTTGCCTCTCCGGCAATTCCCTCTAGGGAACCGCGCATGAGCAACACCCCCGACGAAACAGTCTCCTTCGGCTACGAGCAGGTCACCCCGCAGGAAAAGACCCGCAAGGTCGGCGAGGTCTTCTCCAGCGTCGCGCGCAAGTATGACATCATGAACGATGCGATGTCGGGCGGGATGCACCGGCTGTGGAAGGACAAATTCGTGCGCCGGGTGAAGCCGCAGCCGGGCGAGCAGATCCTCGACATGGCGGGCGGCACCGGCGACATCGCCTTCCGCATGGCAGCCAGGGGCGCGCACATCACTGTTGCCGACATCAATCAGGACATGCTCGACGTCGGGGCCGAACGCGCGCTGGAGCGCGGGTTTTCGGAGGAGGACGGCAGCCTCGTCTTCACCTGCCAGAACGCGGAAAGCGTGAGTTTCGCCTCGAACAGCTTCGATGCCTACACCATCGCTTTCGGCATAAGGAACGTCACCCATATCGACCGCGCGCTGGCCGAGGCCTTGCGCGTGCTGCGGCCCGGCGGGCGGTTCTTCTGCCTCGAATTCTCGACCGTCGAATGGTCGGGGTTGAAGGAGGCTTACGACCTCTATTCCGAACATCTGCTGCCGCGCATGGGGCAGGCGATTGCCGGGGACGCGGATTCGTACCGCTATCTCGCCGAATCGATCCGCAAGTTCCCGCCGATGCCCGCCTTCGAGGCGATGATCCGCGCGGCGGGCTTTGCCAATACGCGGGTCGAGCCGATCATGGGCGGGCTGGTTGCGATCCATTCGGGGTGGAAGATCTAACCCGGTGACGTCGCCCGCTACGCATCTGATCCGCCTTGCCCGCTGGGGGGTGACGCTCGCCCGGCGGCGCGCGTTGGTGGGGATCGAGAATGATCCCAATGCGCCCGCTGGTTTGCGCCAGATGGTGCGCTTCGCGCGGCTCGCCACGCTGACCGGCAAGGCGGGAAAGCCTGATTACGCAGGCGCCTTCCGCGCCATCGGCCCGGCGGCGATCAAGCTCGGACAAAGCCTCGCCACCCGGCCCGATCTGGTCGGCGAGGAAGCGGCCACCAACCTTCTGAGCTTGCAGGACAGCCTGCCGCCGGTGCCATTCGCTCAGATCCGTGCGGTGATCGAGAGCAGCTTCGGCCAGCCCGTGAGCGCGCTGTTTGCCAGCATCGATCCCGAACCCGTCGGCGCGGCCTCGATCGCGCAGGTCCATAAGGCCGTCACTACCGACGGGCGGACGGTCGCGGTCAAGGTGCTGCGTCCCGGCATCCGCGAGAAGTTCGCGCGCGATATCCAGACCTATGAATGGGCCGCCGCCCATGTCGAGGCGATGGGCGGCGAGGCCCGACGCCTGCGCCCGCGCCTCACCATCGCCAATTTCAAGCGCTGGACCAATTCCGAGCTCGACCTCAGGCGCGAGGCGGCATCGGCGAGCGAACTTGCCGAACAGATGGCGGGCGTGCCCGGCTATCGCATCCCGGCAATCGACTGGGACCGCACCAATGGCCGGGTGATGACCATCGAATGGGTCGACGGGATCAAGATCAGCAAGGTCGATGAATTGCGCGAACGCGGGCACGATCTGGGGGCGATTTCGGAACGGCTGGTTATCAGCTTCCTCACCCAGGCGATCAGCGCGGGCTTTTTCCATGCCGACATGCATCAGGGCAACCTGTTCATCGAGGATGACGGCACCATTGTTGCGATCGACTTCGGGATCATGGGCCGGATCGACCGCCGCGCGCGGCAATGGTTGGCGGAAATCCTCTACGGGCTCACCACCGGCAATTACCAGCGCGTCGCCGAGATTCACTTCGAGGCGCAATATGTGCCGAGCTACCACTCGGTCGGCGAATTCGCGACCGCCTTGCGCGCGGTGGGAGAGCCGATGCGCGGCAAGCCGGTGAAGGAGCTCTCGGTCGGCCAGATGCTCGACGGGCTGTTCGCAATCACCCGCGATTTCGACATGCAGACCCAGCCGCACCTGCTGCTCTTGCAAAAGACAATGGTGATGGTCGAAGGCATCGCCACCCAGCTCAATCCCGAAATCAATATGTGGGACACCGCCGCGCCTTATGTCCGCGAGTGGATCAGGGACGAACTCGGGCCGGAAGCCGCGCTCGCCGACCGGCTGAAGGCCGATGGCGAAACTCTGCTGCGCTTGCCCGGCCTCATCCGCCGGGTCGAGGAGATGTTCCCGCCCAAGGGCGGCGCGCCCGAACCGCCGCCGCTGCCGGAAATTCCGCTGATCTCCGACAAGCGCGAGGGGCGGGGCTGGCTTGGCTATATCCTCGCCGCCGTCCTTGGCGCAGGTGCGGTGTGGGGCGCGCTCGCGGCGGGCTGGCTCTAGGGCACCCCCCAACAGAGCTGCACAAGCGGACAAAGCGGACACCCTGTCCGCTTCGCAGGGCTCGGTATTTCATAATTTTATCAGTTATATAAGCCTGTTCTGACCAAGCGGACGGTCAGGGAATAGGGGGCTTATATCGGCTCCGTGACGATGCTTCCACCATATTGAAGCGGGGTCTGACGATGCGAAAGAGCCAGCGCGGGGCGGTAACGCGAAGCCCGCGCGTAGGAAAGCGCTCCGGCCTTTAGTCTCGCAGCACCCGCATACCGACCAGCGACAGCACCAGCGTCAACGCCTCCACCGCCATCGGCTGAAACGCCGCGGGATAGCTGCCATCGAGCAGCAGGCTCAGCCCGCGCCCGGCGAGCGCAATCCCGATCAGCGCCGCCGCGACGATCAACACCCCGCCGCGTCCGCGCCAACCGCCCCATGCCAGCGATCCGCCCACCACCCAGAAGAACGCGGTGAAATCCGCTCTGAGGCTCGACAGCCCCTCAGCGCCCGCGGCCTCGACCCCGAAACTTGCGCCCAGCCGCACCGGATCGAACAGGAACGCGGTGCCGATCGCAAGGTAGAACAACCCGCCCAGGATCAGAGCCGCACGCAGGAGCATCGTCATTGTCGGGTCTCGTCTTGCCTCAGTAAGGTGCCAGTCTGGCGCAGTCGCGCAGGCAGCTCAAGCGCACCGCGTGCCATGCCTGCGCAAAAGCGATTGCACTGGCGTAAGCGCAATCTTAACCACATCAGGCCAAGGGTTACGCCATGTGCGGCGCTTGGCGCTGGGGTGGAACGCGTCTAGGTATTGTCGCAGAATGCGATTGGCGATGGAGCAGAGCAGAGCGATGGCATGGCCGGTCAGCCCGAACGGGATTGCACGATGACGGGCAAGTTCCCGCGCATCCTGCTGGTCGTGGGTGGCGGTATCGCGGCCTACAAGGCGTGCGAGCTTGTCCGCCTCATCCGCAAGGGCGCCCATGGCATCGAAGGCGATGTTACCTGCGTGCTCACCAAGGGAGGGCAGCAATTCGTCACCCCGATGGCGCTCGCCGCGCTGAGCGAAAACCAGGTCTATACCAACCTGTTCGACCTCAAGAACGAGGCCGAGATGGGGCATATCCAGCTAAGCCGTGAGGCCGATCTGGTGGTGGTGTGCCCAGCGACCGCCGATCTGCTCGCCAAGATGGCGAACGGGATTGCCGACGATCTGGCGACGACGCTGATCCTTGCCACCGACAAGCCGGTGATGGCCGTGCCTGCGATGAACGTGCGGATGTGGGAACACGCCGCGACCCAGCGCAATATCGCGCTCCTCAAAGCTGCCGGGGTCAACGTGCTCCAGCCCGACGAAGGCGCGATGGCTTGCGGCGAATTCGGCTATGGCCGCCTGCCCGAGCCGGACGCGATCTGGCGCGCGATTGCCGAACATTTCGACATTGCCCTGCCCGAGCCTTCCGCGCGCCCGGTTGAAGCGCTCGAGCCCGAGGACGAGGACGACAGCAGCGGTGCGATGGGCGGATTGGGCGGCTTGCTCTCCCGGATCATCCCGCGCTCGACTGCCAAGCGCAGCCACGAGGAGATCGAGGCCGAGCTTGAGGAATTGCCCGAATACGATCCCGAGGCCGGGGACGGCGAATTCGCGGCGGAGGACGAAGACCCCGCGCCTGAATTCGCTCCCGATTTCGACGGCCCGGTTCTGGCACGCAAGGGCAGCGCCAACGCGGCACCGCCCATGGATGCGACTGCGATCAACCACGAGGTCAATCCGCGTCAGGTGCCGCCCGAACCCTTCGCGCCCGAAATCCCGGACGAAGTCGAAGCGATCCTCGGCGAAGTGCCCGAAGGCGCGGATTTCGGCCTGCCCGATGGTCATCGCCCGCTGGCGGGCCGCCACGTGCTCGTCACTGCCGGGCCAACCTGGGAAGCGATCGATCCGGTGCGTTACATCGCCAACCGTTCGAGCGGGAAGCAGGGCTTTGCCATCGCCGCCGCCGCCGCCGCGCTGGGTGCAAAGGTGACGCTGGTGTCCGGGCCGGTGTCGCTCAAGACTCCTGCCGGCGTGAAACGCATCGACGTTGAAAGCGCATCGGACATGTCCGCCGCAGTCAAGCGCGCGCTGCCCGCCGATGTCGCGGTGATGGTCGCCGCTGTCGCCGACTGGCGACCCAAGGAATACCGCGACGAGAAGATCAAGAAGCGCGGCTCGGCTCCGCCCGCGCTGATGCTCACCGAGAACCCCGATATTCTCACCAACCTTGCTTCCGGGGCCAAGCGCCCCGAACTGGTGATCGGCTTTGCCGCCGAGACCGAAAACGTCATCGAAAACGCCAAGGCCAAGCGCAAGCGCAAGGTTGTCGACTGGATCATCGCCAATGACGTCAGCGGTGATGTGATGGGCGGGGACAGGAACCGCGTCCACATCGTCAGTGCCGCGGGCATCGAGACGCTCGAGGAAATGCCCAAGAGCGCGGTGGCAATGGCCCTCGCCGAACGCATTGCCGCCAGCCTCAAGGCGGAAGCTGCCGAATGAGCCACCCGGTGAGGGTCGAAGTGAAGCGGCTGCCGCATGGCGAAGGCCTGCCGCTCCCCGCCTATGCCACCTCCGGAGCCGCCGGGATGGACGTGGTCAGCGCCGAGGATGTGACGCTGGCCCCCGGCGCACGCCATGCGGTGGCGACGGGCCTCGCGCTGGCGATCCCGCAAGGCTACGAGGTTCAGGTGCGCCCGCGTTCGGGCCTTGCGCTGAAGCACGGCATCACCGTGCCCAATACCCCCGGCACGATCGACAGCGACTATCGCGGCGAGTTGAAGGTGATCCTCATCAACCTCGGGAGCGAGCCGTTCGTGATCGCCCGCGGCGACCGCGTGGCGCAGCTGGTGCTCGCTCCGGTGGTGCAGGCGGCGTGGAGCGAGGTCGCGGAACTCGACGCGACCGAACGCGGCGCAGGCGGCTTCGGCTCGACCGGGGGGCATGCCAAGCTTAGAGGTTGACCGTCGTTACCTAAAGGCTCAACTTGCGCCCGTTCAAACCGACAGGAACTTCATGTCCGAGAATGTGATCCGCTGAACAGCCCGCGTGCGCCCAGGCGCATGGCTGGCTGATCTGTCCGCCGCCGGGCCTATGCCCCGGCGTGCGTGGTTCAGCGCCAATTCTCAGGACATTCCCAATGAACATTTCCAAACACGAGCAGCGCGTGCTGCACGTGCTCGCCCAGGGTGGGCAGATCCGTTACCGCCGCGATGACCATGCCAAGGTGGTCGAGGTCGATTGCTTCAACCGCGACGGCTTCCGCCTCGCAGATTGCAGCCTTGCGGTATTCGACCGGCTGCGCAAACGCCGCTTGATCCGCAGCATGGGTGGCCAGCCCTATCGCATCACCCGCGAAGGTCTGGCGGCGGTGCGGGCGCAGCTCGACAATCGCTGACGTCAGACAACAAAAAAGGCGGCACCGATCCCCTGGTGCCGCCTTCTTGTTCCCGTCCAAGGGTCTCTTGAGATCGTCCCTACACCATCAATCGGTGCGGCGCACGGTCTTTTCGTCTTCGCGGATGGTGATGCGCACGGTTTCGCCCGAATTGCCCGGGAAACCGGTAAACATCGCATCCACCAGATTGGGCACGAGGTTGGGCAGGCGGTTCGAGCGCGAGACCGCTTCGGCCTTGCCTTCGAACAACCGCTGGCCATCGGCGGCGCGATCGATCTTCAGCTCGATCCCGCTCGTATAAATGGTATAGCTGCGCACATTCGGCCCGCCGAAGAACGGATCGTTGAAGCCGTAACCCCACGCGCCGAAGCCGCCGCCCCATCCGCCCCACGGGCCCCAGGCGCGGCTGAACCCGGCACCGGTAAAGTCGGTGCGGACGCGCTCGCGCCCGGTATCGACCCGGTAATCGAACCGCACCAGCAGATCGGCCTTGTCCGGCGCAGCGGCAGGCTGATAGCCCAGCTCGCGCAGTTCCCCGGCGACGACATCGGCATAGGTGGCGAATTCCAGCCCGCCGGCGAGCTTGGGATCTTCGGCCACCACCGCAAAGGTTTGCCCCTGCGGCGCAGGCAGCGGCACAGCGAAGCGCGACACATCGGCCTTGAACGGCGTGCTGCAGGCGGCAAGGCCGACAAGGAGCGCCACAGGAAGGCCGAGGCGAGCGAAGGATTTGATCGAGGACATGGAGCGTAACATGGCACAACCTCTGTCTGAGCACCAGTGCGACTATGGCAGCGGTGCTTGCGCGCGACAGAATATCGGACAGGAATGAACGAGGATTGAATATTCGCCGTGCCGCAGCAACGGCTCGTCGCGCTCAGTGCCGCACCAGCCCGAGCGCGCGGTAGGCGGCATCCAGCGTCGGCGTGCCGCGTTCGCGGGCCTTGGCTGCGCCGCGCGCGAGGATTGCGTCCAATGCCTCGCGGTCGTCCTTCAATGCCACGAAACGCTGGCGAATCGGGCCGAGGGTGGCGACCAGAAGATCGGCGAGCGCGGGCTTGAAGCTGCCGAATCCTTGTCCGCCATGCTGGCCCAGCACGCTCGCCACCGATTGCCCCGACAGCGCGGCATAGATGCCGACCAGGTTGCGCGCCTCGGGCCGCTCGGCGAGACCCGCTTCCTCGGATGGCAGGGATTCGGGATCGGTTTTGGCCTTCTTGATCTTCTGCGCCATCGTATCGGCATCGTCCGACAGGTTGATGCGGCTCATGTCGCTGGGGTCGGATTTCGACATCTTCGCATTGCCGTCGCGCAAGGACATGATGCGCGCGGCTTCGGCCGGGATGATCGGCTCGGGCAGAGTGAAGACTGGCGCGTCCTCGGTGCAGAAGTCGTTGTTGAACTTCTGCGCGATGTCGCGGGCGAGCTCCAGATGCTGTTTCTGATCCTCGCCGACCGGCACGTGGGTCGCCTGATAGAGCAGCACGTCGGCGGCTTGCAGCACCGGGTAGGTGAACAGCGCCACCGACTGCCCTTCGCGGTTCTTGCCGGCCTTGTCCTTCCACTGGGTCATGCGGCCCAGCCAGCCCATGCGCGCGGTGCCGTTGAGCAGCCATTGCAGCTCGGCGTGCTGGGGCACCTGCGCCTGATTGAACAGCACCGAGCGGTCAGGGTCGATCCCGCAGGCGACCAGCGCGGCGGTCATCTCGAGCGTGGCGGCGGAAAGCCCTGCCGGATCATGCGGCTGCGACAGGGCGTGCAGATCGGCGAGGAAGAACAAGGCCTCCGATCCAGGCTCCATCGCATCCTGCATCGCCGCCCAGTTGCGGATCGCGCCGAGATAATTGCCGAGATGGAGATTGCCGGTTGGCTGGATGCCGGAAACGACGCGCATGTTTGGTCCTGCTGGATTAGGTTTCGCGGCGCATTAGGCGCTGGATCGTCGCCTTGTCGAGGACTCCGAGCAGCACCGTGGCCGCACCATAGGTGACAAGGCTGACCGCGCCGATCGCAGCGATCACCGCCAGCCGCTCGGTGCGTGACCCGTCGAGCATCGGCCCGATGGTCTCAAGCAGCGCGAACAGCGCTCCGCCCATGATGGCCGAGGCGAGCGTGATGCGCACGATCCGTCCAACCACCCGCGCAGGCAAGCGGAAGAACCCGCGACGTGCAAGGATCACTCCGAGCAGCGCGATATTCACCCACGCGCCGATGGCCCCCGCCAGCGCAAGGCCGACCACGCCCATCGACGGGATCAGCGCGAAGTTGAGCGCCACCGTCACCACCAGCGATGCGGCGGCGGTGTAGACCGGGGTGCGGGTATCGGCGCGGGCGAAGAAATTGGGGGTCAGCACCTTGACCAGCACATAGGCGGGCAGGCCGACGACCAGCGCCGAGGTGACCATGCCGGTCACGCGCGCGTCTTCGGCGGTGAAGGCCTGCCCTTCCATGAAGGCCTTGACGAAAGCATCGCCGCTGATGAACAGCGCCACCGCGCAGGGCAGGGTGAGCAGCATCGACAATTCGATGGCATTGGCCTGCAGGCGCACCGCCTCGTCATCCTTGGCGCCCGCGATGAAGCGCGACAGCGCGGGCAGCACCGCCGTCCCCAGCGCGATCCCGATCACGCCCAGCGGCAGCTGGTTCCAGCGGTCGGCCATCGCCATGTAGGTGAGGCTCCCGTCGGGCAGCCCGCGAATGAAGGCGAGGTCGATGAAGCGGCTGATCTGGTAGACCCCAGCCCCGAACACGGCCGGGACGATCAGCACGCCCATTTCCTTGACCCGCGCTGTGATCTTCGGGCGTTCGCGCGGGATGCGAAAACCGGCGCGGCGCATGAACCAGTAGAGCCACAGCAATTGCAGCAAACCGCTGGCCGACACGGCTATCGCAAGTGCGATCCCTGTCGCGGCGCGGCTGTCCTCGCCCGGCACCTGCAGCGCGCCCCAGATCAGCGCGGCGAGCAGGCAGGCGTTGAGCAGGATCGGCGCCGCCGCCGCCGCCGCAAAGCGGGACAGCGAATTGAGGATCGCCCCCAGCAGCGTCGCGAGGCTCATGAACACCAGATAGGGAAAGGCGATCTGGCCCATCAGAACCGCCAGCGCGAAGCTCCGCGCATTGCCGCGCAGGTCTTCGTTGGCGAAGGCCCACAGCACCCATGGCATCGCCAGCATCATCAGCGCGCCGAACACCACGAGGATCGGCAGCAGCACCGCCAGTACCTCGCCCGCGAAGCGCTTGGCCTCGCTCTCGCCCTCGGTCATGTGGCGGTTGAACAGTGGGACGAAGGCGCTGGCAAAGGCGCCCTCGGCAAACAGGCGGCGGAACAGGTTGGGCAGCTGGAAGGCGAGCTGCCAGGCATCGGCGATGCCGCCCGCGCCGAGCACGCGGGCAAGCAGAATGTCGCGCGCGAAGCCGAACAACCGGCTGACCAGCGTCAAGCCGCCGATCGTGCCGACGTTCTTGAGAAGACTCATCGCTGCCTGACCCTGCCGCGCTCAGCGATCAGGAATTGCCGGTCACCGGCGCAATCGGCGTGCCGCCAGCGGCTTCCTCGGCCCGGCGCGAGGCGAGTTGCTGGGCATAGATGCCGTTGAAATCGACCGGATCGACCATCAGTGGCGGGAAGCCCGCATCGCGCACCGCATCGGCCACCACCCGGCGGGCGAAGGGAAACAGCAGACGCGGCGCTTCGGCATAGAGGAACATATGCGCCTGTTCCTCGGGCACGTTGCGCATGCCCACGAGGCCGCAATAGGCAAGGTCGACCATATAGATCGTGCCGCGCTGCGAGGTGGCGGTCAGCGTCAGCTTGAGCGTCACTTCATGCACATCGCTGCCTGCGCTGTCTGCGGCGATGTTGAACTGCACGTCGATCTGCGGCGGCTCGGGCCATTGGAAGGCGTCGGGCGCATTGGGATTTTCGACCGACAGATCCTTCACATACTGGGTGATGATCCCGATTGCGGGCAGGGTGTCGGCACCATTGGGCTTGGGTTCGCCAGCGCCCATGTTGTCGAGATCGGTGAGCACGCCATCTTGGTCGGCCATTGGGCTTGTGTCTTTCAAATTGGGTAACAGGAATTGCGCCTGGCGCATGGTTTCCCGCGCGCCTGTCGCCGCTTGTCGCGCGCCTAGCAGGGGCGCGGCCCGCCCGCAACCTGCCCGAACGCCGACCTGCGCTCCGGCCTGCCTTTGCAATAATCCTTGCGAGCGGCACCTATTGCCTGTTGGCGAATTGTAATCGAACCCCATTTAAGGCAGGGTGACTTTCCTTGGGCTCGGACGCGTCGCCGCGTTCCCGTGCCCTGTACGCAGATCGGATCGATACAGTGGTTGAAATCGTGCTCCTCGCCATGGTGGCCGCGTTTCTCGGGCTTCGGCTCTATTCGGTGCTCGGGCGCCGGGCCGAGCAGGAAGAAGAAGCTGTGCCGCAGCGGTTCGAAGCGGACGACAAGCCCGCCGGGATTCCGCGCCCCGCGCCCGCTGCGCCGGTGGTAGCCCCGCGCCCGCCGGAGCTCGACGGGGTGATGCCCGCGGTCGAGCGCGGCCTGCGCGACATTGCGGCGGCGGATAGCCTCTTCAACCTCGGCCAGTTCCTCGAAGGCGCGCGCGGCGCGTACCGCATGGTGCTTGAAGCCTTCTGGAAGGGCGACCGCGAGACCCTGCGCGAGCTGTGCGACGATGACGTCTATGCCGGCTTCGTCGCCGCGATCGACGCGCGCGAGGCGGCGGGCGAAACGCTCGACAACACGCTGATCCGGATCGAGGAAACCCGCATCCATTCGGCCGCGCTCGATGGCCGCATGGCGCGCATTGCGCTGCTGTTTGTCGCCGATGTGGCCGCTGTCACCCGCGACAAGGACGGCTCGGTGATCGCCGGTTCGCTCGACGATGCGATCGAGAGCCGCGACGTGTGGACCTTCTCGCGCAACATCTCGTCGCGCGATCCCAACTGGCTGCTCGACGAAACCGACGAAGGCTGATTACGAGAGGCTGATTGGGGCAACCGCTCCGTTCTGACTTGCGGGGAGCCTGCGATGCGGTCCGTTCTGGTGCTGGCAATGCTGGTTGTTTTGTCGGCCTGCGGTCGCATAATCCCTCAAGGAAGCCTGCCGCCCCCGGTCGTCACCGCGCCATCGCGGCCTGCGCCTGCCCCCGGCACGGTGCCGCCACCCCTTGTTGTGACCCCCGCCGCGACCGCGCTCGTCGCCGGGGTTGCCTCGGGCCCCGCCTTCGCCGCGCTTTCGGTGAGCGATAGCGACGCCAGCGCTGCGCTGGCGAGTTTCGTCGAATCCTGTCCCAAGCTGCTGGCGCGCGACGATGCCAGCGGGCTGACCCGGCGGGAGGATTGGCGGCCCGCCTGCGACGCTGCACGCAGCACGTCTGCGGCGCAGGCGCGCGAGTTCTTCGCAAGCCAGTTCAACCCCGTACAGGTCGGCGATGGGCGCGCCTTTGCCACCGGCTATTTCGAGCCGGAGATCGCCGGAAGCCGTACCCGCCGCCCCGGCTACGAGGTGCCGGTCTATGCCATGCCGACCGATCTGGTGCGCGGCTGGCCTGATGATCTCCCCGCGTCCGAACGCACCGGTCGTCAACCGCTGGGTCGCTATGACGAGCAGGGCAAATTCGTGCTCTACCACGACCGCGCGGCGATCGAGGACGGGGCGATTGGCGACAAGGCGCGGGTCATCGCCTGGGCCGCCGACCCGGTCGAATTTTTCTTCCTCCAGATCCAGGGCTCTGGCCGGTTGCGCACGCCCGAGGGCGAGGTGATCCGCATCGGCTATGCCGGGCAGAACGGGCGCGAATATGTCGGGATCGGCGGGCTGATGCGTGAACGCGGCCTGCTGGGCAGCGGGCCGGGGCAGTATTCGGGATCGATGCAGGGCATCATGGCCTATATCCGCGACAACCCGGCGGAAGGCCGTGCGCTGATGCGCGAGAACAAGAGCTGGATTTTCTTCACCGAGTTGCAGGGCGATGGGCCGCTGGGCGCGCTCGGCATTCCGGTGCGGCGCGGCAGTTCGGTCGCGGCGGACCCTGCCTTCGTGCCGCTCGGCGCGCCGGTGTGGCTCGATCTCGACCGCGCCGAGGCTGACGGGCTGTGGATCGCGCAGGACACCGGCGGCGCGATCAAGGGCGCGAACCGCTTCGACACCTTCTGGGGTGCGGGCGATGATGCGCGGGTGATCGCAGGCGGGATGAGCGGGCGCGGGCAGGCCTATGTGCTGCTCCCGCGCACGGCTGCGGCACGGCTGGGCGCGGCATCACAATGAAACCACCGAGGGGGCTGACAGCGGGGGAGCAGGCCGCCTGGGCGCATCTGGCGCGCAGCGTGACGCCGATACATCCTTCCCGGCACGGGGAGGGGGACCATGCGAAGCATGGTGGAGGGGCACAGGCCGCTACTCCGAATCCCCCCGCAAAGCCTGCCCTCAAGTCAGCCGCCTCAAAGCTCGCACCCGAACCAGCCGGAAAGCCGCGCCCGCCCCTCCACCAGCCTGCGGCTGGTCCCCCTCCCCGTTCCGGGGAGGATAAGGGCCTCGATTCGCATTGGGACCGGCGGATGAAGGCCGGGCGGCTCGATCCCGATCTGACGCTCGATCTGCACGGCCACACGCTCGACACCGCCTATGACCGGATCATGGCCGGGCTCGATCAGGCGCGGGCGATGCGCGCGCGGGTGGTGCTGGTGATCGCGGGGCGCGAACGCCCGGTCGATCCGGCTGACCGCATGGCGAAACGCGGCGCGATCCGCGCCAAACTGCTCGACTGGCTGGCCGCAAGCCGCCACGCCGACGCCATCGCCGCCGTCCGCCGCGCGCATATCCGGCACGGCGGCGAGGGCGCGCTGTATCTGGTGCTGAAGCGGTAGAGTGTGATCGCCCTTCATACTCTTGAACCGCCTGCCATCCCGCGTTAAATCTCGCGGGAACGGGATTGAGCAACCTCCCGTAGAGGCCAGACAAAGCCCAAGCGTTGCCTCGTCACCCTGCCGCGTGCGGTGGGGTCATTTTGCGAGGTAGGCATGGCTGAACTTGGCGTTTCCACGGTTTCCCCAGCGGTCGAACCTGCCGCGACCGTCACCTTCCCTGAACTCGTGCGCGTATTCACCCGAATCGGCCTGTTGAGCTTTGGCGGCCCAGCGGGGCAGATCGCACTGATGCACCGCGAGCTGGTGGAGGAGCGGCCGTGGGTCAGCGAGGAGGATTTCCTCCACGCGCTCAATTTCTGCCACTTGCTGCCCGGCCCGGAAGCGCAGCAGCTGGCGACATGGATCGGCTGGCGGCTGCAGGGCGTGCGGGGCGGGCTGGCGGCGGGGTTGCTGTTCGTGATCCCCGGTGCGCTGGTCATCCTGCTGCTGTCGATGCTCTACGCGCTCGCCGCCAATCTCGGCTGGGTCGCGGCGTTGTTTCTCGGAATCAAGGCCGCGGTGCTGGCGATCGTGGTGCAGGCGCTGCTGCGGATCGCGGGGCGCGCGCTCGACACCGGATTGAAGCGCGCGCTGGCGATGGCGGCGTTTGTCGCGCTGTTCTTCCTCGATCTTCCGTTTCCCCTGGTGGTGCTCGGCGCGGGGGTGATCGGGATGGTGGCGGCGGCGCTGCGGCCCGACTTGCTGAACCTCAAGCCAGGGCAGGGGGTGGCGGCATCCTCGACCCGACCGTGGCGTAGCACCTTCACCGCCGTAGCCGTGTGGGGCGCGATCTGGGCCGCGCCCATGGCATTGGTGCTAGCGACGCTGGGGCGCGAGCACGTGCTGTGGGATATCGGCGTGTTCTTCTCGCAGCTGGCGGTCGTGACCTTCGGCGGCGCCTATGCCGTGCTCGCCTATATGGCGCAGGAGGCGGTGCAGGGGTTCGGCTGGCTGCAACCCGGCGAAATGGCCGATGGGCTGGGCCTCGCCGAGACGACGCCGGGGCCGCTGATCCTCGTGACGCAGTTCGTCGGCTACCTCGCCGCGTTCCGCGCGCCTGAGCCGTTCTCGCCGCTGGTCGCGGGGTTGCTCGGCGCGGGCCTGACCACCTGGGTGACGTTCGCGCCGTGCTTCCTGTGGATCTTCGCCTTTGCGCCGTGGATCGACCGGCTGAGCCACGCGGTGCGGCTGAAGGGCGGGCTGGCGGCGGTGACCGCGGCGGTGGTCGGCGTGATCGCCAATCTCACCGCGTGGTTCGCCCTCCACGTGCTGTTCGGCGCAGTCGGCGAAGCGCGGTTCGGCCCGCTGCGCCTTTACTGGCCCGAGGCGACAAGCTTCGACTGGCGCGCAGGCGTGTTGGCACTGCTGGCGCTGGTGCTGGCGTTTGGTGCGAAGTGGTCGGTGCTGCGGCTGCTGGCGATCTGCGCTGCCGGAGGCTTGGCGCTGAGTGTCCGCTAGGAAGGAGCAGGTGGCGGAGACGGAGGGATTCGAACCCTCGGTACCCTGATAGAGTACGGTTCCTTAGCAGGGAACTGGTTTCAGCCACTCACCCACGTCTCCGGGCAACAGCTTGGGCTGCGAACGCGGCGCTATAATCGGCATGTGCGCGAGCGGCAAGGTGGCTCGCAAGAAAAACCTTTGCCGCCCTGCGCCGGGGGACGATCGCCCGCGCAGTTCGGGGCAGGTTCAGCCTGGGCATCCTAGCCAGCACGCAGCCCGCCGCATTTCTGATTCGCTTTGGCGACAGGCGGTTGCAGCGGGCCGCGCAAAGGATTCTGCTGGTCCGCACAAGGGTGTGCGCGGGGCGGGCAATGGCGAAAGGCTGCATGATGACCACGATTTTAGGAACCGGGATGAAACGCCTCGTGGCGCTGACGCTGGGCGCGCTGGCGCTCGGTTCGCTCGCGGCGGCACCGGCGGCGGCGCAGGGGATGGAGACCTTCGATCCCGATCAGGCCTATGGCGCGCAGGAAGCTCCGCAAGCCTCTGCGCCCGCTGGCGGGATCGACGGCGATCTGGCTCCGGCGGGCGGTCAAAGCGAAATGCCGGTCGAACCGGCCATCGACACCGCGACCAGCGACTATGCCGCCGCCCCCGAAGCGACCGTGCCCGCAACCGACGCCGCCACCACCACCGCATCCCCATCGGCAACCTATGGCGAGGACGACCTGATCGGCGCGGCCGAGGGCGTGTTCGGCAAGGGCGCGGAAGGCCTCGCCAAGCTGATCCAGGACCTGCTCAAGAAGCAGGGCGAGCCCAATGGCTATATCGTCGGGCGCGAGGCGGGCGGGGCGTTCATCGTCGGCGCGCGCTATGGCTCGGGCACGCTGCACCACAAGGTCGAAGGCACGCAGCAGGTCTACTGGACCGGCCCGTCGATCGGGCTCGACGTCGGGGCGAGCGCGGCCAACACCTTCGTGCTGGTCTACAACCTCCACGACACCGAGGAGCTGTTCGAGCGCTTCCCGGCGGGCGAGGGGCAGGCCTATTTCGTCGGCGGGCTGCATGCGAGTTACCTTAGGCGCGGCGATGTCGTGCTGATCCCGGTCCGGGTCGGTGCGGGGCTGCGTCTGGGCGTCAATGCGGGCTATATGAAGTTTTCCAAAGAGCAGAAGTGGGTGCCGTTCTGAACGGCTGAAGCGCACACCGGGGTTGCGGAGCACGGGCGCGCAGGCCATGGCCCGCGCCATGATGCTTGACCGACTCAGCCCCCAGGCGCCCGATGCGCTGCTCGCCCTGATCCGCCTCTACGCCGCCGATCCGCGCGCCGACAAGATCGACCTTGGCGTCGGCGTCTACCGCACCGAGGACGGCGCGACCCCGGTGTTCGCGGCAGTCAAGGCTGCCGAACAGCGGCTGCTCGATACGCAGGACAGCAAGTCCTATCTCGGCCCCGAAGGCGATATGGGCATGGTGACCGCGCTGATGCCCTATGTCTTCGGCGCTGGCGATCCGACGATGGGCGGCCGGATCAGCGGGATGCAGACCCCGGGGGGCACCGGCGCGGTGCGTCTTGCGCTGGCTCTGGCGCAGAAGGCCGGCGTGAAGCGCGTCCACATGGGCGTGCCGAGCTGGCCCAACCACGCGCAGATCCTCGCCGATCTCGGCATGGAACTCGCCCCCTTCGATCACGCCAATGCCGATGGTTCGGCGAACCTCGATGCGGTGCTGGCAGCGATCAACGGCGCAGCGGCTGATGAAGCGGTGCTGCTCCACGCCTGCTGCCACAACCCGACCGGGATCGACTATACCGCCGACCAGTGGGCCGCGATTGCCGACGCCTTCGCGACCTCCGGCACCTTCCCGATCATCGATGCCGCCTATCAGGGCCTCGGCCACGGGATGGACGCGGACGCGGCCGGGATGCGCGAAGTGCTCGCCGCTGTGCCCGAAGCCTTCGTCGCCTATTCCTGCGACAAGAACTTCGGCCAGTACCGCGACCGCGTAGGCGCATTCTACGTCATGGCGAAGGGGCCCGGACAGCTCGACACCGCCTTCTCCAACGCCAATGCGCTGGCGCGTGCGGCATGGTCGATGCCGCCCGATCATGGCGGTGCGGTGGTGCGGATCGTCCTGCGCGATCCCGACATGACCAAGGCCTGGCTGGCCGAGCTGGACGATATGCGCGCCCGGATGCGCGGTGTGCGCGATGCGCTGGCCGCCGCCGGCACCGCGGGCCGGATCGACCTCACCCCGCTGGCGAGCCAGAACGGCCTTTTCGCGATGCTCCCCGTCACCAAGGACGAGGTCGCGAGCTTGCGCGAAGATCACGCGATCTACATGGCCGCCTCGGGCCGCATCAACATCGCCGGGCTGACCAATGCCAACCTGCCCAAGTTCATCGCCGCGCTCGTCGCGGTGACGGGCTGAGGCCGCAAGGGTGCTCGACCGCCAGCCTGTGCTGGAGGGCGAGCACGTCCACCTGCGGCCCCTGCGCGCGGACGATTGGGCCGCGCTCTTCGCGGTCGCCTCCGATCCGCTGATCTGGGCGCAGCACCCCGCGCATGATCGCTGGCAGGAACCGGTGTTCCGCGCCTTCTTTGACGATGCGCTCGCCAACACAGGCGCACTCGCGGCGCTCGATGCCAAGACCGGCGCGGTGATCGGCTCCTCGCGCTTTCAGGGGTTGGAGGAGGATGGCGTCGGCTCGGTCGAGATCGGCTGGACGTTCCTTGCGCGCTCGCACTGGGGCGGCACCTACAACCACGAGATGAAGCGCCTGATGCTGGCCCACGCGCTGGCGAGTGTTGCCGAAGTGCGCTTTCTGGTGGGTGAGACCAACACCCGCTCGCGCCGCGCGCTCGAAAATATCGGCGCGAAGCTGACCGACCGGCGCGAGGAGCGGGTGATGGCGGGCGGCACGGTCATCCCGCACCTGACCTATGTCATCACGCGGGAGGATTTTGTGAAAGGGCCATTGGGTCGGGCGCAGGCGTGATGTAACCTTTGAGTTGCACACGCAAATGCTTGTGAAGCGGAGGCACTATGCGATCCATGATTTATGCGCTCATGTCCGTCACAGCGGCAACTTCCAGCCAATCGGGCGCCCACCCCCCTGATGTCGAACAGCGCCTTTCGTTCCTCGTCAACGATTGGACGATTGAAGGGTATGAAGCGACATATCGGGAGAATTGCGATTGGTATGCCGAACGCAGCTTTGTGATCTGCAATACAGAAGATCGAAGCGGCGGCGATCCAGAGCACAGTGTAAGCATTTTTGGTTGGTCGGCATCGACTCAGAATTATACCTACATTCACTACGGACAGAACGGCAGGAGCCGCTCGGAAATTTGCTTTGCAAATGATCGTGATGGGCTGACATGCCTTGGCGAGCGCCGCGATGGCTCAAGGCTCATCCAAACCCGATCACATATTTGGCCGGAGCAAGGCGGTGCGGAATTTCGCAACGAACGCTCAGAAAATGGCGGACCCTGGCATGAGACGGTCCGGCTTAAATACGTGACGCGCTCGCAATAGATGGTTGTTCCGGCACCGCCCTATCTATCGATGCCCGTTTCCCACACGCCACCTTACGGCAGCAACAACGCGCCTCCAGCGCCGCTCACCCCTTGGCGGCGAGGCTCTGCATCCGCTTGAGGTAGCGCGCCAGCACGTCGATCTCGAGGTTGACCTGATCGCCCTCGGCAAGGTCGCCCAGCGTCGTCACGGCGGCGGTGTGGGGGATGATGTTGAGCAGGAAATCGCAGGTGCCATCGGCCCGGTCGCGCACGTCGTTGACGGTGAGCGACACGCCATTGACCGTGATCGAGCCCTTCTCCGCGATGAAGGGCGACATTTCCGCCCGCGCGCGGATCGCGACCTGCCAGCTGTCGCCAACTTGCGCCACCTTCACCACCTCGCCCACCGAATCGACATGGCCGGTGACGATGTGGCCGCCCAGCTCGTCGCCGAGGCGCAGCGAGGGTTCGAGGTTGAGCTGCGCGCCTGCCGCCCACATCCCCGGCACGGTGCGGCTGACGGTCTCGCCCGACAGGTCGACATCGAACCACGCATCGCCCGTCGTCCCGCCGCGTTCGACCACGGTGAGGCACACGCCCGAGCACGCGATCGACGCGCCGATGTCGATCCGCGCCGGGTCGAGCGGGGCTGCGATGCGCAGACGCAGATCGCCGCGCTGGTCGGCGCTGGCGATGGTGCCGATGGCGGTGACGATGCCGGTGAACATGGGCGAGACTGTCCTTGAGGTTCGCTCGTCCTGAGCTTGTCGAAGGACGCGCACGTTGTGGCCGTGCTTCGACAGGCTCAGCATGAGCGGGTTTGGCTTATCGCACCCGCAGATAGGCGGTGAATGTGTCGCTGCCAAGCTGGCGGCGCTCGGTCTGCTGCCAGCGGGCATGCGCGTCGGCGAGGCTGGTTAGGCCGATGTTGCCGAGGCTGCGGCGACCGTCACCGATCAGGATCGGGGCGCGGTAGAGGTGCAGCTCGTCGACCCAATCGGCGGCGAGGAAGGCAGCAGCGGCTTGCGCGCCGCCCTCGACATAGCAGGTGAGCACGCCGCCGAGCGCGGCGATGTGTTCGGGCGCGGCAATCGCGGTCGCTCCCTCCGGCGCGGCCCCGCGCGTCAGGACCACCCGCTGCGGCGAGCGTGCCTCCAACCCCGGCAGGCGCACATCGAGACGCGGCGCATCCGCGCGCCAAGTCCCGCCACCGACCAGGATCGCGTCATGCTGCGCACGCCGCACGTGGACATGCGCGCGGGCAGGCTCGCCGGTGATCCAGCGGCTGCTCCCGTCGGCGAGCGCGATGCAGCCATCGAGCGAGGTGGCGAGCTTCAAGGTCACCCACGGGCGGCCGAGGCGCTGGCGGGTGAGGAACCCGGCGAGGCTCGCGGCGGAGGCGGGATCATCGAGCAGGGTGACAGCGATCCCCGCCGCTTCCAGCCGCGCAATGCCTTGCCCGGCGGTGCGCGGATCGGGGTCGCGCTGGCCCACCACCACCCGCGCGGGCTTCGCCGCGACGATGAGGTCTGCGCAGGCCGGGCCGCGCGGCGATTGGTGAGCGCAAGGTTCCAGCGTGACGTAGAGCGTCGCGTCAGCCAGCATCTGCGGCGCAAGGCCCGCCAGCGCCACTGCCTCGGCATGGGGCCGTCCGCCCGCGGCTGTCCACCCTCGCCCAAGGATGCGGCCCTGTTGCACCACCAGCGCGGCGACGCCGGGATTGGGCCGGGCGAGCGGACGCGCACGCATCGCGAGCCGCGCGGCGGCCGCCATCCAGTCGCAATCGGTCGGGAGCGCGGGTGCGGCTATGGTGCGGCGCCTTCGTCGCCCGCTGCGCTTGCCTGTTCGAGCAGCGCCGCGCGGCGTCTCTCAGCCTCGGCCTTGGCGGCTGCGCGTTCGGCATCGGCCTTGCGCTCGATTTCCTCGACATCCATCCCCGCCGCCGCGCCGAGCGACTTGTACATCGCGCGCTTGCGGGCCGCGATCCGCGCTTCCTCGGCGGCGCGCAGGTCCTTCACCTCCTGATTGGCGCGGTTCTCGGCCATGATCTCGGCATCGGTGCGGGCGCTATCGAGCGTGGTGATATACTCGATCTTGGGCCGCTCCGGCTCGCCGTACATGGTGGAGTTCATCCCCCAATACAGCATCCCCGCCACCGGCAGCACCGACAGCGCGAGGAACGGCCAGCGATAGGGATTGGGACGCCGGAACTCGTGCCAGAAATCGGCAAAGCCTGGGGCCGGATTGAAGCGCGATTTGGACAGCATTGGGGCAATATAGGGGCTGACGGGCCGATGGCAAAGCCCGGCGGCACCGCGTTCAGCTTCGGCGCGACTTTCCTGAGTGTTGGAGACAGTGAGACACTGTCCAGGAAGTAAAAAATCCCCCTCGCATGGATGCGCGGCGCGGGCACGTGGCGGGCGCGGCTTGGCGCGTGGCAAGGGGCGGCGATGGTCATGGGCGCAACGCTGCCAGCGCGTGAGCCGGTAGGAAAGCGCGAGGTTCAGCCGAAGGCCGCGTACAACCCGCGCCCATGCTCCTTCAGCCACAGATCGGCGTCCGCGATCTCGCCCTCGAAAATCCGCCCCAGCAGCGCGTGGAACGCCGGGCTGTGGTCGAAATGGACGAGATGCGCGACCTCGTGCGCGACCACGGAGCGGCGGACGTGATCGGGGGCCTGCACCAGCCGCCAGTTGATGCGGATGCGGGTCTTGTCGGAGCACGATCCCCAGCGCCGCTGCGCCCGCGTCAGCCCGACCGGCACCGGCGCCAATCCGGCAGCGGCGCAATATTCGTGCATATCCGCCTCGCACAGCCGCAGCGCTTCGGCCTCCATCCAGCGCCGCACCCGCGCTTCGAGACCCGCGCCCGGCCCGCCGATCAGCAGCGCATCGCCCGCCAGCGCGGGGCGGCGCGGGGCGGTGGCTTTCCACTCCAGCCGCAGCTTGCCGCCGCGATAGCGGATCTCGCCACCCGGTTCGGGCGCGGCGCGTTGCGGCAGGCGCGCGAACTGGCTCGCCAGCCAGTCCCGGCGGGCATGGGCAAAGGCAATCGCCTCGCGCCCCTCGGCCCATTTGGGCAGGGTAATGCGCACCTCGCTGCCATCGGGCGCAAGCCGCAGGGTGAGGCGCCGCGCATTGTGCAGACGCTTGAGCACAATCGGCACGCGCTTGCCGCCAAGCTCGATTTCGAGTTCCTGCGGAGCGCGGCGCAGCCAATCGATCATTGCCCGTCCTCCGCAGCCCAGGCGCGGGCGTCGGCGCGCGGTGCGGGCCATTCGACGATGTGGTGCTCCATCGGCCCGGCATCAACCTCGCTGATCACGCGGCCCACCACCGACACGCCCGCCCGCCGCACCGCATCGCGATCCCCGCTGATGAGGTAGTGCCAGCCGGGCAGCGGGCGGCCATCCGCGCGCAGCCGGTAGGCGCAAGTTGCAGGCAGCCAGTTGACCTGCTCGACGATCCGCAGCGTCAGACGCAGGCAATCGGGGACGAACGCCTTGCGATTGCGATAATCGCTGCACTGCGCGGTCTGGGTGTCGAGCAAGCGGCAGGCGATATTGGTATCGAGGATTTCGCCGGTATCCGCATCCTCGATCTTCTGCAGGCAACAGCGGCCGCAGCCGTCGCACAGCGCCTCCCATTCGGGGCGATTGAGCTCGCCCAGCGGCAGCTCCCAGAAGCGATCCCTCAGCTCACCCATTTGTCCAGTTCCGCGGCCACTGCGGGGCCACCCTGATCGACCGGCAGCGTCGCCAGCGGCTCACCCTCAGGGCCGAACAGATAGACGATATTGGAATGATCGACGAGATAGCCGCCGCCCGCCACGGCCTCGCCCCTGGCGAAGAACACCTTGAAGGTCTTAGCGGCGGCGGCGATCTGCTCGGGCGTGCCGGTGAGGCCGATGATGTCGGGGGAAAAGGCGGCGGCGAATTCACCCACCACCTCGGGCGTATCGCGCGCGGGATCGACTGAGATGAAGATCGGCACGATCTTCGCCGCCTTGTCGGGATTGCTCGCCTTCAGCGCCTTCAACCCCTGCGCCACGCGCTGCATGTCGGTGGGGCAGACATCGGGGCAGAAGGCATAGCCGAAATAGACGATGCGGTATTTGCCCGCGAAGTCGTCCCACTTGACCGTGCGCCCGTCGCTGGCGGTAAGCGCGAAGTCGCCGCCGATCGCGGCCCCGGCCAGCGGCGGTTCGGGCGCCGGTGTGGCGGCATTACAACCGGCAAGCGCAAGCGCGCCTGCGATCAGCAGGGCTAGGGCGGGGTTGGGCTTGTTGTTGCGGTTCATGCTCTGCTAACTGATGGCTTGCAAAGGGGCGACCTTGTTCTGCTGTCGCCCTGCACACTTTGAGGTGTGACAGGTAATGCGAAAGGATCAAACCGTGGGGGCCGATGTTTTGCGCAAGTTAGGTGCTCGCCGCGCGATTGCCAGTGCCGCGCTGGCGGCGGCTGCGCTGTTTGTGGCGGCGCCGGTTGCCGCGCAGTTCCAGTCGGAAGGCTACAAGTTCCTCGAAGCGGTCAAGGATCGCAAGGGCGACGAGGCGACCGACATGCTCAACCAGCCGGGCACGCAGATCGTAAACTCGCGCGACATTTCCACTGGCGATACCGGCCTGCACATCGTCGTCGCGCGCAGCGATGCGCTGTGGATCCGCTTCCTCCTGCAGCGCGGCGCCGATCCCAATATCCGCAACAAGCGCGGCATCACCCCGCTGCAGCTTGCGACCGCGATGGGCTTTACCGACGGGGTCGAAGCGCTGATCAAGGGTGGGGCAAGCGTCAATGTTTCCGACCAGACCGGCGAAACCCCGCTGATCGCCGCGGTCCATTCGCGCAATGTGCAGATGGTGCGGCTGCTGCTGGAAAAGGGCGCGGACCCCGACCGCAACGACAATTCGGGCCGCTCGGCGCGCAATTACATGGAGCTGATGAGCGGCAACACGCTGATGGCGCAGGAGTTCGCCAATGCCGATGCCAAGCGCGCGGCGGCGGGAACCAAGAAAGATTACGGGCCTTCTTTCTGACATGACCGACTTTGCCGATCTGACCCTCGATGAACTGCGCGTCGCGCTCGCGCCCGATATCGCCGCCTCGGCGATTTTCGACGGCTGGAACGAGACCGCGCTGATTGCCGCCGCCGAAATGGCCGGGTGCGATGTCGATGTGGCGAAGCTCGCGTTTCCCGGCGCCAAGCCAATGGACATGATCGTGGCATGGATCGCGTCGGTCGATCAGGCGATGGAGGCCGAATGGCCGGCCGAACGCCTCGCCACGCTCAAGATCCGCGAGCGCATCCGCACGCTGGTCGCGTTCCGGCTGGAGGCGGTGTCGCATATCGACGAGGCGGTGCGCCGCGCGCTGGCGGTGATGGCGCAGCCGCAGAACGCGCGCCGCGCCCTTCGGCTCGGGTGGCAATCGGCGGATATCATGTGGCGGCTCGCAGGCGATACCGCGACCGATTACAACCACTACACCAAGCGCGCGATCCTCGGCGGGATTTACTCGGCGACGCTGGCGGTGTTCGTCAATGACGACAGCGAGGGCAAGGCGGACACCTACGCCTTCCTCGACCGCCGCATCGACGGCGTGATGCGGTTCGAGAAGGCCAAGGCGCAGTTCCTCGGCAAGGACCGCGAATTGCCGAGCCTGACGCGGTTCCTCGGGCGGCTGCGCTACCCCGCGAGGTAATCGCCTCAAGCAGCGGAAGCGGTAGGCGAGGAAAACGCCTCCGAACTGGTGGATACTACCTAGCGCGCGGCTCGCGTGGCCCCTTAACCTTGCTATTGTCTCCAAGAGAATCGCGGTGCATCCATGGCGCGCGGCACAAGTATCTGACGGGAAGGGACGTTTCGATGGCGGGTTCGCTCAACAAGGTCATGCTGATCGGCAATCTGGGCAAAGACCCGGAAGTGCGCAGCTTCCAGAATGGCGGCAAGGTCGTCAATTTCTCGATTGCCACCTCGGAAAGCTGGAAGGATCGCAACACCGGCGAGAAGCAGGAGCGCACCGAGTGGCACAATATCGCGATCTTCAACGAAGGTCTGGCGGGTGTGGCCGAACGCTATCTGAAGAAGGGTTCGAAGGTTTACATCGAAGGCCAGCTCCAGACCCGCAAGTGGCAGGACCAGCAGGGCAATGACCGCTACTCGACCGAAGTGGTGCTGCGCGGGCCGAATTCGGTGATGACCATGCTGGACGGCGCGCCCGGTGGTGGCGGCGGTGGCCGTTCGGGTGGCGGCAATTATGGTGGCGGGACGCAAGGCGGCGGCGGCTGGGATCAGGGCGGCGGATCGTCGGGCGGTTCGGGCGGCGGCTCGTCGGGCGGCGGCGGCAGCGGCGGCTACGACGATCTGGACGACGATATTCCGTTCTGATCGGGCATGTAAATTTTGACGCGACGTCAGAAACTCATCTGGTTTGCTTTAGGCGCATTTTCATGCGCTTGCGTGTCTGTCGCCGCCATGTTGCTAGTGCGATCACCGCACGAGCTTGACCATAAAACGATAGAATTTCTGATTCTTGAAGAGCCGCCTTCCGAAGCAAGAGGTGGCGAAGGCTTCGATCCCGCTTTTCTTGCCTACGAAACTGGCAAGATAATGCGAGAATGCAAAGCCCATTACTTCGAGACTACCGCACTTTGGAACGACCATTCGCCAAGCGCTGACTTGCCGATTATCCCGGGCAACACCGAGGCCATTGAATGTGTTGTGCTGCGTGCAAGAGATGCAGGCATCAAAGTAAGGGTAGAAACGCGCTGGGCTAAATCTACGGCTCCGTCGCCCGGCACATAGAAACCTACCCTATACCTTCTTCAGACCCTGCAGCATTTCCGCCAGCGGGCCGAGCTGTTCGCCCTCCGCTACGATCCCGGCTGCCAGCCTCGCTGCATCGGCGTTCGGCCCTTCGGCGTAGGGATCGATCGCGAGGCCCAGCGTTTGCGCGACGGCCTCGCCCAGGTCGAACATGTCGCCTGTGTATTCGATTTCGTCGCAATCATCGGAGTCGATTTCGAGTTCGATTTCTGGCTCGTCCGATGGCGGGCGGTGGAGTTCTTCCACGAACCGCAGGTCGATCGCCTCGTCGATGGTGACCGGGAAATCCTCGCCAGAGACCGCGCAGGGTTGCATTACGTCGGCGCGCAGTCGCCCGGTCGCCCTGATGGCGCGCGGTTTGGCCTCCAGCGCCACCTCGGCACGCAGGCTCTCGACCGCGCCCAGCCCGAACCGGCTGGCAAGCGCCGCACGTTCCGTTTCGCTGGCCTCGATCACCACCGGATCGGCTGGCAGGGGCCGCGCCTTGACCATGCGGCTGAGTTCGGAAGAGGGCAGCGGATCGCTCACCGGATTGCGCTCGCGTTCAGTATTTCCTCGTCCGTGAACCGCGCGAGGCGCTGCGACAATTTCAGCAGCCGCCCAGCCACCAGTGCCGCGCTGGCGGCTTCATCGGCGCCTTCGGCAAAGGTGACATTGCGCGCGACCGCCGCGGTCAGCTTCTCCAGATCGCCCGCGTTGAGCGCCCCGCGATAGGCCCCCAGCCGCCCGCCGAGCACGCTCATCAGCTTGCCGATGCGCTTGCCGACGACCACGTCGTTGACCCCGAATTCGCGCAGCTGCCCGTCCATGTCCTCGACAAAGAGCTCGGCCAGCAGCGCGCTTTCGGCGCGCAAGTCAGAAGCCTCGATCCGCACCATCACCGCGCTCAGCACGGCGGTGATCATGTCGAAGCGCCCGGCGATCGAATCCGCCACGCCGCAGAGCGCGAAGTAATCGGGATCGCGCGCCAGTTCGATCACGCGGTGCCACAAGGGCCGCACACCTTCGCGCGGGTCTGGGGCGGTGCCGAGCAGGCGGGAGAGGAAGGACATCGTAAAAACAGGGCCTTTCGCAGGGCGGGCAGGGCATATGACACTACGCCAACGCACGAAGCCGGGATGCGTTCAAGCGCGGTTCAATCCGCTTGCTCCACCGTCTTGGCATATGGTGCGTTGCAAGCGCGCGCCTAGCCTCTTAAGGCGCTTTGCCCAAGGGACAAATCCGCGCCGTAGCGCGCGACATGACGGGATGGAATGGGTTTGGTGCAGATAACAAGGCGATGGGCAAAGCTCGCCGTGCTGATGGCAGGGGCAGCGACGGTCTTGTCCGGCTGTTCCTCGATCCGCGAATCGCGCGGCTATATCGTCGATCCGCTGCTGTTCGAGGCGGTACAGCCGCGCATCGACAACCAGCAATCGGTCGAAGCGACGCTCGGCCGCCCGACCTTCACCAGCCAGTTCGGCACGCCGACCTGGTATTACGTGTCGAGCATCACCGGCCAGCGCCCCTTCAACCGTCCCCGCATCCGCGAACACAACGTGCTGGCGGTGCAGTTCGATGAGGCGGGTCGGGTCACCAAGGTCGGCCGCACCGGGGTTGACCAGGTGGTCTTCCTCGATCCCGAAGGCGACAAGACCCCGACCCTGGGGCGCGAACGCGGCTTCCTCGAAGACCTGTTCGGCAATATCGGCCAGGTCGGCGGCAGCGGCATACCGGGTGGCGGCGGGCCGGGCGGGCCGTAAGCGGGCCGCTTGATCCTCCCGATCCTCGCGCCATATTGGCTGGCATGAGCAATGATCCGGCGAGCCACGGCCTTATCCAGTGGCACGGAACCACCATCATCGGCGTCAGGCGCGGCGGCACAACCGTCATCGCGGGTGACGGGCAGGTGTCGATGGGCAACACCGTGATGAAGCCCAACGCGAAGAAGGTCCGCCGCATCGGCGATGGCAGTGTGATCGCCGGGTTCGCCGGGGCGACCGCGGATGCCTTCACCCTGTTCGAGCGGCTGGAAAAGAAGCTGGAGCAGTATTCGGGGCAGCTGATGCGCGCCAGCGTCGAGCTGGCGAAGGACTGGCGCACCGACAAGTACCTGCGCAATCTCGAAGCGCTGATGATCGTCGCCGACAAGGACACGCTGCTGGTGCTGACCGGCAATGGCGATGTGCTGGAGCCGGTGGGCGATATTGCCGCGATCGGATCGGGCGGGAACTTCGCGCTCGCTGCTGCGCGGGCGCTGGCGGACTACGAAGCTGACGCGGAAACCATCGCGAAGAAGGCGATGGCGGTGGCAGCGGAGATCTGCGTTTTCACCAACGGCAACCTGACTATCGAAACGGTGTAGAGCCGGGCGGGCGGGGCGATCATTCTGACCACCACGCCGCCGCCCGAAGGTAAGGTTGCCGCGATCCAGCTGCTGCGCGCGCTTGCGGCGCTGGCGGTGGCGGCAGGGCATATCGCCTTCGCCTTTGCCGATCACCTCGGCCCGGGCCTCGGCCTTGCATGGCGCGCCGATTCCAGCGGACAGATCGCGGTGATGCTGTTCTTCATCGTGTCGGGCTACGTCATGGTGATCGCGGCGCGGGGGCAGTTCGGAGCGCCCGGCGCGCGCTGGCTGTTCTGGCGGCGGCGCTTCATCCGCATCATGCCGCCCTATTGGCTGGCAACGGGCCTGCTGGCGGCAATTTTCCTCACCCTGTTCCCGCAGCCCATCGATCCGGCCAAGCTCGCCCTGTCGCTGGCTCTGATCCCCTATTGGCCCGAGACCGGAATGCTCCGGCCCCTGCCGTTCCTGTGGATCGGCTGGACGCTGCTTTACGAGATGATGTTCTATTTCTGGTTCGGCCTCTGCCTTGCCCTGCCGCGCGAAAAGGCGATTGCGGCGGTGACGGGGGTGCTGGCGGTGCTGATCGTGGCAGGCAACTGGGTGCCGCCGGTCAATCCGTTCCTGTTCGCGGTGACGCGACCGGTATCGCTGATCTTTGCAGCCGGGATGGTGCTCGCGCTGTGGCGCGTGAGCGGCGGGGAGGCTCCCGCGTGGCTGCGCTGGTTGGCGCTGGCGGCCTGTGCGGCGGCGCTTTGGTGGGTGCCGGAGCCTCAAGTGCCGAGCGCGCTGGGCTGGGATTACCTCGCCTGGGCCGGAGCGCCTGCGCTGCTGATCGCCTTCGCGACACTGGGAGGCCCGCTGCGCCTGCCGCTCGCCGGATGGATCAACCGCGCGGGCGACATGAGCTATGCGCTCTATCTGCTGCACGTGCCGATCGCGTGGTTCTGGCTGTGGCTGTGGGGCCGCCTCCCGTTCTTCGATGCCGGGCCGTGGGATTATTGGGCGAGCGCGCTTTCCGCCACCATCGGCTTGAGCTGGCTGTTCCACGCACACGTCGAACGCCCGATGACGTTGGCCTTGAACCGGCGGCTGGCCGCGCCACATAGCGGCTTAGAGACAGACAGAAAGACCGCATGACCACCTCCCCCGCTCCGCAGGCCCTCACCCCCAAGGCCATCGTCGCCGCCTTGGACGAACACATCATCGGTCAGGCCGACGCCAAGCGCGCGGTGGCCGTCGCGCTGCGCAACCGCTGGCGGCGGCAGCGGCTCGGCGCAGACCTGCGCGACGAGGTCACGCCCAAGAACATCCTGATGATCGGCCCGACCGGCTGCGGCAAGACCGAGATCAGCCGGCGGTTGGCCAAGCTCGCCGAAGCCCCGTTCATCAAGGTCGAGGCGACCAAGTTCACCGAAGTCGGCTATGTCGGGCGCGATGTCGAACAGATTGCCCGCGACCTCGTCGAAGAAGCGATCCGGCTGGAGAAGGACCGCCGCCGCGAAAAGGTGCGCGAGGCCGCGTCCGAAGCGGCGATGGACCGGCTGCTGGTGGCGCTGGTGGGCGACAACGCCTCCGAGGCGACCCGCGAAAGCTTCCGCCAGCGCATCGTCCAGAACGCGATGAACGATGTCGAGGTCGAGATCGAAGTGCGCGATGCGCCCTCGGCTCCGTTCGACATGGGCCAGATGGGCGGGCAGATCGGGATGATCGACCTTGGCGACATGATGGGCAAGGCTTTGGGGCGAAAGGCGACCCGCCGCCAGAAGCTGCGCGTGCCCGATGCGTGGGACCGGCTGGTCGACGAGGAGGCCGACAAGCGCTTGGATCAGGACGATGTCGCGCGCGCCGCGCTCCTCAATGCAGAGACCAACGGGATCGTGTTCCTCGACGAGATCGACAAGATCGCTGTGTCAGATGTGCGCGGCGGATCGGTCAGCCGCGAAGGCGTGCAGCGCGATCTGCTGCCGCTGATCGAAGGCACCACGGTCGCGACCAAATACGGCCCGATGAAGACCGACCACGTGCTGTTCATCGCCAGCGGCGCGTTCCATGTCGCCAAGCCCTCGGACATGCTCCCCGAATTGCAGGGCCGCCTGCCGATCCGCGTGGAGCTGCGCGCGCTGACCGAGGCGGATTTCGTGCGCATCCTCTCCGAGACGCGCGCCAATCTGGTGATGCAGTACAAGGCGCTGCTGGCGACCGAGCAGGTCACGCTCGATTTTACCGATGATGCCATCGCCGCGATCGCGCGCATCGCCGCGCAGGTGAACGCGGGCGTCGAGAATATCGGCGCGCGGCGGCTGCAGACGGTAATGGAGCGGCTGCTCGAAGAGATCAGCTTCGCCGCCGAGGATCATGTCGGCGACACGATCCGCATCGACGCGGCCTATGTCGAGGCGCGATTGGCGGGCCTCGCGGGCAATACCGACCTCAGCAAGTACATCCTGTGAGCGCGCACGGCCCGGTCGGCGATCTGGCCGGGATGCTGGCGGGCATGGCCCCCGTGCTCGATGCGCGGCGGTGGGACTTTGCCCTCGTCGAGGGTCAAGCGCCTGACGATGCCTTCGCGCTCATCCGCGAGGATGAGGGCGTCACCGCGATTGTGCCGGGCGAGAAGGGCGACTTTGCCCGCATCACCCTGATGGTGCACTCCGCGCTGGACGGCGTGGGGCTGACTGCGGCGGTATCGTCCGCGCTGGCGGCAGCGGGGATCGCCTGCAATGTCGTCGCGGGCTACCACCACGATCACCTGTTCGTGCCGTGGGCGCGGCGCGACGAGGCGGTGGCCACCCTGCTTCACCTCGCCGTCGCCGCCGCGCCCTAGCGATCGCTTGCAGCCTCGCCGATCAGCCCCGCAGCCGTGCGTTCTCCGCCTCCAGCGCAGCGATACGGGCGTGTAGCGGTGCTGCCGCTTGTTCGATTTCGGCAGCGGTGTAGCGCGGGGTGATGTGTTGCGGGCAGTTCCAGTCGAACGCCTCGATCGCGATGACCAGCCCGCGCTCGGGGTGTGCGTCGTACCCGGTATCGATCAGCGCCGCGGCCAGCTCCGGCGCGTCCTCGAGCGCAACCGATCGCATCCGACCCAGCAGTTTGAGCCTGGCGCGACGCACGTAGTCCATGAAGAACAGCGCAACCCGGTCATCGGTGCGGGTGTTGCCCACCGTCACGTACTGGCGGTTGCCGCGATAATCGGCGAGGCCGATCGCATTGTCGCCAAGCAGCTTGACGAAGCCCTGTGGCCCGCCGCGGTGCTGGACATAGGGCCAGCCGCTCGCGCTCACGCTGGCGATGTAGAAGCTGTCGCGCGAGGCGATGAACGTCGCCTCCTTCGCACCGAGCACATCCGGGGCGCCGGTACTCTGAGCGACCATCCGAGCATAGCTTGAGCGGCTGCCCTGCGCGTCCTGCTGCCGAAGGACTTCGGGCGTGAACAGGATTTCCATGTAGTGCGCGGTCATGATGTCACTCCCAGCTCGTCCGCAAGCGTAGCGGTAAAGGCTTCGAAGGGCGCCGATGAAGCCATGCCCCGCGCCAGCACGAGGCTGCCGTGGAGCAGCGAGACCACCCTTAGCGCACGTTGCTGGGCAAGATCGTTGTCGGCACCCACTTCTCGCGCGACGGCGGCAAAGGCATCGATCAGGGCTGCGAACATCTCGCGAATGGGATCGGCGAACAGCCCGTCGTCTTCGCCCGGTGGCTGTGCAAGAAGATTGAGCAGACAGGCCTGCCGCCCGCTCTTGTAGAATTGGTCGAGCGCCGCCGCGACCAATGCGATCCGCTTGGCCGGCGGGCCTTCGCTGCCTAGCGGTCCGAACACGTGCTCCAGGTACCATTGCCTCGCGGCCGCGAGCACCTCTTCGGCCATCTGCCGCTTGCCACCGGGAAAGCGGTGATAGAGGCTCGGTTTCTGCATCCCGGCCGCCGCCGCCAATTGCGCGAGCGAAGCGCCTTCGTATCCGACCGCACGGAAAACATGGGTCAGTCGATCGATCAGATCATGATCGTTGACGCGTTGTGGTCTGGGCATCGGAGTTTTCCTAACGATTGGTAGAAAATTCTTGACACACCTTCAATCAGCCGTCAAGCCTACCGATCGTTAGGTAATGAAAGGAAGCCCCCATGACCAAGACTGCACTCGTTCTGTTCTCCGATCCCGCACAAGGCAGCGAGGAAGCTCTCGGCCGCTTGTTCAACGCCATGTTTCTGACCTTGGAGCTGAAGGAGAAGGGCCAGCACGTCGAGCTCCTGTTCCAGGGTGCCGCTGCGCGCTGGCCGGGCGAGATCATCAAGCCCGATCATCCGGCGCACGCGCTTTTTCAGGCGGTCGCCGACAAGATTGCGGGCGTGTGCGGCGGCTGTGCCGATGTCTTCGGTGCCACGGCTCAGGCCGAGGCGACCGGGCTCACCATGATCCGCGAGAAGCACATTCCCGGGACAAGCGGCATCGCCGATCTTTCGCGCTACCTCGACGAGGGATATCGGCTCGTCACGTTCTGAGCCACTGGCACCGCGCGGGGGGTCAGCGGGCATGTCCGCTACCCCCCGCGCGGTGCAGAGCCGTTATCACTTTCCCAAGAGGTGCTTCTTCCAGAATACCAGCTGCGCAAGGAAGGCGTAGTCCGAATTGGCCTTTTTGGCGAAGCCGTGGCCTTCGTCGGCGGCCACAAGGTGCCACGCCTCGCCGCCCTTGGCACGGATTGCGGCGACCATCTGGTCGGCTTCGGACTTGGGCACGCGCGGGTCGTTGGCACCGGTGATGACGAACATCGGCTTTTCGATCTCGTTCACGCGGGTCAGCGGGCTGATTTCCATCAGTTTGGCGCGCTGCGCGGGCACCCGCTCGTCGCCATACTCCACCCGGCGCAGATCCTGTCGGTAGGGGTTGGTGTTCTCGAGAAAGCTGACGAAGTTGCTGATCGCCACGGTGCACTGGGTCGCGGTCAGCTTGGACTTCAGCTGCACTGCCGCAGCATAGCACATGTATCCGCCATAGGAGCCGCCGGTGAGGCCGACCTTGGCCGGATCGACTGCCTTGTCGGCGCGCACCGCGTCGATCAGCGCAGCCATGTCGCGAACCGAATCCTCGCGCTTAAACGGGCCGTTGTCGAGGCTGACGAAGCGCTTACCGTAGCCAGTCGATCCGCGCACATTGGGGAAGAACAGCCCGATCCCCAGCTCGTTGAGGAAGTAGTTGTCGCGTCCCATGAACTCGGCCGTGCTCTGGCCCTCCGGCCCGCCGTGGAGGTCAACGATCAGCGGACGTTTGCCCGGGAACTTGGCCGGATCGGGGAGGTAGAGCAGGCCCGAGACTTCAAGTCCGTCGAAACTTCGGGTCTTGAGAATGCGCGGCTCGACATTTATGCTGGGATCGAGCCCGCCGGTCTCGCTCTGCGTCCAGCGGGTCAGCTGCATGGTCTTGGGATCAAGCGACCACACGTCGGCGGCGCTCTTGGCGCTGGAGAAGGAGAAGCCGATCTCGCCCCACGGCGCGATTTCCAGCCCGCCGATCTGGCCGGCGGGGAGGGCATCGACCTTGGTCACCGTGCCGCTGGCAACGTCCATGATCCGCAGCGCGTCCGATCCTGCCTCGTTGACGACATAGGCGATGGTCTTGCCGTCTTCGGACACATCGAAGCTGTCGACGTCCCAGCTCTCGCGCGAAACCGGCGTGAACGCTCCCGTCGCCGGGTCGACCCGCCCGAGCCGCGCGAAATCGCTGCCCTGATCGCTTGTCACCCACAACGCACCGTCGGGTGCGATTTCCATGCCACCAAAGGCGACTTCGGCCTTGGGATCGCCAATCGGGCTCATCACCCCGCTGGCCAGATCGATGTGGTAGAGATCGACGTCCTGCACCGAATTGTAATCGGCCAGATAGGCGGTCTGTTTGTCGGGTGAGAAGCCCATCACGGCCCAGCCACCGCCCTTGCTTTCGTGCAGCAGCCGGGTCGAGGTAGGATCGCGCGGGTTCATCACGTAGAGGTCGGAGTCGATGCCGTTGCGGCGGGTCGAGCTGAAACCCAGCAGCTCGCCGTCGCGGCTCCAGGCGCCGGTCTGGTTGCGGCTCTTGCCGTCGGTCAGCAGCGTCAGGCGGCCGTCCTTCAGGGAGTGGAGTTGGAAATATTCGTCCCCGCCGCGATCCTTGGCGACAAGGATCATGTCGCCCTTGCCGGGCGCGTATCTGCCGCCGACCGGCTCGGCTTCAAAGCTGATCTGGGTGCGCGCCCCCATCGGCATGGCGACGCGGTGCAGCTGGCGGGTGTTGCCGAACCGGGTGGAGACCAGCACTGCGCGGGCATTCGGATCCCACCCGGCGAACCCAGCGCCGCGCGCTTCGAGATAGGGGCGCACCTCGCTGGCAAGCTCCAGCGGGATCGGCGGCATCTCCTCGGCAGTCAGCGCCGCCGGGATCGGCACGGCGGGGGCATCGGTGGTTGCCGGAACATCCTGCGCGGCGGCGGGCAAGGCGGTGGTGGCGAACAGCAGGGCAATCAGGCGGGCGTGACGCATAGACGGGCTTCTCTCTCGCTTGGAAAACCGAACCCCGGGCGGGGTCAGGAAACGAGAGGTAACGGGTGCCCTGCTGGCAGGCAATCCCGCCGTTACTCGGCGGCTTCGGCCACTTCCGCATCGCGCCGCTCGTTTGCCTGCCGCGCCCACATTTCGGCATAGAGCCCGCCCGCTCTCAAAAGGCTGGCATGATCGCCGCTTTCCGCGAGCCTGCCGTGATCGAGCACCAGGATGCGGTCGGCATCGGCAATTGTCGACAGGCGGTGGGCGATGGCGATGGTGGTGCGCCCCTGTTCGAGCCGTTTCAGCGTGCCGAGAATCTCCTGCTCGGTGCGGGTGTCGAGCGCGCTGGTCGCTTCGTCGAGTAGCAGGATTGGCGGGTTCTTGACGAGGGTGCGGGCAATGGCAACGCGCTGCTTCTCCCCGCCTGACAGCTTGAGGCCGCGCTCGCCGACCATCGTCGCAAACCCATCGGGCAGGCGCTCGATCAGCGGCATCAGCGCGGCATCGCGCGCGGCCTGTTCGATCATTGCCTGATCCGCGCCTTCGGCACCGTAAGCGATGTTGTAGCCGAGGCTCTCGTTGAACAGCACCGAATCCTGCGGGACGATCCCGATCGCCGCGCGCACGCTCGCCTGCGTCACGGCGGCGATATCCTCGCCCCCCACCAGCACGCGGCCGCCTTGCGGATCGTAGAAGCGGAACAGCAGCCGCCCGATGGTGCTCTTGCCCGCGCCCGAAAGCCCGACAATCGCGGTTGTGGTGCCAGCAGGCACTTCAAAGCTCAGGCCATGCAGGATTGTGCGTCCCGGCTCGTAACCAAAGGTCACGTTGTCGAAGGCGACCGTAGGCCGCTGCACGATCAGCGCGGGCGCGCCGGGCCGGTCCTCGACCTCTATGTGGGTATCGATCAGGCGGAACATTTCGGCCATGTCGACCAGACCCTGCCGGATCGTGCGGTACACCCAGCCCAGCACATCCAGCGGGCGGAACAGCTGGATGAGGTAGGTGTTGACCAGCACCAGATCGCCGACCGTCATTGTGCCGGTGCTCCAGCCCCACACGGTATAGGCCATCGCCGCGGCCACCAGCGCGTTGGTGATCACCGATTGCGCCATGTTGAGGAGGCCAACCGAATTCTCGGACTTGATCGCCGCCTCGGCATAGGCGCGGGCGGCGCGGGCGTAACGGGCTTCCTCGCGGGCTTCGGCGCCGAAGTATTTGACCGTCTCGTAATTGAGCAGCGAATCCACCGCGCGGTGCAGCGCCTTGCCGTCGAGATCGTTCATCTCGCGCCGCAGCTTGGTGCGCCATTCGGTGATCGCGCGCGTGACCCAGACATAGGCGACAACAGTGACCGCGGTGGCGGCGACAAGCTCGAGCCCGAAATTGATGTAGAAAATGACCCCGACCGCGATCAGCTCGATGATCGTGGGCGCGATGTTGAACAGCAGGAAGTAGAGCATCTGGTCGATGCTCTTGGTGCCGCGTTCGATGATCTTGGTGACCTCGCCGGTGCGCCGCGCGAGGTGGAAGCGCAGGGACAGGCGGTGGAGGCGGTGGAACACGTCCTCGGCCAGATTGGTGGTGGCCTCCTGCCCGACCCGCTCGAAGGCGATGTTTCTGAGGTTGTCGAAAGCGACCGAGGTGAAGCGCCCCAGCGCATAGGCCGCGACCAGCGCCATCGCCACAAGGACGCCCTCGTTGACCGCGCCCGCCATGCTGTCGACCGCGCCCTTGTATGCGAACGGCAGCGCCAATGTGACCGCCTTGGCCGCCAGCACCAGCGCCATCGCCACGACAATCCGCGTCCGCAGCCCCGGATTATCGCGCGGCCACAGATAGGGCAGGAAGCGCCGCAGCGTCGCCCAGCTTTCGATGTCGCGGGAGCGCCCCTTCTGGCTGGCGGCGTCGGGATCGGCGGGCTGTTGGTTGTCGGGCGGCATGATGCGCCATCATGTGGGCGCGCTGGCCCGTTACCGCAAGCGCGGCTAGTTCGCCTTCCGCACGCTGATCGCCCGCTTGGCCTCGCGCATTGCCCGGGCGACATCGCGCGGCACATCGAACAGGATGCGCTGACGGCCAAAATCGATCGCGACCCGGTCGAACAGCGCCAGGTGCTGCATGCCGAGCGAGAGCACCGGCTTGTCGCCAAGGCCCAGCGCGGCAAAAGCGGGGGTGTCCGCAAAGGCAATCGGCACATCATTGAGTGCCAGCCCCTCGATCGTCAGCGATCGCACCACCGCCACTTCGCCGACCAGATCGACCCCGTTGACGTCGGTGGTGGTCACCTCGCTCGCGCGCCGCGCACGGATGCGGTTGCGCAGCGCGGTGTTGCCAAGGCTTGCCTGCGCGCCGGTATCGATGATCACCGTCGCGCGCACGCCTTCGACCAGCGCATCGGTGATCAAGAGCTGGCCGAGCTGCTGGCGCGCGCGCACGATGATCTCGAACCCGCTGCCGCTGCTTTTGGTGGTGGTGTCCTCGACCGCAATGGTGTGCTTGCGGAAATCGAGCAGCACGCGGAAATCCTGCAGCGCATCGAGCCCGATGATCCCGTCTGCGCCGACATGTTCGCGCGCCAGCACGGGCGCGGAGAAATTGGTGAAGCTGTTGGTGCCGAACTCGATCCGGGCGACGCTGGCCATCTCGACCTGGCGGCGGCTGGCCATGCCGACCAATGTCGCTGTTCCTGCGGGTGCGAGCGCGAGGCTCGAGCGGATCTCGTGCGTGATCGCGGTCGCTTGGCTGCCGGTGTCGATCAGGAAAGCGAACGGGCCGCTGCCGTTGACGGTGACGGGCAGGGTCAGGCGGCGGTTGCGCTCCTGTTCGAGCGCGAGCACCTCGGCCGCCGGATCGACGAGGCCGCTGGTTGCCGACGATGATGGCGGCGGTGGCGCGACGAGACTTTCCCCTGCCGCGGGCCATGCGGCCAGGGCGAACAGCAAGGCGACGAATACAGCAAGGCTGCGCGCGATCATGGTGTCTCTCCCACGCGGCGGCTCGTTCGGGCTCGTCGCACCGCGCAATAGTATCACCAAAGGCTGTCGCGCCCAAATGCCGCGCGATTTTCGAGGGAGTCGGGCTGGTGGGGGGCCTTCCCGCGCAAAGTGCCCGAGTCTCGGGATCCAGCAGTCGGATTCGTGCCGGAATGAGGTGCAAATGCGCCCGATTAGCCCAGATTTCGACCCAAAACTCGCCTAAAAGTCCTTATGATTCAGAATTTTGAATTGACCTTGAAATAAAATTGCAAAAAGCCGTTGACCGAATCCAACACCCCCCATATATGCCCCTCCACCGACGCGGCGCTGACGGTTTCAACCGGCCCCGCCATCGTTGGTCGCCAACACATTCGGATAGCCGGTCCCCCGGTGTAAATCGGGGCTAGGATCGCTGTCCGCCTTTTAGTGTCTGGTGGCTCTTTGACATTGTTGGTTTTTGATGAAGGGACATGTGGGCGACGGCGCCCGGTCCGGGGACCTCAAGGCTCCGGGTACCGGTTAAACTAAGCCGATAGCCACATCCGTGTCGGGCTCCACGCCTGCCCGGATGGCAAGCATGTTCATTCGTATCCATTACGTTTGACAGTGCAGGTATCGGCTCCTTGCAGCTCATGCCATGGCGGTCGATGGGGTTATCCCCATGCCGGTTTGGTGTGTGACACAACTTGAGAGTTTGATCCTGGCTCAGAACGAACGCTGGCGGCATGCCTAACACATGCAAGTCGAACGAGACCTTCGGGTCTAGTGGCGCACGGGTGCGTAACGCGTGGGAACCTGCCCTTAGGTTCGGAATAACAGTGAGAAATTACTGCTAATACCGGATAATGTCTTCGGACCAAAGATTTATCGCCTTTGGATGGGCCCGCGTTGGATTAGCTAGTTGGTGGGGTAAAGGCCTACCAAGGCGACGATCCATAGCTGGTCTGAGAGGATGATCAGCCACACTGGGACTGAGACACGGCCCAGACTCCTACGGGAGGCAGCAGTGGGGAATATTGGACAATGGGCGAAAGCCTGATCCAGCAATGCCGCGTGAGTGATGAAGGCCTTAGGGTTGTAAAGCTCTTTTACCAGGGATGATAATGACAGTACCTGGAGAATAAGCTCCGGCTAACTCCGTGCCAGCAGCCGCGGTAATACGGAGGGAGCTAGCGTTGTTCGGAATTACTGGGCGTAAAGCGCACGTAGGCGGCTTTTTAAGTCAGGGGTGAAATCCCGGGGCTCAACCCCGGAACTGCCCTTGAAACTGGGAAGCTAGAATCTTGGAGAGGCGAGTGGAATTCCGAGTGTAGAGGTGAAATTCGTAGATATTCGGAAGAACACCAGTGGCGAAGGCGACTCGCTGGACAAGTATTGACGCTGAGGTGCGAAAGCGTGGGGAGCAAACAGGATTAGATACCCTGGTAGTCCACGCCGTAAACGATGATAACTAGCTGTCCGGGTTCATAGAACTTGGGTGGCGCAGCTAACGCATTAAGTTATCCGCCTGGGGAGTACGGTCGCAAGATTAAAACTCAAAGGAATTGACGGGGGCCTGCACAAGCGGTGGAGCATGTGGTTTAATTCGAAGCAACGCGCAGAACCTTACCAGCCTTTGACATCCTAGGACGACTTCTGGAGACAGATTTCTTCCCTTCGGGGACCTAGTGACAGGTGCTGCATGGCTGTCGTCAGCTCGTGTCGTGAGATGTTGGGTTAAGTCCCGCAACGAGCGCAACCCTCGTCCTTAGTTGCCATCATTAAGTTGGGCACTTTAAGGAAACTGCCGGTGATAAGCCGGAGGAAGGTGGGGATGACGTCAAGTCCTCATGGCCCTTACAGGCTGGGCTACACACGTGCTACAATGGCATCTACAGTGGGCAGCTATTCCGCAAGGATGCGCTAATCTCCAAAAGATGTCTCAGTTCGGATTGTCCTCTGCAACTCGAGGGCATGAAGGCGGAATCGCTAGTAATCGCGGATCAGCATGCCGCGGTGAATACGTTCCCAGGCCTTGTACACACCGCCCGTCACACCATGGGAGTTGGATTCACCCGAAGGCAGTGCGCTAACCGCAAGGAGGCAGCTGACCACGGTGGGTTCAGCGACTGGGGTGAAGTCGTAACAAGGTAGCCGTAGGGGAACCTGCGGCTGGATCACCTCCTTTCTAAGGATATTCGCGAAAGCGCCGGGGCTAGCCTCCGGAAGAGCTTCGCGGCTTCCAAAGAACATTGCCGTCGTCCTCATGTCCTTTCATCAATCGGATACAGCCTGCCGCCAGCGGTAGGTTGTGTGCCTGAGCCGGCTCACGCCCGTTGCGGCAGCCAGTTCCTTTGCGGAACGGCGGCCGGATACGGTGGTGTGGGCCTGTAGCTCAGTTGGTTAGAGCGCACCCCTGATAAGGGTGAGGTCAGAGGTTCAAATCCTCTCAGGCCCACCATTTTTCGGGCTTCAAGCGCCAGCGCCGCCGTCCGGCGGCCGTTCGGCCTTGCGAACCCTTGCGGGTTCGGTTTCTGGTTCAGGGGCCTTAGCTCAGCTGGGAGAGCACCTGCTTTGCAAGCAGGGGGTCATCGGTTCGATCCCGATAGGCTCCACCAGGTACACACGCAGCGCGGCTTCTGCTGGCGCGCGACAAATCCGATAGATGAAACGAAACCAGATCCTGCTTCGGCAGGTCAGGCGATCGTGCTGATTAGTCAGCGTCGCTGATCTTTGACATTGTGAATGGGTTTTTAAATCGATGCCGTGGCGCATGGATTGTGTCGAACGGGCTTCGGCTCGGGTGGGCGATCGTGCATCACAAATCAATCAAATTGATTATCTGGCTGAGATAATTCTCCCACCATCTTCAAGCGCTCAGGCTTTTATGCAGGCCTGTCGTTGATGGTGTGGATTCTCAAGCGTGAGGTAAGAGCATTTGGTGGATGCCTTGGCATGTACAGGCGAAGAAGGACGTGGCACGCTGCGATAAGCGTCGGGGAGTTGTGAGCAAACTTTGATCCGGCGATTTCCGAATGGGGAAACCCACCTTCACCATTTCTTCCAGTTGGCTTTCGGGCTGTCTGGGCGAGGTGGATAAGGTATCACCGAGCTGAATATATAGGCTTGGTGAAGCGAACCCGGGGAACTGAAACATCTCAGTACCCGGAGGAAAAGACATCAACAGAGATTCCCGTAGTAGTGGCGAGCGAACCGGGACCAGGCCAGTGCCTTCATTTCAACTAGCAGAACACTCTGGAAAGTGTGGCCGTAGCGGGTGACAGCCCCGTATGCGAAAGTGATGATGAAGGACCAGAGTAGGGCGGGACACGTGAAATCCTGTCTGAACATGGGGGGACCACCCTCCAAGCCTAAATACTCGTACATGACCGATAGCGAACACAGTACCGTGAGGGAAAGGTGAAAAGCACCCCGATTAGGGGAGTGAAACAGTACCTGAAACCGGATGCTTACAAGCAGTTGGAGCCCCATAGGGGGTGACAGCGTACCTCTTGCATAATGGGTCAGTGACTTAATCTAGCATGCGAGCTTAAGCCGTTAGGTGTAGGCGAAGCGAAAGCGAGTCTGAATAGGGCGACTGAGTATGTTGGATTAGACCCGAAACCCGGCGATCTAGGCATGAGCAGATTGAAGGTGCGGTAACACGCACTGGAGGATCGAACCGTTGCATGTTGAAAAATGCTCGGATGACTTGTGTTTAGGGGTGAAAGGCCAATCAAGCCGGGAAATAGCTGGTTCTCCGCGAAATCTATTGAGGTAGAGCGTCAGATGTATGCCGATGGGGGTAGAGCACTGGATGGGCTAGGGCTGCGCGAGCGGTACCAAACCTAACCAAACTCCGAATACCATCGAGTCTTGTCTGGCAGACAGACGGCGGGTGCTAAGGTCCGTCGTCAAAAGGGAAACAGCCCTAACCTACAGCTAAGGTCCCCAAGTCATATCTAAGTGGGAAAGCATGTGGGAATCCCAAAACAACCAGGAGGTTGGCTTAGAAGCAGCCATCCTTTAAAGAAAGCGTAACAGCTCACTGGTCTAAATAAGGGTTCCTGCGGCGAAGATGTAACGGGGCTAAAGATATGCACCGAAGCTTAGGGTTGCAGTTTACTGCAGCGGTAGCGGAGCGTTCCGTAGGCGAGTGAAGGCGAAGGGTAACCGACGCTGGACGTATCGGAAGTGCGAATGCTGACATGAGTAGCGACAAACAGGGTGAGATACCCTGTCGCCGAAAGACCAAGGGTTCCTACGCAATGCTAATCAGCGTAGGGTGAGCCGGCCCCTAAGACGAGCCCGAAGGGGGTAGTCGATGGGAACCACGTTAATATTCGTGGGCCTGGAGATGTGTGACGGATCATGGAAGTTGTGTGGCCTTATTGGATTGGTCATGCAGCCAAGTGGTTCCAGGAAATAGCCTCTCCGTATAGACCGTACCCGAAACCGACACAGGTGGTCAGGTAGAGTATACCAAGGCGCTTGAGAGAAGTATCCTGAAGGAACTCGGCAAATTGCCTCCGTACCTTCGGAAGAAGGAGGCCCCATCTTAAGGCAACTTTTGGTGGGGGGCACAGGCCAGGGGGTAGCGACTGTTTATCAAAAACACAGGACTCTGCTAAGTCGGCTTCAAGACGACGTATAGGGTCTGACGCCTGCCCGGTGCTGGAAGGTTAAGAGGAGGAGTGCAAGCTCCGAATTGAAGCCCCAGTAAACGGCGGCCGTAACTATAACGGTCCTAAGGTAGCGAAATTCCTTGTCGGGTAAGTTCCGACCTGCACGAATGGCGTAACGACTTCCCCACTGTCTCCAGGATATGCTCAGCGAAATTGAATTCTCCGTGAAGATGCGGAGTACCCGCGGTTAGACGGAAAGACCCCGTGCACCTTTACTGCAGCTTCAGAGTGGCATTAGGAAAGAGTTGTGTAGCATAGGTGGGAGGCTTTGAAGCGACGGCGCCAGCTGTCGTGGAGCCATAGGTGAAATACCACCCTGCTGTTTTCTGATGTCTAACCACGCACCGTTATCCGGTGTTGGGACCCTCTGTGGCGGGTAGTTTGACTGGGGCGGTCGCCTCCTAAAGAGTAACGGAGGCGCGCGATGGTAGGCTCAGGCCGGTTGGAAACCGGCTGTTAGAGTGCAATGGCATAAGCCTGCCTGACTGCGAGACTGACGAGTCGAGCAGAGACGAAAGTCGGTCATAGTGATCCGGTGGTCCCTCGTGGAAGGGCCATCGCTCAACGGATAAAAGGTACGCCGGGGATAACAGGCTGATGATTCCCAAGAGCTCATATCGACGGAATCGTTTGGCACCTCGATGTCGGCTCATCACATCCTGGGGCTGGAGCAGGTCCCAAGGGTTTGGCTGTTCGCCAATTAAAGTGGTACGTGAGCTGGGTTCAGAACGTCGCGAGACAGTTTGGTCCCTATCTGCCGTGGGCGTCGATACTTGAAAGGAGTTGCCCCTAGTACGAGAGGACCGGGGTGAACGTACCTCTGGTGTACCTGTCATCCTGCCAAGGGTGCCGCAGGGTAGCTATGTACGGACGGGATAACCGCTGAAAGCATCTAAGCGGGAAGCCTCCCTTGAGATTAGGTATCTTTGAACCGTGATAGACCATCACGTTGATAGGCCGGGTGTGGAAGTGCAGTAATGTATGGAGCTAACCGGTCCTAATAGTTCATATCGCGCTTGAGAGTCTGCACTATCAACGCCAGCCCTGCACTTGCAGGCGCGCGTTGGTGGAGAATGCTCCAGCCAGATACGCCTAAAATCACTCAAACCTTTGAGTGTGCATCGATTTAAAACCCCGCGTTCCACCGGCTTCATTGCTTGGTGACCATAGCGTCTGTGACCCACCCGATCCCATCTCGAACTCGGCCGTGAAACCGGATAGCGCCGATGGTACTGTGCCTTAAGGTACGGAAGAGTAGGTCGTCGCCAGGCATTGCAGCCGGTGGGCGCGCGGGATTAACCCATTCACTCTGTCGAAGGGCTGTCCTAAAGGGCGGCCCTTTTGGCGTCTATGGTGCCTCGGCATCGAGACGCGCTTCCCGCCTACTTCGGTAGAGGGAAAGGCCAAACGGTTTCAATAAAACCGCAAGGCCGAACGGCCGCCCACAGCGACGCGACCGCTAGGTCGCATGAGCGAGGAACGCCAGACAAAGGCCCCGGTTTCGCAGAAACCGCAAGGCCGAACGGCCGCCCGCAGCGACGCGACCGCTAGGTCGCATGAGCGAGGAACGCCAAACAAAAACGGTATCGCGGGATGGAGCAGCCCGGTAGCTCGTCAGGCTCATAACCTGAAGGTCGTTGGTTCAAATCCAACTCCCGCAACCACCGTAGACGCTGGCAGTAGACGCTGCCGCTCCCAAAACCTGAAGGCTCGGCTTTGTGGACTGCCCCCGGCAGTCCAGTCGCCTGCGCTTGGTTCAAATCCAACTCCCGCAACCAACCCTGGCCCGATCGGGCAAATCCCCCCCTCATTTTATCCTTCGCCCCCGCTTGCGCCGCGCAGTGGCGGGCAAACGCGTCAGCGCGTGGCTGCATCGCGACGGCAACTGGTGCCTGCATTGGCCGCACCAGCGATTGCAGCCAGTCGCTGCCGTGCAAGGCACACTGGCCTTGCCGCGCCAGACATTCCCGCCAAACGCTGCTCGTCCAAACGCGGAGTTTCGCACGCGCGGGCCCGAGCGCAGCAAATTAACCCATTTTCTTTGGCTGCGGGCAAGGAAATTGCGGCCATCATTTGATAACCAGACGAGGAGCCGGCGCAGGTGTATCATCCGGATATCGATGAAGATCATGATCTTGCGAGCGCTGCCCCCGCACCGATCGATCCTCCTGCCAACAATCCGCCCGCCAACCCGGGCGCACACGCTCCCGCAGTCGGCGTTGCGGCGCTGTCGCTTGCGGTAACGGCCTGCGGCGGCGGATCCTCGTCCGGATCCGGCGGAGGCGGGCCGGTCGCCAACATCCGCAAGCCGCAGACCGATGCGGAAGCCGCGCGGTTCCTGTTGCAGGCGTCCTTTTCCGCCAGCCCAAGCGCCGTCCAGCAATTGCGCAGCGACGGCTACGAGCCCTGGCTCACGCGCCAGATGGGCATTTCGAACGACCAGAGCGCCAAGGAATTCCTCGCCGCGCGCGGCTTCGATCAGGTCGATAGCAACCGCTATTACGATGGCACGATCACCGGCGATTACATGATCTGGTCGCAGCTCTTGTCGGGCGGCAATCCCGTCCGCAAACGCGTGGCGCTGGCCCTGTCCGAATTCTTCGTCGTCTCGCTGACCGGTGTCGATTTGACCTGGCGGGCACCGGCGATCGGCGAATACTGGGACATTCTAAACCGCAATGCTTTCGGCAATTTCCGCGATCTGCTGCAGCAGGTTACGCTCAATCCTGCGATGGGGGATTTCCTCAACACGCGCGGCAATCGGGCCGCGGACCCAAACACCGGACGCGTGCCAGACGAGAACTACGCGCGCGAGGTGATGCAGCTGTTCACCATCGGCCTGTTCGAGCTCAATCCCGACGGGACGCAGAAGCTTTCGGGCGGCAGGCCGATCGAAACCTACACCAACGCCGATGTCAGCGGGCTCGCGCGGGTGTTTACCGGATATAATCTCGATTTTGCGGGAATCACCTACACCACCGAGCCGGGCGGAACGCGGCAGATCCCGCAGCCCGAAGCGGTGCGCCGGCCGATGACCAGCGATTCGACGCGTTGGCAGAATCCGCGCACCAACGGGTTCCATTCGAACGAGGCCAAGACGTTCCTCGGGCTCACCATTCCCGCCGGCACCAACGCCGCTGAGTCCCTGCGGCTCGCACTCGATCACCTGTTCGCCCATCCCAATGTCGGGCCGTTCTTCGCGAAGCAGATGATCCAGCGATTGGTGACGAGCAATCCCTCGACCGCCTATATCCAGCGCGTCGCTGATATCTTTGCCAATAACGGTTCGGGACGGCGCGGCGATCTGACGGCGGTGTTCAAGGCGATCCTGCTCGACAGCGAGGCGCTCGACGCGGCCAATGTGACCAACCCCAATTTCGGCAAGCTGCGCGAGCCGATTGTCCGGCTTACGCAGCTCGCACGGACCTTTGGCGGCCGCTCGGTCAGCGGCAGCTGGCAGATCGGTGACCTGTCCGATCCGGCACGCTCGCTGGGGCAGAGCCCGCTGCGCTCGCCCTCGGTCTTCAACTTCTTCCGGCCAGGCTATTTCCCGACCGGATCGCAGATCGCCGCGCGCGGGCTGCTCGCGCCCGAATTCCAGCTGGTCAACGAAACGTCTGTCGCGGGCTACATCAACTTCATCGAACGCGCGGTCGAAGGGCAACGCGCGCCGGTGAGCGATCTTGCGCTCGATTATGCTGCCGAGGCCGCGCTCGCCAACGACAGCACGGCGCTGCTCGACCGGCTCGATCTGATACTGACCGGGCGGCAGCTGAGCCAGGCTATCCGCGACGCGATCAAGAGCGCAATCGATTCCGTTACGATCACCACCACCACCGAAGCCGATGATCGCCTGCGCCGGGTGCGGATCGCGGTGGCGCTGATCCTCGCCTCGACCGATTACCTCGTCCAGAAATAGGCCGACACCGCCGTCACCGCACCATAACAGGGAACGCCAACATGTTCATCGGCAAGGCCAACGAAATCTCGCGCCGCGCGTTCATCGAGCGCTCGGGCCAGCTGGCGATGATGGGCGCGGCTTCCTCCTATGCCATGGGGCTGGCCGGGGTGGCCGAGGCCGCGGCCTTCGACAACAGCGGTGGTTACAAGGCGCTGGTCTGCGTGTTCCTCTACGGCGGCAATGACCACGGCAACACGCTGATCCCCTTCGATGCGACCAACTACGCGCGCTACGCCGCGATCCGCGGGACGGCAGGTTCGACCGCGGCCTCGGGGATCGCGCTGGCGCGCGACTCGCTCCAGAACACGGTCTTGGCGACCCCCACCGATCAAGTGCTGACCGATGACATCACCTACGCGCTGGCGCCGACGATGCCGCGATTGAAGGCGCGGTTTGACCAAGGGGTGATGGCGCCGCTGCTCAATGTCGGCCCGCTGATCGCCCCGCTGACCCGCGCGCAATATGAGAGCAATTCGGTGCCGCGGCCTGCCAAGCTGTTCTCGCACAATGACCAGCAATCGACCTGGCAGAGCTCGCAGCCCGAAGGCGCGCCGACCGGGTGGGGCGGGCGGATGGGCGATCTGGCGCTGACCTCGAACACCAATGCCATGTTCACCGCGATCAATGCGACCGGCAATGCGGTGTTCCTGAGCGGGCGTGACGCGGTGCCCTATCAAGTGTCATCGGCGGGCGCGACGCTGTTCAACCCGCTTCAGAACGGGCGGTTGTTCGGTTCGAACGGTGCCTCGCAAGCGCTCAATACCATTCTGCGGTCGGGCAGCGGCAATGTCATGGCTGCCGACTATGCGCGGATCAATGACCGCTCGATCCAGTATGGCGGCTTTGTCAACGATGCGCTGCGGGGCGTGAGCTTCACCACCAGCTTCGGGTCCGGCAACCGGCTTGCCGACCAGCTCAAGGTGGTTGCCTCGCTGATTGCGGCGCGGGCCTCGCTGGGGGTGACGCGGCAGGTGTTCATGGTTTCGCTGGGCGGATTCGACCACCACGACGGGCTGATCGGATCGCACGAGGCGCTGCTGGGGCAGGTCGATTTCGCGATCGACGCGTTCTATCAGGCGACGCTCGAACTGGGCGTCGCCGAAAGAGTGACGACGTTCACTGCATCGGATTTCGGGCGGACGCTGGAATCCAACGGCGATGGATCGGACCACGGCTGGGGCTCGCACCACTTGATCGTCGGCGGCAATGTGAGCGGCGGACGCTTCTATGGCCGTGCCCCGCAGGTGTCGGTCACCAGTGACGACCAGGTCGGGAACGGCAGATTGCTGCCCACCACCTCGGTCGACGAATATTCGGCAACGCTGGGAAAATGGTTTGGCGTGTCGGCATCGGAAATGCCCTCGGTCGCGCCCAATATCGGCCGCTTCGCCGCGCCCGATCTCGGCTTTTTCCGGCCACCTCCGACGACGCAGGCGCAGACCAAGCAGGCCTGAGACTGCTCGTCAGCCTGCGATCCGCCGCCCGATCGCCTGCCCCATGCGCAGCGGGTCGCCGGGCTTGAGGCTTTCGAGCCATTCCACCCGCCCCGGTTCGAACAGCAGCACCACGGTCGAGCCGAGATAGAACCGGCCCATTTCGTCACCCGCTGCCAGATCCACAGCACCGGGCGCGAAGTCCTCGCACAGCACCGCGCGTCCATGCCCTGCAAACCGATGCGGCCACACCGTGTCGATCCCGGCGACGATCATTGCGCCGACCATCACGCTGGCAAAGCCCCCGTCCGGCCCGTCGAACATGCAGGCGAGGCGCTCGTTGCGTGCGAACAGCCGGTCGACGCCCCCGGCGGTCGCGGTGTTCACCGAGAACAGGTCGCCGGGGACATAGGCGGTCGATCGCAGGCCTCCGGCGGCGGGCATGTGCACGCGGTGATAATCGCGTGGGCTAAGGTAGATCGTGATGAAGCTGCCGCCTTCGAACCGCCGCGCCGCTTCCGCGCCATGTCCGAGCAACTCAACAGCGGTGAAATCGCGGCCCTTGGCCTGGAAGATCCGCCCGCCCGCAATGCGCCCGAGCTGGCTCACCGCACCATCGGCAGGGCTGAGGATGAACCGCGCCGCATCCTCCAGAGGCCGCGCGCCTTCACGCAGCTCGCGGGTGAAGAAGTCGTTGAAACTGGCAAACTGACCGAAGCCCCGCGCCGCCTCGTCCATGTCGACGCCATACGCGGCGGCGAAGCGTGCGATCATCGCCTCGCGCAGCCACGGCGTTTCGCTGGCGGCAAGCCGTCCGGCGAGGCGGGTGAGCGCGCGTTGCGGAACGAGGTGCTGGAGCAGGATGAAGGGCGAGACCATATCCCGCCCCTAGCCGCCCGATGCCGCAGTGCCTACCCCGCGCGCACTTGCGACAGGAAGCCGCGCACCTGATCGTTGAGATGCGCTGCCTGCGCTTCGAGCTCGTTGGCGCTGGAGAGCACCTGCGATGCGGCGGCGCCGGTCGAGAGCGACAATTGCCGCACGTCCGCGATGTGGCCCGCGACGTTCTCGGTGCCGCGCGCGGCGAGATCGATGCTCTGCGCCAGATCGCGGCCCGCGACCGACTGCTGATCGACCGCCGTGGCAATCGAGACAGCGGTGGATTCGAGATCGCGCACTTGCCCGGCAATCGCCCGCAGCGCCTTGACGCTCGCGCCGGTGGTCGATTGCATCGCGCGGATCTGCTCGGCGACCTTCTCGGTCGCCCGGCTGGTCTGCATGGCGAGTTCTTTGACCTCGCTGGCGACCACCGCAAACCCGCGTCCCGCCTCGCCGCCGCGCGCGGCTTCGATCGAGGCGTTGAGCGCGAGCAGATTGGTGCGCTGGGCGATGGTCTGGATCAGTTCGACGACTTCCCCGACTTCCTCGGCAGAGGAAGCGAGCGCCGAAATGGTCTCGTCCGCTTCGCCGGTGGCCTCGGTGGCGAGGCGTGCCAGCTCGCTCGACGAGGCGGCCTGACGGCTGATCTCGCTGATCGAGAGCGCGAATTCGTCGCTCGCGGCGGCGGCGGCGGTGGCGCCGGCATTGGCCTCTTCCATAGAGGCGGCGACTTCGCCGGTGCGGCGGCTGGCTTCCTCGGCACTGCTCGCCATGCGGGTGGCGGTGGTGTGGAGCTGACTGGAGGCCGCGGCGACCCCGCTCACCACATCGCCGACCGTCCGTTCGAACTGCCGCGCGACATCCTCGAGCATCGCGGCCCTGCGCGCCTCGGCCTCTTCGCGCTCGCGCTCGCGTTCCTGCTGTGCCTGCAATTCCCGCTCGACCGCCTCAGAGCGTTCACGCGAGCGATCCTCGATCCACTTGTTGGCGCGCTTGAAAAGCACCAACGCACGTACCATTTCGCCCACCTCGTCGGTGCGGTCGGCGCCATTGACGTGGAAATCGCGGCTACCTTTGGCCAGCTTGGTCATTGCCGCGGTAATCTCGGCAATCTTGTGCGAGAAATCGCGGGCCAGATAATTCCCTCCCAACACCAATACCACGCCGCCAAGCACGGCGAGCACCGCCAGCACCAAGGCGAGGTTCAGGAAAAACGCAATTCCCGTGACCTTCTGGGACTCTATCTGCGAGGTAAGCTGATTGGCCAGAACAGCGCTCGCGTCGATCAATGCGCGACCATCGGCGGCAACATCATTCGCGGCGTCATCGGCACCGCCGCTTGCGCGCACGGCTTGCTCGGCGCGAACGTAACTTGCGCGAAAGTCATTCATATCGTCGCGCATCCCGACGACTTGCGCTGAGAGGTCGGGATTGCTGGCCGCGATGGCGGTTTCGAGCGCCGCAAGCTGTTCAGTCACCTTGGAATCGCTCACACGCTGCTGCTCGCGCAAGTCCGCACTGCGGTCGTAAAGCGTGCGCACCGATTGAAACCGCAATTCGCTCGCCGCCGATTGCAGTTCGGTGGCAATCAGCAAGCTATCCTGCACTTTTGCGGACGCATTGTAGCTGCTCCAGACATGCGAAAGCCCCAGTCCCAGCGCAAGCGACATCAGCACGCCGAGCGCGAGCATGGTGCCGAAGATCGCCTTGCTCTTGCCAGCCAATGGCAGGTTGCGGAACCAAGCAATGCGCTCGAGCAGCGACACTTGCCCATTGTCGAGCAAAGCGGATCCGGCCCCTTGTGCAGCGTCAGCATCGGCATCGATCCTGAGCTCCTGCACGAAATCGGGCACATTCTCGTCCTGCCGACGCTCCACCTGGCTCATCATGTTCAAGGCGCATTCCCCCGGTTGTGTTTGTCGCATTAGTGAAGGAAAATCCTTACCAAATGCTTGACCAAACGCATTCGCCTAGGGGTGCGTGCGGATCAGCCGACGCGCACTCTGTTAAGGAAGTCGTGAACCTGACGCCGCAAGGTGGCGGCCTGGCCATCGAGGCTGGTGGCGCTGGAAAGCACCTGGCTGGCCGCCGATCCGGTCGACAGCGCCATGTTGCGGACCCCGTCGAGATGCGCGGCGACCTGCCCGGTGCCGCGTGCGGCAAGATCGATGCTGCGCGCCAGATCCTGACCCGCAACCGATTGCTGATCGACCGCGCTGGCAATCGAGATGGCGGTGGTTTCGAGCTGTTCGATCTGGCCGGCGATATTGCGCAAGGCGGTCACGCTGGCACCGGTCGATGATTGCATTGTGCGGATCTGGTCGGCGATCATGTCGGTGGCGCGGCTGGTCTGCATTGCCAGTTCCTTGACCTCGCTCGCCACCACCGCGAACCCGCGCCCGGCCTCACCGCCGCGCGCGGCTTCGATCGAGGCGTTGAGGGCGAGCAGGTTGGTGCGCTGGGCGATGGTCTGGATCAGTTCGACGATCTGGCCGACTTCCTCGGCCGATGCGGAAAGCGCGCCGATGGTGCTGTCGGCGTGCCGCGCCGAAAGGCTTGCCTCGCGCGCCAGCTCGGCCGAGGATGCGGCCTGACGGCTGATTTCACCGATCGACATGGCGAATTCGTCGCTGGCGGCGGCTGCGGCTGTGGCACCGGCATTGGCGTCGGCCATTGCAGTTACCGTATCGGCGGTGCGCAGGCTGGTGTCCTCGGCGGTGCTCGCCATGAGTGCGGCGGTGGACTGGAGCTGGCTCGACGCCGCGACCACGCCGGTCACGACTTCGCCGACAGTCTGTTCGAACTGGTTGGCAATGTCGCGCAGCATGCTTTCGCGGGCCAGCCGCGCTTCTTCCTGCTGCTCTTGCGCCCTCGTCTGAATGTCGAGCTCGGCGCGGGCGCGCTCGGCCTGTTCGCGGCTGAGCTGTTCGAGCCGCAATCCGGCCCGGTGGAAGACTTCGGTCGCGCGCGCCATATCGCCGATCTCGTCGCGCCGGTGCTTGCCGCTGATGGTGACATCCCGTTCGCCAGCCGCGATCCGGGTCATCTGCGAGCCCATCGCCTTCAAGGTCGCGCCCACGGTGCGGTGGAAGAACCGCTGCGCGAACAGGGTGACGCCCGCGAGGATCGCCGCAAAGCCGATCCATACGAAGATCAGCGTGCGGATCAGCGCCGCCTCGGCATCGGCCATCGCGTCGGCCTGCTTGCTGATGAGGCCCGCCATTTCCTGCCCGGCGGTCAGCACCGCCTCGCTGGTGGCAGCGATTTCGAGCGCGTGGCGATTGCGCCGCTCGGTATCCGCGCCATCGGGATCGAAGGCATCGACCTGCCGGCGGATATCGCTCACGCCCTCACGCACGAAGGCGAGGCGGTCGTAGGCGGTCATGTTGCTCTGCCGCAGCGGATCGGCGATCGCGGCGATGGTGTCGTCTGCCGCGGTCAGCGTTTCGCGCGCGGAGCTTGCCCGCGCCCGCGCATCATCGGAGGTCAGGGCCTCGGCATGGCGCTGGGCCTCGCTCAGCTGGACCAGCAGGCGTTCGGCGGCAAGCGACTGCTGCTGCACTGCGCGCAGGGCATCGGCGCGATTGCCCAGTTCGATAAATCCGCCGATCACCAGCACCCCGGCGAGTAGCGCGAGAACAAGGTTGATGGCGTAGAACAGCGCGATCTTCCCGCCCACCGACAGGGTATCGAACCGGTCGGCGAGGCGAGCAAGGCTCAAACGCGCGCGCTTGGCACCGCCACCCGCGTCATCGCGGACCGCTTCATCAATTCCGGTTGCGATGTCTTGCACGGTATTCACGCTGCTTGCCCTTCGGATGTGATGGATGGGCCAGCGTTCTGGGCCGCGATCAGCTGATCGACGGCGTTCGCTGGCATGGCGCGGTAGAACAGCCAGCCCTGAATCTGGTCGCAGCCCGCCAGTCGCACCAGCTCGGCCTGTTCGGTGGTTTCCACGCCTTCTGCTGCGACCCCCATGTTGAGCGCGCGGGCGAGCGCGATCGAGGACAGCATCATCGCCCGCGAGGCTTCATCCACCCCGGCCTGATCGACGAGGCTCTTGTCGAGTTTCAGCTTTTCGAAGCGGAAGCGGCGCAGGAACCCGATCGAGGCGTAGCCGGTGCCGAAATCATCAAGCGCGATGCGCACGCCGAACGAGCGGATCACGTCGAGCGCGCGTTCGGCGATCACCGGGTCGAGCACCAGGCACGTCTCGGTGACTTCCAGTTCGAGCCGGTGCGGCGGAAAGCCGGTTTCATCGAGCATTTCGCCAAGCTTGATCACAAATTCGGGATTGCGCAGCTGCGCGGCGGAAATGTTGACCGACAGCGTGATCCCGTCCCAGCGCAGCGCATCGCAAACCGCCTGCCGCAGCACCAACAGGCCGAGCGGATTGATCAGGCCCGAATCCTCGGCCACCGGAATGAACACATTGGGGCCGAGTGCAGGGCGATCGCCCCGGTTCCAGCGCACCAGCGCCTCGACCGCGACGATCCGCCCGTCGTCGGCATCGACCAGCGGCTGATAGGCAACATGGAATTCGCCCGCAGCAATGCCGGTGCGGATCGAATCCTCGATCTCGCGCACGCGCTCGCGGCGGCGGTCGAAGCTTTCGTTGAACCACGTGCAGCGCATCTTGCCGTTGCGCTTGGACTGGTACATCGCGACATCGCTGCGGCGGAGCATTTCGGAGGATGTGACGCGATCATCGGGCAGGCTGCGCGTGAGGCCGATGCTTGCGCCCACGGTGACCAGATGCGCGCCCACCGCAACCGGGGTGGCCATGCGTTCGAGCAGGGTGCGGCAGATCCCTTCAAGGATCGTGCCTGAGACCTTGCCGTGCATCACGGCGGCGAATTCGTCACCGCCAAGGCGATAGAAGCGCGCCTCTTCGCCGCACACGTCGCGGATCATCTGTGCGCATTGCTTGATCAGTTCATCGCCGACTGCGTGGCCATAGCGATCATTGACCTGCTTGAAGCTGTCGAGATCGATCATCGCCAGCGCCACTTCCTCGTCACCTTGCGAGAAGGCTTCGACATCTTCGTGCAGCGCATGGCGGTTGGGCAGGCTGGTCAACGGATCGATCGCGGCGCGCGTCTTTATCCCCTCGACAATGGCGATGCCACTCTGCCCGAGAAACAGCAGCGTGGCGGCATACATCAGGATCGCCGCGATCAGCAGCGCGCTGGGGGAAACGACGTAGATCTCGCTATTGAACTGGATCACGGCGGTGGCGAGGCCGACCAGCACGCCAACCACCACCAGCGGGATCACCACCAGCCCGCCCGGAGTCAATCTCAAGGGTTGAAAAGCCGAAAACACGATGCTGCAATTCCCGAAGGCCGCAGTCTGGATGCCGCGGTTGCGGATCGTCCTAAACGCAAGCGGCTAAGGAAGCGTAAAGCACTGCGTCAGGCTGTTCTTTTTCGTGGGATCTCGCCGATTGCCGATGCCGGTTCGAAAAAGCTTGCGCGTCGCGCAGTGGGCACGAAGCGATCGGTCTGGCCGACCACGGTCTCGCCCGCGCCCAGCATCAGAAACCCGTCCGCCGCAGTGGCCGAGGCGAGCCGTGCGAAAGCTTCGTGGCGGTTCGGCAGATCGAAATAGAGCAGTACATTGCGGCACAGCACCAGATCGAAAGGCATCCGCCCCGGATGCGGGTGGAGCACATTGTGCTGCTGGAACCGCACCATCCGGCGCGCAGCGTCGCGGATCTGCCAGCCGCGCGGGGTCTCGTCGAAGTGGCGCAGCATCTGCGTCACGCCGAGCCCGCGCTGCACCTCGAACTGGCTGTAGAGCCCGCTGCGCGCCGCGGTGATCGCGCGGTGCGACACATCGGTGCCGAAAATGTCGATCGTCCACCCATCCCAGCGTTCGGGCTGGTCGGCGAACAGCATGGCGAGCGAATAGACCTCCTGACCGGTCGAACAGCCTGCCGACCAGATCGCCAGGCGCCGCACATCGCGCCGCCGCCGCGCCAGTTCGGGCAGGATTTCGCCGGGCAGCTGATCAAAGGTCGGCTTGTCGCGGAAGAAATAGGTTTCGTTGTTGAGCAGCGCCTCGACCACTTCCTGCGCCAGGTCGGGCGTCTCCGGCCCGCGCGGCGGGGCGGCGAGCAGGCAGACGAGCTGATCGACATTGCTGATCCCGTGCTCGCGGAAAATCCCGGCCAGCGCCGTGTTCACGCGCCAGCGGCGGCTTTCGGTGAGATGCTGCCCGGTGCGCGCTTCGAGCATTTCGGCAATGATCTGGTGCGAGGCTTCGCTGACTTCCATCGTCCCGGGCCTAGCGTCCGGCGCCAATCGCGGCCGCCGCCAAGCTGGCCTGCGCCTGCACCGCATCGCCGAGCCGTTCGGGGGTGGTGATGAGGCTGGCGATCCCGGCGCGTGCGACCGCGCCCGGCATCCCCCACACCGCGCTGGTTTCGGCATCCTGTGCGTAGATATCTCCGCCCGCATCAACCAGTTCGCGCGCGCCGATCACCCCGTCTCGGCCCATGCCCGACAGGATCACGCCAAGAGCGCGGCCCTCGCAGGCCGTGGCGAGGCTCGACAGCATCGGATCGACCGAGGGCATGCACCCGCTCGCCGCCCGCTCGCTTGAAATCCGCGCGATCAGCCGTTCGCCCTTGCGCTGCACCACCAAGTGCCCGTCACCCGGCGCGATCACGACGCGGCCGGGCAGGATTTCCAGCCCGTCCGAAGCAATGTCGGCGGGGCGGCGGCAGGCGGTCTCAACCTGCCGCGCGAACACCGGCATGAACGAGTGCGGCAAGTGCTGGGTGACGAGGATCGGCAGATCGAAGCCCGCCGACAACCGCCGCAGCATCAGACCGAGCGCGTGGATGCCGCCGGTCGATGCGCCGATGGCGATAATCTCGGGCCGCGCGCCGCGGCGGGCGGCCCTGGGGCGCAGCGCGGTGGGGGCATCGTCGCGCGATGGCTGGGCGCTGTGGTCGGTGCGGCGCAGGCCGAGCGCGCGGATCTTGCCGAGCAGCTGCGTGCGGTATTCTTCGGTGAACCCGCCCGGACGCGGCTTGAGCAGCGTGTCGGCGGCCCCCATCGACAGCGCGGACAGGGTGTATTCGGCCCCGTCGGCGGTCAGCGAGGAGACCACCAGCACCTGCGGCGCGGCAGGCGTGGCGAGGATCGCGGGAAGGGCGCCCAATCCGCCGATGCCGGGCATTTCCAGATCGAGCAGCACCACATCGACGCTCTGGCGGGCAAGCTGCGCAATCGCATTCTCGCCGCTGCTGGCAGTGGCGGTGACTTCCATCGCCGGATCGCCTTCGACCATGCGCTTGAAGACAGTGCGAACCGTCAGCGAATCATCGACGATCATCACCCGGATCGCATTCGCCGCGCCGGGGTGCGGAGGGGGGCTGTTCTGGCTGGCCTGTGCGCCGGATCCCAGAGACGCCCTTGACAGGGGCGGGAGCGCGCTCACGCAAACCCGACGAGCTGCAATTTGATCTGAAGCGTTTCGTGATCGAACGGCTTCATCACATATTCGTCCGCACCGGCCTGGATCGCCTCGCGGATGTGCGCGACATCGTTCTCGGTAGTGCAGAACACCACCTTGGGCTGGTTGCCGCCGGGGCGCTGGCGCAGGTGCACGAGGAACTCGATCCCGCTCATCACCGGCATGTTCCAGTCGAGCAGCACCACATCGGGCATCGCCGCATCGCATTCCACGAGCGCCAGCTCACCGTTCTCGGCCTCGGCCACGGCAAACCCGAGGGTTTCGAGGATGTGCCTCGAAACCTTGCGGATTACCCGGGAATCATCGACGATCAGACATGTCTTCATGGTGTGCCCTGTATGTGTCCGCGCCAGCCTAATCCGGGTTTGGTAAGCATTGGATTAAGCCGCCGCCGGGATTTCACCGCGCGCGGCATCCGGCCCGGCGAGCAGCGCGGGCAGATCGACCAGCAGCGCGGGGCCGATCATCGTCTCGATCATCCCGGTGGCAACCCGCGACCATTCAGGCCCGAACCCGCCGGGCACCTGCCCCGGCTCGCCGACCGCGGTGGTGATATCCTCGATCGCGTCGACCATCAGCGCATAGGAGTGGCCGCCCACAGCGATCACCACCGCGCGCGCGTCTGTCGACCAGGTGTGGCCCTCCAGCCCCAGCGCGAGGCGGCAGTCGATCACGGTCAGCGCCTGGCTGCGCAGCGCGGTGATCCCGGCAATATGCGCGGGCGCGCGCGGGATCGGGGTGATGGTCCCGATCTCGATCACGGACTTCACGTCGAGCGCACCAAAGGCGCAGCGCCGACTAGCGATCTGCGCGATCACGAGCAGCGAATTGGTCATGAGCGGCCTCCGGCAGAATTGACGCTGCGGGCGGCGGTGGCCAGCGCGGCGACCAGGCTGTCGCGGTCATAGCGATAGACGGTGTCGCTGCCTGCGGCACAATCGGGATGATCGCGCAGGCGGATCACCGGGCCATTGGGCGCGCTGCCGATCGCTTCGGCGGCTTCGAATTCGGCATCGAAGACGATCGCGATGGTGGCGTCATCGGCGTGGTCGGCAGGCACGATGTCGTAACCGGCTGCATCGACCAGCGGGGCGAGGATGGTCTGCGCCCAGCTGCCCGCAGGCAGGATGCAGCGCGCGCGGTTGGCGGCGACAGGCACCTCGCCGTGGAGCGCGAACAAGGCGTGCGCGTCGATCAGCGTCACCGGCTGGCCATCGACCAGCGTGACCGCTTCGGCCATCGCGTCTTCGGGGACCGGCCTGAGCTCGGCCTCGAGCAGCACCGCATCCTCGACCTCGCGCACCGCCAGCAGCAATTCGCTCGCGCCATCGGACAGGCGCAGCAGCCGCACCCGCGGCGTGGTGGGCGCGGTATCACCGGGCAGGCCGATCAGCGGCAGGATCATCCCGTCGATCACCACCCGCAGGCGCGGGCCGGACGTATCGATCGCGGCAGCTGGCGCGGTTTCGATGCGCTGCACCAGTTCGAGCCGCACCGCCGAGCGCCGCCCTGCATAATCGGTGAACAGCATCGCGCGCGGCAGGTCGCGCACAGCATTTGCGGCTTCGTCGGCAACCGGATCGTGGCGACGCGCGCGCGCTTCGGAGACGAGACCGTGCGCTCCCGCGATATTGGCGATGTCGAGCAGCAGCACCGGCTGGCCATCATCGAGCAGGGTCGAGCCGGCATAGAGCCCGGACTTCATCACCGCCGGCGCGAGCGGCTTGACCACCAGATCGCCGTGATTGTGGATGCGGTCCACCGCCAGCGCGAACAGATCGCCGCTGGCAAGGCGCAGCATCAGCATCGTGGGATCGCTCCCCGCATCACTGCCAGCCACGCCGAGCACGTCGGCCAGCATCAGGCACGGCACGCGGTTGCCGCGGAAGGTGATCAGCGCGGTCTCGCCCATCAGCGTCAGATCGAGCGACTTGGCCGAACCCTGGACGATTTCCTCGACATAGTTCTGCGGGATCGCAAAGCGCTGCGTGCCGACTTCGACCGTCAGTCCGGCGATGATGCTGAGCGTCAGCGGGATCTGCAGCATGAACACCGTGCCGTGGCCCGGCTGGCTGGCGACGCGGATGCTGCCGCCGACTTTCTCGAGGTTCTGGCGCACCACATCGAGCCCGACCCCGCGGCCCGAGACGTTGCTGATGGTCTCGGCGGTGGAGAAGCCGGGCTCGAAAATCAGGTTCAGGATCTTGTCGCGGCCCATCGCGGCGCGTTCGGCGGCGGTGATGAGGCCGGTGGCAACCGCCTTGTCGGCAATCCGGCCTTCATCGAGCCCGCGCCCGTCATCGCTCATCACGATCGCAATGGTGTTGCCCGACTGGCGCGCGGCGATGGTGATGATGCCGATCTCGCGCTTGCCATTGGCGAGGCGCGCGGCGGGGGCTTCGATGCCGTGGTCGATGGCGTTGCGGATGATGTGGGTGAGCGGATCGCGCACGGTCTCGATCATCTCGCGGTCAAGCTCGACATCGCCGCCGTCCATGTCGATCATCACCTGCTTGCCGAGTTCGGCAGACAGGTCGCGGACAAGCCGGGGGAGCGCGCTGAACAGCGTCTCGATGCGCTGCATCCGCATCCGGGTGATCGCGTCGCGCACGTCGGTGAGGATGGTGGAGAGGCGTTCGAACGGGCCGTCGATGGTCGGCTGGTTGCCCGCCTGCCGCAGCCGGTGGGCCAGATCGTTGCGCGCCAGCACCATGTCCGACACGCCGCTCATAACCCGGTCGAGCAGTTCGACGGGCAAGCGGATGGTGCGCTGACCGGCGGTCCCGGCATCGCTGCGGCGGGCCGGAGCGGCGGGATCTTCATTGCGTTCGAGCAGCGCGCTGGCGGGGGCGTGGAGCGGGTGCGCAGCCTCCTCGCCGCCGCCGCTTGCCTCATCGTCCACTTCGTCCAGACCCTCGTCGGGGGCGGCTTCGCTCGAACCAGTGACCGCGTCGATCAGGGCCTGGTCGCCGCCCTCGGGGAAGTCCTCGCCCGCCTCGATCGCATCGACCATCAGCACGATCCGGTCGATGATCGCGAGCACGGCGGTGACCAGCGCCTGATCCGGCTCACGCCGCCCTGCGCGGCAATCGCCCAGCGCATCCTCGGCGGCATGGCTCAGACCCGCAAGGCGGGGGAAATCGAAGAACCCGCAATTGCCCTTCACCGTATGGACAAAGCGGAAGATCGTATCGAGGCGCGCGCGATCGGTTGGATCGGCCTCCCACGCGACGAGTTCGCCGCTGGAAGCCTCCAACATTTCTCTGGTCTCGGCGATGAAATCCGCCAGCAGATCGTCCATGCAATGCGCACCCTTGTCTATGCGGGACACGCTATGCGCGAAGTTGGTTAACAAGCGCCTAGCGCGGGCGCATCGCGGGCTCCCGGCGCAGGAAAATGTGGCGCACCAGCACGATGGCGGACAGCGCGCCGAACAGATTGGCGGCCAATTCAGCACTGTAGATCGCCGCGCTGCCCATTCCCGGCTGGAGCACCAGCGCCACCGGCAGCATCACCATAAACACCCGCGCCACCGATTGCCCCAGCGCAAACGCCGCCTTGTCGACCGCGTTCATGATCCCGTTGCCAACGATCAGCAGGCCGAACCCCGCATAACCCCACGCGGCAATATCGAGATAGAGGGCGAATTGCCCGACCACCGCCGGATCGTCGGTGAACAGGCTGGCAAATTCGCTTCCCGCCGCGACCATCGCGATGGCGACCGTCAGCCCCCAGACGATGCAGAAGCCGGCAGCGTAGAGCGCCGCCTCGCGCGCCCGGTCATAACGCTGCGCACCCCAGTTCTGCCCGACAATCCCGCCGATTGCTCCCGAAAGCGCGAGCAGCGGCACGATCACGAAGCTTTGCAACCGCCCCGCCGCGCCGAATCCGGCGACCGCAGCCTCGCCCTCGTGCGCGACCAGCGCGGTCAGGATCGCAAGGCCGAGCGGGTTGATCGCGTTGGAGAAGGCGGCAGGCAGCCCGACCTTGATGATCGCCTTGGCCGGATCGATCAGGCTGCAATGCCGGAGCAGGCCTAGGTCGAGCGGCAAGTCCGTGCCGCGCAGCAGCCACAGCGCCGTCAGCACCCCGATGCCCCAGCCGATCGCGGTCGCAACAGCCGATCCGGCGATGCCGAAGCCCGCAAATCCGAAGGCGCCCGTCACCAGCACCGGATTGAGCACCCAGTTGGCGGCGGCATAGGCGATGCTGACCGTGCTGGTCCGCCGCGCTTCCCCCTGTCCGCGCAGCACGCCGTTGAAGCCCATGATGACAAGGCTCAGCGGAAAGCCGCAGGCAAAAGGCACCATGTAGGCGTGGATCAGCGGCATGAGGTGCTGGGGCGCATTCATCGCGGTGAAGATCGCGCCAGTTGCCAGCCACAGCGCCAGCCCCATCACCACGCCGCACGCGGCGGCGAACACGATCCCGAAATTGGCGCGCCGCGCGGCTTTTTCGCGGTCGCCTTCGCCCAGCGCGCGGGCGACCACCGAATTGATCCCGACCATCACGCCCACGCCGAGCGATGTGCTCGCCACGGTCACCGGGAAGATGAAGCTGATCGCCGCCAGCGCATCGCTGCCCAATTGGCCGATGAAATAGGCATCGACGATCCCGATCGACATGATCGCCGCCACGCCGATGATGGCGGGGAGCGTCTGTTCGATCAGATGCCGGGGGATGCTGCCGTTAACGAGCCTGGCAGCGTGCGGGGTGGTCGCGTTCATTGACCTATGGGTTAGCGAGCGCGCAGGCGGGTTGCAAAGCATTCCCCGCGCGTGCGATACGAAGGGCAATCCCAGACTCACAGGAGCCGACCATGGCAACCCAGCTCAAACCCACCATCGAGTGCAGCAAGGAAGAGTGGCAGGCGCGGCTCGATCTCGCCGCGTGCTACCGCATCTTCGACCACCTCGGCTGGGCGGAATCGATCTACAATCACATCTCGCTGAAAGTGCCGGGGGAGACAGACACCTTCCTGATCAATCCCTTCGGGCTGCTGTACAGTGAAGTCACCGCCAGCAACCTCGTCAAGATCGATGTCGAGGGCAATAATGTCGGCGGTTCGCCCTATATGGTGAACAAGGCGGGCTTCACCCAGCACGCCTATTTCCACAAGCACCTGGGTGGGCGGGCGGACGCGATCTGCCACGTTCACACCACGGCGACGATGGCGGTTTCGAGCCACAAGGACGGATTGCTGCCGATCAATTTCTACGCCTGCAACTTCCAGGGCCAGATCGGCTATCACGATTTCGAAGGCGTGACCGTGCGGCCCGAAGAAGGCGAGCGGCTGGTGCAGAACCTCGGCAATCATACCATCCTGATGCTGCGCAACCACGGCCCCGTTGTCATGGACCGCACCATCCAGGGCATGTTCGTCAAGATGTGGGCGCTGCAACGCGCCTGCGAGATCCAGGTGGCGACGCTGTCGATGGGCGAGGCGAACATCGTCCCGCAATCGGTGGTCGATGTCCACCAGCGCGACCTGTCGGTGATGACCGGGCAGGGCGGCGCAGGAATGTTCGATTTCGAGGCGTGGAAGCGCCGGATCGACAAGATCGACGACAGCTGGCGGCAGTAAGCGCGCCGCCGGTCGGTCGCGCAGGGTTTCCTACGTTCGGGGAAACTGGCAGCGTGGCCGCATGACAATCCACCCACCCCTTCCGCGCGCTTCGACACGGCACTTGGCGCAGGAGCGGTTTTTTGCTTCTGGACAGTGTCTCATTGTCTCCAACATGGCCGGTTATTCAGGATTGAGGCCCGTTTCATGTCCCGCATGACCATCAATGAGAGGCCGGTCGAGTTCGATCTCGATCCCCGGATGCCGCTGCTCTACGCGCTGCGCGAAGCGATGAACCTCACCGGCACCAAGGCGTGCGGCGGCGGCGCAGGGTGCGGGGGCGCGTGCATGGTGCTGGTCGACGGGGTGGCCTTGCGGTCCTGCGCGATCACGCTGGCCGAGGCCGAGGGGCGGATCATCACCACCATCGAAGGGCTCTCGGCGGACCGTTCGCATCCGGTGCAGCAGGCGATGGTGGCGCAGCAGGCGATACAGTGCGGGTTCTGCACGCCCGGGATCGTGATCGCGGCGGCGGCGCTGATCCAGCGCAACCCCGCGCCGTCGCGTGAGGAGATCGAGGGCGCGATCCCGAATATCTGCCGCTGCGGGGTCTTTCCGCGCCTCGTCCGCGCGGTCGAGCAGGCCGGGCGGGTGGCGCAGCGGCAGGAGCGGATCAGCGCCGCGCCTGCGCCGGGCATCAGCGCCGAGGATGCGGCGCGGATGGTTCCGGCGCTGCGCGTGGTGGGGAGCGAGGAGCAATGAAGGCGACGATCTGGCACAATCCGGCCTGCGGCACGTCGAGGAAGACGCTGGCGATCCTCGAGAGCCTCAGCCGCGTCGAACTGACCGTGGTCGAGTATCTGCAAGACCCGCCGAGCGTGGACAAGCTCGTCCAGCTCTACCGCGATGCGGGGATCACGCCGCAGCAGGGCCTGCGCCTGCGCGGCACGGATGCGGCGGAGCGCGGGTTGCCGGAGGCGGACGATGCGACAGTGCTGGCTGCGATGGTCGCTGATCCGGTGCTGATCGAGCGACCCCTCGTGGCGACCGACAAGGGCGTGCGCCTCTGCCGCCCGCAGGATGTCGTTCTCGAAATCCTCTAGCGTTTGGCGGGCAAAATCAGGAACGCTCGCGGGTGAGCTCTTCGTCGGCTTGCAGGCCCCTCCAGCCGTGCAGAAGGACGGTGGCGCAGAGCGCGATGATGAGGCCGAAGCCGAGCCAGTCGGAATGGCCGTAGAGCCACACGCCCAGCGCCGGGGCATAGATGTAGCTCGCTCCGGCGAGCGAGGCGACGATGCCCGAGGCCTGCCCCTGCTCGGCGCGGGTCACGGCGAGCGAGGTGCCGGCGGTGGTGCCGGGGCGGAACAGGCCGAAGCCCAGCGAGGCGATGGCATAGCCGAGCGCGATGGTGTGCAGCTCGCCCGCGACCGCGAGCACCAGCGTGCCGAGCGCGGCGGTGGCAATGCCCCACAGCGTCGCCGCGCGCGGGCCGAGGTCGAAGCGCGGGATCAGGCCCCACTGCGCGAGCAGCGTGGCAATCGCCCCGCTCATCAGCACGAGGCCGACCGGCCCTGCGCCCTCGGCAGGGGTCTCGCGCAGCCCCAGCCGGTCGAGCACGAGGAACCCGGCGATGCCCAGCACCATCGCCTGCGCGTGCCCGCCGAACAGCCCGGCGACGATCCACGGCCTGAGGCGGGGGTCGCGCCAGCGCAGGAGAGGCGGCTCGCCGCCCTCCTCGGGCTCGAGCGTCGCGGTCGGATCGCTCGGCGCGCCCGAGGCGCTGGAGTAGGGTGCGGCGAGGCCCCTTGCGGCAAAGCGCGGCTCGTCATCCGGGAGGCGAAGGCGCAGCACCACCAGCGCGATCACCCCGATCGCGGAGAAGCACAGGAACGGACCCGTAAGCCCGAGCCCGAGGAACGGCAGCACCATCAGCGGCGCGAGCGCGGGGCCGATCACCGTGCCGAGCCCGAAGCTCGATGCGATCAGCGAGAGCGCCTGCGTCCGCTCGGCGCGCGGCGTGCGCGAGGCGACATAGGCCTGCACCGCCGGCGGCGCGGCGCTCCCGAACCCGCCGTAGAGGCTGCGCGCGGCAGCAAACGCGATCAGCGTCCAGAACGCCGACAGCCAGCCCGACAGCCCGGCATAGAGCGCCGCGCCGCACAGCACGAAGGAGACAATGAAGCCGACCAGCCCCAGCGCCATCATCGCCTTGCGCCCGCGCCGGTCGGAACGCCGCGCCCACAGCGGCGCGCACACCACCCACAGCAGCGCTGACCAGCTATAGGCGAGGCTGATCCACACATCGTCGACTTGAAGCGCGGTGCCGATCGAGGGCATCACCGATTGCATCGCGGTGTTGCCCGCTGCGGTCACCAGCATCACGGTGAACAGCAGCGCCATGCGCGACGGCGGGATCGCACCGCTCGCGGCTTTGGCCTTGGCCGGGAGGTTCAGATTGGGATCGGTCTCCGCCACGCGCGCGCCTTACTCGAAGGTCGCCGCAAGGCCCTCGGGCGATTGTCCGGCAAGCTGGCGGTGGATCGCTGCGATCACCACCAGGAAGATCACCCCGATCAGCGTGTTGACCGCCGCGCTGACGATCCCGTTGCCTATGGTGGCGATGCTCGATCCGAACGCCGACAGCACCAGTCCGAGGATGCCCGATACCAGCGCGGCGATGATGCCGATGGTGAAGAACAAGAGCAACATGAACGCGGCGATCCGGAAGCTGTTGCCCTTGGTCAGCCGCCACGATCGCGCCAGTGCCTTGAACGGGTTCATCTCCCCGTCAATCGCCATCACCGGCGCCAGCAAGGAGAACTTGATGAAGGCATAGACCGCGACCAGCATCAGCATCAGGCCGACAATCACGGCAGCGACTGGCGAGCCTGCGGCCATGATGATCCTCAGCGGGATCATGATGATCAGCGCGATACCGAGCGAACTCAGGACTTGCGCGAGCAGATAGGCAAGGCTGGTCTTGAGGCCTGTCTTCAGCGCCTCGCCGACCGTCGGGCGGCCCCGGTCGGTCAGCAGCGCGAGGAGGCTCAGCGAACCGACGAACTGGGCGATGGTGACGGCGGCGAACAGCGGCCAATTGGCGACATACATCGCGGTGATCTGGTTCAGCGCTTCCTGCATCACCGCCTGCTGGTTCGCAGCCCCGCCTCCCGCGCCCGGCGGCGGGATGGTGGCCGAGGTGGCCATTTCGGGAATGAACAACGCCACTGCCAGCGCGGGCAGGAAGAAGAACAGTCCGCCAATCGCGCTGACCGTGTCGCGATTGGCCCCGATCAGCCCGGTCGCCTCGGTCCAGGCCAGTCCCATGTCGAGTTTGCGGTTTGTCATTGCCTGTTGTCCGATCCCTGGTCGCTCAAGGCGATGCGCAATCGCCTCTTGATCTCGGGCTTCAATGCTCCCACCGCTGCGGCATGGCAAGCACTGCTCCTGCACCTTTCGAGGCAGCGCCGATCGAATGGCGGCGCGACACGGCGCTGGTGCCCTATGCGCAGGCGCTCGCCGCGATGGAGGCGCGCAACGCGGCGGTGCAGGCGGGCGAGGCGGCGGAGCTGGTCTGGCTGCTCGAACACCCGCCGGTCTACACCGCAGGCACTAGCGCGGACCCTGCCGAGCTGGTCGATCCGCGCTTCGAGGTGGTCGAGGCCGGGCGCGGGGGGCGCTACACCTACCATGGGCCGGGTCAAAGGGTGGGCTATCTGGTGCTCGACTTGGGCCGGCGCGGCAAGGACGTGCGCTGCTTCGTTCATGCGATCGAAGGTTGGGTGATTGCCACGCTGGCGGGTTTCGGTGTCGAAAGCTGGCGGGCCGAGGGGCGCGTCGGCATCTGGACGAAGGACATCGACGGGCGCGAGGCCAAGATAGGCGCAATCGGCGTGCGCGTGCGGCGCTGGGTGACAATGCACGGCTTTTCGGTGAACCTTGATCCTGACCTCGGGCATTTCGGCGGGATCGTGCCGTGCGGCATCGCCGATCACGGCGTCACCAGCCTCGCGCGGCTCGGGCTGATGGTGACGGCGGAGGAGTGGGACGCGGCGCTGATGGCGACCAGCGATGATTTCCTTGACGCGCTCGACGCGGCGGCGAAAAGAGCCTGCGCATGAACCGCGTCGCCATCCTCGCCCTTGCCCTGCTCGCTGCCGCCTGCACCGAGGAAGCCGCTGGCCCGGCCGCGCGCGGCGGCACCGCGGCGGGCGAAGTGCAGGGCGGCGAGATCAGCGATGCGATGATCCCGCTCGACCAGATTTCCTCGCAGGCGCCCCTGGCACCACGCCAAGGCCCAACCGCAGAAGACCTCGACGCCGAGCAGCCCGAAGTCACCCCGGTCGAAGATGGTGAGGGCGAGGCCCCGAGCGAAGGGGCCGAAGCAGCGCCCGCCGCTCCGGCCCCTGAACCTTCCGAGTAATTGGCTTCAACCCCCCTTCCCCTTGGGGAAGGGCTGGGGATGGGGGAGCGAGGCCGCAAGGCCTCGCGTCAAGGCTGGCGTGGGTAGCCCCCACCCCCGACCCCTCCCCAAGGGGAGGGGAGAAAATGACTACTCCGCCGCCTCGGCCTGTTCTTCCTCCAGCGTCGGGTAGTCGGTGTAGCCCTGCGGGATCGGGAAGTACCAGCTCTTGGGCACGTCCTTGTTCGGGTTCCAGTGCGCGCCGACCGCGATCCGCCGGTCGAGATCGGGGTTCGAGATGTACGGGCGGCCAAAGCTCACCGCGTCGCACTTGCCGCTGGTGATGTCGGCTTCGGCCTGTGCGGCATCGTAATCCGAATTGAGGATCAGCGCGCCAGTGTAGATTTCGCGGATCAGCGGGCTCTGCTTGGGCACGTCGGTGCGCCCGAAGGTGCCCTCCGGCCCCGGCTCGCGCAGTTCGACGAAGGCGAGGCCCAGCTCCTCGCACACCCGCGCCGCCGCGCCGAAGGTGGCCGCCGGGTTGCTGTCATCGGTGCCTTGCGAATCCCCGTTGGGTGAGAGGCGGATGCCGACGCGGTCCGCGCCCCATACGTCGATCAGCGCCTCGAGCACTTCGCGCATGAAGCGGGTGCGGTTCTCGGGCGAGCCGCCATATTCGTCGGTGCGAAGGTTGGTGCCGTCGCGCAGGAACTGGTCGACCAGATAGCCATTCGCGCCATGGAGCTGCACCCCGTCGAAGCCTGCTGTCTTCGCGTTTTCGGCAGCGCGGCGATAGTCGCCGATGGTGCGCTGGATGTCCTCATGCGTCATCGCCCGCGCCTGCGCATAGGGTGACTTGCCGGTCGGCGTGTGCGCTTCGCCCGGTGCGGTGGTGGCGCTCGCCGAGAACGGCGGCTCGCCATCGAGGAAATAGGGGTGGACGATCCGCCCCATGTGCCACAGCTGCAGGACGATAAGGCCGCCTTCCGCGTGCACCGCCTTGGTGGTGGCCTTCCACGCTTCGGTCTGCTCGTCCGACCAGATGCCCGGCGCGCTCGGCCAGCCGAGGCCTTCGCGGCTGATGCCGGTTGCTTCGGTGAGGATCATCCCCGCGCCAGCGCGCTGGCGGTAATAGGTCGCCATTAGTTCGTTGGGGACGAACATCGGCTCGGCCGCGCGCCCGCGGGTCAGCGGGGCCATGTGGATGCGGTTCTTGGCCGTAAGCGCGCCCATCTGGAGCGGCTGGAACAGAGCGTCGTGCATGTGTGGGTAATCCTCGTGGGCCTGTTGCGATTGGCTATCCACTTGGGGCGCGCGCGGCTAGGGCGCAAGCATGGAAAATGAGGGTGCCCTCCAAGAAGATCTTGTCGGCGAGGCACCGGAGTCCTCAGGTCGCCCGGCGCGATGGCTGCTGCTGCTCGCGCTGTTCGGGGGCAATGTGGCGCTGGCGATCGGGCCGTGGTTCGTGCGGATTGCGGATACCGGGCCGGTCGCGGCGGGGTTCTGGCGGCTGTTTCTGGCGCTGCCGTTCCTGGTGCTGCTGGCGCGGGCGAACCGCCAGCCGCTAACGGGGATGGGCGCGAAGACGCTGGGGCTGGTGGCGCTCGGGGCGGTGACCTTCGCGCTGGACCTTGCAAGCTGGCACATCGGCATAGGCATGACCCGGCTGGGCAATGCGACGCTGTTCGGCAACGCCGGGTCGATCGTGCTGCTGTTCTGGGGCTTTCTGGTGGCGCGCACGCTGCCGGGGCGGCTGGAGTGGCTGGCGATTGTGTTTGCGCTGGCGGGCGCGGCGATCCTGATGGGGCGCTCTCTGGAGATTTCCGACGAGACCCTGATCGGCGACCTGTTCTCGGTCGCGGCGGGGCTGCTCTACGCGGTGTATCTGCTGACCTTGCAGGGCGCGCGGGGGAGCTTCGGGTCGTGGAGCCTGCTGGTGTGGGTGAGCCTGTTCGGCGCGCCGGTGCTGCTGGGAATCGCGCTTGCCCTCGGCGAGCCGGTGTGGCCGGGCGACTGGGGGCCGGTGATCGGCCTCGTCGTCCTTAGCCAGCTGATCGGGCAGGGGCTGATGGTCTTCGCACTGCGATATTTCTCGCCCTTGGTGGTGGGCCTCGCGCTGCTGACCCAGCCCGCCGTGGCCTCGATCTACGGCTGGCTGGCGTTTGGCGAGGTGCTGTCGGGGCTGGATATTATCGGGATGATGCTGGTGGGGGCGGCGCTGGCGGTGTCGCGGGCGCGGGCTTAAAGGCTAAATCTCATGTGCTGGGGCCAAGAGCCTTTGCCAGGGCATCTGCCCAGCTTGCGTTGTTCACTAGCCGGGATTTTGAGAATGGAAGGTCGGAGCATCCGTCGAATTCGGCTGCGATGTCCTTCAACGACCTAGCCAAGCTGTCCGGCATGCTAGGGCCAAAGACAACTCGCTCGATGCACCTAATATGAATCGGAATGTGCATCAGTTCCGATCCAAACATCGCGTGGTCAAGCGCCACAATGCGATACTCTTCTTCTGACTTGAAAGTGTCTCGCTTCAAGAATGGTAGCTGCTCGATAGAAAGGGGTCTCTTCTCTGCTAGTTGCTTAAGATTGCAATAAATAACGGGCCCATGTCGAAGAAAGTATAATTCATTGACCGTATCCAGAGTCTGCAACAAGAAATCCTTGTTAAAGATGACTGCTACGCCGTGGGAGTCGCCGGCAAAAATCTGCCAATGGTGGGCTTGCTCAGGGCCTTCTGCGAAACACGCAGCGAAGACCATATTGTCATGGAATTTCGCATAGCGTTTCAACCCGAGCGCATCATTTTGGTCATACCAACGCGCTGGATTTAGCAGCGTGAGGCGCTTGTGACGGAGTATATCCAACAGCGAGAGAACATTGGTGTATCTTCTAAGTGTCGAACCACTCGTCATTGTTTGCTGCCCTCAATCCCCGCTAAACGCGACCTTCCCCAAATCCCCCATCCCCACAGTCCCGCTCGCCATGGCCAACATCCGGTCGAGGCTGCGCTTCGCCTTCAGCCTGATGCCTTCCTCGATCTCGATCTGCGGCTGAAGATCGCGCAGCGCCACATACAGCTTCTCCATCGTGTTCAGCGCCATGTAGGGGCAGATGTTGCACGAGCAGTTCCCGTCCGCGCCCGGCGCGCCGATGAAGGTCTTGTCGAGCAGGGCCTTTTGCATCTGGTGGATGATGTGCGGCTCGGTCGCGACGATCAGCGTGTCGCCCGCGAACTCCTGCGCATATTTGAGGATACCGCTGGTCGATCCGACATAATCCGCGTGGTCGATGATCGTCGGCGGGCATTCGGGGTGCGCGGCGATCGGCGCGCCGGGGTGCAGCTCCTTCAGCTTCAGCAGCTCGGTTTCGCTGAATGCCTCGTGCACGATGCATACGCCGGGCCACAGCAGCATTTCGCGGTTGAACTTGCGGCTCAAGTAGCCGCCTAGGTGCCGGTCGGGGCCGAAGATGATCTTCTGTTCGGGCGGGATTTGCGCAAGGATCGTCTCGGCGGAGGACGAGGTGACGATCACGTCCGACAAGGCTTTCACCTCGGTCGAACAGTTGATGTAGGTCAACGCGATGTGATCGGGGTGCGCCTCGCGGAAGGCACGGAACTTCTCGGGCGGGCAGGAATCCTCAAGGCTGCACCCGGCGTCCATGTCGGGCAGGATCACGGTCTTCTGCGGGGAAAGGATCTTCGCCGTGTCGGCCATGAACTTGACCCCGCAGAACGCGATCACGTCGGCATCGGTCGCCGCGGCCTTGCGCGACAGCTCAAGACTGTCGCCCACGAAGTCGGCAATGTCCTGGATATCCGGCGTCTGGTAATAATGCGCGAGGATCACCGCATTGCGCTCTTTGCGCAAGGCATCGATCTCGGCCAGCAGGTCGGTGCCGGTGGGGTTGCGGGTCAACAGGCTCATCGGTCAATCCCCGTTATCGTGGTTGCCGCCGATATAGGCAGAGCGCCGCGATTTTCGAGCGAAAACCTACATCGCAAAGCCCGGCGGGAGGAAGGCTTCCATCGGCCGCTCGGCACCCGGTGTGCCCGCGATCACCCACTCTGTCAGCGCATAGCCCAATGGCGAATAGGCGATCAGCATCGAGACGATGAACTGCCCGACATTGATCCCCATGCCCCACCAATAGGCCGGGTGCACCCGCCCTTCGCGCCGCCAGTCGGCGATCATGCCGATTACCGGGAAGATGAAGGTCGCGACCACGGCAATGGTCCAGGCGTTGGGAATGAACAGCGGCATCGGCAGCAAGCGCCCAAGGCCGGGGCCGGTCAGCACGCTCATCGCCACCAGCATCAGCCGGCGGTGCCAGCCGGTGTAGCGGCGCTGGCGCAAGGCCCACAGCGCAAGCCCGCCAAAGGTGAACAGCCCGAACAGATTGCTCACGAAGAACTCGTTCTGGGCAAAGAAGAACGGCCCGCCCGATATGCGTGCGGAGACGACGATGATCATGGTCCCGGCCGCAACCATCGCCGGAATCCAGATATAGGCGAGCTTGCCCAGCCGCACATGCAGCGCGCGGTTGCCGCTGGCGATGGTCACGACCTGCGCCAGATAGAGCCCCAGCCAGCCCATGAAGATCATGCCGTGGACATGAAAAGGCCACGGCGCGCCGAAGCTCGATCGGCCCATCGCTAGATTGAACGTGAACCCGGCGACGATCACCCCGGCCATGACGAACGCCATGATCGTGAAGAACCGCGTGCCTTCAACCGGCGCGCGGTGCGTTGCTGCAAGCGTGGCCATCCCGTCCTCCACCCCAAGCGTCCCCGGCGCGGGTTTCACCATGGAATGGGCCCGCCTGCAAGCCGGATGGTCAGACTACTCGCCAGACCTCGCCCTCGCGCCGCGCGCTCCCCCGTCTCTCGAGGTCGATGAGATGCGCGGTGACGCTCATTTCCGCGGCCGGGATGAGGCGCGGGTCGAGGCCCTTGTACATCTCGGGGATGAAGCCGCTGACGGGGCGCGCCGCCTCGCCCAGCAGGCGCAGGATCTGCGCCTCGCGCTGGCGGCGGTGGCCGATCATGCCGCGCACCAGCTGGCGCGGCTTCTCGATCGCGGCACCGTGGGCGGAGTGATAGCGCAGGTCCTCGCGCGCCATCAGCTTGTCGAGGCTCGCCATGTAATCGCCCATGTCGCCATCGGGCGGGATCACGACGCTGGTTGACCAGCCCATGACATGATCGCCGGTGAACAGCGCGCCGCTCTCCTCCAGCGCAAAGCACAGATGGTTCGAGGTATGCCCCGGCGTAGCAACCGCGGTGAGCGTCCAGCCGGTGCCGCGCATCCCTTCGCCATCCTCGAGCACGCGGTCGGGCGCATAGGTCGGATCGAACGCCTCGTCCGAGCGCGGCAGATCGCTGTTGAGCACCAGCGGCGCGCAGCCGACGATCGGCGCGCCGGTGCGCTCCGCCAGTGGTGCCGCAGCAGGCGAGTGGTCGCGGTGCGTGTGGGTGCACATGATCGCCAGCACGCGGCGGCCGGCAATCGCGGCGATGATCGCGTCGATGTGATCGGCCTCGTTCGGGCCGGGGTCGATCACCGCGCAGTCCGGCCCCGTCGCCTCGCCCACCACGTAGGTCTGGGTGCCGGTGAAGGTATAGGGCGAGGGATTGGGCGCGAGCACGCGGCGGACCAGCGGCTCGACATCTTCGGCGAGCCCGGTGGGCCAGGGTTGGGGAGGGATCGTCACCATAGCCTTGCATATGGTGTGCCGCGTGGCAGAAGTCACGCGAGAGAGAGGAACCCCCATGTCCGATTACATCCTGGTGCTTGACGAAGGCACCACCTCGACCCGCGCGATGCTGTTCGCCCGCGACGGCGTGCTGGTCGCCTCCGCGCAGGAGCCGCTCACCCAGCACTATCCGCAGGCCGGATGGGTGGAGCACGATCCGCAGGAGATCTGGGACAAGACCCTCGCCTGCGCGCTGGACGTCGTCCCCGCAGCGGGCGGGGCGGCGAGCATCGCCTGCATCGGCATCACCAACCAGCGCGAGACGGTGGTCGCGTGGGACCGCGAGACCGGCGAGCCGCTGACCCGCGCGATTGTCTGGCAGGATCGGCGCACCGAACCCTTCTGCGCCTCGCTGCGCGCGGCCGGCCACGAGGCCGAGGTGCAGCGCCGCACCGGCTTGCTGCTCGATCCCTATTTCTCGGGCACCAAGATGCGCTGGATGCTCGACAATGTGATGCAGGTACAGGCCGCCGCCGCGCGTGGCACGCTGGCCTTCGGCACGATCGAAAGCTGGCTGACCTTCAAGCTCACCGGCGGCGCGGCGCATGTCACCGACGCGAGCAACGCCAGCCGCACGCTGCTGATGGGGCTGGAGGATGCGCAGTTCGATGCCGGGCTGTGCGCGCTGTTCGGCGTGCCGCTCGCCGCGCTGCCGCAGGTGGTCGACATGGCCGGCCCGATTGCCGAGACCGATCCCGCGCTGTTCGGCCGCGCCATCCCGATCACCGGGCTGGTCGGCGATCAGCAGGCTGCGACCATCGGGCAGGCCTGCCTCGCACCGGGCCAGACCAAGGCGACCTATGGCACTGGCGCCTTCGTGCTGACCTGTCAGGGCGCTGCGATCCCGCAATCCAGCAACCGCCTGCTCGGCACGGTGCTGACCCAGCTCGATGGCAAGCGCACCTATGCGATCGAGGGATCGGTGTTCGTCGCGGGCAGCCTTATCCAGTGGCTGCGGGATTCGCTCGGCATCATCGCCAGCGCGCCCGAGACCGAGGCGCTGGCGCGCTCGATCCCGGATAGCGGCGGCGTGATGATCGTGCCCGCGCTGTCGGGCCTCGGTGCGCCGCATTGGCGGGCCGAGGCGCGCGCGGTGATCACCGGATTGAGCTTTGCCAGCGGCAAGGCGCAACTGGCGCGCGCGGCGCTGGAGGCGATGGCGCACCAGACCCACGATCTCGCCGCCGCCTTCGCCGCCGACGGCACTGCCTGGCAGACGCTGAGGATCGATGGCGGGATGGCCGCCAATGACTGGATGGCGCAGGATCTCGCCGACATTCTGGGCGTGCCGGTCGAACGACCCGGGTTTGTCGAAACCACCGCGCTCGGCGCGGCGATGCTGGCGGCGACGGGGGCCGGGCTCTATCCCGATCTTGGCGCAGCGGCAGAAGCGATGCGCGGCACGCTCAGCCGGTTCGAACCGGGCGGGGATCAGGGCCAGCGCGAACAGCGCCTGTCGAGCTGGCGCAAGGCCCTCGCCGCGACGTGATTCCCTAACGCATCCGCCCGACTTCTCGGCCCAGCCTGTCCTGAAACGCGCGGGCGGGGGAATCCATCGCGAAGTGCTGACGCCACGCCTCGTCCAGCCGGGCGATGCGCTGGTGCAGCTTTTCGGTATCTGCGATCAGCTCGCGCGTTTCCGGTTCAAGCAGCGCGAGATGCTTTTCGTCCGATCCGCGATCCTGCGGCAAGGCCCCTTGCTGGCGCACCTGCTGTTCGCTGATCTCGCCCGAAAACAGCGCGCGCTGGTTGAGCAGCCATGCCAGCAGGTGCATCATCCGGGTGGTGGTCTTGAGCCCCTCGGCCGACAGCGCGAGGCGCGCAAAGGCATCTTCCCCGCACAGCGGCTCGCGGGTGCCGGATGCGAACACCGCACGCACTTCGTCCGCCAGGACAAGCGCTTCGGTGTACAGGGCCTCGATGATCGGGCGCGAAAGATTGGTGGTACGGGCCATGATGCGCGCAAGGCTACGCTCTGCCCGCAGGGCGCGCCACATCAACTATGGTTACTTTCCAAGCAATTTTGGCTGGCGTCCCGCCGCGGAACATTTCGCGGCTTGCACTAACCATGATTGGCGGGCGCCGCCGCGCAGCCAAGCTCAGGCGATGATATCAGGTAGCAGCGTGTCCTCGATGATCGCGATCTGATCCTTGAGGCGCAGCTTGCGCTTCTTGAGGCGCGCGATCTGCAGTTGATCGGCGAGCGCGCTGTTCTTGGCGGCCTCGGTCAAGGCGGCGATCGCGGCATCAAGGTCGCGGTGCTCGGTCTTCAGCAGTTCGAGATTCTTGCGCAGCTCCTGCTCGGTCATTTGTGATCCCGTCTCTCGGTCGGCGAAGTCTTCAATGCCATGGGCTGCGCCTTGCATCGCCCCGCTACGCGCTCGCGCGCGATTCGGTAAGGTGCCTTGGACATTTTCCCGCACCGGCATCGCGCGGCGGGGCAACGGCTTGTCGCAGGTCCGCGCGGATGCGGCGATTTACGATCCGTCAGGGCCTTGCAATCCATATCGCTTGGGGGTTCTATTGGCCCTGCGGCCCGGCCGTCGTTTGCCGAGTCGCCTTTCCGGGGGCATCCCCCCGCTACACGAGGAGATCGCAATATGGCATCGACCGCAGTGTCTTCACACCTCACCGCCCTCCACACCAAACACGCTGGCCTCGAAGCCCGCCTGCGTGACGAAATGGCAAGGCCCGTGCCCGACACTGCGATGATCCAGTCCCTCAAGAAGCAAAAGCTGCGATTGAAGGAAGAAATTGCCGGCTTCTAGCCGATAGCAGCAGCATCGGCTTTTGCATTTGTCGTGCGGAGTGAATAGACCCGCACGTAATGTCCGCCGCCGCCGCCGCCCGCCAGATCTTGCTGCGCCTCACCGAGGTGATGGCTTCACGCCTGCACGCGCAGGGCAAGCTCGATCAGGTGGTCGAGATCATCGGCGAATGTCTGTCGAGCGAGGTGTGCTCGATCTACCTGCTGCGCGAGGGGATGCTCGAGCTGTTCGCCACGCGCGGATTGAACCAGAGCGCGGTGCACGTCACCCGCATGGCAATTGGCGAGGGGTTGACCGGGGCGATCGCGCAGAAGGTCGAAACGCTCAACCTCGCCGAGGCCAAGGCGCATCCCGACTTCCAGTACCGGCCCGAAACCGGCGAGGAGAAGTTCCATTCCTTTGCCGGCGTGCCGATTGTCTACCGCGAGCGCGCGGTGGGCGTGCTGTGTGTCCAGCACGTCGAGCCGCGCCGCTACGAGGAAGTCGAGATCGAGGCGCTTCAGACCACCGCGATGGTGTTGAGCGAACTCATCGCCAATGCCGAACTGGTCGACGAGGAGGAAGCGCGCGGGCTGACCCAGGAGATGACCGGGCCGACGACTCTGACCGGGCTGACGCTGGTCAAGGGGCTGGGCGCGGGCTACGCGGTCTACCACCAGCCACGCGTCGAGATCACGCAGGTCATGGCCCAGGACATCGAGGCCGAACGCCAGCGCGTATACCGCGCCTTCGACCGGATGCGCGAGCAGATCGACACGCTGGCGAGCCAGGCCGAATTCGGCGTCGGCGGCGAGCACGAGGAGGTGCTCGAGACCTACAAGATGTTCGCTTATGACGAAGGCTGGTCGCGGCGCATCAACGAGGCGATCGACAGCGGGCTGACCGCCGAAGCCGCGATCGAGCGGGTGCAGCAGCACACCCGGATGCGGATGCGCGAGATCGACGATCCGTTGCTCGCCGACCGGATGCACGATCTGGAAGACCTCGCCAACCGGTTGATCCGCATCGTCGCGGGGCAGGTCGGCACCGCCGCCTCGCAGGGCCTGCGCCGCGATGCGATCCTGATCGCCCGCAATCTCGGCCCGGCAGAGCTGCTCGAATACGACAAGCGCCGCTTGAAGGGCGTGATCCTCGAGGAAGGCTCGCTCACCGCGCACGTGGTGATTGTGGCGCGGGCGATGAATGTGCCGGTGATCGGCCGCGCCAAGGGGGTGCGTGGGACAGTCCGCGAGGGCGACGAGATCCTGCTTGATGCAACCGCAGGCAGCGCGATTGTCCGCCCGCTCCCGCAGGTCGCCGATGCCTTCGCCGCGCGCTTCGCCAAGTCGCGCGAAAAGCAGGCCGCCTATGCCTCGCTGCGGGACGTGGAGCCATTCACCCGCTGCGGCACCCGCGTGCAAGTGATGATGAACGCGGGCCTGCGCGATGACATGAGTTCGCTGGCGATGACGGGGGCCGACGGGGTCGGCCTGTTCCGCACCGAGTTCCAGTTCCTTGTCAGCGCCACCTTGCCGCAGCGCGAACGCCAGCTGCGATTGTACCGCGATGTGCTCGATGCGGCGGGCGACAAGCCGGTGATTTTCCGCACGGTCGATATCGGCGGCGACAAGTCGGTGCCCTACCTCGCCTCCGAAATCGCCGCGCAGGATGAAAACCCGGCGATGGGCTGGCGCGCGCTGCGGCTCGCGCTGGAACGCGAAGGCTTGATGAAGGTGCAGGCGCGCTCGCTGCTCGAAGCGGCAGGCGGGCGCGCGCTGTATGTGATGTTCCCGATGGTCAGCGAACCGTGGGAGTTCGATGAGGCGAAAGCCGTGTTCGACGAACAGCTCGCTTTTCTGCGCGCGCAGAAGAAGCTGCTGCCCGAACGCATCCACTTCGGCGCGATGCTCGAAGTGCCGGCGCTCGCCGAAGTGCTCGATCTGCTGCTGCCCAAACTGAGCTTCCTGTCGATCGGCACCAATGACCTTACCCAGTTCCTGTTCGCGGCGGACCGCGCCAATCCCAAGCTCGCCGAACGCTACGATTGGCTGAGCGTCTCGATCATCCGTTTCCTGCGGCGGGTGATGCAGTCGAGCCTCGGCAGCGGGGTCGATATCGGCGTGTGCGGCGAAATGGGCGGGCGGCGGCTCGAGGCGCTGGCGCTGCTCGGCATTGGCTATCGCCGGCTTTCGATTACGCCCGCCGCCGTCGGTCCGATCAAGGAACTGGTCCGCAAGGTCGACCTCAAGGAGCTGACAGCCGCGATGACCGACTGGCTCGCCGATCCGGGCTGCAACCTGCGCGCCGAGCTCGCCTCATGGGCCGACGCGCGCGAAATCGAGTACGACTGATGGCGATGCGGTTGGCCGTGGCGGTGATGCGCCGCACGGATGGCGCGACGCTTGACACGGGGCGAGGCGCAGCGGAGTTGCGTTCAAGCGCGATTCACGCGCACACCTCCACGAGAAGCCCCGGCAAGGGGCGCGGATCCGGGTCATGAGCAGCGAATACGACGAAAGCGCGAACGACGCGCACGACACTTCCCGTGCCGGAGCAGGCGCACAATTGCGCACCGCGCGGGAGACCTTGCGCCTCGATCTGGCGCAGATCGCCGCGGCCACCCGCATCCCGGTGCGCCATCTCGAAGCGATCGAGGCTGGCAATTTCGAAGCGCTGCCCTCGCGCGCCTATGCGATCGGCTTTTCGCGCACCTATGCCAAGGCGGTCGGGCTCGATGATGCCGCGATTACCGATGTGGTGCGCGGCGAATTGGCGAGCGGTTCGATGCAGCGCGCGCTGCCGACGTCGGCGATGGAGCCGGGCGATCCGGGGCGCTTGCCGTCGTCGGGCCTGGCCTGGGCGGCGGCAGCGGCGGCGCTGATCCTCGCGGTCGGGGCGTTTGCCTATTACAACACCTATTTCGCAGCGGGGACCGAGCCCGGCCCGATCACCGCGCCGACCCCGACGCCGACGCCTTTGCCCACCGCTGCCGCTCCGGTTGCCGCGACGGGCGGCGCGGTGGTGCTGACCGCGCTGGAAGACGGGGTGTGGCTGCGGCTGTATCAGGAAGGCGGCGCGCGCCTGTTCGAACGCGCGCTGAAGCGTGGCGAGAGCGTCACCGTGCCCGCCACGGCCACCGATCCCCGCATCAACACAGGGCGGCCCGATGCGCTGGCGATCACCGTCGGCGGCCAGCCGGTCGCGAAGCTTTCGGAGCAAGCGGTGACCCTGTCGGGCGTGCCGGTTTCGGCCGCCGTCTTGCTGGCGCGCGCGCCGGCGGCGGGGGCGAATACGACGCCCTCGGCACGCCAGCCTGCGCGTCGCAGGGCGCCAGCAGCCGTGCAGCCCGGTGTTCTGCCAGCCGATGGCACCCCGCAAACCGCAGCCCCACCTACCGCAACCGAGGCCACCACCGAGCCCGCCGCCCCGAGCGCCGCGCGCATCGTCAACTGACGGGCACCGCCAAGCGATTTCCGGTTGATGAGCGGACCTCCCGCACTCGACTTGCGCCCGGCGACGCGGCAGGGATTCGGACCACGTTCATGTGCGCCGCCGCAAACCCGGGCGGCCAATGCCAGGGAGCCTGACCAGCCATGACCACCCCCTTCCGGACCATCCCCCTGCGGTTTGCCGGGCTTGCGCTGGCCGCCGCCGTGACAGTGACCGTCCCGATCCCCGCGCTGGCGCAGGACAGCGCCGCCGAAGCGCGCATCCGCAAGATCGAATCCGAAATCCGCGCGCTGCAACGCAAGGTCTTCCCCGGCGGTGACGCGCGCATGTTCGAGCCGCAGATCGGTGCAGGCGGTACGCCCGCACCGGCCACCGCCACGCCGAGCCCCGGCGCGCCGTCGGCCACGGCCGTCACCGATATTCTGGTCCGGCTCGACGCGCTCGAAGCGCAGTTGCAGACGCTCACCGCGCGCTCCGAGGAGCAGGCCAACGCGTTGTCGCAGATGGAAACCCGGCTCGCCGCGCTCGAGGCCGCTGCGGCTCCGCCGCCTGCGATAGACGCGCCCGAACCCGCTCCGGCAGTCAGCACCGTCACCCCTCCGCCTGCCCGCGTCATCCCGGCGGCGGTGACGACCGCCCCGGCGCCCGGCATCACCACCACCGCACCGGCTCCGCGCAATCCCTCCCCGGTCGCCGCGCCCAGCGCCACGCGGCTTGCCGCGGTGCAGGCCATCGCCAAGCCGCAGACAGCGGACGCAGGGGACGATGAATACTCCTATGGCTTCCGCCTGTGGAACGCGGGCTTCTATCCCGAGGCGCGCCAGCAGCTCACCAAGTTCGTCGAGCAGTACCCCACCCACCCGCGCATCAGCTTCGGCCGCAACCTGCTCGGCCGCGCGTTCCTCGACGACAACATGCCCAAGGAAGCGGCGACCTGGTTCCTCAGGAACTATCAGGCGAACAAGGCCGGGGACCGCGCGGCGGACAGCCTGCTCTATCTCGGCGTGTCGATGATCGCGATGAAGGACACCAAGCGCGCCTGCATCGCGCTCGCCGAGTTTGCCGAGACCTATCCGGTGATCGCGGCGGGTCGGTTGGCGAGCGATTACCAGGCCAATCGCGCCAAGGTGACGTGCAGCTAAGCGAGCGCTTCGCCGTCGATCTCGCGGTGCTGTGGCCGGAGGATGAGCGCGCCGGGCCGCTGGGCCTTGCGGTCTCGGGCGGGCCGGACAGTCTGGCGCTGCTGCTGCTCGCCCACGCCGCCTTGCCGGGCCGGATCGCGGTCGCCAGCGTCGATCACGGATTGCGTCCCGAGGCGGCGGGCGAGGTCGCTCTGGTCGAGCGGATGGCGGGCGAGCGCGGTATTCCGTTCACCGCCCTGAAGGTCGCGCTCGCCCCCGGCAATCTTCAGGCGCAGGCGCGGGAGGCGCGTTACGCGGCGCTTGCGGATTGGGCGCGCCACGCCGGGCTGGGCGCGCTCGCCACCGCGCATCATGCCGACGATCAGGCCGAAACGCTGCTGATGCGGCTCAACCGGGGGAGCGGGCTGGCGGGCCTCGCCGGGGTGCGCGCGCGGTCGGTGATCGAGGGTGGCGACATCACACTGCTGCGCCCGCTGCTGGGCTGGCGCAAGGCCGAGCTGGCGGCGGTGGTGGCAGGCGCCGGGATCGCGGCGGCGCAAGACCCTTCGAACACCAGCCCCGATTTCGACCGCGCCCGCATCCGCGCCCAGCTCGCCGAAGCCAATTGGCTCGATCCGCTGCAGCTCGCCGCCAGCGCCGCGCATATCGCCGAGGGCTGGCAGGCCCTGGAGTGGTATGCCGAACTCGACTGGCACGAGATGGTCATGCGCGAGGATGGCGGCCCCGCCTATACATACTGCGCCAACGTTCCCCGGGTGATCGGGATCGAGACCGTCGTCAGGATCATCGCGGCCTTGGGCGGCCACGCCACCCGCGCCGAAGCCGCGCGGGCATGGGACCGGCTATGGGCGGGCGACAACGCCTCGATCGGCGGGGTGCTCGCGGTGCCGGGGGTGGAGCGGGTCGAGAAGGTCGGCGTGCCGATGCGCGTCTGGCGGTTCCGGCCGGAGCCTGCGCGGGGGCGGGTGAATTGACTTACCCCAAATCCCTCCCCGTTCCGCAGGAATGGGGAGGTGGCAGCCCGCAGGGCTGACGGAGGGGTTGATTTCAGCGCTGCTTTACCCCTCCGACCGAGGCCTAGCGGCCTCGCCCACCTCCCCATCCCTGCGGGACGGGGAGGGACGGATAGCTTCTCTCAAAGCACCTTGTCACCCACGCCGACGATCCGCCCGCGCGTGATGATCACCTCGTCACCCAGCTTCGCCGCCGCGAACAGCCGTGCGGCGAAATCGTCGGGCACGCCCACGCAGCCATGGCTGGCATAGCCGTTCATCACCGGCGAGCCGTGGATCGCGATCCCCGCCCAGGTCAGCCGCAGCGTATAGGGCATCGGAGTGTTGTTGTACTTCTCCGAAACATTGTCCTTTTCCTTGGTCAGGATCGGGAATGTGCCGACCGGCGTCGGGTGCGCGGGCGTGCCGAGCAGGGCGACTGCGGTGCCGATCTCATGCCCGTCGCGGAACGCGCTGATCACCCGCGCGTCGAGATCGACGGTGATGACGAGCTTGCCCGATGCGGGCGCAGCGCTTTCGTCCCAGAACCAGTCGCCGTAACGGATCGTGCCTTCGATCGGCAGGATCGATTTGATCTCCAGCGGCGCATCCTCAGCCCGCGCCTGAGCGGGCAGCGCGAGGACGACAAGCGCGGCAAAGGCCACGAAACGGACAAGCATGCGGGTCATGCGCTCCCTATGCCGCGCCCACCGATCAGTTACCAGACCTTAACCATCCCGCGTCCCTTGGGGGGACGGCGCGGGGGCGGGGGTTAACGGGAGGGATTGCGCTCACGCCAACATGATTTCGCTTGGCTTTTCCCAAGGCTCGCGAGAAAAGACAGTGGGAACAAGGGGCTCGCCATCATGATTAAGTTCGTCCGTCCGTGCCTTGCTTTGGCCGCCGCATTGATGGCAGCGCCGCTCTGCGCACAGGAGGCTGCGCCTGAGCCTTTGCCCGATCTTTCTGAGATGAGCGGCGAGGAGGTCTTGGCGCTGTTCCGCCAGACCAGCGGGCGCTGGTTGCGTGAGCCTTGCAGCTTCGGCGTGCCGGTCACCACAGCGTTGCAGGAGAAGATCGGCAAGACAGTGCCTGTCCAGAGGGCGCGCCTCTATGCTGCGGCGCTGTGCGCCGACGAGGAGCAGCGTTTTGCCGATGGCGCGAAACAGGTTGCGGAATTGAATCGCCTGACGCCGGGCGATCCGGATATCGGTCTGGCACTCTACTTTGCGCGGCGGCTCGAGGATGCCGAGGCATCCTTTGCTATCCTGCGCGGTCTTGACGGCCCGGCCTTGGGCGAACTGGGTAAGGACGAGTATTGGGCGACCAGCCGGATGATCGCGAAGCAAGGGCGCAATGCCGACCACGACGAGCTTGCGCTCGCCTGGGTGGACGGCGGCAATCTTGCCTTCATCAACGGCGATCTCCACGCGAGCATCGCCGTCGGCGCCTTGCGGGCAGCCGCGCGCCTCGGAAGGGCGGACGTCGTCGACCAGCTGTTGCCTTCGATCACGAGCCCAGTGGTCTATATCGACCTTCTGACCTTGCGCGACTACGAACCGTTCTGGCCGCAGATCGAGGCGCGTGCGGGCGCAAACCTCTCGCTCATCGGCGCAGAGCACGTGAATGTCTCGCGCCGTCGATTGGTCAATGCCCCCAATGATCGCGACCGCTTTTCCGACGCCGCCCATGCGCTCCATTACAACGGCCAGTTCGAAGAAGCGATTGCGCTCGCCCAACGCTGGCGCGAACGCGCCGAGCGCGGGACCGAAATCGAAGAGGGCGATGCCTGGGCGCTCAATATAGAGGCCTATGCCTATGATTCACTGGGCCAGCGCGAAAAGGCGGATGCCGTTTTCGAGGAGCTGGCGAAAATCGATCCAAACAAGCACAATTGGGTCGTCAATTTCGTCATCAACCGCGCCTCGCGGCTGGTCGGACAAGGGCGCTGGAAGCAGGGGCTGGCTGCGACAGAGCTGGCACGCCGGGTGGCCGAGGACCAGGGCACAACCTACGCCAAATTGATCATCGCCAGCGACCGGGCGTGCGGACTGGAACGGCTTGGCCGCGCAGATGAGGCCTTAAGCGAACTCGCCTACCTGCGCGAAAACTGGAAGGACGGGCCGGCATTGGTCGTGCGCGGCTTGCTTTGCCATGGGTTCAAGGACGAAGCCGTAGCACTGCTGCTGACCGGACTGCGCGACGAATCCGTGCGCGGTTTGGCGATGGCAGCGTTTCAGACCGACGAGCTCGACCTGTTCTACACCGCGACGATCCTGTCGCAGGCGAGTGATCTTCTGGTCGGCTATCCTGAACTGGCCGCAGAACTGGCGAAGCATGTACGGCCAATGCCCGAAGGCTTCATTCCTCAGGCCGCGCTGAAGCGGGTCACGCTGAAAGAGGGCGCAGCGCAATAGGGCGGTTTCCTACTTCCTTGCTGCTGCATAGCTTGCACCCCAACCGCTCTTTGCCATCGTCGATCCTCACGCCCCCTCCGGTTGCAGCCCTGCGCAGCCGCGCCCGATATTTTTTTGAAACTGGCGATGTGTCAACTTCGCATTTTTCGTAGAAAAGCTATATTTCTCAGTGTCTTGAAGGCGTAGGACACGCTTGACACGGTGTCAACTTCGTCAACTTCCCAACATGTGTTGCGCGTGCCGTGCGTGGGCGCAAAACAAGGCCCCGCTCCCCTGTCCGTCCGCTTGCGCACAAGGCCGAAAAATCTCTGTAAGTCAGATGCTTGCGGCCAGCTTGCAAAGCGGACACCGTGTCCGCTTTGTCCGCCTTAGGCAATCACCCCGAACAGGTCGTGCGCGTCGGCGTCCTCTATGGTCGCCTCGACGATATCGCCCTGCTGGAGCGACGCGGGCACGTTGCGCAGGTACACCGCGCCGTCGATCTCGGGCGCGTCGGCCTGCGAGCGGCCGGTGGCGCCGATATCGCCGTCCTCGTCCGGTTCGCCCACCGCGTCGATGATCACGGGGAGCATGCGGCCCACCTTCGCCGCCAGCTTGGCCGCGCTGATCCGCTCGGTCACTTCCATGATCCGGGCGTAGCGTTCTTCCTTGACCGCCTCCGGCACCGGATCGGGCAGGGCATTGGCCGCCGCGCCCTCCACCGGCTCGAACCGGAACGCGCCGACGCGGTCGAGCTGCGCTTCCTCGAGCCATTCGAGCAGGTAGCGGAAGTCCTCCTCGGTCTCGCCGGGGAAGCCGACCACGAAGCTCGAACGGATCGCGATATCGGGGCAGATCGCGCGCCAGCTCTTGAGCCGTTCGAGCACCTTGGCCTCGTTGGCTGGACGCTTCATCGCCTTCAGCACCTTGGGGTTGGCGTGCTGGAACGGGATGTCGAGATAGGGCGTCAGCAGCCCCTCGGCCATCAGCGGGATGACCTGATCGACGTGCGGGTAGGGGTACACGTAGTGGAGGCGCACCCACGGTGTCTGGCCTTCCGGGGTGCGCAACTGGCCGAGTTCGCGCGCCAGATCGGTCATGTGCGCGCGCACCGGATTGCCCTTCCAGTCGCGCGGTTCGTGGCGGATATCGACCCCGTAGGCGCTGGTGTCCTGCGAGATGACGAGCAGTTCGCGGGTGCCCGCCGCGACCAGCTTCTCCGCCTCGCGCAGCACCGCGTCGATCCGGCGGCTGGCGAGTTTGCCGCGCAAGGTGGGGATGATGCAGAAGGTGCAGGAGTGATTGCAACCCTCTGAAATCTTGAGGTAAGAATAATGACGCGGCGTCAGCTTGATATCCGGCTGTGGGATCAGGTCGATGAACGGGCCTTGGCTCGGCGGCGCGTGGGTGTGCACCGCCTCGACGACCTGCTCGTACTGATGCGCGCCTGTCACCGCGAGCACCTGCGGATGCGCGGCGCGGATCGCCTCGGCTTCCTCGCCCATGCAGCCGGTGACGATCACGCGGCCATTCTCGGCGATGGCCTCGCCGATCGCGGCAAGGCTTTCCTCCTTGGCCGAATCGAGGAACCCGCAGGTGTTGACCAGCACCACGTCGGCGCCGGCGTAATCCTCGGCAAAGGCATAGCCGTCGGCGCGCAACCGGGTGAGGATGCGCTCGGAATCGACGAGCGCCTTGGGGCAGCCGAGGCTGACCATCCCTACCTTCTTTTGGGGGCCGATGCGTTTCTGGTCGGGCAGGGTGGTGAGAGGGCCTGTGGTCATTATGGCCGCGCCCCTACACCAAGGCGGCGCTTTGCGCTAGAAGGGCGTGGGTCGCGCGGAGAGGGTGCATATGAGTGATTTTGCCTTGTGGCCGGTGCTGGCCGGTGCTGCGGCGTTCTTTGCCGTGGGCGCGCTGTGGTACGGGCTGATTTTCTCGAAGGCGTGGCAACGCGCTGCGGGCCTCTCCAACAGCCAGCTGCAGAGCGCCAATATGGGCGTGCTGTTCGGCCTCACCTTCCTGTTCGAGATGCTGATCGGACTTGTGCTGTGGCACCTCGTCGTCCGCACCGATGCCGCGCCGCATGTGGTAATGATGATGGCGGTCGGGTTGGCGTTCGGAATGATGATCCCGGCGATCGGGATCAACTACCTGTACTTGCGCAAGCCGCTGGCGCTGTTCCTGATCGATGCGGGGCACTTCACCTTCGGCATGGCGGCGATGGGCGGGGTGTTCCTGCTGTTCCGTTAGGCGAAGCGCTCGGCCAGCAGGCCGATGGTCGAGTAATGGGTGAGGTCGAGTTGCAGAGGCGTGACGGCGACATAGCCCTCGTCGATCGCTTCGAGATCGGTGCCGTGATCGAGGGTGTGTTCGATCGGATCGAGCCCGAACCAGAAATAGCGGTAGCCGCGCGGATCGCGGCCTTCGACGATGCTGCCGCGCGAATAGTCGTGGAAGCCCTGACGGACCACGCGGATGCCCTTGACCGCCTCGGGGGGACGCGCGGGGAAGTTGACGTTGATGAGCGTGCGCTCGGCCATCGGCGCGTCGATCAGGCGTTCGAGCACCTTCGGCCCCCAGGCGAGCGCCGCGCCGAAGGGCACGTCGTCGCCCATGCCCTCGCGGGCATAGACCTGGCTGAAGGCAATGGCGCGGATGCCTGCCAGCGCGCCCTCGATGGCCGCGGAGACGGTGCCGGAGTAAGTGATGTCATCGCCGAGGTTCGCCCCGCGGTTGACGCCCGAGAGGATCAGATCGGGCGCGCCGTCCATCACCGTGCGCAGCGCCATCATCACGCTGTCGGTCGGCGTGCCGGTGACCGCAAAGCGCCGCTCGCCCAGTTTGTGGAGACGCACGGGACGGGTGAGGGTGAGCGAGTGGCCCGCACCCGATTGCTCCTCGGACGGCGCGCAGATCCAGATATCGTCGGAGAACTGGCGCGCGATCTCTTCCAGCACCTTGAGGCCGGGCGCGTTGACGCCATCGTCATTGGTGAGGAGGATTCTCATGCGACCAAACCTTTCACCCGGTCATGCTGAGCTTGTCGAAGCACTGTGTTTCCTTTTGAATGCGAGTAGCCAGAAGAAGTGCATCCCTCCGACAAGCTCAGGGTGAGCGGACTTGGTTTAGTTGGGTGTGATGACAGTTACCCTGCCCATATAGGGCAGCAATGCGTCCGGCACGGTCACGGAGCCGTCAGCGTTCTGGTAATTCTCGATTACCGCCACCAGCGTGCGCCCGACCGCGAGGCCTGAGCCGTTGAGGGTGTGGACGAACTCAGTGCGCTTCTCGCCCGCGACACGGTAGCGGGTGTTCATGCGGCGGGCCTGGAAGTCGCCGGTGTTGGAGCAAGAGCTGATCTCGCGGAAGGCACCCTGGCCGGGGAGCCAGACCTCCAGATCATAGGTCTTGCGCGCGCCGAAGCCCATGTCGCCAGTGCACAGCAGCAGCTTGCGGTAGGGGAGGTTCAGGCGTTCGAGGATGGTCTCCGCCGCGCGGGTCATGCGCTGGTGCTCGGCCTCCGAGTCCTCGGGGCGCACGATGCTCACCAGCTCGCATTTCTCGAACTGGTGCTGGCGGATGAAGCCCCGCGTATCGCGCCCCGCTGCGCCAGCTTCCGAGCGGAAGCACAGGGTGAGCGCGGTGAGGCGCATCGGCAGCGCGGCCTCGTCGAGCAACTCGCCCATGACGCTGGCGGTAAGGGAGACTTCGCTGGTGGGGATGAGCCAGCGGCGAGTGATTTTAGTGCTTTGCAGCTTCGGGGCCCAGTCGTCGAAACGCTCTTGAGCTATTTTCGCAACTTCCTCGTCCGATAGCTCGCGTATTTCTACATCGCTATCTCGCGAGCGCGTAATCTGATCCTTTATGACTTCGTACAGCCACTCGGTGATGTTGGTATTGGTCAAGAAGCTATCGTTCGCAAACTTGGGCAACTTGTCGGTGCCATACATGGCATCGTCGCCCACCAGCACTGGCGGATTGCACTCCGCATAGCCGTGCTCGCCCGTCTGCACGTCGAGCATGAACTGGCCGAGCGCGCGGTGGAGCCTTGCCAGGTGCCCACGCAGGAAGGTGAAGCGCGCGCCCGAGAGCCTTGCGCCGGTCTCGAAGTCCATGCCGAGCGCGGGGGCGAGGTCGGCGTGTTCCTTGGGGGTGAAGTCGAAGGCGCGGGGGGTGCCCCAGCGGCTCACTTCGACATTCTCCTCCTCGCCCGCGCCATTGGGGACGTCGGCTGCGGGCAGGTTCGGGATCACTTCCAACGCCTCTTTCAGCTTCGCCGCCAACTCATCGGCGCGCGCTTCCAAAGCGGGCATTTGGTCCTTGAGCGCAGCTACCTCGGCCTTGATCGCCTCGGCCCCCTCGCGGTCGCCCTTGGCCATCGCTGCACCAATCAGCTTCGACGCCTCGTTGCGGCGCGATTGCGCGACTTGCACTTCGGTGACCGCCACGCGGCGCGCCTCGTCCAAAGCGATCAGTTCGGCAGCCTGCGCAGGAAGTCCCCGCCGCGCAAGGCCAGCGTCGAAAGCCTCAGCGTTCTCACGGATAAAGCGAATGTCGAGCATGGGACGGGCCTATGCCCGCTCGACTTACCCAAGGGAAGGGGCGCAAAAGCAAAAAAGACGCGGCGCAGCCGCGGCAGGTTCGCGCCAAGCCGCCAAGGGGGCCAAGATGTCGCGCAAGGCCGCAGCCGGGCGCATCTTCTTGGCTTCTTGGTCTCTTGGCGCGAACCCCGGTTGAAGCGCCGCAGATGCTGCGGGGAGCAGCCGCGTTCCTAGAAGTTGACCTGCGCGGTCACGAACACCCGGCGCGGGTCGCCGTAGAAGCCGGTCAACGTGCCTTCGCGGCCCAGCGTCGGACGGAACGGCGTGCCCGGCGGCACGCCTCCGGCCACGAAGTTGTAGCCTGCCACCCCATACTCCTTGTCGAACAGGTTCTTGCCGTGCAGCCCGATCGAGAACAGTCCGCTGTCCACGGTGTAGACCATGCTCGCATCGACCAGCACGAAGCCATCCTGATCGAGGAACGGATTGGGCACTTCGAACTGGCTCGCGTCCGAACGCAGCGAGGCAAGGCCGATGAAGTCCATCATCCCGCCCGCCACCGGCAGACCCATGTTGAAGCCCATGTGCGCGGTCACATCGGGAGTGTTCTGGAACACGCGTTGATCGGCGACGTCATTGCCGAAGGCGTCGATAAAGGTGTTGAACTTGGCATCGAGCACGCCCAGCGACCAGTTGACGCTGAAGCGGCTGCCGTCGCCCGCTAAGTCCTTACCGATCAGCGCATTGCCTTCGAATTCGATCCCGTTGACGTCGGCATCGGCGGCGTTCGAGGTGCAGCTCTTGGCTCAGCTGATCGTTCTCGTAGATCGCGGGCACATCGAGATCGACTGCCGCGAGGCTGTCGAAATCGATCGGGGTGGTCGAGGAATCCTCGCGGTATCCGGTGATCGATTTCCGCGTGATGGTGTCGAAGAGTTCAAGCGCGATGTTGAGCGCGCCGCCATAGGCCTCGACTTCCTGATCGACGATGTTGAGCCCGGCCCGGGTGTCGAACACGTCGTCGAGCACCGGCGCGCCGCTCAGCAGGCCGGGAATGAAGCGGTGGCCCTGCCGGGCTTCGCTGTTGTCCTTCACGTAATCGCCGGATAGGCGGATGGACAGCGGCCCGCTGTCGAATTCGATCGTCCCGCGCGCGGCCCAGACGTCCTTGTTGTAGTTCTAGGTGCCGAGCGTGAGGTTTTCGCCAACGCCCCCGCGCGAAAGACGCGCGCCGCTTGCGCCGACCTTGAAATTGCTGCCGATCGGGGTCGATGCGGTGACGATCAGATCGGCCTGGTCGTAGGAGCCATAGTTGCCGCGGATCTTGAGGCTGGTGTCATCGGGCAGGCCAGCGGTGACATACTTGATCGCCCCGCCGATGGTGTTGCGCCCGTAAAGCGTGCCCTGCGGCCCGCGGAGCACTTCGATCCGCTCGACATCTTAGATATCGAGCACTGCGGCCTGCGGGCGGTTAAGGTACACGTCGTCGATGTAAAGGCCGACACCCGCCTCGAACCCGGCGACCGGATCCTGCTGGCCGACCCCGCGGATAAATGCGGTGAGCGTCGTGTTGGTGCCGCGGCTGACCTCAAGCGTGATGTTCGGCACCTGCTGGCCGATCTGGGTGAGATCCTAGATGCCCTGCTGGATCAGCGCATCGCCGGAAAGCGCGAGACCGAAATCGGCACGTCGAGCAGACGTTCCTCGCGGCGGCGGGCGGTGACGATGATCACCCCGTCTTCGGCCTGTTCGCTGGCGCTGTCGGTATCATCGGCAACGTCCTGCGCTACGTCTTGTGGGACGCATCTCCGATGAGCCCGGACGATGTCGCAGCTCGCGTAAACCGACTGCTCGCGGACGGCATTCGCCGGCGCTGAAGATGACGCGCTTCCCTTGGCAAGAGTGGAGCGATAAAGCGCTGCAATGATCCTCGTCATCAAAGCCATCGACAATGCCGAACACATCGCCGCGCTGCGCGAACGCATTTCAAAGCTCACCTGGCGCGACGGGCGCGAGACGGCGGGGGCGGTGGCGCGCCAAGTCAAGCGTAACCAGCAGGCCGCGCTCGATACGCGCGCGGGCAAGGTGCTGCACGAGGAGCTGCAACGGGTCATTGTCGAGAACCCGGTGATCCGCGCAGCCGCGCAGCCGCGCCGCTATTCGCCGATGCTGATCAGCAAGACCGGGGTGGACGACCGCTACGGCCTCCACGTCGATAACCCCCTGATGGGCAAGGGCGCCAGCGGCTTGCGGACCGATGTGTCCTTCACCTTGTTTCTCACTCCGCCCGAGGATTACGAGGGCGGCGAGCTGGTGATCCACACTGCGGGCGTCACCCAGAAAGTGAAGGGCGATCTAGGGCACCTGGTGCTCTACCCCTCGACCAGCATCCACGAGGTGCGGCCGGTGACCAGGGGCACGCGGATCGTGTGCGTCGGCTGGATCGAGAGCCTGATCGCCGAAGGGGAGCGGCGCGAGCTGCTGTTCGATCTGGAGAACCTGCGGGTGACGCTGCGCCAGCAGCTCAAGGCCCAGTCGCCTGAACTGCTCACCGTCGACAAGACCATCGCCAACCTATTGCGGATGTGGGCGCACGCCTGAGGGCTTGGGCGCGGCGGCGCGCTTGCGCTGCACGGTGAAGTACAGGATCAGGCTCACCCCGACCACGCTCGGCCCGGCCCAGATTGCCGGGTTGAACACCTGCTCGGGCACCAGCCGGATCAGCCCCACCGACATGAAGGCGGTATAGGCCGAGATGCCCATCCCGATCAGCGCGCGGAAGTGTTCGCCGACATGCGTGCCCTTGGGCGGATCATCCCGCCGCCAGATGAAGCGTTGCTGGATGAGCATGGCGACGATACCAATGAACGCGACCAGCATCATCAACGGGTGGCCAACCTTGAACCCGTAGAGCCCGCACCACGCGCCGGACACCACCACCGCCGCGATCACGCCCTGATAGCGCCACGACCTGAGCGCGCGGCGATCACGGCTGTGACGCACTACCGCCAGCCCGTAATCGACGAAGCCGATGGTGAGCACGCCGAGGTACAGCATCATCCATCCGAACAGCCCGTCGAACAGCGCGCGGTCGGCGATCTCGGGATGCCGGTATTCGGCACCGTAGAGCGACAGCAACGCCATCGCGATCGCCAGCGCGCCCGCGCCGAGGAAGCCGTAGCACGCCGCCTTGCCCCACTTGCGGTGGTTGGCCGCGCCCTTGCGGGTGACGATCGGTCCCCAGAACGCCGTCAGCCCCACCGTTCCGGTGATGACATGGGCAAAGACCAGAGCCTCGAACAGTGCCATGGGGCAGGGCATGACACACTCCGCGCAGTGAGGGCAAGCGCGCGCTGCAGGGCATTGCGCGCTGGCCGTTCAGGCATGTTGGTAAGTTGACGAAGATGACAGGGTGTCAAGCAGCTTTTTGCGGTATTTATCTATCTATATCAGAGGTTTGAGGCGAAAAATCGAAGTTGACACTTCGCGCGTTTCAAAAAAAGCCGGTCAGGTCTCGCACGGGGCGGAAAATCGACGATGGGCAAGCGCTTGCCTGTCTGTACCACCCGGTCCTCGCGTAGGAAAACGCTGATCCGCCCCCCTCACCGCACCCGCGACGGCGCGACCAGCACCGCGTTGGCGATCAAGAGGTCGAGCCCTTCGAGATAGGCGCGGGTCGAAGGATCATGGGCGAAGCCGATTACCAGCCCGCGCCCCTGCGGCTGCGCCATCAGGTAAGGCTTGTACGACAGCTGGCGGCGGTTCTCCTCCCACACGTGGCCGCTGGCGATGAGATTGCCCTGCGGAGCGAAGCGCAGCACGTTGATGCCCTTGTCGCGCCCCAGCGGGGTGAAAATCTGCGTCCCCGTCGCCAGCACCACCGCGCCGTCATCATAGCCTGCCGAGAGGAAATGATCGCGGTCGGCCACAGTGTTGAGCAGCGCGCCCGGCAGCGTGTCCGGGGTGGCCTGCTGGTCCTTGATCGCCTCGCGATATTCGGCGTCGCTGGAGATTTCGACCGCTTCGGCAAGGCTGCCCTTGTCATCGCCTGCCGCCGCCGGATCGCGGCCCAGGGCGGCCTCGCGCTTCACCGCCAGCAGCGGATTCTCACCGCTGCTGAAGGCTTCGAGGCTTTCGCCCATCGCCACCAGCACCCCGCCGCGCTGCACGAAGGCGCGAATCGCGCGCTGTCCGGCATCGCCGAGTTCGCTCGCCGGATCGCCCTCAGGCACCAGCAGCACGTCGTATTCGGACAGGTCGGCGCGGCCCAACCGCCCGGTGCGGATCGGCACCACCGGCAGGCCGAGGCGCTGTTCGAGCACATAACGCATTGCGCCTGCACTCAATTGCGAGACCCCCTCGTCCCACGCCACTGCGACGCGCGGTACCGTCAGCCGCACGAAGCGTTCGCTGCCGAGGTTCGGGCCGCTGTCGACCCAGCCGCTTTCGAGCGCGACGGTATGTGCGCCAACCTCGCCTGCCAGCGCCGCGAGCCGCGCCAGCCGTTCAGGGCCTTCGTTGTCTCCGGCGGCAAACACCACCGTTCCGCGCGGGAAGCTTCGCCCTTCGGCAGTGAAGGCGCGGTCTGTGACCCGTCCCTCAAACCCTTCGCGCAGCGCCAGCGCGACCAGCCGCGCCTGCCCGCTATCGGTCCACGGCACTGCGATGGCGAACTCCCCTGCGCCTTCCGCCTTCGCCGCAATCGGCGTATCGGCGCTGAGCGGCGCGCCGCCAACGGCTGCATTGCACAGCGCCACATCGACCCCCGCCATCGGCCCGACCGACCACGCGGTCACGTCGTAAAGCTCGTGCGGCAAGTCCTGCGAGCGGCGGCGTTCCTGCTCGGCGAGGAAATCGGGCGGCAGCGGCGTGTCGCGGTCGAGCAGGCTCTTCACTAGCCGCGCGGCGGGCTGGGCCTGCGGCACCGCGAGATAACCCGCCGGATAGTTGCGCCCGCACACACTTGCCGCGCCATCGCGGCGCAGCACAGTGATGCCCTGCGCCGCGAGCCGCCGCCCGAGGCTTTCGGCATTCCAGCGTCGTTTGGCGAGATCGATGACGTAGTGCCCGCGCCCCGCCGCGCCGGAGGCATTGCCCGCGCGGTAGGCGGCAAAGTCGGTGAGGAACTTCTGCGGATTGTCGGCCACAGCGGCCGCCGTCGCAAGGCTGGCGGTGAAGTGATTGCGCACTCCGTCAGCGTAGTGCAGCCAGGTGCCGTCGCGCCGCTTGAACACCAGCCCGCGCGCAGAGCCCTGTTCGTAGGTGCTGCCGATCGCGCCCTGATGCGCGTTCCACGTATCGCCGTAGCCGGGGTAGAACAGGTCATAGACCTCGCGGGTGAAATAGGGCTCGCCGCGCGCGTCGAAGGCGGCGGCGTTGTAACGCCCGATCAGTTCGTAGGCGCGGATCTGCGCGGCCGAGAGGTTGGGGTTGAAGGGCTGCGCGGCGGGGCTGAAGAAGTAGGTCTCGTCCCCGCCCATTTCGTGCAGGTCCACAACCACCACCGGGTTCCACTGCCGGATCGCGGCGACCTTACCGCGAGTCTCAGGCTGCGAAAGGGTGAACCAGTCGCGGTTCAGATCGAACATGTAGTGATTGACGCGCCCGCTCGGCCAAGGTTCGTCATGCTCGGCGGCCTGACGGTCATCGGCGGGCACGATTCCGGTCGAAGCGAGGAAGTTGTTCACGAACCGCGCCCGCCCGTCGGGGTTTTGCATCGGGTCGAGCACGACGATGGTTTCGGCCATGATCTTGGTGGCGCGATCATCGTCCTGTGCGGCGAGCAGGTGATAGGCCGTCATCAGCGCGGCATCGGTCGAGGAAATCTCGTTACCGTGCACCCCGTAAGCAAGCCATGTGACGGGGAGCGCGGTGCCGTTGCCAGGGCGGCCTGTGGCGATGGTCGCCATGTCCGCTCGGATTGCCTCCAGTCGCGCGATGTTCTGCGGGGCAGAAAGGATCAGGTAGTATAGCGGGCGGCCTTCCCAGCTGGTCGCATATTGCAGCAGTCGCGCGCGGTCGGGCGCGGCTTCGGCAATGGCCTTGAGGTAGGCATAGGCTTGATCGGGCGAAGTGATGCGTTCGCCGGGCGCATGGCCGACGGTGCTGTCCAGGGTGGGGATCGCCGGATCGAAGCTGCCTTCGATGAAGGACTGCGCCTGCGCGGGGCTTGCCACTGCCCAGATTGCTGCCAGCCCTGCGAGCCAGCGGCCCCACTTACCCATGCCCATGTTGATTCCCCGCTTGGCCGTGACGGCGCGACAAGACGGGGCTTGCCGCGAAGTCGCCCGCCGGGTCAAGCGGTTGGTTGGGGGAGCGACGAACCGTTATCCGTAGAACTCCGGCGTGATGGGATCGGGCTGGAGCAGCGCGAACCCGGCGTGCGGGGTGAGGGCGTAATCTTCGGCGATGACGCCTGCAAGCGCTGCGGCCTTGCCCGGATTTGCGTCCTGCGCAGCGAAGGCCGCCGCGCCGCTGGTGCCGCCGTTGGGGAACCAGCTGCCCCAGGTGCTCGATCCGAAGCCGTTGGCGGTGAGGTAGTCGATCACCTCCTGCTGGCTCTGGTAGTTGGCGTAGCGGATGTTGCCGTCGGCATGCATCAGCGCGCGCAGATACGCGGTGCCGTCGGTGAGCGCGAAGTACACTTCCCACACCCCGTCACCGTCGTAGTCGTTGGCGCCAAGCACGCGGTTGATGTTCTCGATCTGGAGATCGTTCTGGAAGCGGCGCTGGCTATCGTTGGCGCTACCCGCGACCACCTGCCCGGACTGCACCAGCGGATCGATATAGATCCCCGCCACCCGCGTCTCGCCCGCCCAGCCGTGATCGGAGAAGTAGGTGAGTCCATCGGGCGCCGTGCCGACCGTGGCGAACCGCCCGATCGCGCGGTTGACGAGGATCTGGTCCACATCCCCGTCGCCGTTGACATCAGCCGAACCGATCCGCAGCCACGAGCCATTGCCGCCGAGCGAATTGCCGTCAAAATCGCGGATCAGGTTCATCGAAGCCTGATAGATGCTCGGGTCGGCGGTGTTGAAGTTGACGCTCACCCCCGTCCCGGGGCGCAGGCGCAGGATCTGGTCGTCGAACTGCAGAAACTCGATCGCGGTAAGCGTGTCGGTGCCGTCCGGCCCGACCACCGAGAAAACTCCCGTCGAGTTCTGTGTCACCGTGTAGGCCGAGCGCAAGCCCCGCACCACGAAAGTATCGACGTTCGACCCGCCGTCGACAGTGTCGTTGCCGCCAAGGCCGGTGAAGCGGTTGGCGACAGCGTTGCCGATCAGCGTGTCACCGCCCGATCCGCCCACCGCATTTTCGATCACCGTGCCGCGCGCGATGCTCATATTGCCGGTCCGGCCGCCGACATTCGAGAAGGTCTCGGCATTGAGATCGATCCGCTGGCTCTGGCTGAAGCTCGAGTAGTTGAGGGTATCGGTGCCGCCGTGATCGACGATGGTAAAGGCGAGGGTGGCGTTGGCTATGTCGAAGATAGCCCGTCCCGAATTGTTGCCGACGCCGTAGGTGGTGTCGCCAGTGCGCGTGGTATTGGCAACACCATAGGCCTGCTGGACGGCGACCAAATCGGCCTGCATCGGGGTAACCGCGAAGGTGGTCGAGAAGCCGCGCTGCGCGAAGAAGGTGCTATCGCCCTGATCGAAATAGGACATCACCGTGGTCGCCCACGAATCGTTCAGATACAATGCGTCCTGCGAGAAGTTCGCGCTGTTGTTGTAATTCCCGCCGTGACCCAGCCCCAGCGCGTGGCCGATTTCGTGCAGATAGGTCTGGAACGAATAGGTGTTGAGCCCCGTGCCATACTGCGTCACCCAGCCGGTGCCGACATTCACTTCCGAACTGATGATGAAGTTGCCGCTCCGCGTCGAGATGGCGAAGGCGCCTGCCTCGTCATCGTCGAAGGTGATCTGCGCGCTGGTGGTGACTTCGGTGAAGCTGATCCCCAGCGCGTCCGACCACAGGTTCAGCGCCTCGCGCGCCAGGAATTGGCCCTGCGCGGTCAGCGCGGTCACATTGACCGTGATCGAGCCGCCCGGCGCGACATTGAACCGCCGCGCTGCGCCCGCGCCGCCCCAATAGCCGTTGAGCAGCTGGTTGGCGATCTGGTCATTGGTGAACTCGGTCAGCGGGGCGGCTTCGGCCACCGACACGCGGTAGGTGCCTGCCGCCGAATCCACGAAACCGCCGACGTCGATGAAGAACGTGCCGCTAGTGGGCGCGACAAAGCGGATGCGCGAATAAGTGCCGGAGCTATCGTCGTTGAACGCCAGCACATTGCCGTTCGAACTCCGCAGCGTGAGCGTGGTGTCGATATCGCCCGCACCGCCGGTGGCGCTGGTGATGAATTCGTAGGTCTTGCCTGCCTCCAGCGTGACCCGGTACCAGTCACGGTCTCCGGTTTGCTCGAGCGAGGCGTTGGTCGCCGCCGCGCCGACTGTCAGCGTCGCGGTGGTCGATGCGTCGCCGCGTGCGGTGTCCGCGACCGGACGCGAGCTGTGGACGATGTAGTCGCCCGTCGCGTTGCCGAAGGCGCTGACATCGAGATAGTAGGTGCCGCTGGTGCCCGCCGTGAACCGAATTTCGGAATACAGCAGGTTCGCATCGACGTTGGCATCGTCATTGCTGGTGATCACGTTGCCGGTCGCGTCGCGCAAGGTCAGGATACTGTCGTTGAGCCCGGTGACCGACGGCGGAAGAAAGACCGTGAAGGTGTAGGTCTGACCAGCCACCAGCGTGATCCGGAACCAGTCCGAATCCCCGGATGTGTCGATGGTGCTCTCTTGGGAACTGCCCGGCGCCAGCGTGGCACCGGTCATGACGCTGCCGGGAATGCCGTCGGTCGAGGTGTTGTCCGATCCGTCGAGCCATGATTTGCCGCTCTGGCTGTGACAGGCCATGCAGGCGCAGCTGCGGGTGTGGATCACCGACTTGGGCAATTCCGTGACCGTGCCGCCCGGATCCGAATCCTCCAGCACCAGACCTGCACGGCCGCTGCCGCCGGCAAAGGTTTCCTGGAACATGCCTATTTCCCCCTCTGGTGCGCGTCACTGCGCGGGTGTTGATCGGTGGTCGATTGGTTCAGCGCTTGCGCCGCGGCGCCTGCCAGCCGGACGAGATCGTCGGGCCGCAGCGCGCGGTCGAGCGCGTCAACCGCAACGACGGGATAGGTCTCCGACTTGCCATCCCTGCCCGCTGCGATGCGCGCCTCGATCGTACCGCGCGGGTGCAGGGTAAGCGCGATCGCGACGCCTTCCGGCAGCGCATCATTGCCGCGCGCGTCAGTCAGCGCTTGCATGAACCGCTCGCAGATGGCGGCCTCGCTCATCCCCGGCAGCGCCGAGAGCGGTCCGGTGACGGTGCATTCATTGGGCATGGGATTGGTCGCACAGGCAGGTTGCAGGAAGGCTGCTGCCATCAAGGCGGGAACTGTCGGTACGCGCAAGGGCATCAACTCGAATCCGATTATGCCACCCATGAGGCAGCGAAACATCGCGACTTTTAACAGAAACGCGCGCCAGAATAAGTCGATAAACGTAAATGAAAACCGAATTGGCGCGAACTATCGCTGGGGCGCATCGTTTTGACCGCGGGATGACCGAAGTCTGCCAAGAAATCGACCGCCATCTCTCCTGCCCGCAGGAAGAGATGGTGGGCGCGACAGGGATTGAACCTGTGACCCCACCCGTGTGAAGGGTGTGCTCTACCGCTGAGCTACGCGCCCGTCCGCAAGGGCCGGTTGGCCGGGACAGGGGCGCGCCTTTACTGTGCGGCTTGCGGCTTGGCAAGCGCTGGTGCCGCTCGTCCGCGCGATTTCTTGCGCGGCGTCACGGCGCGACGAGCAATGCCAGCCACTCGGCCAGCCCGGACTGGTTTCGGACACGGCTGCGGGCGGCGCTGGAAGGCGCGGCTGTCGGACATTCGAGGCACATCGCCTGCACCCCGCGCGTGCCCAGCAGCCGCTCGGCATCGCGCGCGACGCGGGTGATCAGGTCGGCATTGTTGCGCGCGGCGAGTGCGAAGATGTCGCCGCCGTGCACGTTCGGAGCGGGGGCAGCGCTGTCAGTCACCAGCTGGCGGATCAGCGAATCATAGCTTTCGTCCTGCGCGCCGAGATAGGCCGCGTGCCACTCGCCGTCCTTGGCCCCGGCTTTCGCTGCCGCCCAGGCGAGCGCTTCGGCCAGCCCGCCGAATTCATCGACCAGCCCGAGCTGGCGCGCGGTGCCGCCGTCCCACACGCGTCCGCCGCCGATGGCATCGACCTTGTCGACCGGCATCCGCCGCGCCTTTGACACCAGCGCGAGGAAATCACTGTAGGTCGAGCCGATCGAGGTTTGCAGGATCGCGTCCATTTCCGGCGAGAAGCCGCCCACGAAATCGGGCTGGCCGGAGAGCGGCGTGGTGCGGAACCCGTCTGCGGTCACGCCGATCTTGGCGGCGCTGTTCTCGAAGGTCGGCACCACCGCGAATACCCCGATCGAGCCGGTGATGGTTTCGGGCTGCGCGAAGATCCGGTCGCCCGCCATCGCCACCCAGTACCCGCCGCTCGCCGCGACATTGGCGAAGGACACCGCGACCGGGATCTTGCGGTCGCGGTAGCGCTGGATCGCGCGGCGGATTTCCTCCGAGGCGGTGACCGAACCACCGGGCGAATCCACCCGCACCACCAGCGCCGCCAGATCATCGTCGAGCGCTTCGTCGAGCGCGTCGGCGATGCGCGTGCCCCCGGCGATCCCTGGCCCGGCCTCGCCATCGACGATTTCGCCCGCAACGGTGATGACGCCGATTTTCTTGCCCGAACTGCTCTGACCCACGGCAGCGAGGTAGGCCGGAAGCTCGCTGGCGGCGAAGCTGCCGGGCTTGCTCGTCCATGGATCAGCCCCCGCGATTTCCGCGACCCGCGCGCCGAACTGCGCGCGGTCACCGAGCTTGTCGACGAGGCCCGCCGAGAGCGCCGCCTTGGCCAGATCGCCGCCCGCGCTGTTGATCCATCCGACCGGATCGCTCGTTACCCGTGCCAGCGCCAGCTTGGGGCGGGCCTTGGAAACATTGGCCCGGTATTCCTCCCACAGCGCGCCGTACAGCCCTCCGACATTGGCGCGGGCTTCCTCCGACATCGACGAGCGCACATAGGGTTCCACCGCCGACTTGAATTCGCCCGCGCGATAGACCCGCGCGTTGACGCTGAGCTTTTCGAGCAGGCCAGCATAGTAGAGATTGCTCCCGCCCGGGCCAGCGATCATCGCCAGGCCCTGCGGATCGAGCCACACTTCGCTGGCGTGCGCGGCGAGCAGCATGTGATCGTCGGCATAACCCAAGGCGTAGGTCAGCACCGGCTTCTTCGCTTTGCGCACCCGCTCCATCGCCTCGCCGATTTCGGTGAGGTGCACCTGACCGCCGCCAAGGAAGGTGGTGAGATCGAGCACCACGGCCTTGATCCGATCATCACCGGCAGCCGCATCCAAGGCGCGGACGATGTCGCGGGCGCGGTATTCCTCGACCGGGGCGGTGCCGGACAGCAGCGTGGCGATCGGATCGACCGGGGTCTTCTCCTCGACGACTGTGCCGCTGAGCTCGATCAGCAAGGCGCCGTCGCGTACTTGCCCAGGGCTGGGCCGGGCCGAGAGGATCGCGAACAGCCCAATAAAGAACAGCAGCAAGAACAGCAGAACGAGCCCGTCCTTGATCCCGACGAGAACCTTCCACACCTTGCCCACGAAGCTCATTCGATGTCCCTTTTGCGCTGCGCCGCTGATCTAGGGGCTTTAGCTCGCAACTTCTATCGGAAAGCTTACGCCATCGGTTGAACGGCGGATGCGGCTCGACCGTTGCAGGTTGCGGTTGATGGCCCTAAGGGCATCGCTTTAATGACAGCGAGCGATCTTCCCGCGCCTTCGGGCCGCTTTCCGGCTGGGCGACTGGCGTTTCCGCACCGAGATCTCACCGGAATCGGCCGGTTGCAGCGGCACGAGATCCTCTATCTGCTGCACGAGGCCGAGCAATGGGTCGCCCTGAACCGGCAGAGCGCCAAGCACACCGATCTGCTTGGTGGCCTCACCATCATCAACGCCTTCTTCGAGAATTCGACGCGCACGCTCCTGTCCTTCGAGATCGCGGGCAAGCGGCTGGGGGCGGACGTGGTCAACATGCACGCCGCGCAAAGCTCGGTGAAGAAGGGCGAGACGCTGATCGACACCGCGATCACATTGAATGCGATGCGCGCCGATGCGATTGTGATCCGGCATGGGTCATCGGGCGCAACCGGGCTGATCGCGGACAAGGTCGATTGTCCGGTGCTGAACGCGGGCGACGGGAGCCATGAACATCCGACGCAGGCGCTGCTCGATGCGCTGACGCTGCGCCATGCGCTGGCCGAGCGGGGCGAGGGCGCGGAGGACTTTACCGGCCTCAAGGTCGTGATCTGCGGCGATATCCTGCACAGCCGGGTGGCGCGATCGAACATTCTGTGCCTGACCGCGCTGGGCGCCACGGTGCGCGTCTGCGCGCCGCCCGCACTGATGCCCGCCGGGGTCGCCATGATGGGCGTGGAGGTGTTCCACCGCTTCGACGCCGCGCTCGAGGGCGCAGACGTGGTGATGATGCTCCGCCTGCAATCGGAGCGGATGAGCGGGCAGTTCATCCCCTCCCCGCGCGAATATCGCCACCTCTACGGGCTGACGGCCAAGCGGCTGGCACTCGCCGCGCCGCATGCGCTGGTGATGCACCCCGGCCCGATGAACCGCGGGGTCGAGATCGACAGCGAGATCGCCGAGCTCGCGGATCGCTCGCTGATCACCCGGCAGGTCGAGATGGGCGTGGCGATCCGTATGGCGTGCCTCGATGTGCTGACCCGCGAGACGCGCGCCGTGGAAGGGTGGGCGGCATGAAGCAGACGCGTCCTCTCGCCATCGCCAATGCGCAACTGGTGACGCCCGGCGGGCTGGTGGCTGGTGCAGTGCGCTGCGTGGACGGCATGATCTCCGCAGTCGGCGCGGATGTGCCGGCGCAGCCAGGCGACGAGGTGATCGACGCGCGCGGGCATCTGGTTGCCCCCGGCCTCGTCGATCTCGGCGTGTTCGCCATCGACAAGCCCGCGTTCCATTTCGGCGGAATCACCCGCGCGGCGCTGATGCCCGACCAGTCGCCGCCGCTCGATCTGCCGAGCCGGATCGGCTTCATCGCCAAGAGCGGCAAGCCCGATCTGTGGGTGCATCCGCTCGCCGCCGCGACACGCGGGCTCGAGGGGCGCGAACTGGCCGAGATCGCGCTCATGCAGGACGCGGGCGCGCGGGCGATTGCCACCGGGCGGCGCTGGATTGCCGATAGCGGCGTGATGCTGCGGCTGCTGCAATATGCCGCGATGCAGGGTCTGGTGGTCGTCACCCATGCCGAGGATCGCGGGCTGACCGGAGAGGCGGTCGCCACGGCGGGCGAATTTGCCACCCGGCTGGGCCTCCCCGCCGCGCCTGCCGAGGCCGAGCCGCTTGCCATCGCGCGCGACATCGCGCTGGCTGAGCTGGCGGGGGCGCGGCTGCATATCCGGCAGGTGACGACCGAGCGGGGCTTTGATCTGGTGCGCGCGGCCAAGGCGAGGGGCCTCTCGGTGACCTGCGGGATCACGCCAGCGCACTTCATGCTGTCCGACCTCGCCACGGTCGACTTCCGCACCTTCGCCCGCCTCTCGCCCCCGCTGCGGTGCGAGGCTGACCGGCGGGCGGCGCTGGCGGCCATTGGCGACGGCACGGTCGACGTGATCGCCAGCGGCCACGACCCGCGCGGGCCGGAGGACAAGCGCCTGCCGTTTGCGGATGCTGCGGAGGGGATGGCCGGGGCCGAGACGCTGCTCGCCATGACTCTGACACTGGTGCGCGACGGGGTGATCGACACCCCCCGCGCCTTCGACCTCCTTGCCCGCAACCCTGCGCGCCTGCTGGGCGTTCCGGCGGGCGAATTGGCAGTGGGGCTGGAGGCCGATCTCGCGCTGATCGACCCGGACGCGCCGTGGATCATCGACCGCCGCAAGATGCGCGCCACCGCCGACAATAGCCCCTTCGACCGGCAGGGCGCGCAGGGGCGGGTGCTGGGGCTGTGGAAGGGCGGCGTGGCGCTGGGCAGCTGACTCGGCTTTGCTTTGGGCGCGCAAGGGCGTATTCTCGCTACCGGTCGCGATCCTTGGGGAAGGGGAGAGCAGCATGACGAGTTACGCCCAAGCCTATGGCACCGCGCCGCATAGGGGTTCGCTGACCGCGGTCATCGACCGTTGGCAATATGTGCTGATGGCGCTGTTCCTGATCGCGGTGATCCTGACCGGGTTCGTGCCGGATTCCTTCAAACGGCTCGCCGACATCGGTGCGGGCGGACGGCCTGATTTCCTGCCGCAAGCGCATTTTCACGCGCTGACGATGGGCGCGTGGATGCTTCTGCTGCTCACCCAGACCACGCTGATGGCGACCGGGCGCGACCAGTGGCACAAGCAGCTGGGCCTGCTCGGCTTGGTGCTCGCGCCGCTAATGGTGGTGGCGGGCGTGATGCTGGTCCCGGCCAACATCGCCGAGCGCATCGCCTTTGCCGAAGGCGGCGGGCCGGACGCGCAAGCGCAATTGGCCAAGGATCTGAACCGCATGACCAACACCGCGCTGGTCCAGCTGCGTTCGGGCCTTTGTTTCGTGCTGGTGGTCGCGGTGGGCCTCGCCGCGCGCGGCCGCGATGCGGGGCTGCACAAGCGGATGATGATCCTCGCGCCCATTGCCCCGATCGGCGCGGCCTTCGGGCGGATGCCGTTCCTCTACAATTCGATGCCGGAGTCGCCGATCTCGGTCATTGCGTGGCCGTTCCTGTGCGTGGTGCCGATGCTGCTGTGGGACATATACCGCCAGCGCAGCATTCACCGCGCCTACTGGATCTTCGCCGCAATCATGGTGCCGACGGCCCTTGCGGTGCTGGGGCTGTGGAATTCGCCCTGGTGGCTCAGCGTCGCGCCGGATTTCCTCTACCGCTGACAAAAGAAAACTCCCGGAAAGCGGGGAGCTTTCCGGGAGCGAAGTCGGGGAGAGACCTGAGGAGAATCAGCGGGTGCGCGCCGCCATCTTGACATCGCGCTTGACCACGCCTGCGGGCGGGTTTGCGGCGGCATAGGTGAAGCAGCCGCGACCGGCGGCCTTCACCGTGCCGCACATGGCCTTCGCGCCGCGCGGGCCGTAGCCCTGCGCAGCGACGCGCCAGAAGGTGCGACCGTTCACCACCGCCTCGGTGATGACGACCTTGCGATCCTTCAGCTGCGGGAACTTCGCCTTGAGCACGTTCCAGCCGCGCTGGGCTTCGATCTTGCTGTTGTACGCGCCAAGCTGGACCATGTGCGAGGCGGCATTGCGCTCGGCATTGACCCAGCCGGGGGTGACCGGCGCGGCCATGCGGCGCTGGCTGCTTGCCGCAGCAACGCGCGGGGCGCGGGGTGCGGCGGGAGCGGCGGCGACTGCGGCCACCGGCTGCACCACCGGGTTCGGCGCAGCGCGCGGAGCGGGTGCGGTTTCGGCGGGCGCGAAGGCCTGCGCAAAGGTGCTGGCCGGGGCAGCGCTGACAACCGGCGCTTCGACGACAGCGACCTGGGGTGCGACTTCCGGGGCGATCGGCGAGCCTTGCGCGGCGGCTTCGGCCACCATCATGTCCTGGCTCGGGAAATTGGCGAGCGCGAGGCGCTGCGGCTGGCCAGCATCGTCGCGCGGTGTCACGTCGAGCAGCGCCGCAACGCGGGTCTGCGCCTGTTCCGGGGCCGACATCGCGGCCCATTCGGTCATGCGCTGATCGAGCTGATCGGCGGGCACATCTTCCGATGCCATCACCCGCGCCGCGCGCCAGTTACCGGCGAGCGCATAGGTATAGGCGAGGTTCTGGCGCAGCTTTGGGCTGACTTCGTCGGCATTGCGCACAGCGTTGACCAGCACGTGCACACCGCGTTCGGGCTGCCCGGCCAGCGCGTAGGCAAGGCCGAGATCGGACGGATCGATGAGGCTGGAATACTGATCGAGCACGCTCGCTGCAGCGCGGCCTTCGCCGATCGCGATCTTGGCGAGCGCGAAGCTGAGCACGGTGCGCGGGTTTTCGTCACCCAGATCGAGGGCATCGCCGAAGCTGGTCGCCGCCGACTGGAAGCGGCCTGCCTCCATATAGGCAGCACCCAGCAGCGCGCGCGAGCCGGGATTGCGCGGTTCGGCCAGCACGGCGGCTTCGGCGTGCGAGATGGCCTTGTTCACCTGACCCTTGTTGAGCGCGGTCTGCGCGCTGGCGAACGAGGCATCGGCGCGGGGCGCGGTGGTGGTCGAACACCCGGCCAGCGCGATCCCTGCGAGCGCGGTCGAGACGGCGAGCGCGATGCGGGGCGCGGTGTTGCGGCCTGTCGTAGTGCTGCGGTCCATGATCATTTCCCCTGTGGGCTGTGCTGGTTGGCTGTGGTTGTCGGTTGCGCGATCAGTTGCGCTTCAGGTGGTTGGCGATGACATCGAGGTCGTTGAATTCGGCCAGCATCGCGTCGAGAGCATCGGTCAGCAGCGATTGCGCGCTGACGCCGTGCATGGTCGCGGCAAGCCTCAACTTGAGATGGCGATCGGTATCGAGACGCAGTGTGAAGGCGGCGCGGCGAGCGCTCGCCACGGTCATGGTCTGCGTGCGCGAGGTGCGCGCGGCCGGCTGATCGGCGCTGTCCGGCTCGTCTGCATCCTCACCCGCGTCAGTCAGGACCGCTTCGGCGAGCACGCGCTCTGCCAGCTGGCGTTGCTGACGGCGCACCACCGGGCCGCGCGACACGATCGGCGTAGCGGCAGGGACGCGCGAGGTGATCGGCACGATCTCGGCGCCGCTGTCGGCTTCCGAATCGCCCATGTCGTTCCAGCCGAGATCTTCGAGCTGATCGTCGGCGATCGCGGCGGGTTCGAGTACGCTGGGCGTCAGCGGCGCAACCTGCGGGCGCATGGCCGGCTTCGCGCCGCCCTTGCGGGCAAGCAGCGTGGGACCGAGCGAGGCGAAGCTGGGTTCGGACATCGTCCTTGCCCCTTCCACTTACTGGGCCACCCGGCGGCCGAAGCCACCGGCCGGACGCTGCACGCCGCCCATTTGCTGCGCCTGACCAGCGGGAGCCGCAGGCGCGAACACGGTGCGGCGGAAATTCTTTTCGAGCCGGTCGGCGATATACCGCCACAGCGCGGTGATCTCGGCCGCGCTGCGGCTTTCAGGATCGACTTCCATCACCGTGCGGCCGTCGATCATCGAGGCGGCGAAATCAGTGCGATGGTGAAGCGTGATCGGAGCGACAGTGCCGTGCTGCGACAGCGCGACGGCGGCTTCCGAGGTGATCTTGGCCTTGGGGGTAGCGGCGTTGACGACGAACACCAGCGGCTTGCCAGCGCGCTCGCACAGGTCAACCGTCGCGCCGACAGCGCGCAGATCGTGCGGGCTGGGGCGGGTCGGGACGACAATCAGTTCGGCGACCGAGATCACCGACTGGATCGCCATCGTAATTGCGGGCGGGGTGTCGATCACCGCCAGCTTGAAGCCCTGCTGACGCAGCACCTGAAGATCATTGGCGAGCCGCGAGACGGTGGTCTGTGCGAAGGCGGGATACTCCGCTTCACGTTCGTTCCACCAGTCGGCAAGCGAACCTTGGGGGTCGATGTCGATCAGCACGACCGGGCCGGCGCCTGCGCGCTGGGCCTGGACGGCGAGGTGTCCGGACAGAGTGGTCTTGCCCGATCCACCTTTCTGCGATGCCAAAGCGAGTACACGCAACGCTGGGGTCCCCCTGAATTAAACCGCTGCGTGCCGACCCATTTCGACGCCTTACAACGGCTGGTTGAGGACGGGATCGCAGACTACCCCTAATTTTGGGTTAACAGGCGGGCGTTTCGTGTATTCCTTGCAGCATTCCGGTGCGGGCAACGCTTTGCTAACCGTGCTGTGCCTATTGCACCGTCACCGGGCTTTCGCAGCTCTATGTTAGACAGGCACAATGACGCAGATCGGCACTCGGCGTAGAGGTGGATTCTGGGCGCGCACGGCGCTCGGCGCGGCTGCGCTGGCGCTTGCTTCCGCGCCGGGGCTCGCTGACGTCAAGGCCGGGGTCGATGCGTGGAGCGCGGGCGATTATGCGCGCGCGGTCAGCGAGTGGCAGGGCCCTGCGGCGGCGGGCGATGCCGACGCGCTGTTCAATCTGGCGCAGGCCTTTCGGCTCGGGCGGGGGGTGGAGGCCGATGCGGTCCGCGCCCGATCGCTCTATGAAGAAGCCGCGCGCCGCGGCCATGTAAAGGCTGCCGATAACCTCGGGCTGGTGCTGTACCAGGAGGGCGAGGCTGAACGCGCCATGCCGCTGATCCGCGCCGCAGCCGAACGCGGCGATCCGCGCGCGCAATATGTGCTGGCCCTCTCGCACTTCAACGCCGATCACGCCCCGCGCGACTGGGTGCGCGCCTATGCGCTGATGTCGCTGGCGAAGGATGCCGGGCTGCCGCAGGCCTCGGGCGCCCTAGCGCAGATGGACACGCATATTCCACCCGAGCAGCGCAGCCAGGGCCAATCGCTCGCGCGCGAGCTTGATGCGAAGGCCAAGGCGCACAAGACGGCCGAGCTGGCGGCGGTCGATTTCGCTCTTCGCCCGCCGGTTGCTGCGACGCCGGCGCCCAAGCCGCCCGCTCCTGCGCCCGTACTCGCGGCGGCGCGTCCAGAGGTTGCGGTTGCTGCGGCCACGAAGCCCGCCGCGCGCACGCCCGGTCGCTGGCGGGTGCAGCTCGGCACCTTCGCGGTCGCTGCCAATGCCGACCGGATGTGGAAGCAACTTGCGGCCAAGCCGGCCTTGTCGGGCACCACCAAGTCCGTGGTGACGAGCGGCAAGTACACGCGCCTGCTCGCGACCGGCTTCGCCAGCCAGGCCGAGGCCGCGCGCGCCTGCGCCACGCTCAAGCGCGACGGGCAGGCCTGCCTCGTCGCCGGACAGGGGTAGCTTGCCGCTCGACAGGCGCGCCAATCGCGGCCTTTCCCTGCCGCCGAACCCTGCTAGGCTGCTGTCATCAGAGGGCGAAGGGGATCGGCCATGAATGAAGCGTTTTCGCCGCACGCCGCGCAGGACATCTTCGGGCCGAGCAGCGGGGACGTCGCACCGGTCGCGCAGGCGAGCCGGATCGAGACGCTCGATTTCATTCGCGGCCTTGCCGTGATGGGCATCCTTGCCGCGAACATTGTCGCCTTCGGCCAGCCGTTCCACGCGTACATTTACCCCGCAGCGTTCCTGACCGATCCGGCTGATCCGGGCGGATGGATGTGGATCGTGCAGTTTGTCCTTATCGACGGCAAGATGCGCGGGTTGTTCACCCTGCTGTTCGGGGCGGGGATCTACCTGTTCATGGAGAAAGCCTGGGCCAAGGGCAGCACGCGCGCGTTACAGGCGTGGCGGCTGGTGCTGCTGATGGCGTTCGGACTGATCCACTTCTTCTTCATCTGGCCGGGCGATATCCTGTTCTACTACGGGCTGTTCGGCCTGCTCGTGCTCCCTTGCCTCAAATGGGCGGTCAAGACACAGTTGTGGGTCGGACTGGCGGGTTACGTGGCGGGGGCGGCGTTGAACTGCATGATGTTTTCGATTCCGTGGCTCATCACGGAAACGTCCTTCGGCACGTCCTCGCCCGAGCTCGCCCAGGAACGCGCGGAAATGATCGGCGTGATCGACGATAAGCTGGCATCCGAAGACGTGCCGAATGCCGCGTTAGCCTCAGGCGATTACGGTGCGCTGGTGGCGCACCGCGTCTCGGAACAGTGGAGCGAGCCGCTGGCCAATTCGCTGATATTCGTGCTTGAAACCTTTCCGCTCATGCTGATCGGCGTCGCCCTTTACCGCATGGGCTTTTTCTCCGGCAGCGGGGATCGCGGCAGGATGCTGACGTGGGGGTGGGTCGGGGTGATCCTCGGAGGGCTGGCGCACCTCGCCATCGGGCTGGTGACGCAGGCGGGCGGGTTCAGCTTCTACGGCACGCTTGCCGGGTTCATCGGCTGGAGCGTGCTGCCGCGGTTGTGGATGGTGCTGGGCCTCGCTGCGCTGCTTGTGGTCTATGCCCCGTCCGCGACCGGCTGGCTGGGTGAGCGGGTGAGAGCAGCGGGGCGCGCGGCCTTCACCAACTACCTCGGCACGTCGATCCTGATGATGTTCGTGTTCCACGGCTGGGCGCTGGGGCTGTTCGGGCAATTGAACCGCCCGCAGCTGTACATCGTGGTGGCGCTGACGTGGGTGGTGATGCTCGCGTGGTCGAAACCGTGGCTCGACCGCTATCGCTACGGCCCGCTCGAATGGCTGTGGCGATGCCTCACCTATCGGCAGGTGTTCGCGTTGAGGAAGTGAAATTTGTGTTCCGCACGCCCTCCGGCGTGCGAAATCCTCGCTCATGCGACCTGAAGGTCGCGTCGCTGCGGGCGCGCGTTCGCGCTTGCGGCGGCTACGCCGCCGTTTGATCGCCCAACGCGACATCCTGCCATGCGTGTTTTTTCATGACGAATGCACTCCCCTCTTGTTATTGAGAGTGGTTCGCATATCTAGCGTGTTGCAAACGCCTCGCAGGAGAGAATCGGCGCTCATGTACATCTGCATCTGCAATGCCATCCGTGAGAATGATTTGCGAAAGGCCGCGCTCACCTGCGATGGCGATGCAGAGGCGACCTATGCCTGCCTCGGCAAGCGTCCCAATTGCGGCCAATGTCTTGAGGAAGCCCAGCAAATCATCGAGGCCGAACGCGCCGTCGCGCGTTGCGAGGTATTCGCAATATAAGCGTCGCCAACCGCAATTGCGAACGGATCGCAAGCGGCTGATTCATAACGAAAAATATTGCTCCACCCCTTGCGGAAAGGGCCTTGCAGCGCCTATCTATATGGCAATGGCGCTACGGCGCTTTGACATTTCGCAAGGAGCTTTCCCATGAAGGGCGACCCCAAGGTCATCGACTATCTCAACCAGGCGCTCACCAACGAGCTGACCGCGATCAACCAGTACTGGCTGCACTACCGCGTGCTCGACAATTGGGGCCTGAAGAAGCTCGCAGCTTACGAACGCAAAGAATCGATCGAGGAAATGGAGCACGCCGACAAGCTGGCCGAGCGCGTGCTGTTCCTGGAAGCGCTGCCCAACTTCCAGGCGATCCACAAGCTCAAGGTCGGCGAGAATGTCGAGGAAGTGCTGAAGGCCGACCTCGCATTGGAACACGAGGCGATCCCGCTGCTGCGCGACGCGATCGAGCATTGCGAGAACGTGCGTGATTACGTCAGCCGCGACCTGTTCGCCCACATCCTCAAGAACGAGGAGGAACACGTCGATTTCCTCGAAACGCAGTTCGATTTGATTGCACGGATGGGCCTCGGCAATTACGTGCAGTTGCAGAGCGAGGCAGCGGGCGAGAGCTGAGCAAGCATCAACCTTTTTTAACCCGTCGCCCCGTGCTTGACACGGGTGTGGATTCACAACCGAAGTGCAAGGGGTTGAAGGTTTCGGCTGGGGTTTTGAAGCCGAGGCATTTTCTGGGTGTGTTGTTGTAGGCGTTGAGGATGGCGTCG